>Ga0210387_10001551_pt1 | contig 17374 bp, 15 predicted proteins | sample IncBWC7OmetaG_FD_160108 | JGI IMG/M metagenome (GOLD analysis project Ga0210387, IMG submission 160108) | Forest soil microbial communities from Barre Woods Harvard Forest LTER site, Petersham, Massachusetts, United States - Inc-BW-C-7-O ...
GCCGTTTCGAGGCCGCCGCCGAAGTGGCGCTCACGCCGTCGCCGGCCGCGCGCGCTCCCATGGCAGTGCCGGCACGCGCAGCGCATAGGCGCCGTCGCCGAGCAGCGCCTGCGCGATCAGCATGAACACCCAGGCCAGCGGAAATTCCATGCCGCCGTCGGCGAACCAGAATCCCTTGCGCACCATCCAGTGGTGGGCAACCGCGATCAGCACCGGCAGCGATAGCAGGCTGACATAGCGGGTATAAACGCCGAGCAGCAGCAGCACGGCGCCGGCAAACTCGATGGCGACGGTGTAGCCGAGCACGGCGCCAGGATCGCCCTGCTTGACCAAGCCATCCCACCACGGGTCGAAGCCGATCACGGCGAATTTCCGGATCACATGCGCGAAGAAAAAGAACGACAGCGCGAGCCGAAGGACCAGCGCTGCATAAGGCGCGGTGCGATTGTCGATCATGATGAGCCTCCCCTGTTTGCCCCTTTATTTTGGCGGGATTCTACAACCGGATTTTTGCCGGCCGCAACGATCTTTCGCGCAGGCCAGCCCGGTGACGAGGGCCTTCGGCCGAACATCCTGCCGCCAATTTGACTGGATTGGGCGCAATGCAGACGGCGCGCGCGGCGCGCCGATGGTCTAGAATGACCGCGTCTCTTCAAGTGAAGGCGATGTCAATGGCAATTCAGTTTCCCGCGCTTGTCCGTGTCGCGGCTGTCTCGGTGTTGTGCGTGTTCCAGGTCGCAGCGAACGCGGCCGCATTGGAGCCTGATCACGTCTCTCTCCGCGAATCGACAATTGCCTGGAGCACGGTCAAATATGCCACCGATGCGGAGAATGGATTCGTCGACGGCTCGCTCGACACCAGGACGATCATCGATCGCAGCTTCAAGACCTACGTGCTCGAAAACCGCTATCTGAAGGTGACGCTGCTGCCGGAATTCGGCGGGCGCATTCTCTCCATCATCTACAAGCCGACCGGCCACGAGGAGCTTTATCGCGACGAGGTCGGCGTGCCCTACGGGATCAAGGAGGGCAACTTCTATTACAATTGGATGATGGTGTATGGCGGCATCTTCCCGACCTTTCCGCAACCCGAGCATGGCAAGACCTGGCTGAAGCCGTGGGACTTCAAGGTGGTGAAGCAGAGCGAGAGCGAGGTCACGGTGTCGATGTCGTTCAGGGACGATGTTGCCTATGCCGCCGCACCCAAGCGGTTCGGGCAAGGCTCGACCGGCATCGATGCGACCTATTATGTGACATTGAAGGCTGGCCGCGCCGCACTCGATGCGCGCGTAGTGTTGAAGAATCCGCAAGACAAGGCGATCGATTACGAATACTGGACCTGCACGACGCTCGCGCCGGGGTCGGACCCGCAACATCCGAAAGCAACTGAAGGCGCCGAGATCATCGCGCCGCTTGCGGCGTACAGCACGCCGCGCTGGTACACCGAATTGGCCAAGGTCGACGAGACCACGGGCGAGGGTTGGCACCGTTTCGAAAAGCTGCGCTATTTCAAGAACTGGCCGACCATGGGCATCGCCTATGCGGCCCCGGATATGCAGGGCGGCAATTTCTGGGGCGCGATCAATCACGACAATGAAGAGGGCATCATCCGCATCGCCGACAACACGCTCACGCGCGGCCTGAAAATCTGGACCTGGGGATTTCCCTCGCTCGCCAACGACGCCGTCGCACGCAAGGACCCGAACCCGGCGCAGCCCTATGTCGAGTTATGGGCCGGCGTGTCCGACCAGTTCTTCCACGAGGCAAGCTTTCCGGCGCTGGGCGAGATATCGATCCCGGAAACCTATGCCCCGAGCGTCGGCATCAGCAACGTGACGGATGCAAACGAGCATGTGTTGGTCAACCTGGCGGCGGAGGGCGGAACTGCGACTCTCCAGTTCGTCAGTCTCGAACCGGCGACGCCCTTGCACGTCGCGATGAAGCGCGGCGAGGCGATCTTGTATGATGATGCGGTGCAGGCCGATCCGAAAGCCGGAAACCGCATTTCGGTGCCGTTTGACGGTGGCGGCAGCGGTGAATGGGTGAAGGTCACGATCGCTACCGGTGACGGTGATGAGCTGATCACGGCGGAGACGAGGATCAAGTGAGGCCGGTCTGCTGCATCTGTCGTAGCCCGCATGAGCGGAGCGACGTGCGGGGCCTTCCCGGGTGTCGCTTCGCTCATGCGGGCTACGATTCGCTCCACCCAATTAATGATACGTCGCGACGATGTCCGTCACCGCGCGCTCCAGCTGCTGGGCGGTGGCGCATTGGCGCACGACGTTGCAGAAGGTGGCGTAGCGCGGCATCTCGGAGTCGCCAAAACCCCAGGTCAGGCGACCCTCGGGATTGAGCCACACCACCCGTTTGGACCGTTCGGCAATCCGCCGCAGGATGTCGGCGCGGGGATCGAGGTTGTTCGAGCGCGCATCGCCGAGCACGATCACCGTGGTCTGCGGCGTCACGCTTGCCATCCATTGCCGCTCGAAATCCGCAAGGGAAGAGCCATAGTCGGAGGAGCCGAAACCGACCTTGCCCATGATGTCGTGCATCGCTTCTTCCGCACTCTTGGATTCGAGGATGTCGCTGACCTCGATCAGGTGCCCGGAGAACGCAAAGGAGCGCACGTCCGAAACCACCTCGTGCAGGCTGTGGATCAACAGCAGGAAGAAGTCGGAGACCCGCGCCACCGAGCCCGATACGTCGCAGAGCGCGACGATCTTCGGCTTGTCGCGATGCTTGCGTTTCCAGGCGGTGAGGAAGGGAACGCTGCCCCAGGCGGCGTTCCTGCGCAGCGTGCGGCGGACATCAAGATGGCCGCGGCGCTGGCGCTTGCGCGGCTTGGAGAAACGTTCGCGCAGCCGCCGCGCCATCTGGCGGATCAGCGCGCGCATCTGCTCGATCTGCCGCGGCTCGATCCGCGCCAGTGGCGCGTTGCGCAGGATTTCGTTGCGCAGGTTTTCCGCTTCCTCCCGGCCGTAGAGCAACAACGCCTGCGCCACGCGGTCGCGAACGGTTTCGCGCAGCGCATCGGTCGCCGCGGTAAGCCGCTCCGCCAGCGCGGGATTGGTCGCGGTCAGCTCATCGAGGTCGTCGTTGAGGCGCTGGATGCCCATCTGCTCCAGCAGGCGGCTTTGAAAAATGCCGCGCTGAGTGAAATAGCGGATATCGGAGAGCGAGGCGGCGCTCGCGGCATTGGCAATCGCGGCCGCGATGGCGGATGGATCCTGTGCCAGCAGCATCTGCGCGAGCGGGCCCAGATTTTGCGGCTGCCCGCCGCCTGCGCTTTGGACGGATTGATTAGGGGAGGCCGGCGCGCTTTCGTCCGCCGACTCCTTCGCATCGCTCGGCTGCGCCGGCTCGCCTTGCGAGAAGAACAGGTCGAAGCAGGAACCCAGCGCCTTCTTCTCGTCTTCGCTTTTCGCAAGCGTCAGCAGCAGCGTGTCGCGCAGGATGCTGCGCTCCTCGAAGCCGACCTTGGCGACAGCCCGCATCGCATCGATGCTCTCGGCCGGCGAGACATGCACTCCGGCTCCCCGCGCGGCACGAAAGAAGCGATGGAGATTGTCTCTCATCTTGCGCTAGCCGAACGCGTTGTGCCGCGAGGCATTGGCGACGAAGGTCGTCACATGCGGCGTCGCGGCCTCGACGTCGGATTCATATTTCAGGAGGACGTTGAGCGTATCCTTGACCATCTCGTGGCCGAGCTCGGACGCCTGCAGCAGCACCAGGACCCGCGCCCAGTCGATGGTCTCGCTCACTGACGGTTGCTTCTTCAGGTCGAGCGTTCGGATCGAATGAATGAAGCTGACAAGCTGTTTGCGCAGCGTTTGTGAGATGCCGGGCACGCGGCTCTCGACAATGCGCTCTTCGAGTTTCTGCTCGGGAAAGCCGATATGCAGATGCAGGCAGCGGCGCTTGAGCGCGTCGCCGAGATTGCGCTCGCTGTTGGAGGTGAGGATCACCGTCGGCGGCACCACCGCGGCGATGGTGCCGAGTTCGGGGATCGAGACCTGGAAATCGGAGAGGATCTCCAGCAACAGCGATTCGAACTCCGCATCGGATTTGTCGATCTCGTCGATCAGCAGCACGCAACCCTTGGGTTGCTCCAGCGCCTGCAACAGCGGCCGCGGCTCGACGAATTCCTTGGAGAAGAATACGTCGCCGAAATCATGCAGCTGGTCGAGCGCCGCATGCAGCGTCTCGGCGCCGCCCAGAACTTCGCCGAGCTTGTCCTTGAGGATTTGCGTGTAGAGCAGTTGCTTGGCGTATTTCCACTCATAGAGCGCCTTGGCCTCGTCCAGCCCCTCATAGCATTGCAGGCGGATCATCTTCAGGCCGCGCCAGGCGGCGATCGCCTTGGCGAGCTCGGTCTTGCCGACGCCGGCCGGTCCCTCGACCAGGATGGGTTTCGCGATCTGCTCCGACAGGTAGACCGCGGTCGCGATCTGGCGGCTCGCGATATAGCCTTGGGAGGCAAGGCCGCTCTCGACGGCTTCGATGGAGACCAAGGGAGAGGTCGAGGGCTGTTGGTCGGGCACGGTTTGAGCTCCCGGTATCTTATTGTTTGCGTTGGGGCTCTTCCGAAACCGGAAGATCATTGTTTGGGTAGGGATATTGCCCCCGAAAGTCCATAGCGGCGGATGCCGGCGTGGACGGTAACCGGCGCTGTCTGCTCCGTGTTGCCGGCCGGGAAAAGCCCAGCCCGGACGCTATTTTAGATAGAACGTTGCGGTTTCGTCACAGCCGTCAAATGGAGGTGCTGATAAGGTCGCCCCAATTAAGTGCATGGGGCGTTGCACAATGAAAAAGATTTTCTCGATTGCTGCGGTTTTGACGGGCGTTGCGACCGCGGCTTCCGCCGCGGATTTTCCGGTTGTGCCGGTCAAGGCGGCGCTGCCGGTGCCCGTGATCTTCTCCTGGACCGGCTGCTATGTCGGTGTCGAGGGCGGCGGCAATTGGGGCGGCAGCAGCCAGATCGCGCGTTCAGGCCTCAACGCCAATCAACCCATCACCGGCAATTTCAACCTGAGCGGCGGCATCGCCGGGGGTACGGTGGGCTGCAACGTGCAAGTCAGCAACTTCGTCATCGGCGCCGAGAACGATTATTCCTGGACCGACAAGCGCGGCAGCGCGCCTGACCAGCTGCCGTTCGATCCGGCTGCCACCAGCTCTACGCGCGAAAAATGGATCGATACGCTGCGCGGCCGCTTCGGCTACGCCATCGACCGCTTCATGGTGTATGGCACGGCCGGCGTCGCCTTCGCAGGCACAGAGGTCGCGGTCGTCACACCGGCATCCGGCACTTTCGCCGACTCCAAGGATCGCACCGGCTGGGTGCTCGGCGCCGGCGGGGAATATGCGGTCTGGGCCGATGCTTTTGCCGACGTGACGCTCAAGCTCGAATATCTGCACGCCGGGTTCGAATCCAAGCAGTATTTCAATCCGCCCGTTGCTGCCGGCGCCAGCACGATCGCGACCCGCGACACCAAGCTGAGCGACGACATGGTGCGCGCCGGCGTGAATGTGAAGTTCAACTGGGGCCCTCCAGCGAGCGGCTCGGTGGTCGCGCGGTATTGATCTCGCGCTATCGATCAGCTGATCTGCAGCAATTCGAGGGCCCCGAAACGGGGCCCTTTTTATTGGCTTTTGCACCCCTTGCCGGGCCTTACCGAAGTTGTGACATTTTTCTTACATGTGACGCCGCTAACACTCAGCTCTGCCACTGCCGTCTGGAGGCCTGCCATGAAGCAATACATAGCTGTCGGCGTAGCTGTCGTTGCCGGAGCTGCCCTGATCGAGGCGGCGCTGATCCCGGGGCTGGTGATCGGCGGCGCTGCGGTGCTGGCGCCAAAGCTCCTGCCGAAAGCGCTGCCGATGCTGCGGCGGCGCATGCGAGGCGCGGTCACGTCGCGCCGGCAGCACCCGCCGGTCGCTGCCCAGGCGCCGACGCAATCGCCAACGTCCCTGTTGCCTCGGTTTGCGATGGGGCAAGCGATTGCCAAAACCATCACCTATCGCCTCATCGTCACGACGCTCGACTTCACCACGAATTACATCGTGATCGGCGAGCTTGCGACCGCAGCCGGCCTCTCCACCTTCAACCTCGTCGCCGGTCCCCTGTTCTACTTCGCGCATGAAGCGGGGTGGAACTATCTCGCTCATCCCGAATCCGGCGTCGCGCTGCCGCTCCTCACGCCGACGGAAGAGGATCCCGAGCGGGTCGCCGTCGGGATCGGCGGCCTCACGGTCAGCCGCGCGCTCGCCAAGACCGTCACCTTCCGCACGCTCGCGACCATCATGGACTTCACCACCAACTATGTGGTGGTCGGCAATGTCGGGCAGGCGGTCATCCTGTCGGCGACCGGCTTCGTGCTCGGCCCCTTCGTCTATTATGGCCATGAAAAGGCCTGGGACTATTTTGGCGAGCGCAGCGCGCAGGCGGAGGGCGTTGCGCGCGACACGAAGCTGCTGCCGGCACCGGCGTAACGCCGGTCAAAACTCCAGCGGCGCGTTGTCGACCACTTCCTTCATCACGAAGAAGGTGCGGGTCTGGCGTACGCCGGGAAGGCGGATGAGCTGCTCGCCATGGATGCGGTTGAAATCCTCCATGTCGCCGACGCGGATCTTCAGGAAATAATCGAAGTCGCCGGCGACCAGATGGCAGTCGAGCACGAATTTCAGTTTGGCGGCAGCCTGCTCGAAGGCCGCAAAGCTTTCCGGCGTCGAGCGGTCGAGCACCACGCCGACCATGACCAGCGCGCCTTTGCCGACCTTGCGCGGCGCCACCATCGCCCGAATTTGCTTGATGAAGCCCTCCTCGAACAGGCGCTGGGTACGGCGATGGCAGGTCGCGGCGCTGACGCCGACCTTGTCGGCCAGCTCGGCATTGGCGAGCCGTCCGTTGGTTTGCAGCAGCCGCAACAGCTTGATGTCGATGCGGTCGAGCTCATCGGGCATGGAAGAATCTTCCGAAAATATGGATATGGATGGAAGTAAACCTAGCACATAAGACAATCTGTGCAATCAAATCGGCAGATTAACCGCCCAATTAGAAAGCACCTTTTGCATCAATAATGCTACGGATATCCGCCATCGGAGCAATTTTCGGGATCAGATCATGCTGGAGAAATTTGAGCGCTATCCGCTCACCTTCGGGCCCACCCATATCGAGAAGCTGTCGCGGCTCTCCGGCCATCTCGGCGGCAGGGTCGAGATCTATGCCAAGCGCGAGGACTGCAATTCGGGCCTGGCCTTTGGCGGCAACAAGCTGCGCAAGCTCGAATACATCATTCCCGACGCGCTTGCCTCCAACGCCGACACGTTGGTGTCGATCGGTGGCGTACAGTCCAACCACACCCGCATGGTCGCCGCCGTCGCGGCCAAGGTCGGTATGAAGTGCCGCCTGGTGCAGGAAAGCTGGGTGCCGCATGAGGACGCCGTCTATGACCGCGTCGGCAATATCCTGCTCAGCCGCGTGATGGGCGCCGACGTTCGCCTGGTCGACGACGGCTTCGACATCGGCATTCGCAAGAGCTGGGAGCAGGCAATCGAGGAAGTAAAGGCGGCGGGCGGCAAGCCCTATGCGATTCCGGCCGGCGCTTCCGTGCACAAATATGGCGGGCTCGGCTATGTCGGCTTCGCCGAGGAGGTGCGTGCGCAGGAGCAGGAACTCGGCTTTGCCTTCGACTACATCATCGTCTGCACCGTCACCGGCTCGACCCATGCCGGCATGCTGGTCGGTTTTGCGAAAGACGGCCGCGCGCGCAAGGTGATCGGAATCGATGGGTCCTTTACGCCGGCGCAGACCAAAGCCCAGGTGCTCTCGATCGCACAGAACACGGCAAAGCTGGTCGAGCTCGGCCAGGATATCGTTGCTGACGACGTCGTGCTGATCGAGGATTATGCGTATCCCGCCTACGGCGTACCGTCGGAGGAGACCAAGGAAGCCATCCGACTCTCGGCGCGGCTCGAGGGCATGATCACCGATCCCGTCTATGAGGGGAAATCGATGCAGGGGATGATTGACCTCGTGCAGAAAGGCTATTTCCCCGCGGGCTCGAAGATCCTCTACGCCCATCTCGGCGGGGCACCCGCGCTCAATGGTTATGCGTATGCCTTCCGGAAGGGGTAATGCCGCAAATGAGTGGATTTCTCCACCAACCTTAAGGGGGTAGTTTTCGGAACCTGCTGCTTGTCCTATCCTGTCCCAAGTTGAGCCTTGGCCTTGGCAGACGAAGGAGGGCGGTATGAGGAAGGAAGAAGCTGAAGCCAAGCTCCAATGCGGAGACCTCGGGCCGATCGAAGACCATCTGGAAGCCATTGCGACCGAACGGCGTTTGCCTGCTTACGCTATCGGCATGTGCCTCCTCAGAATGGAGGAGGCTGCACCGGTCCTGCGTGCCCTGCTTGCAAGAGCCGCAGATGGAGAAGCACTGTCGCAGGACGAGTGCACGCTGCTTTTTCGCGGCGTCTATATTCTCGGCGGTGCCCGGGACACGGAGGCTTGCCAGGCCCTGCTGCGCCTGTTGCGCAGGCCTGAAGCCGAACTCGAGCATCTGCTGGGCGACGCCATCACGCAAGACATGTCGCGCATCGTTGCGGGCGTTTTTGATGGCAACGAGGGCGCCCTGTTCGACGTGCTCGTTGATCGCTCCGTCGATCAGTTCGTCCGCGAGCAGCTGCTGGACGCGGCGACCTTCTTGACCTGGAAGGGAATCATCACTCGCGATCGGATGCGAGAATTCCTTCAGAAGTTCTATGAGGAGAGGCTGGCCGATGATGAGGATGAGGCGTGGGTCGGCTGGCTGAAGTCGATTGCCCTGCTTGGTCTGCGCGAAATGGCCCCGATGGTGCATCGCTCCTTTGACGAGGGGCGCGCCCCGGACTGGGTCATCGGCCGCAAGGACTTCGACGACATGCTTGCTCACGCCGAGCAACGGCCGGACGACGCCACACGTTTCGAGGAATTTCGAATCGGTTATATCGAGGACGTGGTCGCAGCGCTTGAATGGAGCGATCAACCCGCACCGAGCGAGGAGAGCGACTCACTCGACAAGGACATTTTTGACCTTGACGCCCGGTGGACACCTACAGAGCCGGTCAGGAATCCCTGGCGTCACGTCGGCCGCAATGATCCCTGTCCATGCGGTAGCGGCAAGAAGGCCAAGAAGTGTTGCCTGGCAAATAACGCCTGATCATCAGGCCCCGGCCCGCTCCCGCACCAGCCGCAACAGCTCTTCGCCGTAATGCTCCAGCTTCTTGTCGCCGATGCCCGGAACGCCCCGCAGTTCGTCGAGCGTCGTCGGCCAGGCGCGAACGATCCCGTCGATGGTCGCATCATGCAGCACCACATAGGCCGGCACGCCGCGCTCGCGGGCGATGTTGGAGCGCCAGGTGCGCAGTCGCGTGCGCAATTCCGGATCGACATCGCCCTGCGGAGCGTTCGCCGCCGGCGCAAGATCGCCGCGGCGCGATTTTGTCCTGGTGGCACGAATGCGCGCGCCGGGCGTCTGCTCGCGCAGCATCACCTCGGTCTCGCCCTTCAGCACGCCGCGCGCAGTGTCGGTGAGCTTCAGCGCGCCATAGGCCTCGCTGTCGGCGCGAAGGTGGCCCATCGCCACGAGCTGGCGCAGCACGGCGCGCCATTGCTTTTCGTTGAGCTCGCGGCCGATGCCGAACACCGACAATTTGTCGTGCTCGAATTGCTGCACGCGTTCGGTCAGGCGGCCGCCCAGCACGTCGATCAGATGCATGGCGCCGAAACGTTGCCCGGTGCGATAGGCGCAGGACAGCAGCTTCTGCGCGACGATTTTGCCGTCATAGACCCGCGGCGGCGACAGGCAATTGTCGCAATTGCCGCAACTGGTCGCATTCACGCTCTCGCCGAAATAGCCGAGCAGGCGGCTGCGCCGGCAGTGCACGGCTTCCGCCAGCGCCACCAGCGCATCCAACTTGCCAATCGAGACCCGCTTGAACGCCTCCGAGCCGGTCGATTCGTCGATCATCCGCCGTTGCTGCACGATGTCTTGCAAACCAAAGGTCATCCAGGCCGCGGACGGCTTGCCGTCGCGCCCGGCGCGGCCGGTCTCCTGATAATAGGATTCGATGCTCTTCGGCAGGTCGAGATGCGCGACAAAGCGCACGTCGGGCTTGTCGATGCCCATGCCGAAGGCGATGGTCGCCACCATCACGATGCCGTCCTCGTTGAGGAAGCGATCCTGGTTGCGCGCGCGGACACTGGCGTCGAGGCCAGCGTGATAGGGCAGCGCCGGAATGCCGGCTTCGCTCAAGGAGGCCGCCATGTCCTCGACCTTGGCGCGAGACAGGCAATAGACGATCCCGGCATCGCCGGCATGGCGCTCGGCAATGAAGGCCTTCAATTGCGCCGGCCCATTCTGCTTCTCGACAATCTCATAGCGGATGTTGGGGCGGTCGAAGCTCGCGACGAATTGCGGCGCGCCTGTGAGCTGAAGCCGTTCGACGATCTCCTTGCGCGTCAGCGCATCGGCGGTTGCCGTGAGCGCAATGCGCGGCACGTTGGGGAAACGCTCTGCCAGCACCGACAGGCCGACATATTCCGGGCGAAAATCATGCCCCCATTGCGATACGCAATGCGCCTCGTCGATCGCAAACAGCGCGATATTTGCCTGGCCGAGCAGCGAAAGGCAGCGCGGCGTGAGCAGACGCTCGGGCGCGACATAGAGCAGGTCGAGGTCGCCGGCGATGAGACGCCGCTCGACTTCGGAAGCTTCCTCGAATGACAGCGTCGAGTTCAGCACCGCGGCGTTGACGCCCGCCTCCAGCAGCGCCGCGACCTGGTCGCGCATCAGCGCGATCAGCGGCGAGACCACGATGCCGCAGCCGTCGCGGAGCAGCGACGGCAATTGATAACACAGCGACTTGCCGCCGCCGGTCGGCATCAAGACCAGGCAATTGCCGCCTTCCGTCACATGCCGGATGATCTCTTCCTGCGCGCCGCGAAAGGCGGTGAGGCCGAACACCGAATTGAGCAGGCTGAGCGCGTCACGGGCGATGGCTGAATCGTCGCGGGCCGGGACGTTGGCGGGAACGGACATCTCAAATCTGGTTGGTTCGGGCGAGGCCGGAACAGTAGAGGCGCCGTTGTCACAAGTCCATTGCAGATTGCGCGGTTCACAACTTCGCCTGCTTGGCGCCGGATTCCCGCGCTGCCCCGCGCCGTGATTTGGATCACATTCGCCGCCAGGAATGATATGATCGAATGCGTCAGGCACGCCCGCGCGATCGGTGGGCTTTTTAGGGCGCGACACCATGAAACAGATGTGGGTTGAGCGACGCTGGCTTCTCAAAGGCGGCCTCGGCGCGCTCGCGGGCTTGATGAGCCGCGCTTCGCTGGCGGATGTCCTGGTCACCGACGACGCGGCCATGACCGCCGGCGATGACGGTGTATTGGGCGCGCAACTTCGCCTCGGTGAGCAGTTGATGCGCTATCTCGCCTCCCACAAGCCGCTTGGAGCCAAGGATGGCGCGGAAGCTACCGGCCATGTGGTGGTTTCGCCGGCGAGTCTCGCCGCGATCCTCTCCCTGGTCGACCTCGGCGGTAGCCCGGTGATGCATTCGGCGATCCATCGCGCGCTCGGTTTCAAGCACGCCTTGCGCCGCAAGGAACTCGGCGATCTCGCCAGTTTGCGCAACAGCGTTTCCGCGATCATCCGCCAGAGCGGCAAGGACGGGCCGATGGTGATGGCCAACCTCGTCGCCTTCGATCGCGTGACGAAGCCGAAGCAGCTTGGCATGTACGCCCTGTCCGGCGCCGGCGCCGACGTGCTGGTCGACGCGCTCAGCGATGCCAAGGTGATCGACCGCATCAATGCATGGGTCAAGGAGAAGACCCATGATCTGATCCCGCAGATCCTCGACGAGGCGCCGGAGACGCTCGGCCTCGTGGCGCTGAACGCGCTCTATTTCAAGGACAAGTGGCAGGTGCCATTCGAGCCGTCGCGCATAATGGCGGCGCCGTTCCAGACGACATCCGGCAAGCCGGTGGACGTCCAGATGATGCATTCGAAGGTAACCGAATTTCGTTTCCGGCAGGACGATCGCTTCATCGCGGCCGAGCTCGGCTATGCCAACGAGAACTTCAAGCTCGTCGTCGCCACGACCAAATCAGCGCCGGCCCAGCCGCAGGAGTTCACCGCGGTGTCAAGCTGGCTCGACGGCAGGGGCTTTGATGCGGAGAACGGCGAGATCGCGATCCCGAAGCTGAAACTCTCAGCCTCCGGCGAATTGCTGCAGCCGCTGGACACGATGGGCCTGTTCCTGGCGCGCCATTCGCCGCGCGCTTTGCAGGGATTTTCGGATGCGCCGCTCGAGATCGCGCGCATCTTCCAGAAGATCGAGCTGCGCGTGAATGAAGAGGGCACCGAGGGTGCGGCTGCGACGGCGGTGATGACGACGCGCGGCATCAAGCTGGCGACCGATCACATCAAGATGGTCGTGGACAAGCCCTTCGTCTTCGCGCTGCGCGACGAGAAGACCGGCTTCATCCTGTTCATGGGATATGTCGGCGTGCCGCCGAAGATTTCGTAAGATTAGATTGAGCTGATGCGGTACTGACGGTGCACCTCTCCCCCTTGTGGGAGAGGTCGGATCGCGTAGCGATCCGGGTGAGGGGTTTGCCTCCGCAAACTCCGCTTCGCGCTCGCGGATAGAGACCCCTCATCCGTCGCGGACTTCGTCCGCGCCACCTTCTCCCACAAGGGGAGAAGGAAGAACCAACTACAATCGCATCGCTTCAAGCCTCGGCGCGGCGCAGGGCTTCGGCGATGGTCACGATCGGCAGCTCGCGCTTCGTCGCGGCCTCCAGCGCATGGCGGAGCAATTGCGGGGTGCAGCCATAGGGGCTTGGCTTGGCCGCGATGTCGTGACCGTAGAAAATCAGCCAGCCGCCGGTTTCGACCGTCTCGTCGAAGACGCGATCGATGCCGTCAGCGTCGATATGCTGGTTAACCAGCGGCGTCGCGCGCAGGAAGTGCAGATCGATGCTGCCGCTGTTGATGCCGGGCAGCACGCTGCGCGCGGAGCGGAACGTTCCCGCGAGCTGGTTCTTGCGCGAGACCGAGGCGAATCCATAAGGGTGGGCGAAGTTTTCGAGGCGGATGGAAGAATCCAGTCCCTCCAGGAAACGGCGGTTCAGCTCGATCTCTTCCGCCATGGTGTCGGCATCGAGATCGGTCGTGCGCCGATGCGTGAAGGTGTGGCAGGCGATTTCATGGCCCTTGCCGTGCAGGCCGATGATGTCGTCGGCGTCGGCGCCGTTCCAGTGACCGGACCATTGGTTGAGCAGGCCGCCGGCGACATAGAAGGTCGCGCGCCCGCCATATTCCTCGATCATTGGTGCTGCGATCGTCGCCGCGGTGTCCGGGATGTCGTCGAAGGTGAAGCTCACCATCGGATCATGGCCGGACAAGACCAGCGGCGTGGCATAGAGATGCCGGGCGAGGCGGTTGGAGACGCGCGCCCTGATCGCGGACCAATCGGCTTGCATGCGCGGTTACTTTCGAACGGATTCGGGCGGCCGGACGCGGGCGTCCTGCCCGAGAAAATCAAGCCAGTTGCGGAAAATGGTCGTGGCCGCGCCGCCCGCCGGAACACCCCGGCGCAGCGTCAGACCGGGAAGCTCGGCGGCCATCTCGACCTTGCGGTGGGCGTGCGCACGCTGCTCGAAATCGGCGAGCACTTCTTCTGTCTCGGTATCGAAATAGGAAGCCGGGACCGCCGGATAGTCCTTCCGTTCGCCCGCAAGGAAGCGCGCGATATCGCGCATATATTCCCGCTGCAGCGACAGCGCGTCATATTCCGGATGGCCCTGGAAGAAGATGAAGCGGCTGTCGAAGTCGCGCGCGAAGATATCGACGCCGGCCTGTTCGGAACGGGTCAAGATCTGATAGCCGCGATCCACGAGGTCGCTTTCACGCACCTCGTTAAGCCGCGAATGCGAAACCTTGATCGAGGGCGGCAGGTCGTTTGTCAGCCAATCCTTGGCCGTCCTGGCGCAATCATAGACGCCGGAGCATTTCTGCGGCAGGCGATTGCGTTCGATGCCGTCCAGATGCAGCAGGGCCGCATGCGCGGCAAGGCACGACCAGATCGCCGAGCGCGTGTTGGTCCTCGCCCAGTCGATGAGGTCGGTGAACTCGCGCCAATAGGGCTCTTCCGGCAGCGTCGCGGCGAGCGGTTCAGCGCCGGTGACGATCAGCCCGTCGATAGGCAGGCGATGAAGCTCGGCAATATCGACATAGCCTTTCTCAATGTGATCCTTGGCCTGCTTGGAGCGGGCCGCCGTGGGCAGCGCGAAGCAATGGAAGCGGACGCGGGTCTCGCCGGCGGCCGATTGCACCAGCCGCATGAATTGCCGCTCGGTCGCCTTCAGCGCGCTGTCGGGCATGTTGTTGACGAGTGCGATCGTGAGCTCGCCCTGGCTGGTGCGCTCGGGCTCGCTCTGCGCCGGCGCCAGCGCGGGACTTGCAATCGGCTTGTCGAACGGGAGCGCCATGTTCGCTTCTCGTTAAGTCTATTCCGCCGCCTGCAGCGAGGGCCGCGCGGTCGCTTTCGCGAGCGCCTGGTCGATGTCCTCGATGATGTCGGAGATGTGCTCGATGCCGATCGAGAGGCGGATGGTCTCCGGAAGCACACCGGCCATGCGTTGCTGCTCGGCCGACATCTGCCGATGCGTGGTCGATGCCGGATGGCAGGCGAGCGACTTGGCGTCGCCGATATTGACCAGCCGCGTGATCAGCTTGAGCTGATCATAGAAGGTCTTGCCGGCTTCCATGCCGCCCTTGATGCCGAAGGTGAACAGCGAGGAGGAGTTGCCGCCAAAATACTTCTGCGCCAGCGCGTAATAGGGGCTGTCGGTGAAGCCGGCGTAATTGACCCAGGCGACGCGCAGATCCTTGCGCAGGAATTCCGCGACCTTGCGGGCGTTCTCGACATGGCGCTCGACGCGCAGCGCCACCGTCTCGATACCCTGCAGCAGCAGGAAGGCGTTGAACGGCGACAGCACCGAACCCATGGTGCGCTGATAGATGCTGCGCGCGCGCTCGACATAGGCCTTCGGCCCGAAGCGGTCGGCATAGACGAGGCCGTGATAGGAGGCGTCGGGATTGTTGAAGGTAGGGAAACGGTCGGCGTGGTTCTTCCAGGGGAAGCGGCCGCTATCGACGATGGCGCCGCCGAGCGTGGTGCCGTGGCCACCGAGGAATTTCGTCAGCGAATGGACGGAGATGTCGGCGCCGTATTCGAAAGGTTTGAGCAGGATCGGCGTGGCGACCGTGTTGTCGACGATCAGCGGCACGCCGTTGCGATGGGCTACCTTCGCCAACGCCTCGATGTCGCAGATATTGCCGGCGGGATTGCCGATGGTCTCGGCGAACACGGCCTTGGTGTTCTCATCGATCAGCTTCTCGATCGCATCGGGCTGGTCGCTGTCGGCGAAACGCCCAATGATGCCCTGGCGCGGCAATACATGGCCCAGCAGTGTGTGCGTCGTGCCATAGAGCTGCGGCACGGAGACGATGTTGCCGCCGGTGTCGGCGACATTGACGAACGCGAAATGCAGCGCGGCCTGGCCGGTCGCGACCGCGAGCGCGCCGACGCCGCCCTCGAGCTCGGCCACGCGCTTCTCGAGCACGGCGGTGGTGGGATTGGCGATGCGGCTGTAACGGAAGCCGTCGGCTTCGAGATTGAACAGTGCGGCGCCGTGATCGGCGCTATCGAACGCATAGGCGACGGTCTGATAGATCGGAACGGCGACAGATTTCGTGGTCGGATCGGGCTCGTAGCCGGCGTGAATGGCGATCGTCTCGTTGCGCATCGTCGACCTCCGCAAATCAAGCGCAATCGCATCCTTAAGAGATGCGTTTTGTGCCCTTCATTGATTAGAGGTGAGGCGTAAAACGAGCAATAATTCGTGCCAACATTGATGAGATAACCCTAACGAATCCGATCTGATTAATTAAAATTTGAATCAAACGATAATCACTTGGCGAGAATTACTTGGCGACCGCGCGTCGCACCTGCTCGCCGATCTGCGACAGCACCAACCGCGCCTGCGGCAAAACCGCGCCCATGGCGTGGAAGTTATGGATCATGCCGTTGTGGCAGACATGCTCGACATTCACCCCTGCCGCGAGCAGCTTGCGCGCATAGGCGTTGCCTTCGTCGCGCAGGGGATCGAATTCGGCGGTATGGATGATCGCAGTCGGCAGGCCTTTCAGGTTCATCGCGCGCAACGGCGATATCCTGACATCGGCGTTATCCGTGCCTTCGGGCAGGTAGTCGGCGAGATCGGCTTCAAGCGTCGTGCGATGGATCAAACTGTCGTCGGCGAACTCCTCGCGCGAGGGCGAGATTTCCTCGAAATCGAGCACCGGGCAGATCAGGCATTGCGCCGCTATCGCGAGCCCCGCCTGTCGTTGGGCGTATTGGCAGACCACGGCGGCGAGCGTAGCGCCGGCGGAATCACCGCCAACGACAAGCCTCGTTGCGTCGATGCAGAGCGATGATGCGTTGCGCGCGACGAATTCAGTGGCGGCGATCGCATCGTCCACCGCGGCGGGGAATTTGTGCTCTGGCGCAAGGCGATAATCGATGGAGATCAGCCGGCAGCCGGTCGCGTCCGCCAGCGCCGCTGCGACACGATCATGGGTTTCGATGCTGCCGGCCACCATGCCGCCACCATGGAAGAAGACGAAGCCGGGTAGCCGCACGTCGTCCTCACTGATCGGCGCATAGAGGCGATAGCGGATGTCGCTGGCCGCGCCCGGCAAGGTGCCGTCGGTCGCCGTGACATTGGCGGCTTCCGCACGGGCGAACTGCATCAGCTTCGCTAGCGACAGGCGCCGTTCGACCGCGGTCGGCCGCGTGCGCGCCGCGGGCGAGGCCGCGGCCATCATGGTCAGAAATCGCTTGGCGATCGGATCGAGCGGCATGGCGGTTCCAGTTAACCAAGGAACCTTACCATGGCCGGCGATGCCAGGTGAACCGGCTCTCGTCCGGGTCTAGAATGAAATCGATTAAGGAATTGGGACAATCATGCGGCATACGCCTTGCCGCAGGGACGACCGATATGACCCAGATCGTAAAACCCGTCACCTTTTCACCGACCTGGACCTTCTTCGAAGGTAAATGGCACGAAGGCAACGCGCCGATCATGGGGCCGCGCACGCATGCGGCCTGGCTTGCTTCCACTGTGTTCGATGGCGGACGTGCCTTCGAGGGCATCGCGCCCGATCTCGATCGGCACTGCGCGCGGGTCAATTGGTCGGCTGCCAATTTCCGCCTGAAGCCGGTGGTCGATACCGAGACCTGGATTGGCCTCGCGCGCGAGGGT
>Ga0210387_10001552_pt1 | contig 17374 bp, 12 predicted proteins | sample IncBWC7OmetaG_FD_160108 | JGI IMG/M metagenome (GOLD analysis project Ga0210387, IMG submission 160108) | Forest soil microbial communities from Barre Woods Harvard Forest LTER site, Petersham, Massachusetts, United States - Inc-BW-C-7-O ...
CGGAGCCTGAGTTGGTGCTGCCGTCCCCTTCGGTCACACCGTAGAAGTTGCCGTCGCTGCCTTGGATCAGGGCCGTATCCGGATAGTTCGGATTGGCGCCGGTAAACGCAGCCAAAGCGGTAACGCTGCCGGCCGGGGTCATTTTAAAGACCATGCCATCGTTGTTGCTGCCCCCGGCGGTGGTTGTCCCGTAAAAGTTGCCGTCGCTAGCCTGCATCAAACTTGCCCAAGGATTGGTTCCCACGTTATTCGCCGTGGTGAAATCGTACAGGATGACCAACGGGGTGATATTGTAGAGACCGCCCGTCACCGGGCTGTCGAGGAATCCGCTCTTATAGGCGATGGCATTGAGGGTGGTAACGGCGCTGAGGGTCACCGGGGCCGTATAAATCGTGCCGCTGGTTTCGGTCGGTATGCTCCCGTCCGTGGTGTAGCGGATCGTGGCTCCGCTCGTCGCCGTGGTGATGGTCACCGTTTGGGCCGAGTGGTAGGTGCCGATGGCGGGGCTGAACGTCGGCGCCGCGACTTGGGTTTGGAAAGTGTAGCTGGCGCTGTTCACCGGGCTGTCGGCCAGGCCGCTTGCATAGGCGAGAGCGGTGATCGTGGTGTTGGTGCTGATCGAAACCGGGACGGAATAAACGGTACCGTGGGTTTCGGTGGGCGTGCTGCCATCGGTCGTGTAACGGATGGAGGCGCCGGGAGTGGCGGAAACGATCGACACGTTCTGCGCGGTCCCGCTCGGATAAACTCCCGCCAGGGGAAAAAAGACCGGCGTCGCTGCCTGGGCGGAGTAACCCCCGGCCAGCGCGATGACGAGTTGATTGCCCACCGGGGAGCCCAATCCGGTGATCAGGTCGTATTTGGGGCCGGCGCAATACGTCGGATTACAATTGGAGGTTATGTCGTGGTAGTAACCCGCGTAGTTGGTGGTCGCGAGGGAGTAGAAGATGCCGGGAGTGGGGCTGATCGGTTGGGTGCGCAGCGAATTCGCGAGGGCGGATATCGCGGCGAAACACGGGGAAGACAAACTGGTGCCGCCCCATTGTCCCCAGCCTGAGGTGGTGAGGTAGACGGGAACCCCCGTGGCTGGATCGGCATCGAAAGCCACGTCGGGAACGCCCCGGGTGGAACCATTCCACCAGCCGGACTGATAGCCCGGAAATGTTTCGTAAAGGCTGACGCCGCCGCCGCTGCCCGAACCGTCACCGGAGTTATACCAAGCCGTCTCCGACAGATAATTGCCGGATGAGTCGATGTTGAGCGTGGTGCCGCCGACGCTAACCACATTGGGGGAAGCGGCGGGATAACTTACGCCGATGACACCGCCCGAGTTCGCGCCGCTGTCGCCGCTGGAAGCGAAAAACGTCACCCCGGGAACGTTGAAATGGAAATCGGACGAGTTTTCGGAGGAATACTCCGGGCCGCCCCAGCTCATCGAAACCTGTTTGACCCCTGGGAGGCTCGCCGCAAAATCGACGGCGGAGTAAAGATCGTTGTCGTTGGACGATTGGGCGACGATGAGGGCAATCGTCGCGCCAGGGGCGACGGCGTGCGCCCACTCGACGTCGAGCGATGTTTCCGTCGCCCAACCGGGAAAGTCGGGGTCTGTCCCGGCCGTGCCTTGGGCATAATACACGTGGACCGCAGTGCTCGGTATGCCCATCGCCGCAGAGAACGTGTCCAAATCGCTTTGGATGGTGGCGCTGCCGTAGGCGTCAACGATCGCGATGACCTGCCCTTGTCCCGTGGTGTTGAGCTGGTCGAGCCCATAGGCATGCCGCATGAATTGGGGCGTAAGGCCGGTGGGGCTCCCGTTGGGCGCTTGAAGAGAGCCGGTATATTCGCGCAGCGGCGGTTTCATCCGGGCCCGGGGCGGGACGATTTCGCTCCGCAGGTCGGCCGCGCGGTCCGCGCGGAGCAGGCCGGCGGTGGCGGACAAAATTAGCAAACAGCAGGTCAATGGGCGGAGGAGGCGAGTTTTCATTTGTTCATTAGTGAAATTTATATCCAATTTGGAAGCTGGGATAAACAGGGCGGGTAAACTGCTGCCGACAGCGGCTGGCCGGCCACTCAAAACGCAAAAAACATGCGGTATAGTCGGCGTGCTAATTATGGCCAGTATGCGTCATTATATTAATAAATATTAATCATGGCGCAGAAGGTCGTTCGGATAAAATGCTGGCGATGTTCGGGTCATACCAATCGCCTTTTGCCTTTGGGCTTTGTAGGGCGAGACCTCCGGGCGAGCCGTGTTATCATCGGCTCGTCGGGGATGCCTCGTCCACTGCTGCGTGGCTCAAACGTCTAATTGCGAAGGGACGTTGGTGTCAGATGCGCGCTCGGGCTTTGCGAAGTTTCCACCGCAGGATCCCGGCGAATGCGAGGAAGCCGAGAAACCAGCAGCTGGGCGCGCCACCGCCGCCACTGCCGCTTGCCGCTGGTGGTGTGGATGTGGGAATATTAATTGTATAGGCGCCGCTCGCCGCCGCGCTGTCAAACATGCCGCTTTTGAAGGCAAGTGCCTTGAGGGTCGTGGTGGCGCCGATGGGAATGGGCCCTGAATATAATGTGCCATGGGTGATCGAGCCGCCGAGTTCCGAAGGGAAAGAGCCATCCGTGGTATAAACGATCGACGCGCCGCTGGTGGCTGTGGTGATGGTCACCGTTTGTGCGCTCGTGTATGTTCCCGTGATAAGGCTGAATGCCGGCGCCGTAGCACCCGAAATACCCGGAGGAACGATCAGTTGGAAGATCGTTCCGAAATTCAATGTGCCCCCTGCATTAGCCGTGCCGTAAAAGTTTCCGTCGCTGCCTTGGATCAGGTTCCCGGATGGGTCAAAGCCATTGGCGATGTCAAACGAGGCCAAGGAGGTCAAGCCGCCGGTCGCAGGTGTCCTGAAAATGGTGCCCCCACCGGCGCCTCCTTCTTCGGTCACTCCATAAAAATAGCCGTCGGTGCCTTGCACTAAGCCGGCGGAAGGCTGGTCTCCATTGGCGCCGGTAAATGTCGCCAAGGTGGTCAAGCTGCCGCCCGGAGTCATTTCAAAGACGGTGCCAGCGTTGATGCTGCCATCTTCACCGGTCGTACCGTAAAAGAAGCCGTCGCTGCCTTTCACCAGGCCCGCGAGAGGATGGGCTCCATTGAGGCCGGTAAATGAAACCAAGGTGGTCAAACTGCCGGACGGAGTCATTTTAAAGACCGTGCCATAGCCGGCGTTGCTCCCCGTAACGAGGGAGCTGCCACCATAGGAAGTCGTGCCATAAAAATAGCCGTCGGTGTACAACAGCAGACTGCCGACCGGCGCGGCTCCGTTGGTACCAGTAAACGAAACCAAGCTGGTCAGCGTGCCTGTGGGAGTCACCGAGAAAACTGTGCCGATTCGGTTGGTGCCTCCCAATGCGGTGGTGCCATAAAAGTTGCCGTCGCTGCCCTGCACCAAGGCGCCTGCAGGGTTGCTTCCATTGGCACCGGTAAATGAAGCCAACGTGGTCAGGCTGTTGGACGTCATTTTAAAGACCGTGCCATCACCACTGCCCCCAATACCGTTGAAGGTGCTTCCACCATAAAATGTGGTGCCATAAATATTCCCGTCGCTTCCAAGCATCAGGGCTGCCGTAGGCTCGAACCCATTGGGGATGTTGAGAGGCTGGGGAAAGAACAAATAGGCCGACGTTAGTTCAAACACCGCGCTATTGCTGCTATTGTTCCCTGCGGCTGTGCCGTAAAAGTTGCCGTTGCTGTCCTGTATCAAGCCACCAATAGGATTCGGCCATCCGCCGTCAAAATCGTGGATGACATTGACGATAGCCCTTGGCCAACTGGTGATCGTGTAGATGCCGCTTGTCATTGTGCTGAAACCCGATGGCGAAGAGTAGGCGATGGCCTTGAGGATCATGGTGGCGTTGATCGAAACCGTTCCTCCATTGGCCAACGTTGTGCCAGTGTTGGTTGGCGTGCCTGAGACCTCGGCGGGAGTACTGCCATCCGTGGTATAAATGATCGTGGCACCGATTGTTGTGGTGCTTATAGTAACGGATTGCGCGCTCGAATAAGCACCGGGAGCCAGGCTAAAGATCGGTGGTTGCACGGAACCGGTGATAACATCGGGGCGTAAAATTGCCGTAGCCGCAGCCGGCGCAAGGGTGTAGCCGTCGATGGCCACGGCGCTGTCGGCATAACCATTCTCGAACGCCATGGCGCTGAGGGTGGTGGTGTCGCTGATTGAAATGGCTTTCGAATATACTGTGCCATGGGTGACGGTGCCGGCACTCACGGCCGGTAGGCTGCCGTCCGTGGTGTAAGCGATCGTGGCGCCGCTGGTGGCCGAGGTGATCGTCACCGATTTCGCGCCGGTGTAAGCGCCGCCTGCGGGACTGAAGCTCGGCGTGGCCACCTGGGGAGCGGCCAAGGCGGATCCTGCCGAAAAGATGCCGGCGAGCCATAGCATGCGGCCTGGATTCCTGAGCGCGGCGGTGAACTTTATGGTCATGGAAAAAGATGGGGCTGCGCGCCGTGTGGATGCGAGCAGACTACACTTATAACAGCCGCCCGTTTCAAAAACGAACAGACAATCTGCTATTGAGGTCGGAAATTCCCACCCGTGGCCGTCCGTTGACGGCCAAAGGCAAAGCACAAATCGTTCCCAGCTAATCCAGAAGTCATTTTTTGCCTGTCCCTAAAATCCTCCCTTTGGCCGCCGAAGTACCGGCGAAGAAATCCTCAAAGTCTTCCCGGCGAAAAGTCACCACCAGCCAGATCAAAAAAGGGGACGCGATGTTGAGCTGCCCGACGAGAATATGCGAAATGTTTTCCGCCGTCTGTTTCCAAAAGGGCGAAAGTGTCACCAGGGCAATTTCGGTGGATTGGTTCCAAATGGAAAAACCAAGGACCAAGAGCAGAAACCCTTGGAGGCAAACACCGCCCGCCACGAGGGCCCGCGCGCGGCGCGGCCACGAAACCGGACTGGCCAAAATCAGGGCAAAAAGGAGCGAGACCGGCCTCCAGGTAAAGCCGAACGAATCCAAGTCGAGGTTGCGCACCGGGCCTGAGCCGTCGGGCTGCATCAGTTCACGATTGATGATGACAATGCGGGTGTCGTGCGCTTCGTGCGGTTCAAACTCCAGACTGCGCGGGCCGGTTTTGGAATCGAAAACCAGCGAGCCGACCGCCCGAAAATAGCCGCCACACACGGCGGGCAATCCCGGCCACGGAACAAGCGAGAGCCCGAAAAAAAGCAGGAAGCTGACACTGAATACTGCAATGGTCTTATGCGGCAGCATGGGTTCGTTCCTTGGGTGTCGCCCACGAGGCCCAGCCAGCCACAAATAGGATCATGGCCATGCTCAAGAGCCCCGGCCAAAGCTCTTCATGCACGGTCGCGAAAAAGTGCGGACGATGCGCCCCGACCAGAAACAGCGTCACGATGCGGATGAGGTTGATGGAAACGATTCCAAGCGTGCCAAGGACAAGGCCGGCGATTTTACGTCGCCGCGTCGTGGGAAAGGCCAGCAGGCCGGCCCAGAGAAAGACGACAAATTCGTTGGCGGAACATTCGTCAAGGATGGTCACGGCAAAGCGCGAAGAAACAACGCTGTCACCGCTGGCATGGGTCTGCTGCCCCAGCCAGTTTAGGGCCGTGCTCGCCAGCCGCCCATCGAGCTTCAAGTAGCCCGTGACCAAGCTTTGCACGAACGGCAACAGGGAGATCGCGGAGAAAAAAGCGATGAGTCCAATAAAGTTTAACCCGAAACAAAAGAGCGGGCCTTTGCTCGCCCACCAACTTTTCCAGAAGGGGCCTGTCTTCTCGACGAACATCGGCTGGGCTTTTTTGCGACGACTCATGATTGCTGGCGACAATGATAGGCCGGCAGCCTGCAATCAACGATTACGTCGGATCGTTGCGGCATTGAGACAACCGGTGGCGGACGGCACCATTTCTGCAGGCCGGGCTGGAAACACGTTTGTAACACAAAGGTAACCTGGCCCGTGTTGTTATAAACGCGCCGGCCCCTTCCTATGTTGCAGGATGAAAAGTAATACCCTGCTTTCGTTGTCCTGTTGTCTGTTTGTTTTGTCCACTGGTGCCCTGTTGCGGGGCAGTCAATGCGCCACGCCCACCTTCAGTCCGTCAGGTGGCACCTACGGCAGCCCGCAGGCCGTGACGATCAGCACGACCACCAGCGGCGCCTCGATCCGCTACACAACCGATGGCAGCACGCCAACTGATACCACCGGCAATGTCTATGGTGGTTCTCCGGTGAGCGTTTACAGCGGTTGCACGTTCAAAGCCATCGCTTACGAGGGCGGTTTCACCGACAGCCTGGTCACGAGCAGTGTCTACACGATCAATTCGCCGACCGCGACTTTGAATGTCCTTTACAGTTTTTCCACATCCAATGGTGGCGGTATCACTCCTTTGGCCGGTCTGGTGCTGGGCAGCGACGGCAATTACTACGGCACGACCTCAAATGGAGGCAGTGGCAACGATGGCACAGTTTTTGGAATAAGTGCTTACGGTGCCTTGACCACCTCGGTGTCGTTTACCGGTACCAATGGGGCCACGCCCTATGCAGACTTGGTATTGGGCGGCGATGGCAACTATTATGGCACAACCAGGCGTGGGGGCAGTGCCAATGATGGCACCGTCTTTAAGCTGAGCGTCTCATCAGGCGGTGTCGGGACATTGACCTCCTTGGTGTCGTTTACCGGCACCAATGGGGCCTATCCCGATGCGACTTTGGTGCAGGGCAGCGACGGCAATTTTTACGGCACAACCCAATACGGGGGCGCTTCGGGCGCCACTGGCCACGGCACCGTTTTTAAAATCACCCTGGCAGGCGTCTTGACCACCTTGGTTTCGTTTGTCGACACCAATGGGGCCTATCCTACCGCCGGCTTGGTGCAGGGCAGCGACGGCAACTTTTATGGCACGACCAGTGGCGGGGGCAGCAACAGCGATGGCACCGTCTTTAAGATAACTCCGGCCGGTGCCTTGACCACCTTGGTTTCGTTTACCGGCCTTAACGGGGGCTCTCCCACGGGGGGCTTGGTGCAGGGCGTTGACGGCAACTTTTATGGCACAACCGAAAGCGCGAGCTATACGATCTATGGCACCGTCTTTAGGATAACTCCGGCAGGTGCCTTGACCACCTTGGTTTCATTTAACGGTGCCAATGGTTACCTTCCCGATGCGAGTCTGCTACAAGGTGGCGACGGCAATTTTTATGGCACAACCTCGCAGGGAGGCTCTGGGAGCAATGGCACCGTTTTTCAGGTTACTCCGTCGGGTGTCATGACCACCTTGGCTTTGTTTAACGGCGCCAATGGGGCGCATCCTGATGGGCGTCTAATGCAGACCATCGATCCCCATTATTTCTACGGCACGACCTCCGCCGGCGGCACCTCCAATGGCGGGGAGGTCTTTGAAGTGATCCTTTCCCCAACCGCAGCGCCGGTCTTCAGTCCCCCTGCCGGCATTTATACGAGCCCGCCATCGGTAACGATCACTTCGGCCACCAACGGCGCCACGATTCGCTACACGACCGACGGCAGCACGCCGACGGAAACCAATGGTGCAATCTACTCCGGTGCGGTCAATATTGGCAGCTCCACCTACTTCAGGGCTGTTGCCTATGCCGGCGGCTATTCCGACAGCGCCATCACCGCCGCTAATTACTCCGTCGGCCCGCGGGTCGCAGCACCTGTTTTTAGCCCTGCTCCCGGCACCTACACGAGTGCGCCGGCGGTCACGATCTCCACGACGACCAGCGGTGCCACGATCCGCTACACCACCGATGGCAGCACGCCGACCGAAACCCATGGAACGATCTATTCTGTTCCGGTGAATATCAGCGCCACGACTACTCTCCAGGCCATCGGTTACGGGGGAGGTCGCAACTATGACAGCACGGTGACGGGCGGCACCTACACGATTGCTCCGTCGGCGGCCACGCCCACGTTCAGTCCGGTGGCCGGCACCTACACCGGCGCGCAATCGGTGGCGATTACCTCGGCCACCAGCGGCGCTTCGATCGCCTATACCACGGATGGCAGCACGCCGACGGAGAGCGGAGGCTCGGTGACCAATGGTACTTTGTTGTCCAACGGTGGATCGGTTTCCATTGGCGCGAACACCACGCTCAACGCCATCGCATTCGCGAGCGGCTATACCGACAGTGCCGTGGCCACCGCCGCCTATATCATCAACCTTCCCCAGGCGGCCACGCCAACCTTCAGTCCACCGGGCGGAACCTATGCCGGCACGCAATCGGTGGCGATTACTTCGACGACTAGCGGTGCCTCGATCGCCTATACCACGGACGGCAGCACACCGACGGAGAGCGGTGGTTCGGTGACCAACGGTACGTTATTGTCCAACGGTGGATCGGTTTCCGTCGGTGCGAACACCGCGTTCAATGCCATGGCATTCGCGAGCGGCTATACCGACAGCGCCGTGGCCACCGCTGCTTATACCATCAGCGAGCCGATTCCGACGACACTGCGAACCCGGGGTTCGACTGGGAACCGGCAACCCACTAGCCCAAAATAGCGGTGTGAGATGGCCCCGTGGCGGATCCTTGCGATTCATCCGCCTGGCGCGGTGCTGGTAAGCGGATGAGAGGTTTTCCAGTTCCAGATTAGGAGTGGGTCTTATGGAGTTGATCCCAGTGGCGAATACCGAACGCCGAAGTGGGCAGGCTCTCGACGCTCGACTCTGGGCTTTGAACTTTGCTGCCGTCTGGCGAACCTTTGGCTTCGCGTTCGCGGCGATCTTCGACCGCATCACGAGCGGCGAATATCACGATCCCCACGAGGACAAAGGCGGGCACAATTACGGTTACAACCGTAAAGAAAAATATCATCATAGGTCCTGCTGTGGCGGTGTGCATGGTGGTTCTTCGGCCTCTAGCCTCTTGGGTTTCAAATTTCTGAGTTTAGAATTAATGGGTCGCGCCGCCCGCGCCCGACGCCTTCGCCGGCCGGCTGAAAAACGCCGCCACGGTCGCGCTGATCAGCACCAGGCCGAGCACGTGGAAGCAATCGTTGAAGGCCATCAGCGTCGCCTCGCGCCGGACCATGGCATCGAGCGCGGCGATCGCCTGCTGCCCGGCCGTGTAGGCGTCGCTTCCGGCGGCGATGAAATGTTGCGTGAGCGCGTTGAGGCGTTCCTGCGTCAGCGGATTATAGGAGCTGACCGCCTCGCCGAGCCGGTTCGAGTGAAACCGTTCGCGGATGGTGAGCAGCGCGGACAGCAGCGCGATGCCGATCGAACCGCCGAGGTTGCGCATCATGTTGAAAAGTCCCGAGGCGCCGGCCGCCCTCGAGGCCGGAAGCCCGGCGGTGGCCAACGCGGAAACCGGGACGAGGATGAACGGTTGCCCCAGCGCGCGCACGAGCAGCGACCAGCGCAACTGGTCGTGGGCAAAGTCGGCCGACAGCGATGTGTTGAGCATGCAGCTCGCGCCGAACATCAGCAGCCCGTACACGATCAGCCAGCGCGTATCGAAGCGCTTCATGAACCACGGCATGAACGGGATGATGAACAATTGCGGGATGCCGCCCCAGATGAGCGTCGCGCCGATATCCGCTGCGCCGTAGCCTTGTACGCTGCCGAGATAGAGCGGCAGCAGGAAAATCGAGCCGTACAGCGAGCCGCCCAGGACCACGTTGATGATCGAGCCGAGGCCAAAATTGCGCACGGCGAAAAGCCGCAGGTCGGTCACCGGTTTTTTCGCGCGGAGCTGCCAGATGACAAAGAGCGGCAGCGTCACCGCCGCGATGATCGCGAGTCGCGTGATGAACGCCGAGCCGAACCAGTCGTCACGCGTGCCTTCTTCCAACAGCGTGGTCAGCGCGCCCAGGCCGAGCGACATCAGCACGATGCCCAAGCCGTCGGCCTCGCGGAATTTCTTCCACTGGGCCGGCGCCTTCGGAAAGCCGTACCAGACGGCGCCGATCAGGAACGGGCCCATGATCAGGTTGAGATAAAAATTCCACTGCCAGCCCCAGTTGTCGGTCAGCCACCCGCCGATGCTCGGTCCGATCGAGGGCGCGAACATCGCGGAGAGGCCGAACAAGGCGAAGCCGGTCGGATGCTTGGACGGCGGCAGCATTTGCAGCACCGCCGTGAAACCGAGCGGGATGAGTGCGCCGCCGAAAAATCCCTGCCCGGCGCGAAAGACGATCATGCTGCCGAGGCTCCACGCCTGGCCGCACAGGACGGAGAAAACCAGGAACAGCGTCGACGTGATGATCAGGTAGCGGCGCAATCCCAGGATTGAGGCGATCCACGCCGTCAGCGGGATGACGATGATCTCGGGCACGAGGTAGGCGATCGAGATCCAGGAACTCTCGTCCAACGTCGCGCCGATCGCCCCGGAAATATCGCGGATCGAAGAGTTGGTGATCTGGATGTCGAGCACCGCCATGAACGCGCCGAGCATCCCGCCCAGCGTGCCGATCCACGCCCGGGTCGAGCCGGGTGTGATCGTAGTGGAGGGTGATTCGGTTTTCATTTTCGGACTTGGTTAACCACTGATGGCCACTGATTATCACTGATAGGCTGCTGGAAAACTATGCTGCTAGCGCAGCCAATTCATATCCGCGTTAATCCACGCCATCCGTGGGGAAAATAATAAGTGTCTATAAGTGTTCATAAGTGGTTGAAAATTATTCGCGCCTATTCGTGTTCATTCGCGGTTAAAACAGGTTCGAGTCCGGATTAGTGGGAATGAGCGCCCATTGGCGGTTGGGATTAACGTACGCTTACCTTCACGACGGCTGACAATCCGGGCGAAAGCCGCAAGGCCGAGGCCGCCAGCGCTTCGTGGGCGAACCGGATTTTCACCGGTACGCGCTGCACGATCTTGGTGAAGTTGCCGGTCGCGTTATCGGGCGGCAGCAGCGAAAATTGGGCTCCCGTGCCCGGAGAAAAGCTGTCCACCACGCCTTGGAAGCTCCGGCCGTCCATGGCATCGACTCTCACGTTCACCTTTTCGCCGGGCCGCAGATGCGCCAGCTGGTTTTCCTTGAAATTGGCCACGACCCAGACCTGGTCGTCCACCACCGCCATCACCGGCTGGCCGGGTTGCAGGCGCTGGCCGACCTCGACGGTTTTCTTCGCGATCCGGCCGGCGCTCGGCGCGCGGATGATGGTGTAATCGACCTGCAGTTTTGCGGTGCTGAGGGTGGCTTCGGCTTTTTGCACCTGCGCCAGCGCCACGGCGCGCTGGGTTTGGGCGGAGACGAGTCCGGCCTCGGCCGAGGCGCGCGCAGAGTTCAATGATTGTTGGGTGGCCGCGGCGGCATCGAACGCGGCGCGGGACGTGTCGAGTTCCTGCCGGGAGATCGCGCCTTTGTCGGCCAGTGTCTCCATGCGGTGAAGATCAAGCTCCGCGAGTGTGAGCTGCGCGGCGTTTTGAGCGATGCGCGCGATGGCGGTTTCGACGTCGGCTTGGGCGCGTGCGATTTGCGACGTCACTTGATCGGCATTGGCCCGGGCTTGTGCGAGATCAGCCTCGCTGCCCTGGACGGCGAGATTCAAATCGGCCGGATCGATCTCGACCAGCGGCTGGCCGGCTTCGACGTGCGCGTTGTCGTCCACCAATACTTTGGCGACCGTGCCGTTGATGCGCGGGCTGACGGGATGAACGTCGCCTTGCAGAAAGGCGTCATCGGTGGATTCAAAACCGGCGGCATAATAAACGTAGCTGCCGATGCCCGCACCGGCGACTGCGATGATCGCGGCCCCGGCGAGGATTTTTCCCCACGGCAGGAGGAGCCACTTTGCTTTCGCCTTAACCTTAACTTCTGCGGCAGGACGGGCGGGGGCAAACTCCGCGTATTCAGTCTGGGTGGGAATGGTGGCAGTGAGCGTATTCATGGCGGAAAAAGTAGAGGCGTCGGGCGTCAGGTATCAGGAGACCGGCGTCGGATGTTGGAGGTTTATAATTTGTCGTTGGTATTCTCGTGCTTGAACCTGGTCTCTGACCCCTGGCTTCTGAGGCCTTTTTATTCGCGGTAGCGGGTGAGTGGCGCCTGCAGCCGGTCGAGCAGGCCGGGCGTCCAGAATTGGCTGAAGATATCTTCAACCGCTCCTGGGTGGTTTATCGCGGAGGCGGGCTGGTGAGTGGCCGTGTCGTAAATTGATTGGGCATTTGCACTCGGAGAAAAACGCGACTGTGAGGTGCGCTTGGAGCGAGAAGAATTTGAATGGTGTAGGTTCATGGAAGGAGAGTTTTTATAGTTGACTGGTTAGCTACAAAAGTGGTTAAAAAAATGCTCGTGAGGAAGATACGCGATAAAAACACGGATTGATTAGTGCTGGGCCGCGGCCGGAGTTTTTGCCCGCAGCATCTCAAGCGCGGAGGTGCGCAAATTGCGCAGGGGTTCTGCGTTGTTCATGATGCGCGCCTGGCTCATGGCGCCCTCGATCAGGAATCCGAGCGTCTGCGCTTTTTGCGCGGGATCGCCGGCTTCCATCAATCCCGCGGCGATGGCATCGCGGATGGCTGATTCATAATATTTCCATTTGCGGGAAAGGATTTCGCGGACCTTGGCGCACACGTCGATTTCCTGCGTGCTGATCTCTGAACCGACTGACCACACGGGGCAGCCGAGCACTTTGCCGTACTTTTTCAGGTGCTCCGCCTGCCGGTTGTAAAGGCCGTCAAGATATCCGGTGATCCGGTCGAGCGGTTCGACGGAAGGGGAGAACTGCTCGTCGAGCCTGGGCTTCCATTCGTCAGCCCAAAGTTTTTCCAACGCGGCTACGGCCAGCTCAGCCTTTGATTTGAAGAAATAGTAGAAACTGCCTTTCTTCACATCGGCGCGCTGGCAGATGTCGTCGATGGTAACGGCGCCGTAGCTCTCTTCCCACATGAGATCGAGCGCGGCGGTCATCAACCGTTGGTTTGCGTCTGAGGTGCGGCCCATGCGAGAACTAATAGTTGACTACTTAGCTAGTGCAAGACTTTTTGTCTAAAAAAACTCAGTGCGTATTTATATTGCTGCAATTTATATATTTATGAATGTTTTTCTAGCCAGCATCGTTAGTCATGGGTTCTTTTCCATGAATTCCCCCCGTTTCCACGCCCCAATGCCCCGTTGCGCGAAGAACGGTGCATCGGAGCTCGTTTGGGTCGCGGCCTGCGGTTGCTACGGGATTTTTTAGGGACAGGTCAAAAAAGAAAAGGGCGGCTCAAAACGGTCATTCGAGGCAAAGGAACATATCGAACGTGGGTTTTTTATCGCCAATCCACGCTTATGATCACTGACAATGAGCCACTCTCTATCCGTGGTCATCTGCGTCATCCGCGGTAAAGAGATTTTTAGAGCTGCAGCCGGAGGACTTCGTTGATTTTTCGGCCGATGGCGCGCCTCCGCTCCGGGGACACCCGCCCGATCAATTCGGACACACCTTCTTTTTTGATGATGTGAAAAAACCGGCAGTCGGCGGCGGACGGAAACTCGAGCCCGTCCGCGCCGTTGAGCATGACCTGGTGCGGCTTGAGGGCGTCACCGGGAACCCGCTTGGAGCAGGGAAGGACGTTCAGGTTGGTCGTGTGGGGAGAGCCGCACCATTCTTCTCCGGAAAGAACAATGCCCGGATGTAGATCCCGATCCTGGGGGCGGATCCGAAACCGCACAATATCCCATTGGCGGACCGGTGTCATTTGCCTGGCTTGAAGCTGGCGGGAGCGGAATTGGCGAGCGCGATCATCGGGTCGCCGTTCTCGACCGCAAAGTAGCCCACCGGCCGGTTGGGGATTGGCTCGATCTCGGTGACGGCCTCGATGCGGAAAAGCCGTTTTTTCCGCCGCAAATAGACGGCCTGCCCATCGCCGGCCTGGTCGAGCAGCCGGCCGAGCTTGGGCTTGGCCTCTGAAACCGTGAGGGCCTTTAACATTCGAACAAAATGGCCCGAAAAACGGTCTATTTCAAGATCGAAGAAGGGTCTCATCAATGCGGCAGGTGACTGTTGGCCTGCTTGAGGGCGAAGCTCACGGCGTAGAAGTTGGGCAGGTAGATGGCGGCGACGAGGAAGCCGACGAGGCAGGTGAGCATCAGGATGAGCACGGGCTCGATTAATTTTGGGAAGGCCCGGGCGGCATCCATGGCGAGTTCCTTGTAGACGCGGGAGACGGTCTCGAGGATTTCCGACGGCTCGCCGGTGATGGCGGCGACGCGCATTTCGTTGGCCAGGTCGCGACCCTGCGTTCCGAGGCGATGGCGTTCCAGCAGGTAGGCCGCGTGCGGGGACGATCCGGACGAAATCCGCTCCGAGATCGCCAGGAAAAACGCCTTGAATTCCGGGTGATCGGATACCTCGGACGTGATGGCGTAGGCTACTTTCTGCCAGATGCCGTTTTTCAAAAGCATGGCGAGCGTCCGCAGCGAGCGCGCCAGGATGACCTTGCGGTAAAGTTCGCCGAACACCGGGAGGCGGATGAGGCCGGACTGGACCGTGGGGTGCCGCAGGATAGCGGCGCGCTTGATCCACGCCAGGACGAGCACCGTGACGGGGAGCGCCATTACCCATGGATTATGGAGCAAAAAAGCATTGAAGGACATCAGCGCGCGGGTGATGGGCGGAAGCGGAAAACCGATCGTACGGAAATTTTCCGACATCTTGGGCAAAATCAAAAAGTTGGTCACGACGGTGCCGGCGATGCCGACCAGGGCGACGACGGCGGGGTAGGTGAGACCCTGACGGATTTCGCGCAGGAGCGTGATGTTGTCGTTCAGCTCTTCCGCGAACTGCCGGAAAATTTCCGCATAATTGCCGGTGGCCTCCGCCTGCTTGATCATGGCGATGATCGTGGGATTGAAGGCCTCGGGAAAACGGGCGAAGAGATTGGCGAGGGTGTCGCTCTGGGATTTGTAATAAATCAGGCCGGCGATCACGCCGCGGAAGTACGGGGTCTCCGCCATCTCAACGGCGAGGGTGAGCGCGTTGCGAAAATCGGCGCTGACGGCGTAGGCCCGCGCCAGCGCGAGGAAAAACTTCTGCAGTTCCGGCAGCTTCGGTTTTTTGCGGATGAACGATTTTTGGAACGCTTCGTCCACGGGGGAAATTTTGTGCCTGGCCATGGTCTCGTCCTCGGCCTTGCCGGCGGCGAGCGCGGCCGCATCGGCCGGCACCGGGGTAAAAACATATGGGCGTCGCGATTTCCTGCGGCAGGTGATTTCGAATTGATACAGGTGCCAGTTGCTGAAGTCGGTGGCAGGCATGGGAAAAATTTAGCAGGTTGTCAGCGCTCCAGCATTTCAAAGAGGCGGATTTCCTCGAAATCCACCACGCCATCGGCGAAGCGGGCGAGGCCCTCGCGCAGAATGCTGGGCTGACCGTTTGCGTGCGAGAGGTCGGAAAGCTCCTCCGCGTTTTTGTCGTCGCGGATGCCGGCGCGCAGCCTCCGGTTGTTTTTCATTAATTCCATTGCCGCCACCCGTCCAAAGGTGCCGCGTCCGCTGCAGTGTTGGCAGCCTCCCTCGCGCCGGCGGTAACAGCGTGGCGGCACGGGGATTTCCATTTGTTTAAAAAGGGCGGTCTCCTCGGGGGAAAGAACGGCGGCTTGCTTGCATTCGGGACAGAGCATGCGCAGGAGCCGCTGGGACAGGCCACCGATGAAAACATCGGAGAGGACGCTGCGGTTGATGCCGAAGGCGTCGTGCAGCCGGGTGACGGCGCCGGCAATGGTGTTGGTGTGCAGCGTCGCGAGAACCAAGTGCCCGGTGCCGGCCGCTTCGACTGCAATCTTCGCGGTTTCCTTGTCGCGGACTTCCCCGATCAGGATCACGTTGGGGGCGTTCCGTAGAAACGAGCGTAGGAGCTTTTCGTAAGTAATGCCCTTGCCCTCGTCCACCTGGGATTGGAGCACGCCGTCGATGATCTGCTCGATCGGATCCTCTGCGGTGAGGATCTTGACGTCGGGTTTGTTCAATTCGTTGAGGGCGGCGTAGAGCGTGGTGGTTTTGCCCGAGCCCGTCGGGCCGGTGACGAGGATGAGGCCATAGGGAAGGCGGATAAAATCGCGGATGACGGACACGTAGTCCTCGCGCAGGCGCAGGTCGGAGAGGAGCCGACCGGTGCTTTGCCGGCCGAGCAAGCGCAGGGTCAGGCTGGGCGGCATGTTGCCGTCGCGGAAAGTTGTGGCCTCAACGCGAAAGTCCACCAGCTCGCTGTCCAGCCGGCAGGTGAAGTGCTTGGATTCGCAATCGAATTCGGACTTGGTGCAGCGTGCATGGTCGCGGATCAACGCGTTGCAGATGCGCCAGCGGCTTTCCGTGACGCGCAAAAGTTCCTGCAGCCTGCCATCGATGTTGATGCGGAAACGTCCCTCGCCGTCGGCATAGTCCGCATGCAGGTCCTGGGAGTTGTTCAGGATGGTCTGGCCGATCAGCCATTCGACGATCTTTCGTTCCGACGTGTCGTTTTTGTGCGGGTCGATTTGCTGGAGCTGGACCAAGTCAAGGGTCAGGTCAGCCTTGCGCATGTAGTGGCCGACAACCTTGACCGCGGTTGACTCCATCCCGCCGGATTTGCTCCGAAGGAGCAGATTGGCGATCTGGTCACGTGGCGCCACGACGGTCTGCACGCGCGGCTGCGGCTTGATCCGTGCCTCGGCGATAAAATTGTCGATGCATTCGCGTCGTGCGGGATCGTCGGGAGCGAGGGGGGTGGCGAGCCAGACGGCCCGATCGGTACGATAAAAGGCGACGCTGCTGTACCGGCCAAAAGTGTTTGGCGCGAGTTCGGTGAGGGCCTGAGGCGGGCGGATAAATCGCATCTCCGTAACGGCACATTGATGACGCAGCAAAAGAACGGCTTCCCGCAGCTCTGGCGGCATTTCTGCAACGGAAGCCCGGTTGCGAACGGCGGAGGTAGCTGCGATTCGCAACGAATCATCCATGATCACGTGATCGAGGATAAACCGGCTGGCTTCAAAGTCTTCATTGAAGTCGGGGGCGGAATCAGGCCAGCTTTTTGTCGGACGCTCGTATTGCAGGCCGATCGCGTCCTCCTCCATGCCTTTGAGATCCCGTTGCAGCGCCAGGTAGTTTTCCCGGGAGATATAAAAAAGGCCGCAAAACCATTTCGGCAGGACCATTTCGGCGGCAAGGGGATCGTGGTGCGCGAGCAGCAGAACCGGGCCAATGTTGCCGATGGGAATCCACGGTTCCACAAGTGAGCGGATGGAAATGCCGAGAAAATCACACCAACATTGGAAGCGATAGGCCGCTTCCTGAGGCACGCGCTCAATGCCATTGGGCAAGGGCAGGATGCGATGCTTGGAAAAAAGAATATCGGGTGGGAGGGAGTTGCCCATTGGCGTCGCGAGGGAGCTGTGGGAAGCGCGGTGCATTGGCAGGTTG
>Ga0210387_10001553_pt1 | contig 17371 bp, 17 predicted proteins | sample IncBWC7OmetaG_FD_160108 | JGI IMG/M metagenome (GOLD analysis project Ga0210387, IMG submission 160108) | Forest soil microbial communities from Barre Woods Harvard Forest LTER site, Petersham, Massachusetts, United States - Inc-BW-C-7-O ...
GGCGCTTCCTCCGGCAGGACGGAAGCGACGTGCACGCCGATCGCGCTGCGCTTGATGTGCCCTTCCTTGAGCACCCTGGGCAAAAGCTCCTTCACCATGTTGATCGGAATCGCAAAGCCGATGCTGTTGGCCTCGCGCCGAATCGCGGTGTTGATGCCAACCACGTTGCCGGCCATGTCCAGCAACGGGCCGCCCGAGTTGCCCGGGTTGATGCTCGCATCAGTCTGAAGGAAATCGTAATAGCCGGATTCGTCCAGGCCCTTCACGTCGGCGATCGTGCGGCCCTTGGCGGACAAGATGCCGGCCGATACCGTATGCGACAGCGCGAACGGGTTACCGATGGCCACGACCCAATCCCCGACTCGAACGGCGTCCGAGTCGCCGAGCGGCAAATACGGCAGATTCTTTTCTTCGACGCGCAACACCGCGATGTCGGTGCGTGGGTCGCGTCCGACGACCGTCGCCTTCACCTCACGTTTGCGGCCAAAGATCACGTGAATCTCGCTGGCCTCGTCGATCACGTGGTTGTTGGTGATGATGAGCCCGTTCGGGTCGTACACGAACGCGGTCCCTACACCTTCCCCGATCACGTGGCGGCGGCCGGACAAGCCCGTGCGCTCCTGCAGGGTCTTGACGAACACGACCGCGGGGTCGGCCTTCGCGGCCAAGTCGGCGAAACTCTGCGGCGCGCGCGCGCCAGGCAAGGGAGCAGGCAGAGGCGGCGTGGTGGCCAGCGCGGTCGGAGCCAGCGGCACCGGGATCGCCCCGGAGGGCAAAGACTCCGGGCTCGAGCCGCTCGCGGGGAACCGCTTGCAGCCGAGCAACGCGCAGCCGATTAGCAGCGCCCGAGCAACACGCGCTTGGGTCACCGTTTCACTTGCGGCTTCGCGAGACTTCCACGAAGCGAACCCGTAGGTCGTCGAGCTCCTGCGTCAGCACTCGCTCTTCGGCCCCTGTTAGATTTCCGCGGGTCTTCTCCAGCAACAACGCCAGGAGATCGATCGAGTGACGAGCCATCGGCAAATCGACGTCGCTCTTTCCGGTAACCGGATCGGGAGCGTCGCCCAGGTGGAGCCGCGCTGAATGGCTCAGCGACAACACGAAGGTCGTGAAGTCCACCGCGGGCAAGTCGTCCGGCACCGACGCCGGACGCTCGTCTGATTTGCCGTGGCCGGAGCTCACGTCTCGCTCCCCCAACCCTCATCGTCTGGCTCTTTCGCCGCGGGTGCAGCGGGCGCGACAGCGGGTTCCTCTTTGGCGCCATTCGGCTTCTCAGCAGCGACTTCGGCTTTCGGAGCCGCCTTCACTTTGAGGTCGTCGTCATCATCGTCGTCGTCGTCGAGGTCATCATCTTCATCTTCTTCGATGTCGTTGAGCTCGTTCTCGAGCGAACGGACGGCGGGCACGTGCGCGACGACCGGGCGCGGAGCAGAACGAGAGACGATGCGCGCCTCGCGCTCCGACTCGCGTTGCAGCGCGGGCTGCTTCAGCTCGACCTCGACCAATAGGTCTGCCACGTCAGTGAGTGCGTCGACGTGCTTCGTCAGCTCGCTCTCGGTGAGCTGGCCGCGGCGCAGCATCCGCTCGCGCACGCGCATGTCGTACTTGAAATTCTCGGGAATGGGCATGAGCTCTCCGTATCAATCTGCTCCGGAAACCGTAGCCTCGGCTCCGGAGGAAGTATCAGGTCATCGGCCCACCGGCCACGACCCTCGGGGGCCTCTTCCTAGCGCCGGGTAGGCCCCCGAAGCAAGCTCTCAGGCGTGATCAGCGGCTGAGGCTCCGCTTCCTGGGACAGAAGGCGCTGTTCGGCCTCCTCCAGCTCGGTGTCGCTCGCGGGACGGACTTCGCGCGCCTCCACCTCGAAACGCAGCGTTTGGCCCGCCAACGGGTGGTTGCTGTCGACCAGCACCCCCTCCTCGCTCACGTCGAGGACCTGCAAGAGCACGGGCCGCCCGTCCTCATCCTCGGCTTCGTAACAATCGCCCGCCGCGACATCCTCCGGAAAGTCACTGCGGTCGACCTCGACTTGGGCCTCCGGATTGCGCAGCCCAAAGGCCTGCTCGGGGCGGAGCAGGACCGTGCGCGACGCGCCTTCGGCGAGCCCCTCGAGCTTTTCCTCGAGCGCCGGAAACAGCACGCCATAGCCGATCAAGCAGCACAGCTCGCTGTCGCCGGTCTCGACCAGCTCTCCTTCCGCGTCGAAGACCTGATAGCCGAGACGAGCCCACATACCCGGGCCTAGTTGGTAGCCGCTGACCGCTGAAGCCATCTGAGGCCCGAAGTAGCATGTCTCGTCGCTCGGCGCGAAGCGCTCGTTCGAGCCTCGAGCTGGCTTAGAGCCAGGCCACGATCTTGCCGGCGATAGCGCTCGCCGCAACCACGCTCGGGCTGGCGAGATAGACTCGCCCAGGCCCGCTTCGACCCGGGAAATTGCGATTCACGGCGCTCACCGTGACCTGCTCAGCCGATGTCGACGTGCCAGGGCCGGCGCGGATGCAAGCACCGCACGAGGGGTCGAGCAGACTCGCTCCGATGCGCTCGAAGAGCTCGATGTAACCGCGCTCGGCGGCGTAACGGCGTACGCTCTGCGAGCCAAATTGCAGGTAAAATTGCACGTCCGGGTGGACGCGCAAGCCACGCTCCAATGCCTGCCGGATCACCGCGGCATACAGATCCATGTCGCTGATCTTGCCGCCCGTGCACGAGCCACCGTAGGCAATGTCGATGCGCACGTCGGAGCCGACGTGCTGCTCGAGCTCGGCGAGCGGGATGCCGCCGCGCGGATCGCTCGGTAATGCGACCATGACCGGGACGGACTGCAAGTCGATGTCGATGGTGAGCGCGTATTCCGCGTCCGGATCCGCGCGCACGATGCTAGCTTCGATCGCTGCGCGCTCGAGGCCGCGTTGCTGCATCAAGTAGCCGACGACCACCTCGTCCGCAGCGATGATACCGGTGAAGGCTCCCGCTTCGACGGCCATATTGGTCAATGTCGCGCGCTCGCCGAGCGACATCTCGAGCAGCGCTGGACCCGCAAATTCCAGCACCTTGCCCACCGCCCTACCCGATTTGATCTCGGGCCGCGCGAGCAATAGCAGCATCACGTCCTTCGCACACACGCCGGGCTCGAGCGTGCCACGGAGCACGACGCGCACGGTTTCCGGCACGTCCACGCGCACGTCGCGCGTGAGCCAGGCGTTGGCCATGTCGGTGCTGCCAACGCCGAACGCTAGACAACCGAGCACCCCGGCCATGCAAGTGTGAGAATCCGTGCCGATCACCAGCTGGCCCGGCAACGCGAAGTCCTCGATCACCTTGTTGTGGCAGATGGCTTCACTGCCCGCGGGCTGCCCGTCGCGCTCCACTTCCCCGAACAGCCGCACGCCGTGGCGCGCGGCGAACTCTCGCTGCACGGTCACGAGCTCGCGCGACTGCTCCACTAAGCCGAGCGCGCGGTGCTTGTCCGGCATCACGCGCTCGAGAAACGTCAAATGGTCGCGAAATAGCAGCAGCGAATCCGGATCCGCGACGCGCGCGTCATCGCCGAACCCGGCTCGAAAGAGCGCGTCGGCCATGGGCGTCACGTACTCGTGACTGAAGCGCAAATCCGCCCGCGCGAAGAGCGCGTCGCGTGGCGCGACCGCCGGCAAGCCGAGCAGACTCTGCTCGGCGTCGCGTACCGCGTGTGCGGCCAAGATTTTTTCACACAGCGTCATGGGTCGCGGCGCGTGCACCGGCAAAGCGGGGCGCTGCAAGCCAGCCAGACGCGCCGTGTTGTAGGCAAAGAGCCCGCCGGCTTCGACGATAGCCCGAGAAATCGGCGACAATTGCGCGGAGAACTCGCTGAGCGCGACAGCCTCGCCGCGCTCGAGCCGTTCGAGCAAGGAAAAATCGGTCGAGGTGAGCAGACCGATGTTCTGACAATTCTGCAGGTAGATTTTCTCGAAGCTGGGCGCGAACACGGCGCGCACGCCCGAGGCCAGCTCCGCATAGGGAGCGGTCTCGCGTGAGCTACCGCAGCCCTTGCTCGGACCAGTCACGATCAGCTGAAAGCCGCCATTTTTTACGGCATCTCGCGCAACGCCACCGCCGCGGAGCCCGACCAGGCAGTAGCGCGCGAGTGTCTGGTCGTAATAGTAGCAAGCCCAAGCGGGCGTGAGCTCGTCGGTCGAGACGTTCGCCAAGAGCGCCCGCTCGGCGTCGAAGCGCAACGTTTCCCCCTCGAGCTGCCGGCGCAGGAGCTCCGGATCTTCGGTCAGGTACAGGACGCGCCCGCTGAGCCGCAACGCGCTCTGGCTCACGACGCGACCTCCGCGCCGCGCGGCACTAGCACACCGCACAGCACCAGCAGCACGCCGAGCGACAGCTCGACTTCGCAGCTCGACGCGCGCGGGGTGAGTTGCCGGGCGCGCTCCGCGAGTCGCACTGCTTGCTCGACCACCCGCTCCGCCGTGGCCTCGGGGATGAGACACCGCGCAAGCTCGCGACGCACGGAAACCTCAGGGTCAGCCGTATCGAACGCGCGCGACAGCCGCGAGAGCAGATCGGCAGGCAAGGCGAGCGAGCGCTCCGGAGTCGACACCAAGGGAGCTTAACAAAATTTCCAGCATGCCAAATACCCATGGAAAAAGGGCCGTACGGAGCTTGCCTGCCTGGGCGACTCCGAGGGAAGCTCGAGCCGTGTTTCGGTTCGGCACGGTTCCCATCTTGGCGCTCGCACTCGCATTGCCGGCGTGTCCGAAGCCGCACTCGGAAAGCACGCCCAAACCGGCAAGCTCGACCGCTAGCCTGAAAGTGAGCGCTGAAGCGGCGCGACCCAAGGTGCCCGAGCCACTGCCGAACGAGCGAGTCGACATCCCGGGTGGCAGCTTCAGTGTGGGCAGCCGCCCCGGAGATCCCGGCCGCAACCCGGAGCTCGAGCCACGGCTCAGCTCGATCGAGCTCGGCCCATTTCAGATCGATCGCCTCGCGTACCCGAACGATCCCAAAGCCCAGCCCGTGACGAACGTCACGCGTGATGAGGCCAAGCGTTCGTGCGCCGAGCGTGGTGAGCGTTTGTGCACGGAGCTCGAATGGGAACGCGCTTGCAAAGGCCCCGGCAGCGCTAGCTATGAAACTGGCGCGAGCTGGGATGCGCGCTGCGCGAGTGAGCCGTTGAGCTGCGCGTCCGGCTTCGACGTGCTGGGCCTGGGTGGCGGTCTGCGTGAGTGGGTGGCCAGCGAGGTGCCCGGAAAAGACGGCGTCGGCGCGCGCGCACTGGTGCGCGGTGCCGCGGCGAGCGCAGCGGGCGCAGAGCATCGCTGCGCGGCGCGGCACACGCTCGACGCCGACAGCAAAGCGCTGGATCTGGGGTTTCGTTGCTGCAAGGGGCCGCCGAATGCGGCGATCGTGCCCGAGCCAAAGCTCGGTGAGACGTTCGCGCACGGAAAAATTACGAGTGATCGACTGGAGAAGGTTTTTCAGAGCGATCCGCACACCGCGAACATCAGCAGCGTGAAGTTCTATCGCGAGCCAGACGCCGCCAACACCGTCGTCGCGCGCGGCCCCGGTGACAAAAAGGGCTTCGAGTTCACGGTTGCACCGTTGATCTGGCGACCGATCGCCGGCTCGGAATTTCTGCTCGTCTCTGGAAAATCAGGCGACAACAACGCGTTCGTCGCCGTGCTGTACGTGCTCGGTAACGACGACTATGCCGTAGCTGCCAGCTTTTTCATGAAGAACGAGCCAGGGCCCGTGGCCTTCGCCTACAGCGACTCGATTCGCCCACGTCTGCACTGGAGCACGTGCTGGGGCTGCCCGGGCGAAACGGGAAAGCTCCTATTTCGCCCGCCGGAGAGCGTCGTGATCTTTCAGCCTTGAGTTAGGCCAGCCCGACATACAGGTGCTGCACGTCGTCGTCCTCGTCGATCGCCGCGAGAAACGCTTCGACCTCGCTGCGCGCTTCGCCTTCGAGCGCGACCGGGTTCTTCGCGAGCCAAACCAAGCTGGCTGCGCTGACAGCCCAGCCGCGAGCCGTGAGCGCTCTACCGACCACGTCCAAATCCGTGGCCTCGGTGATGAAGCGGAAGACACCCTCCTCTGCGGCCTCGACTTCTCGAGCCCCGGCTTCGATAGCCGCCTCTTCAGCGTCCTCACCAGCACTCGGCGGCGACGCTTCGATCGCGCCACGACGATTGAAGTCCCAGCTCACGGAGCCGCTGGCGCCAAGCTGCCCCTTTTTGAAGAGGAGCCGCATGTTGGGCGCCGTTCGATTCTTGTTGTCGGTGAGGCACTCGACGATCACCGGGACCTGATGCGGCGCGAAGCCCTCGTAGAAAACGGTCTCATGCTGAGCCTGGCCGTCGAGCAGGCCCGCGCCCTTCTTGATCGCGCGCTCGAGCGTCTCTTTGGTCATCGACGCTCGCTTGGCCTGTTCGATCGCCAGCCGCAGGCGCGCATTCATGTTCGGATCCGGTCCACCCGAGCGCGACGCGACCATGATTTCTTTGGCCAACTTGGTGAAAAGCCGGCCCTTCGCGTCGGCGCCTTGCTCGCGCCCCTTCTGTTTCCATTGCGCACCCATGCGCGCCGTCTACACCGCCTCCCGACCGAACGCCATTGTCGACTGCCAACACAGCCCAGAAGGCGTGACCTACCGTCGGCGACGACTAACGAGCGATGCTCAATTCGAAGACGTTGCCGTTGCCACTCGCGGCGCCGACAGCACGCACTTTCGCGCCAGCCGCGTCGGCCGCCAAACGCGCCGCGAATAGGCCGACGCCGCGGCTATAGCGTGCACCCACCAGCCCCTTGGCGGACACCTGACCCTCCGCGGTGAACGCTTTGTCATGGAGCTCTGGCGACACCGGCGCTCCGCCGTCCTCGACGAGCATGAGCACCCGCTGTCCGTCGAGACGCGCGGACACCTTTACTGGGATCCCGTCTTGCGCGTGCTGAATCGCGTTCTTGATCAGATTACCCAAGGCGCGGCCGAGCATCTCGCGATTCGCGGCGAGCTTCGTGTCGGCCTCGGCGGAAGCCGCAAATTCGACTCGCACGCCGTAGCTCGTGGCCAGCGAGCGCGAGCGCGACAGCGCGTCGCTGATCAGCTCGCGCACGGTGAACGAGTTCTGCTCGAAGCGTCGCTCGCCGCGCAGGGCCAGCGCTAACAGCTCGACGTTGTCGATGATGTGCCCGAGCGCTTCGCACGACGCGGAGACGTCCTCCAACGCTTCTTTCACGTCGGGGCTCGCCGCGTCACGCGCCGACTGCAAGAAGCTCGCGTTGCTATGCAACGCGGAGAGCGGGTTCCTCAGGTCGTGCACGATGAGGCCCAAGAGTCCGCCAATCAAATCCGACTCCAAGCGATCCGTGGCCATCGCACTAGCGTACTTTCTTGTGCACGCGCACGTAAGCCCTAGAGCATGCGCGAGCAATCGCAGCGCAAATCGCGCGCTGATGAGGGGTGGCGGGAAGCGTTAGGGCGCGGGGGTGATCACGGCATTTCGAGCCAGAAAAGCGCTGATTCGTGCGGCGATTTCGGCATGGTGCTCGAGTGGGGCAAGGTGCGTCCCGCTCGGAATCACGTCCAGCTCAGCGCCGGGGATCGCTTCCGCCATCGCCTCTGACACCGCGGCGGGGGTGAAGGAGTCGCGCGCGCCGGCGACCACCAAGACTGGCACGCGCACCTGAGGCAAAATGTCCTCCGCGGAATGCTCCCCCGCCGCGCGCAGCATGCGCAGGAAAAGCTCGAAGTCGACGATCGAGACATGCTGAAAATACGGCTCGACGTCCTCCAAGCGCACGGCGCCTAGGTCGATGTCACCCGTTAGACGTGCCACCGCAATTGCAACACGCGGTGGCACGCTGGACCAGATGGCGCGCGCCACCTTCGGGTGCGTCGTCGCGAACTCGATCAAGTTTGGGAGCACGGAGGCCAGCACTTCGCTGCCTTTGAAGGTGTAAGTGACGCGCCCGAAACTTCCGCACAGGAGCACGAGCGCGGCCACACCCTCGGGCCGACGCCGATATGCCTCGAGCGCGACTTGCGTACCGAGTGAATGACCCACCAACACGACCGGGGGATCGCCGACCGCGTAACGGACGGCGTCTAAGTCGTCAGCTAAGGCTTTGACGCCGATTTGCTCGGGATCGACGGGCGGGCTGCTCCGCCCGTGCCCTCGATAGTGGGAATGAGCAACCGACAGCTCCGCGCCGAGCTCATCCCAAAGGTACTTCCAGATGAAACCGTCGCAGGCCAAGCCATCGCATAGCAGCGCGGTGACCGGCGACGGCCCAGCTTGACGGTGGAAGTAAAGCCGCGTCCCGTCCGCGCCGAGCGCAAACGATTCAGACGCAGCTGAAGACTCAGCCGGCGGTTTCTTCCTCGTCGTCACTGATGTCGTTCACACTCGGGATTTTTTTGATCTCGAGGCGAGCCATCTTCCAAGCTCGCTGCACTACCCAGGATAGTGAGCGATCGAGCCGCGCTGCCTCGTCCTTGATCTCCTGGAGCATGGCTTCCGGGAAGTACAGGCTTTGTTTGCGCTTATCGCTGCCGGCTGTCTTATTCGAGTCGTGGTCGGCCAAGCGTAACCTCTGTGTGGGAGGGTGTCACCCGACACCAGGAATAAACCTAGTACCACCCACAGTGCCGCGAAATCAATCGCAAATGCGCCCAGCACTGAAACATTCAGCCAAATCTTTCAGAACCCGGGGGATTATGGCGTGCTCACGCTGGGCGCGGGCGGCACCAACGCCGCGTTTCGAGTGGGATGTCGGGCGGTTTTTCTGGTCGCGAGAGTCGCAGCGGCTCGTCCGTCCCCGAGACGCATCTCGTGTATCGTCGCCCGCACCTGCAATGCCAACCCGCTCGCCTGCTCTGTCTGCAGCCCGACGCTTCCTGCCCCTGATTTTAGCCGTCTTTTTTGGGATTTTCGTGAGCCATCTGGCCGAGGCCGGGAGCGAGCGTGAAAACCCGTATCGGGTGGTCGAACAACTCGGGCGCGTGCTGGTCTGGATAGAGAACGAGTACGTCGATCCGGTCGACCGCAAGCGCCTGGTCGAAGGCTCGATCAAGGGCATGGTGGCCGAGCTCGACCCGCACTCCTCGTACATGCCTGCGGAGGACTACGCGATTTTCCAAGGCGACACCGAGGGCCACTTCGGCGGCGTTGGGGTAGAGGTCGATTTCGCCGACGAGTACGTGACCGTGATCGCCCCGATCGAGGGCTCACCAGCGGAACGCGCAGGCGTGAAATCCGGCGATCGCATTCTGGCGATCGACAACGTGAGCGTGCGCGGCAGACCTTCGGTCGAGCTCGTGCGTCAAATGCGCGGGGAACCTGGCAGCCATGTGCTGATGACGATCCGCCGCGCCGGCTCGGACAAGCTGCTCTATCTGACGCTCACCCGTCAGATCATCACCGTCGCCAGTGTCTCCAGCAAATTGCTCAGGGGCGGCATCGGCTACTTGCGTATCAAGACATTTCAAACCGGCACGCACGCGGAATTTCTCGATCACTACGCCAAGTTGCGTCACGAAAATGGCGCCGATCTGGCGGGCGTCGTGCTCGACATGCGCAACAACCCGGGTGGCCTCGTGAACGAGGCCAGCTCCATCGCGGACGAATTCCTGGCGGACGGCGTCATCTACACCACGCGCAGGCGCGGCAAAATCGTGGACGAAGTGCGAGCTGATAGCGGCGGCGCGGCGCGACGCGGTCCCCTCGTGGTGCTCGTCAATGAGTTCAGCGCCAGCGCGGCCGAGCTGGTCGCCGGCTCGATTCAAGACAATCACCGCGCGACGCTCGTCGGCGCGAAGACGTTCGGCAAGGGCTCGGTGCAAACGATCATCGATCTGCCGGACGGCGCCGGCTTGCGCTTGACCACGCTCCGCTACTACACGCCGAACGGCCGCGCGATTCAGGAACAAGGCGTGACTCCGGACGTGCTCGTCCCGGGCGCGACGCCCGCAGAATCCTTCGGTGTCGTGCGCGAAGAGAATCTCGAGAATCATCTGCCGCCCGTGGAAGGCGCACCGACCAAAGTCGTCCCGCCCTCCGTGAAGGTGCCCTCCGACGCCCTCAACGACACCCCCGACGGCGGCGCGGACGTGGATCTCGGCGTCGCGCGCACGGTGCCGGTAGACCCGCGCGCGGGCCCCGACGCCGCACTGAGCGTCGCGTATCAGATCGTGACGGGCGTCTTCAATCGCGCGGCGGCGAATGCCGCTGCTGCCGCGCTGACCCCGGCTCCGCCAGCGGCGAGCGCTGCGACGCCAGAGAAGAAGTAAGAGCTGGATTCTTGCGCGGTCGGCGCATGGTCTTTGCAGCAAAGATCAGCGACACGCCGAGTGCGAAAATCAACAGTGGCGCGAGTAGCCAAATCTCTGCCAACGCGTTGTCGCGAGCGGCCATGAACACCATCACGAAAGCGACCACTGCGAGGAGTCCAAGGACGACTCCTGTACCGATTAGGCAGAGGCTCACAAACCTGCGCAGCGGTGTTAGCTCAGTCGAACCGCGCCAGGCCGGATCAGCGAGCTTCTCGAGCCGGCGCTGGTACAGCAGCTCAGCGGCTCGCCAGTGCACATCAGCGTTCAGGCCGCCAGTGAGGATGCCCGGCAGGAGGGCTCCAATGAACATACCGAGCGGACTGCGCTTGAGCACGAAACTCCCGACAACGATCGCGCCTGCCGCGAAAAGAGCTGGCCGAGTGACTCGCGTAAGCAGGAAGCGGGCCCGCCCCCGAGCTCGAATCTCTTGCCAACGCAACGGATCTGGAATCAAGAACGTCGCGTCTCGATCACCCCCAATCAGCTCGCCATCGACGAAGATCCTGCAGGCACGCTTACCCGCGAATAGGCCGACCGCCGCCTCCAGGATGTGGGATGAACCGTTGAGTGATGCCTTGCAGCAAAGGTATCGAGCGCGCCGCCGCCGAATTCCATATTCCTCGTCGACCACGCTGCCGTTTACAGCAAGGCGCCAACGAGATTCCTTGCCCGTGCCAAGTGTCTCCACGGTTATCTCGTCACCACCCCAGCAGCAAGACCATCGTTGATCGCTCATGGCTACTTCCCCAGCGTTCGTTCGACTCAGGTGGTGCATCGAGACAAGCAGCGCGTTCAGGGCACCGACTCCGCTACGCTTCGTGATTCCACGACTTGTCGGGCAGATTCTTGACGACGAAACGCGCGGGACGACCGGCGAGGTCCGCGAGTGCGCGAAAGGCGCGCCCGCCGACGATACAGTCGGCACCTGGGAATGACATGGCGACGCGCTCGTAGAGACCTTGCACGCCCGGACGAGTGACGGCCTGCCCGAGCTCGAATTTACCACCCAACCCGTCCGAAACGAGCGCATCTCGCGAACCGTGCCAAGGAGCGCTGAAAACATCTCTTGCATGTACGCATCGAGCAGCGCTGCAAGCGTCGGAACGTCTGCGATGGTGGCGGAACGGATGCGGAGAGCCATTGCGACGCGAGGACGGCAGCCTCAGCCCGAGCGTAACACTCGTGCTCGCGGCGGACCTAGCGTGAGAGAAGGTGGGGGGCAGCGACGTGAGTCGACCCCCGGCATCCCAAGCAATTCAAGCGGGTCGGAGCAGCGCGCGAATCCAGTCCACGGTCACGCACTCCGTTACGGATTTGCCGTTGGCGTCTTTGTCCGAGGCACGAGCACCGTGGCTGAGGAGGAGCTCGATGATTTCCGCCTGTTGGTCGCGCGAAGCTGCGGAGCCCGTACCACCTCGCCCGGTGTTCTGTACCGCGAGATGCAGCGGCGTCGAGCCGGCCTTGTTCCTGCCCACGGGCTCTGCCCCATGCGCGAGCAGCGCTCGAACGGCGGCTGCACAGCGCGTCCGCACCGCGCGATGCAGCGGTGCGACTCCGCTCTTGTCTTGGGAATTCGGATCGGCTCCCGCCCCAATCAAGAACACGACGATGGCAGATTGAGCTTCGGGATCCCAAGCTTCCGAGTGAGGAACCCCGTCCACCGCGTAGTGGAGCGGCTCGGCCCCGCGTCGGTTTCTGGCACGGAGGTTTGCCCCTTTCGACGTCAGCGCTTCGGCGATGTCTCGCTCGTAGGCGGCAGCCGCGATGTGCAATGCCGTATCACCCGCGTAAGCGTAGTGCCTGATTTCCTCGAAGAAGTGCCCCTCTGCTTCTGCGCGCGTGGCTCCAACCTTGATGGCCAACCGCGCAAGCGCGGGAGCCTCGCCGAGTAACCGTGACGCCTTCGCACGATTTCGCGCAGCAATAGCTGCGAGCAATGTCTGAAGCGCGGCCTGCAGCGAGTCATCGATCGGCGAGGGTCTATCAGACATCGGCTCTGGCATCCGCGACTGAAGAAACTACCGGCGTTGGAGCTTCGGCACCAGAGCGTGTTCGCGTTTAGCAACAGTGACCAGAACAAGCCGCAGACTACGCGGTCAGCCCTTTTGCCGGCTCTTCACTTCATTCGGCGCGGTCGCCATCGCGCTCAGCAATTCGCGGTTCATTTTGGCGATGAAGCTGATGTTGATGTCCTTCGGACATGCGGCTTCGCACTCTTTGTGGCTCGAGCAGTGACCGAAACCTTCGGCGTCCATCTGCGCGACCATTTTGCGGACGCGATCGGCGCGTTCCGGATGGCCTTGCGGCAAGAGCGCGAGGTGCGAAATTTTGGCGGACGTGAAGAGCGCGGCCGACGCGTTCGGGCACGACGCGACGCAGGCGCCGCAGCCGATGCACGCGGCGGCCTCGAACGCCTGATCCGAATGCGGTTTTGGCACGGGCAGCGAATTGGCTTCTGGCGCTGCACCAGCGCGCACGGAAACGTAGCCACCCGCCTGAATCACGCGATCGAACGCGCTGCGGTCCACGACTAGGTCGCGCACGACCGGGAAGGCGGCGGCGCGCCACGGCTCGATCGTGATTTCGTCGCCGTCCTTGAACAGGCGCATGTGCAACTGGCACACGGTGGTGCTCTTGGCTGGGCCGTGCGCGACACCATTGATCATGAAGCCGCACATGCCGCAGATCCCTTCGCGGCAATCGTGATCGAATGCGATGGGCTCTTCACCCTTGTGCGCCAACTCCTCATTCACCACGTCGAGCATTTCCAAGAACGACATGTGGTCGTTGATGGCCTTGGCCTCGTAGCGCACGAAACGCCCCTCGTCCTTCGCGCCCTTTTGGCGCCACACGTTCAGAACCAGGTTCATCAAGCGCGCCATTTACTTGTAGCTCCTCTGACTGGGATGCACGTACTCGAAGTCGAGCGGCTCTTTGTTGAGCTTGGGCGCGTTCGTCGCGCCAGTAAATTCCCAAGCCGCGACGTAAGAGAACGCTTCGTCATTGCGCTTGGCTTCGCCTTCTTCCGTTTGGTGCTCTTCGCGAAAGTGGCCGCCAGCCGACTCTTCGCGATCGAGCGCGTCTCGACACGTGAGCTCTGCGAGCTCGAAGAAGTCCGCGACTCGGCCCGCCTTCTCGAGCATTTGATTGAGCTCCTCGCCGCTGCCAACGATGCTCAAATCCTTGTAGAACTCGTCGCGCAACTCCGGGATTTTGCCGAGCGCGAACTTGAGGCCATCAGCCGTGCGCGCCATGCCGCAGTAGTCCCACATCAACGCGCCGAGCTCGCGGTGAAAGGAATCCGGGGTGCGCTTGCCGCCGATCGAGAGCAGCATTTTGATGCGCTCTTCGACCTCAGCCACCGTGCGTTTCACTTCTGGGTGCGAATCGAGCGCTTCACCCGGCTTTAAGCCGGCCAAGTAATTCGCGACCGTAACCGGCAGCACGAAGTAGCCGTCCGCGAGGCCTTGCATCAATGCGCTCGCGCCCAAGCGGTTCGCACCGTGGTCGGAAAAATTCGCTTCACCGCCCACGAACAGACCGGTGATCGTGCTCATCAAGTTGTAGTCCACCCACAGGCCGCCCATCGTGTAGTGGATGGCCGGGTACATGCGCATCGGCACTTCATACGGGTTTTCGCCCGTGATGCGCTCGTACATCTGGAACAGGTTGTCGTAGCGCTCGGCGACGGTATCGCGGCCGAGGCGCTTCACGGCGTCGCCGAAATCCAAATACACGCCGCGGCGAACGCCGGCGACCTCAGGGCCGACGCCCTTGCCTTGATCGCACATGTCCTTCGCGCGGCGCGACGCGATGTCGCGCGGCACGAGGTTGCCGAAGCTCGGATACAAGCGCTCGAGGTAGTAATCACGATCCGACTCGGGGATCGATTTCGGATCTTTGTCGAGATCAGCGACGTTTTTTGGCACCCACACGCGGCCGTCGTTGCGCAGAGACTCGCTCATGAGGGTGAGCTTCGACTGATAGTCGCCGCTCTGCGGGATGCAGGTTGGATGGATCTGCGTGAAGCACGGATTAGCGAAGAATGCGCCGCGGCGATGCGAGCGCCAGGTGGCTGTCGTGTTGCAGCCCTTGGCGTTCGTCGACAGATAGAAGAGGTTGCCGTAGCCACCGCTGCACAAGACGACCACGTCAGCCGTGTGCGCCACGATTTTCCCGGTCACGAGATCGCGCGTGACGATGCCGCGCGCCACGCCGTCGATCACGATCAGATCGAGCATCTCCGTGCGCGGGTGCATCTTGACGGTACGCGCTTCGATCTGCTTCGACAGTGACTGATAGGCACCGAGCAACAGTTGCTGACCGGTTTGGCCACGCGCGTAGAACGTGCGGGCCACCTGCGCGCCGCCGAAGCTGCGGTTGCCGAGCAAGCCGCTGTATTCACGCGCAAACGGCACTCCTTGCGCCACGCACTGATCGATGATGTTCACGCTCAGCTCGGCCAAGCGGTACACGTTCGATTCACGGGAACGGAAGTCCCCTCCCTTCACGGTGTCGTAGAAGAGGCGGTACACGCTGTCGCCGTCGTTCTGGTAGTTCTTTGCGGCATTGATGCCGCCTTGCGCGGCGATACTGTGCGCGCGCCGCGGGCTGTCCTGATAACAGAAGCAGGACACGTTGTAGCCCAGCTCGCCGAGCGTGGCTGCGGCTGCGCCCCCTGCCAGGCCTGAGCCGACGACGATGACCTTGTACTTTCGGCGATTGGCCGGATTGACGAGCTTGCTCTTGAAGCGCGCTTCGCTCCAGCGCTGCTCGATGGGACCGGTGGGTGCGCGTGCGTCTAGTTGCATGGCTTATAGAGTCTCTCGTCTGTCTCGAAAAGATCTTCAGGCTCACTTCACGAGGCCGAAAAGCACTGTCAAAGGCAAGAACACGTTGCCGGCCGTGACCAGGAAGGCAAGCCCGCGCGCCACGTACTTCAAGCGCTTGTCGTAGCGCGGGTGGTTCAGCCCGACCGACTGCAGCATGCTGAACGCGCCGTGATACAGGTGAAAACCGAGCATTAGATTGGCGAACACGTAGACCGCGACCACCCACGGGATCTGAAACGCGTTCAGGAAGTTCGCGTAGACGTCACCGGGCACGTGGTCGTAGTCGCCGAGCGCAGTACCCGGAAACGTGAAGTGCGCCAGGTGGAAGATGATGTACACGAGCAAGAGCGGCCCCGTGAATTTCATCATCACCGCCGCGTAGCTCGTGGCGATGTTCTTCTTCACCTTGTAGCCGACCGGACGCGCAGCGATGCTCTTGCCATACAGCTCGAGCACGATCGCGGTGTGCACGAGCACCGCCGCGAGCAAGATCGCGCGCACGCCCCAGAGCAAGACCGGCTTTTCTTTCAGCCCAGCGCCGTACGCGTTGTAAACCTCGGCGCCCTCCAACACCTGCAGGTTGCCCAGCATGTGGACGATGACGAAGCCGAATAAAATGACGCCGCTGACTGCTAACGCAGCCTTCTTACCAACGGACGTATCGAGCAGCGTGAGGGCTTTTTGTGTAGCCATTGTCGGATGTTGAGGAGCGCCCTGCGAGCGGGGGATTTTGAGGGACGATTTAGCACTATCGGAGCAAATGTGTATGGTTCAGAGCCGGCCGATGGGCCCGCCTCACTCGGCCTCCACGCGCGCTCACGTGGTCGACTGCCTGCGGCTCAGTTCGCGACGGTTGCTGTGCCGGTCGCTTGCGTGGCCACCACGTCGAACGCGGTGGGCAAACCGCCGACCGTGAAGCTCAGCGAGCTGAACGTTGCGGCGGTCTCCACAACATTCGAGCCGAGCGGGAACGCGGCGAGCAACTCGTGCGGAACGGTGCCCGCGCCAGAGCTCAAGTCGAAGGAACAAGCCACGGACTCCAAGGGCCCGTTCATATCATTGAACAGACTGAAGCTCAGCGCTCCGCCGCTGCTCCCAGACCACACGACGGACACGTCCTGGCTCGAGTCCAGACTCGGGCACGCGCCGGCCACGCACGACGGCGCACTGACGAGCACGTCGCTCGGGGCAACCACGGCTTCGCTGCTGAATGCCGGTAGATCGGCTCCGCCCGCACCAGACACGGTGACCGTGTCGCCGGCCGCGAAGAATTGCGTGCTGCCCACCGCCAACTGATAACCGTCCGCGCTGTTCGGGCCCGTCGGATCGAACGACAAGCTCGCTGTCGAGCCGTTCGACCCGGTGACGAGAAGAGGGCCCGCGTCGAAGCCTTGCGTCGTCGCGTTGCCGGCGCTCGACAAGTCACACACGGCGCTCGAGCACTGCCCGAGCGTGACGGTCGTGCATGCGGTGTAGTTGCCCCAAAATGCGTTGATCACATAGTTGAAACCGGACGCGTCCGATTGTTGCGTCAGGGTGATCGATCCCCCTCGGCCATTCGACGTCGGGTTCGAGCCGCAGCCCAAAGCGAGCAACGCGACGCTCACGACGACCTTTAAAGAGCCCGCCATTTTGCGCCGCGCCGCCGTTCGCTCAGGCCGCAGCGCCGAGTAGCTGTCGCAGCACGAACTGCAGGATGCCGCCGTGCTTGTAGTAGTCGAGCTCGACCAGCGTATCGATGCGCGAGAGCACCTCGAATTTTCGCCCCCAGCCGTCGACCTTGCCGGCCGTCACCGTGAGCTTCACGCCCGGTGCGAGGCCCGAGGCGACGCCCGCGACGGCGAACGTTTCCTCGCCGGAGAGGCCGAGCGACTCGCGATTTTGGCCGTCCAGATATTGCAATGGCAAGACGCCCATACCGATCAAGTTGCTGCGATGAATGCGCTCGTACGACTCGGCGATGACCGCGCGGATGCCGAGCATGAACGTGCCCTTGGCCGCCCAATCGCGAGATGAGCCGGAGCCATATTCCTTGCCGGCCAGGATCACGAGCGGCGTGCCGTCCGCCTTGTACTTCATGGCCGCGTCGTAGATCGAGGTCTGCTCGTTCGTCGGCAGATAGCGCGTCACGCTGCCTTCGACACCGGGCACGAGTTGGTTGCGCAAGCGCACGTTGGCGAACGTGCCGCGCATCATCACCTCGTGGTTGCCGCGCCGCGCG
>Ga0210387_10001555_pt1 | contig 17361 bp, 15 predicted proteins | sample IncBWC7OmetaG_FD_160108 | JGI IMG/M metagenome (GOLD analysis project Ga0210387, IMG submission 160108) | Forest soil microbial communities from Barre Woods Harvard Forest LTER site, Petersham, Massachusetts, United States - Inc-BW-C-7-O ...
GCGCGAGCAGGTTTACGCGGTGTTTCCCGATCCGCAGGATCGTTGGCAGGCCCTGCTCTGGGACTACTGGATGGATGAGGCGGCGGCCGACGTCTACGGCGTGCTGAACATGGGGCCAAGCTTCGGCGCCAACATCGCCCTGCTGCTGGCGGTCTTCATCGCGCAAGCCGGCGGGCAGGCGTCGAAAAAGCCGGGCCTGCGCAATCTTTCGGGCGCCGACAACACCAACGCAATGGACGTCCATCCGACGGATCTGCTTCGCCTGGCGCTGGTGCAAGGCGTCGTGCAGTCGCTGAAGGGCCTGTCGCAAAGCACGCGCGATTCGTATGTGGCCGAGCTGGCCGAGCTCGCCAAGTTCCTCGGCAAGGGCGCCACGACGATCGAGTTGGCAGGGCAGGCGGCGGGCATCGACGGCAGGTCGATGAATTTCGAGCAGGCCTATCCGCTCGCCGTCATGGAGGAGGGCGCGCGCAAGGTTGGCGCCATGATCGCGACGGTCAAGCTCTCGGCGCTCGCCGGCCATTCGATCCAGGACATAGAGACCTGGGACGACAACGACGAGAACACGGCGACGAAGATCGCCAGCCGCCTGCACTCGGGTTTCTCGGTGGTGAGCGCGGGCGATGACGCTCAGCTCATGGCCGGCCTGACACTGGCCACACTGCAGCAGCCGGCCAGATACCTTGCCTACTCGAAGGCGATCAACGACGCGCTCGATGACAGCTTCGCGAATGACCCGATTTGGGGGCCGGTGCCGAAGGATCTGATGGTGGTCACGCCCACCCGTACGCTTGCCAACCCCGAGGTCACAGTCGATCCATACGTGGCGAAGATCATCGACTACAATCCGCTCGACGAGGATGCAGCCGATTCGCTTGGCCAGGGCGTAACGCTGCTGACGCACCACGCGATTACGCCGATCGCCTGGCCGTCGGGCCTGGCGCCATCGATCGACAAGTCCTTCACGTTCAAGGGAGCGAGCGCCGAGCTTCCCCAAGCCGACTTCGTGATCTTCACCTGGACCTCGGCGGAGGCCAACGCGATGGCTGCCGCCATGACTCCCGGTGTGTGGGCGATGCCGCCAAAAGGCGCCACCGGCGGATGGTACGAGTACACCAACCAGTGGAACGCAAAGTATGTCGGCCGCTTCACCAAGTCGTCGCCGGCGCTGGAGTCGCCTTACATCGCCAAGTACATGCCGATCGTCATCGGCGGCCGCAAGGTCCTGCTGATGAAGTCGAATTTCCACATGGCGCGCGACAACGCTTCGATGCCGGTAAAGGACATGTTCAAGCAGGTGATCGAGCAGGCGAAGCCCAAGCTGGTGATCACCTCGGGCACGTCCGGTGCGATCGGCTCGAAATTCATCCTGGGCGACGTGATGGCCACGAACGCGGCACGCTTCAAACTCGATGGGACGTTCAAGAACACGCCCTACAACGGCAAGACATTCACCAGCGCCTACACGATCCCCACGAAGGGCCATCTCGCGGGTATCGCGAAACTGGTCGCGCTCAACGTACCGCCCATCAAGGCGGCCCATACGGCCTATCCCAAAGACGTCAAGGCCTTCAGCCGCGCACCGCAGATCTTCACGCCGGCCAACCCGAAGTCGCAGATCGGAGAGCCGCCGGTCATCGTCACGACCGACAAGTTCGAGTTCGACACCAGGCAGGATTCCTTTCAACTCCAGGAAAAGGGAAGCATGGTCGAAATGGGTGACGCCGTGCTCGGCCTGGCGGTCAGCGAGATGGCCAACCCCGTCAAGTGGCTGGCGATCCGCAATGCGAGCGATCCGCAAATGAGCACCAAGAACTCCGGCACCTCATCCGACATCTACATGCAATACGGCTACTGGACCAGCATCGTCAGCACTCTGGCATCGTGGGCCTGCGTGGTGGATTTCGGCTGAGAAGGCCATGGAAAAGCTCACGACCACCGAAGGCGACGTCATCCACTTCGATCCCAAGATCGTCTCCGCCGTCTCCGACTACGATTCGATAACCGAGGCGCGCGTGACATGCGTGTATGGGCTGGGCGCCGGGGTGGTAAAAATCCCAAGGTCGATCGACGATTTTCTTGGAAGCCTGGGCGTTGCCGACAAGTACGTGAAGCTCCCTCGTGAACAGAACAGCTCGATCTGGGTCGACAGTCGAGCCGTCGCGGTGGTTGCGCCCCTGGTAAAAGGCAAATCTCGTGATGCCGGTGCGAGGACCGTTCTCACCATTGGATCGACGACTGTCACCGTCGTCGGATCCGTTGATGAGACAATAGGCAAGCTGAACAGTCACGGTGCAGGCTCTTGAGCTGTCGGCGGTTCGCTTTCGGCCCAAGGCACGTTCTTTCACTGCGCCAGCCTACCCCGATTGCAGGGCCGGACGCTTGTCGCGCCACGGCGTCGCCTCTTCGTAGGCGTGGCCGGCACGCAGGACAGTCGCCTCGTCGAACAGCTTGCCGACGATCTGCAGGGAAAACGGCAGACCGCTCGCGGCGAAGCCGCTGCACACGGACAAGGCCGGATTGCCGCCGACATTGAACGGCGTGGTGAACGATGCCCGCGTGAACAGGGTCGAGGGCGGGACCGGCTCGAGCTTTCCGGCGGGCTCGCTGGTCGGCAGCATCAGCAGATCGACCGTCGCCATGACCGCCTGCAGGCTGCGCGCCAGCTCGGTCCTGAGCCGCATCGCCTGGATATAGTCCTCGGCGCGCACCAGGCCGCCGGCGATGATGCGGTAGCGCAGGCTGGCGCCGAAAAGCTCGGGGCGCTTGCGCAGATCGGCGCCGTGGATCGTGAACAGCTCGGCGACCGCGATGACCTTCTTCGAATCGTCGAACTGCTGAAGCGGCGGCAACGTCACGGGGCGCACGCTGGCGCCCAAGCCGCGGAACACGTCGAGTGCCGCCTCGAAGGCCGCCATGGTGGCGGTCGCGGTTGGCGCTTCATCCTGCAGCCACTTGGCGGGCACGCCGATCACCAAGCCTTTGAGGTCACCCGTCAAGGCAGCCGAATAGTCGGGGATCGCCACTTGGGCGGAGCCTGGATCCTCAGGATCGTGGCCCGCGATGATCTGCATCAGGATCGCCACATCCTCGGTCGTCCAGGCCAGCGGGCCCACATGATCGTGACTGAAGCAGTTCGGAATGACGCCGCGGCGACTGACCAGGCCATAGGTCGGCTTCAGGCCGGCGATGCCGCAGGCGGCGGCCGGTCCGCGGATCGAACCGCCGGTATCGCTGCCCAAGGTCGCGGGCGCGAAGCCCGCCGCGACAGCGGCGGCGGAGCCCGAGGCCGCTCCGGCCGGAGAACAGCTGCGATCCCACGGGTTGCGCGCCGGCGGGAACAACACGTCCCACGACGGGCCGCCATGGGCGAACTCCCACGTCGCATTCTTGCCCAGCAGCACGCCGCCTGCCGCGGCGAGCTTCTCCTGGCAATGGGCATCCCGAGCCGGAACATTGTCCGCCAGCAACTTCGACATGGCCGTCGTGCGGATGCCCGCGGTGTCGAAGATGTCTTTTAGACAGTAGGGAATGCCGTGCAGGCGACTGACCGGGCCAGACGCCATGATTGCGGCTTCCGCCGCCTTGGCTTCCGCGCGGGCACGTTCGGCGGTCAGGGTGACGAAGCTGTCGAGTTGGCTGTCGAGGTTGGCGATCCGGCCGAGATGGGCTTCGGTGAGCTCGACCGGGGACAGCTTGCGAGCCGCGATAAGGCGGGACGCCTCGGCGATGCCCAGGAACGCGAGCTCCGTCATGGCTTACTCTTTCCCAGGCAGGAAGACGGATGGCACGAACACATGCGCCGGCTCGTCGCCATGCGGCCGTGCCGCTGAAATACGGCCAATCATCCGGCGGACATGCCCGTAGGCTTCGATCATCTCGGGCACATACTCTGCCGGCAGGATGAGGCCCGCCTGGCGGGCGAGAAGGACGATTTCGTCGTCGGAGGGCGTATCGGTCATATGTGGCTCCTGCGCTGCTCTTGAGTCTGCAAGGCCGATGCCAGATTGCCGACAGGGCAGGGACCGTCAGATCCTGAGGTTGGTGCGTGCAAGGTCGATCAGCTGGCCGGCGCGGCCGTCCATCACCGCCTTGGCCATGAAGAGGCTGAAGCCGAAAGCCTGCTCCAGCGTGGCCTTGGGCGGCATCGCCAGCTCCTGGCGCGCACTCACCACGTCGAGCAATGCCGGACCCTTGTGCGCCAGCACGTCGCGCACCGCGCCCTCGAGATCTTGCGGATCCTCGACGCGCACGCCCTTGATGCCCATCGCCTCGGCCATGGCGGCGAAGTTGGGGTTCCTGAGCTCCGTGCCGGTGTCGAGAAAGCCGCTCGCCTTCATCTCCATCTCGACGAACCCCAGCGTGCCGTTGTTCAGCACGACCACCTTCACCGGCAGGCCAAGCTGGGTGAGGCTGATGAAGTCGCCCATCATCATCGAGAAGCCGCCATCGCCCGACATCGAGATGACCTGCCGCGCAGGGTATGCCGCCTGGGCGCCGATCGCCTGCAGGAGCGCGTTGGCCATCGAGCCGTGGTTGAACGAGCCGATCAGGCGGCGCTTGCCGTTCATCTTGAGGTAGCGCGCCGCCCACACGGTGGGCGTGCCGACGTCACAGGTGAAGACGGCGTCGTCATCGGCGATCTCGCTCACCAGCCGCGACAGATACTGGGGGTGGATGATCTTGCCGCCCGGCTTGCCCTCGGCCAGCTTGTCGAGATCCTCGCGCGCCTTCTTGTAATGGGTGAGCGCCGCGTCGAGATATTTGCGATCGGCCTTCTTCTTGAGCTTGGGCAGCAGGGCGGCCACCGTCGTGCCGACATCGCCCACGACGCCCAGCGCGAGATGGCAGCGGTTGCCGAGGCTTTCCGAGCGGATATCGACCTGCGCGATCCTGGCGCCCTCGGGATAGAACTGGCGGTAGGGAAAATCAGTGCCGAGCAGCAGCAGCGTGTCGCAGCTCTTCATCGCCGCGTAACCCGAGGCAAAACCGATCAGGCCGGTCATGCCGACATCGAACGGATTATCGTACTCGACATGCTCCTTGCCGCGCAGCGAGTGCACGATCGGCGCATTGAGCGTGCCGGCCAGTTCCTTGATCTCCGCATGGGCGCCGGCGCAGCCCGCCCCGCACATCATGGTGATGCGCTCGCCGCCGTTCAGGAGGTTGGCCAGCGCGTCGACCTCGGCGTCGGACGGTCGCACGACGGCTGGCTTGGGCGCGAGCCAGCTCGCCGCCTTGGCGTCGGTCGGGAGCAGCGCGATGTCGCCCGGGATGACCACCACCGACACGCCGCGCCGGGCGATGGCGATGCGGATCGCCTTTTCAAAGATGCGTGGCATCTGGTCGGCGTTCGAGACGAGCTCGACATAATGCGCGCACTCGGCGAAGAGCTGCTCGGGATGGGTCGCCTGGAAGTAGGAGCCGCCGATCTCGGCGCTCGGGATGTGGGCGGCGATCGCCAGCACCGGCACGCGGCTGCGGTGGCAATCGAACAGGCCATTGATCAGGTGCAGGTTGCCGGGTCCGCAGCTGCCGGCGCAGACCGCCAGGTCGCCGGTGAGATGCGCCTCGGCGCCGGCGGCGAAAGCGGCCGCCTCCTCGTGCCGCATGTGGATCCAGTCGATCTTCTTCTGCTTGCGCAGCGAATCGGTGAAGCCGTTCAGCGAATCGCCGACCACGCCGTAGATGCGCTTCACACCGGCGACGTTCAGGGTCTCGGCCATCAAGTCGGCGATCGTGCGCGGCATGCGAGTCTCCGTTTTGCGGGGGGCCTGATTGCGTAGGACTATGCCATGCGCTGCCGCGCAGGCGAAAGCTGGAGCGCCTGTCGATTTTGCGTAATCGCCCGTCGCTGGGCTTTCATCGCTGGGGGCGCGCCACTCCAGGGGCGAGTTCATGGTCTCGCGGCTTGCTCATCCCGGCATCTTCAGATGCGCCTCCTGAGCGAGCGGGACCCTCGCAGTCCGAGTGAGCATGAAAGACGCGCCACTGGAGTGGCGCGCCCCCAGCCACGACACATATAATGTCCTAGCGGCGACCCATCTCGAAACCGGCCAGGAATTGCACGAGATTGCGGCCCAGATCGTCGCTCAAATAGCCGCCTTCCTGGACCAGCACCGTCGGCAAGCCGAGGCTCGCGATCTTTGCGGCCATGGCGTGGAAGCCCGCGCCTGTCACTTTCAGGCCTTGCAAAGGATCGCTCTCGCTGGCGTCGAGGCCCAACGCCACGACCAGCGCGGTCGGTGCAAATTCACGGATGCGTGCCAGCGCCTTGTCGCCGGCCTCGAGCCAGGGCGCATCGGGTGAACCGAGCGGCAGGGGCAGGTTGAGATTATGGCCTTGGCCTTTGCCCGCGCCTGTCTCATGCCCATGGCCCCAGAAGTACGGGTAGTAGTGGCTCGGGTCGGCGTGGATCGACACGGTGAGCACGTCGTCGCGCTCGAAGAAGATGCCCTGCGTGCCGTTGCCGTGATGGACGTCGACATCGAGCACGGCGACGCGGGCGTGCTTGCCGCGCAGCCGCTGGGCGGCGATGGCGGTGTTGTTCAGGAAACAGAAGCCGCCGGCCATGTCGGCATAGGCGTGATGGCCGGGCGGCCGGCAGAGCGCGTAGGCATGCGCTGTACCCTCGAGCACAAGGTCGGCCGCGGTGGCTGCCACCTCGCTCGAGGCGAGCGCGGCGTCCCAGGTGTGTGGCCCGATCGGGCAGGCGAGATCGACCTGATGCCAGCCGGCGCGCCCGGCCAATGCTTTGGGATAGGTCGCCGGATAGCGCGCGGGATGGACGTTGGGAACGACTTCCGCCGAAGCGCCGGGAAGCTTTGCCCAGTCGCGCGAGACGGTTTGCAGGAAGTCCATGTAATCGGCCGTGTGCACGCTCGCGGCGGGCGTGGCCCCGTAGGCTTTCGGTGCGATGATCGCGTGGCCGGCAGCGGTTGCGGCCGCGAGCAGGCGCGTGGCGCGCTCGGGTTGTTCGGCGCTCCTCTGCTTGACGCCGCGAATGAAGAAGGTCTGCGGGTCGTGCTGGGCATGCTTGTCGGAGTAGACGATCTTCATGGGATTGCCTTACGCGGTGGCGATGGCCTTGGCGTCGCGCAGCGCGGCGATCTCGGCGTCGTTGAAACCGACCTCACGCATGATCTCGACCGTGTGCTCGCCCACCGCCGGCGACTTCCGCCGCGTCTCGATCGGCGCATCGGACAGCTTTATGGGATTGCCGGCCGACTTCACCGGCCCGATGCCGGGATAGTCGATCTCCAGCACGCTGCCACGCGCCTTGGCGTGCGGGCTTTGCATGACGTCGCTCACCTTGTAGGCGGCCGAGCAGGGCATGCCGGCCGGGATCAGCCGGTCGAGCAGTTCTTCGGCGGTATGTTCGGCAAAGTATTTCTCGATCATCGGCTCGAGGATCGAGCGGTTGGCGACGCGGCTCTCGTTCGTGGCGAAGCGCTGGTCGGCCAGCCAGTCGGGACGATCGAGCGCGGTGCAGAACACGCGCCAGAACGGATCGTTGGTGCCGGCGACGAAGACCGAGAGCGTCCGGGTCGGGAACACGCGCAGCGGGAAGATCAGCGAATTGCCGGTGCCCATGCGCACCGGGTCCTCGCCGGTGAGCCCCTGGTTGGTGATCCAATGGCTCATCATGTGCATGCCGACATCGAACAGCGAGAGGTCGAGCCGCTGGCCGCGGCCGGTCTTGTGCCGGCCGAGCAGGGCGAAGGCGATGCCGGCGGCGCAGAACGAGCCGGTGCAGTAGTCGATCGGCGCCGTGCCGACCCGGCACATCTCGCCGCCCTGGGGACCGGTCGCCTCGATCAGTCCGACCTCCGCCTGGATGCAGGGATCGTAGCCGGCGCGCGAGGAGTAGGGGCCGGTCTGGCCGTATCCCGAGATCGAGGCATAGACCAGGCGCGGATTCTCCTTCGACACCGTCTCCCAGCCGAAGCCCAGCTTGTCGATGACGCCCGGGGTGAAGGCTTCCATGAAGACGTCGGCCTTGCCGACCAGCCGCATCAGCACGTCGCGGCCACCCGCGGTGCGCAGGTCGAGAGCGAGCCCGCGCTTGTTCCTGTTCATCGACGGCACCCAGGCGCCGCCAAAATGCGGGCGGAAATGCTCGCCCTGGAGCGGCTCGACCTTGATCACGTCGGCGCCCATGTCGCCCAGGATCTGGCCGGCGGTCGGGCCGGCGATGACTTGCGTAAGGTCGAGAACAAGGGTGTCGGAGAGCGGCAACATGCTGGCTGAATTCCTCCTCAAGCCAGCACCCTTGCAAGACGCAGGCGTGCGGCTCAAGCACTTCGTTTCGCTGGCTGGCATTTGCTATGGTCGCGGCCTCGTCTGTCTGGAGTAGCCCAATGAAAGCCGCCGACCGTCCCAACCTGAAAATCGACTCCGACCGTCTGTGGTCGAGCCTGATGGAGCTGGCGCAAATCGGCGGCGCCGAGAAGGGCGGCGTCTGCCGCATCGCGCTGACCGACCTCGACCGCCAGGGCCGCGACCTGTTCGTGCGCTGGGCCAAGCAGGCGGGCTGCGCCATCAAGGTCGACCAGCTCGGCAACATCTTTGCCCGCCGCGAGGGTCGCGATCCGGCCAAGCCGCCGGTGATGACCGGTTCGCATCTCGACACCCAGCCGACCGGAGGCAAGTTCGATGGCGCCTACGGAGTCATGGCGGGCCTGGAAGTGCTGCGCGTGCTGCACGATTCCGGCTACGTCACCGAGGCGCCGATCGAGGTCGCGGTATGGACCAACGAGGAGGGCTGCCGCTTCGCACCGGCCATGGTGGCGTCGGGCGTGTTCGGCGGCGCCTTCACGCTCGACCAGGCGCTCACCATCAAGGACCGCGACGGCGTGAGCTTTGGCGAGGCGCTGAAGAAGATCGGCTATGACGGCAAGGAGCCGGTCGGTGGTCGACCGGTCGGCGCCTTCTTCGAGGCGCATATCGAGCAGGGGCCGATCCTCGAGCGCGAGAAGAAGACGATTGGCGTCGTCACCGGCGCGCAGGGTCAGCGCTGGTACGAGATTTCCTGGACCGGCATGGAAAGCCATGCCGGCACCACGCCCATGGAGGGCCGCCGTGACGCGCTGGTCGGCGCAGCTGAATTGATCGTCGAGGCGCGCAGCATCGGCAATCGGCCGAACGGGCGCTCGACCGTGGGTGTGATCGAAAGCCAGCCGCAGTCGCGCAACACCATCCCGGGCCGCGTGTTCATGACGCTGGACTTCCGCCATCCCGATAATGACGAGCTCACCAAAATGGACGCCGAGATGCGCGTGGCGGCGGCCGACATCGCCAAACGCCATCGCCTCGAGGTGAAGATCGAGCAGATCTGGTACTTCCCGCCCTCGCCCTTTGCGAAAGAGCTCGTGGAATCCGTGCGGCGCGGGGCCGAGCAGGCGGGCTACCCCCACATGGACATCGTGAGCGGCGCCGGGCACGACGCCTGCTACGTCTCGCGCGTGGCGCCGACGGCCATGGTCTTCGTGCCGTGCAAGGACGGCATCAGCCACAACGAGATCGAGGACGCGACCAAGGCCGACATCGGCGCGGGCTGCCAGATCCTGCTGCAGGCGATGGTCGAGCGGGCGAACGCGTAAGAGCCGGCGCGTGAGATCAGGACTTGTTTCGGTCGCGACCGCCGCCCTGGTCGCGACGGTGGCCGGGGTCGGCGGCACCCTGCCGGTCGTGCTGGCGGCCGCGCAGGCGGTCGGCGCCACGCCGCAACAGGCGAGCTCCTGGATCTCCGGCCTCGGCATCGCCACGGCGCTGAGCGCGCTTTTCCTCAGCGCGCGCTATCGCATGCCGATCATCACCGCCTGGTCGACTCCCGGCGCCGCCCTGATCGCCTCGACCTCGGGCGTGCCGGGCTTGCGCGCCGCCGTCGGCGCCTTCGTGCTGGCGGCGGTGCTGATCCTGCTGACCGCCGCGCTCCGCCCGCTGGGCCGGCTGATCGAGCGGATTCCGGCCAGCATTGCTGCCGCCATGCTGGGCGGCATCCTGCTGCATCTCGTGGTGGTGATGTTCGAGCACGTTCCCGGATCGCCGCTGCTGGTGCTGCCGTTGATCGTGTTGTTCCTGGTGGCGCGCGCCTTGATGCCGACGCTTGCCTCGCTGATCGTGCTGGCGGCGGGGGCGCTGCTCGCCTGGTCGCTGGGCCTGGTGAAGCCGATCCCGCCGCTCGGTCTCTCCCATCTCGAGCTGGTGACTCCGGCCTGGGACCTCGCGACCCTCGTCGGGCTGGGCGTGCCGCTCTATCTCGTGACCATGGCGTCGCAGAACCTGCCGGGCTTCGCCGTGCTGCGGGCCTCGGGCTATCAGCCGCCGACCCAGCCGGTGCTGGCGGTGACCGGCGCGCTCTCGCTGGGCACGGCGTTCCTGGGCGCGCATACCTCCAATCTCGCGGCGATCTCGGCCGCGCTCTGCACCGGTCCCGAGGCTCATCCCGATCCGGCCCAGCGCTGGAAGGCCGGGGTTTTCTATGCCCTGTGGTGGGGCCTGATCGCGCTGTTCGGCGCCTCGCTGGTCGGCCTGTTCGGCGCCCTGCCGCCGGCGTTGCTGGCGACCGTCGCCGGCACGGCCCTGCTGGGCTCGATGGCGAGTGCCACGGGCACCGCGCTCGCCGCCGACAAGGATCGCTTTGCCGCCGCCGGCACGCTCGCGGTCACCGCTTCGGGCATCACCTTGGTGGGTGTCGGCTCGGCCTTCTGGGGTCTCTGCTTCGGTCTATTGGTGCTGGCCTTGGAGCGCGCGCTGCGCCGCTAACGCAAATGTGTGTCGCGGCCGGTGCACGGCATGGGCAGGCTCTCTCAACCGACTGGGGAGGCCTTCGTGAGACATCTGATCGTCGCCGGCTTTGCAGCCTTTGCCCTGATGCTCTGCGCCGCCGCCCAGGCGCAGACTCCGGCAGCAGCGCCCGCGGCGCAGGCGCCGGTGCGCGAGATCACCAAGATCGCGGGCGAGGTCTATCGCTTCCGCAACAACGGCCACTATTCGGTGTTCGCCGTGACGCCGGCCGGCATCATCGCCACCGATCCGATCAATGCCGAGGCCGCGACCTGGCTCAAGGACGAGATGAAGAAGCGCTGGCCGGACAAGGCGATCAAGTTCGTGGTCTACAGCCACGATCATGCCGACCATATCTCGGGCGGCGAGGTATGGGCCGACACCGCGACCGTGATCGCCCAGGACAATGCCAAGGTGGCCATCATCGGCGAGAAGCGGCCGACGGCGGTGCCGCAGATCACCTTCAGCGACCGCGCGACGATCGAGCTGGGTGGCACGGTCGTGGAGCTCAGCTATGTCGGCCGCAACCATTCCAACAATTCGCTGGTGATGCGCTTTCCCAAGGAGAAGATCGCCTTCGCGGTCGACTTCATCCCGGTGAAGGGCGTGGCGTTCCGCGACTTCCCCGACGCCTATCTCGACGAATGGATCGAGTCGCTGCGCCGGGTCGAGGCGATGGACTTCGACATCCTGGCGCCCGGCCACGGCCCGCTCGGCACCAAGGCCGACGTGACGGCCTTTCGCAATTACCTCGAGGATCTGCGCGCCCAGGTGCTGGCGGCGGCGCGCGCCGGCAAGACGCTCGAGGAGACCAAGAAGCTGGTGGACCTCTCCAAGTACAAGGACTGGTCGGGCTACGAGCAGATGAGCCAGCTCAACATCGAGGGCGTCTACCGCCTCGTGCAGGCGACGCGCCGGCCCAACCAGTAGTCGCGGCCCGGTCGGAACGGCCAATCCGCGCAAAAGGCCCCACCCTGAGGAGGCGCGAAGCGCCGTCTCGAAGGGTGGACCCCAGAACGTGCGCGTCGCCTACCCTTCCAGACGCGCCCTTCGGGTGTGCTCCTCAGGGTGACGCCGTCTTTGGGCTTGCAAAACATATAAGTACGTACTTATATATTGTTCATGATGCCCGCCACCGACATTGCCACCGTCATGCGCGTGCTGGCCGATCCGACCCGGCGCGCGGTGTTCGAGCAGATCGCCGCGGCGGGCGAGCTCACGGTGGGGTCGCTCACCGAGCGCAACGACGTCTCGCAGCCGGCGATCTCCCAGCACGTGCGCGCGCTCAAGGAGGCAGGCCTGCTGGGCGAGCGGCGGGACGGGCGGCAGATTCACTATCGCTGCGAACCGCGCGGGCTCAGCCCACTGGTCGACTGGGTCGGCCATTACGGCGTTTTCTGGCGCCAGCGTTTCGCCAACCTCAGGACCGTATTGAAGGAGTTGGACGATGACGAACCCGGCCCGAAGCCCCGCGCAAGGCGCAAGTAAATCGGCGATGCGGGATATCGTCGTCGAGGACGTGCTGCCCCATGCCGTCGAGAGGGTGTGGAAGGCGCTGACGACGGCCGAGCTGATCGGTCAATGGCTGATGCCCAACGACTTCGAGCCGGTCGTGGGCAAGCGCTTCACCTTCAAGACGCGGCCGATCGGCGACTGGGACGGCGTCGTTCACTGCGAGGTGCTGGAAGTCGTGCCGCCGAGCCGGCTGGTCTATTCGTGGAAGGGCGGATCGGAGTCCAATGATTCCGCTTCCAACTACGGTTCGAAGCTCGACAGTGTCGTCACCTGGACCCTCCAGCCCGACGGCGGCGGCACGAGGCTGCGCATGGTCCATACTGGCTTCCGCTCGCCGCAGAACGACTTCGCGTACGACGCCATGAGCCCCGGCTGGAGTCGCATCGTGGGACGGCTTGGCGAGATCGCGGCGACACAATAAGCCGCTCCCAGCAAAGACTCAGCGAACCGGAAAGCGCGCGGCGTAACTCTCCAGCGGCAATTCGAGGCCGACGCAGAGGAAGCTGATCGTGTGGTAGTAGCCCACCAGAGCGATCGCCTCGAGGATCTGCGTCTTGTCGAAGTGCTTGGCCAGCCCACTCCAAGTCGCCGGAGCGATGGCGCGCCGGTCGACCAGATCGTCGACCAAGGCAATCAACGCCTGCTCCTCAGGCGACCAGCAGGCGGCGACGCCGGGGCCTGTCACGGTCGTAGCCACCTGTTCGGCCGTGAAGCCCACCCGGTCGGCAAAGAGGGCCACGTGGACGCCCCATTCGTATTCACAGCCAAGCCGGGCCGTCGTGCGATCGATCACGATCTCACGGTGCCTGAGCCCGAGGGGCCCTTTGTCCAAAAGACCGCCGGCGAACATCTTGGCGAAGATGCGCGGGCTTTTGGCCATGGTGCGGAACAGCATCAGCGGCGGCACGCCGGGCGGCATGATGCGTTCCAGTTCGGCGGCGATGGCGGGCTCGTAGGGCGGCTCGGCAGGCTTGATGCGGGTCATGGCTGGACTCCGTTCCATGTGCTACATTTTATGTAGCAATCCGGGTCGACATTCGCTACAGAAAATATAGTAACGGAGTGAAATAGATGGTGAAGACCGTCCTGCCCGGACGCCCGGCGCGCGGCTCGAAAAGCGGCCGGCCGATCATGGCGCTGCTCGACCTGCTGGGCCGCCGCTGGACCCTGCGGATCGTCTGGGAATTGCGCGACAGGCCGCTGCGCTTCCGCGCGCTTCAGGATGCGATCGGCGCCAGCCCGACCATCGTCAGCTCAAGGCTGGCCGAGTTGCGCACGGCCCGGCTGGTCGAGCTCGATGATGAGACGGGCTACCGGCTCACGTCGCTCGGACAAGAGTTGCTGCGGCTCTTCCTGCCGTTGCACCTGTGGTCGGAGAAGTGGGCGAAGGCCGTCGCCCCGTGAGGCGCGTCAGTAGGTCTGGGTGAGGTAGTCGACGATCTTGGGCACGTCCGCCTCGTCGATCGGCGCGCCGTAGACCTTGATCATCTTGGTGACCTCGGCTTCCCAGAAGGCCTTCTTGAAAGTCGGCCCCTGCGGTTGGGTGGCGATGTAGTCCGCCGAGTGGCAGGCGCCGCAATTGCCCTGCACGGTTTCGAGATTGGGCCCCGGCTTGAAGGCGGCGGTCTCGTCGGGCAGTTCGTAGGTCACCGGCTTGGCGCTGACGGCGGCGATGCCCATACCCAGGGTCGAAATGGCGAGGGTGGCGAGCGGCAGGAGGATCGAGCGTTTCATCGTTCTTCTCCTCACGCGGCGGTGACGGTGACGGTTTCGACGACGTTGCGCAGGTAGCCGGCCGGATTCCACAGCGGCTTCATCGGCTGGGTCTGGCCGCCGTTGCTGGTCGCGCGCACCTTGAGCGCGTGCTTGCCGGCCGCCAGCGTGATCGGCAACTGCCATTCGCGGAACGAGTACTTGCCGAGATCCTGGCCGAGCTTGGCCGGTGTCCAGGTCTCGCCGTCGTCGGTCGACACGGCGACTTCCTTGATGCCGGTGCCCCCGTCGAAGGCGATGCCCTTCAGCGTGATCGGCTGCCCGGCCGACACCTTGGCATCATTGGCAAGGCTGGTGATGAACGAGCGCACGGTGAAACGGCCGATCGGGATCGTCGTCTTGGGCGGCGTACCGGGCTCGGTGCAGTTGCAGTCGTTGTCGGGGATGCGATAGGCGCCCTTCATCCAGAAGCCGTCGAACACCGTGTCGATGACCGTGATCTCGTTGAGATGCTTTACCCAGTAGGTGCCGTAGTAGCCCGGCACGACGAGGCGGAGGGGAAAGCCGTTGAGGAAGGGCAGGTCCTGGCCATTCATGGCATAGGCCAGCATGACCTCGCCGTTGCGCGCCTGGTCGATGTCGAGCGCCTTCACGAAATCCGGAGTCTTGTCGACGATGGGCCCGTCGAGGCCGCCGAACGTTACCTGGCGCGCGTCCTTCTGCACGCCGGCGCGGTCGAGCACCGCCTTGAGCGACACGCCCTTCCAGCGCGCATTGCCCATGGCGCCGTTGCCGAGCTGTCCGCCGGCCACGCGCGGCTCGAAGAAGCCGCGGCTGTTGCCCGAGCACTGGTTGACGGCGACGATCTCGACCGACGGCATGGCCTTGAGCTCGGCCAGCGAGAGTTTCAGCGGCTTGTCGACCTTGCCCTTGACCTCGACCCTGAAAGTGTCAGGGTCGATCTCGAGCGGGATGCCGGCCAGGTGGTAGCGCACAAAGAAGGCGTCGTTGGGCGTGATCGGGCCGTTGTTGAAGACCGCGAATGGAGTCTCGAGCTGTGGCGGCCGGCTGGTCATGCCGATCATCAGGCGCTTCTGCGGATACTTCACCATCGGCCGCTCGCCGTTGCCGAAGGGCAAGGTGACCGTGTCGGCAAAGGCGCGCAGCGGATCGAAGACGGCGACCGTGCCCAGTGCGCCCACGAGAGCGCCGGACTGCTTCAGCAGGGCTCTTCTGTCGATCAAGGTTTCCTCCGAGGGTTATTCCATTTTTGGACAACGCCTGGAAGATAGCCTAGGCCCTCCGCCGCGTCAGCCAGCCGGAAAAGAAAATGAGCGCACAGACGGCAATCATGGTGCAAATGGCGCTTATCGAGCGTCGTTGACGTTCGCTCCGGTTGTGCCACAAAGACGGTGAGCCACGAGAGCAAGGCCATGCACATCCACGTCCTTGAGCGAAGATTGCGGATCTTTACTATTGTCGTTCTTGCCGTTTGTGGCCAGGCGACGGGACATTCAACTCTGGCAAATGATCCGGCAATTCAATCTGTCGCCAAGCCGGATGCCGACTTGGTAGAGATGTCCGGCGCTGCCGCCTACGACGCCATTCAGAAAATTACCGCGACCGAGTCCCAGGCTGACAGGCTACGCATGCTGACTAACTTGGCGAGATGGCAAGTGTCTTCGAACGATATGACCGGCGCGCGGCGCACTCTCGCGGAAGCGTGGTCGACGATTGAACCCAAGGATTACCAGCTTCCCGATTTGATCGAGCTGTCGGCGCGCGCCGGTGATGTGCAACGTGCTCTGGCGTTTGTTCAGACGCTGCCCGACGACGCTCAACTCCGCGCCATGGGAAAGCTCGCCGCCGTCCAGCTAAAGAGTGCCAACGTCGCAGATGCAGAGAAGACAGTTGCCCTTGTCGACGCGTTGCAGGCGAAGGCTCCTCGCGAGCCCGCTCCATCTGTATGGAAGATCGCTACACCGAACTTCCAGACCATGTACAGCCGCACGCTGGCCGAGATTGGCAGCGCCTTCGCAGCAAATGGCGATGTCCGCCGCGCCGCGGCATTACTTGCAAGAGTCACCGACAAAGGCGCGCGTGCCAGCCTGCTTGCCGCAATCGCGAAGGCGCAACATAGAGCTGGTGATCAGGCGAGCGCCGAGGGGGCACTGCGGCAACTCAGAGAGGAGGTCGACGCATTCTACGTCAAGGAGCCGGTGGATGCTGCTCGCATCACATCTCGTGCTCTTGGATTCGCGGGCGATACGGAGCAGGCACTCATGGTTATAGCGGCTCTGCCACTCGCGGGAAGCCGCACCATGCTCGCTTCGGAGCTGTCTGAAGCTTTGGCGAGGGACGGGGATTGGGTTCAGGCGCGCAAGATCGCGGATGCTACGGGCAATGCTGACAGCCTGATCTTGATTGGCGAAACGCAGCAGCGCGCGGGTCGTGTTGAAGACGCGCGCAAGACCCTTGCGGACGCTCGTGAGGCGCTCGGCAAAAGTCCCACGGCCCCCATCGATCGAATGCTACGCGTCGGCCGAATCGTCGACAGCCTGATTGCGTGCGGCGCTTTCGCCGAAGCCGTTGCGGCCTCAAGGGGCCTCGACGATCTGAACCGCCCTCCGAGCATACTGAAAGCGATCAAGGAGGAAATCAGGCGCGGAGACAAGCAAGCGCTGCAGGCAACCGTACCCGTTGCCCTCGAAATTGCACAGGCGGCACGGCCGCCGTCGCCGGCGTACCTTGCGGATCTTGCGACAACCCTCGCCAAGGCCGGATATGGCGACGACGCCAAGGCTGCGTTGAGACTGGCGCAGAACAGTGTCGCGCGCCTGTCCGGTTGGCAGCTCGTTGATGGCTTGAACTTCCTCAGGGGTGCGCAGATTCCCCTTGGCGATAAGGAAGGTGCGGCGCGCACCCTGGAGGCGATTGAGGAAGTGAAAGTCAAATTCCGCAACGAGCTTGCGCGACTCTCGGCCCAGGGGACTGGCGGCGACCAGGTGAAGGCCTTGGAATTGCTGCTGCAGGCCGAATCGGCTGCTGATGCTACGGCCGAGCGGGAGCTCTTTGAAAAGGCTGCGGCCCTGGCTGGCAACAACGTCATTCAATTGATGGCGATAGCGGGCTGGTTCTCTCCGCAACTAGAAAAGCTGAAGGCCGTTGATGAAGTCATTGCCGAGGGGAATTTCGCTTCTGCCCTGGTGATTGTCGATTCCCTGGGACCCAGGCAGAGGGATATCGCTCTGGAGCGTCTGACACGCGCCCAGATCGCGGCGGGCCAGTTCAAGCCCGCTTTCGATACGGCCAATGCAATTCGCGATCCCTCCAATCGTGCCTCGG
>Ga0210387_10001556_pt1 | contig 17346 bp, 14 predicted proteins | sample IncBWC7OmetaG_FD_160108 | JGI IMG/M metagenome (GOLD analysis project Ga0210387, IMG submission 160108) | Forest soil microbial communities from Barre Woods Harvard Forest LTER site, Petersham, Massachusetts, United States - Inc-BW-C-7-O ...
CGCATTCGCGCGCATGGGTGTGCTGCACGGCCTCGATCCCTACACCCACATCGCCTTCCAGGTTCCCGTCGACCCGATCTACCCGTTCATCGGCTGGCCCTTCCAGCACTCCCCCTACGGCCCGCTGTTCACGCTCGCAAGCTACGGGACCGCGCCGCTGGGCCTCGCCGGCGGGCTGTGGACGCTGAAGGCGATCGCGGTCGCCGGGAGCCTCGCAGCGGTCGCGCTGACGGCGCGCGCCGCCGGCGCCGCCGGTCGCTCGCGGCGCTACGCCGCGGCGTTCGTTGGCCTGAATCCGGTCATGCTGGAGCTCGCGGTCGGCGGCGCCCACAACGACACGATCGTGCTCGCGTTCCTGGCCGGCGCGCTCGCGCTGACCGCCGGCACCTCGCCGCGCTTTCGCGGCGGCGCGCTGGCGCTGGCCGCGGGGATCGGCGTCAAGGTCACGGCGGGGATCGTGCTCCCGTTCCTGGTGCTCGCGCCGGCCACGTGGCGCGAGCGTACCCGGGTCGCGCTCGCCGCGATCCTCGGCCTGGCGCTCGTGGCTTGCGTAGGGCTGATCGGGTTCGGCTCGCACGCGCTCGGTTTTCTCGACGCCGTCGGAGAGCAGCAGCAGCTTGTGGCCGTTCACTCCGTTCCCGCCGAGACGGCGCGCCTGCTGGGACTGCACGGCACGCCCGGCTGGTGGCGGCACTGCTTCGTCGCCGCGTTCGTGCTCGTGCTCGTCTACGCGCTGTGGCGCACCGCGCGCGGGGCCGACTGGCGCGTGGCCGCCGGATGGAGCACGCTGGCGCTGCTGATCTCCACGGCGTGGCTCTTGCCGTGGTATGCGATCTGGCCGCTGCCGCTAGCGGCCGTCGGCGGCGATCGGCGCCTGCGCGCCGCCACGCTGATCGTCTGCGCCTACGCGATCCTGATCCACCTGCCGCTCGCCGGCCCGCTGCTCAGCGCGCCCGCCGTCCACGTCGAACCCCATCACGGGCACGTCGGCGCGCTCGGGCGCTGAGTCCAGCGGGCCCTGCGACATGGGTGCGTCGGCGGAGATCGTCTGGAACTCACCCGTCTCGAAGTCCCGCGCCACGTCGCGCTCGATCTCCGCGGGCGAGGCGTCGGGGCGCAACCGGCGCAGGCGGATCGCGTCCAGGCGGCGGAACTTGAAGATCTCAAGGACATACACGAGGTAGACGCTGGCCCCGATCACGACGAGTCCGATGCCGATCATCACGAGCGCCCAACCGGTGCGCAGGTGACCGTGATGGTCGCTGTAGGGGACGAAGCGCAGCGCCAGCGCGAGCCCCGCGAGCATCAACGTCCATGCATACAGATAGGCGATCGTGCGCCTGTTCGAGAAGCCGATACGGGCCATGCGGTGGTGGAAGTGCTCGCTGTCCGGCCGATAGATCGGCTGCTTGTACTTCAAGCGCTTGAGCACCACGAAGGTCGTGTCCAGGAATGGGACCGCGAGCAGGATCAGCGGCAGCACGAACGACACGACCGCCGTCGTCTTGACGGCCGCCTCGACCGTGATCACGCCCATCAGGAGACCCAGCAGGTTGGCGCCGCAGTCGCCCATGAAGCTCGAGGCGGGAGGGAAGTTGTAGATCAGGAAGCCCAACGCGGCCCCCGCGGTGAGCGCCGCAAGCACCCCCGGCTGCTGGCGTCCCAGGTCGAAGGCGATCACCGCCATCGCCGCGGCGATGATCGCGCACACGCCCGCGGCCAGCCCGTCGACCCCGTCGGAGAAGTTGACCACGTTCATCATCGCCACCAGCCCGATCACCGTCAGGATCGGCCCCGCGTTCGTCACGCCCGCGTTCGGCAGCGCGAGTTTGCCGATGAACGGCAGCGTGATCGCCTTCACGGCCACGCCGTAGTGCACGACGATCACCGCCGCCAGCACCTGCCCGGCGAGCTTGACCAAGGGCGGCAGCTCGAAGCGGTCGTCGAGGGCGCCGACGAGCGTGATCAGCGTCGCGCCGAGCATCACCCCCTGCCACAGGTGACGCTCTTCGTAGTAGCCGCTCGGCAGCCACACGAGCATCGCCACGAGCACTCCTGCGAAGATCGCCAGTCCGCCGAGCAGCGGCGTGGGCTGCTCGGAGAGGCCGCGCTCGCGTGGTTCGTCGATCGCCCCCACGGCCCGCGCGAGCCGCATCGTCAGTGGCGTCAGCAGCGCGGTCACGGCCGCGGCCACGAGGCCGGCGTAGAGCGCGTCGAGTGGAGTGGGATGCGCCATCGACTCCGGTGAAGCATCGCAGGACCCGGGGTCGTATGCCAGTGGCGAACCGCCGGCGGCGCGAGCCGCGCCGGACGGTTACGGCACGCGCTTCAACGCGCGTTCGATCTCCGCCCGTCCGATCGGCCCCTCTCGCACGATGTGCCACTCCCCCGAACGCGCATACCCGCGCAGGTCCAGCACCGTCGAGGCGACGCCGGGCAACTCGCCGCCGTCAAGCGCCAGATCAGCGCCTGTGCGGATCGCCGCAGGCACATCGGCCAGGCGCAGTGCCTCCTGAGCACCGGAGAGGTTCGCGCTCGACTGAAGCAGAGGCCGTTCCAAGGTCGCGAGCGAGGCGAGGTGCGAGGGCAGCGCGGGCACGCGCAGCCCAAGGGTCTGCGCGCCAGCCGGATCGGGCCCGCACGCAAGCGGGTAGCGACGCCGCGGGTTGGGCAGCAGCAGCGTCAGAGGCCCGGGCAGCAGTGCCCGCAGCGTCGTTCGTTCGGGCGCCGCCAGCTCCGGCAGCGCAGCCAGGGCGAGATCGAGGGCGAAGAACATCACCGCGGCCGGCTGTGAAGGCGGGCGTCCCTTCAGCTCGTACAGCCTCCGCACGGCGGACTCACTGTCGGGGTCACAGCCAAGGCCGTAGACGGTCTCGGCGGGGAACACCGCAACGCCACCGCGAGCCAGCACCTCGCCGAGAGCCGTCACGTCGGCGTCCGTCAATGGCCGATCGGCGGCCGAGGTCACTTGCTTTTGCTTCATCGACTACCCACGGTGACGCGCTCGATCCCCGCGAGGTCGCGCTCGGAGCGCACCTGGGGGAAGCCCGCGTCGTTCATCGACTCCGCGACCACCGGGGCCTGTCCGGCGCCGTGCTCGAGCGCGAGCATCCGCACTCGCTCGCGAGTGGCGGCCTGGGAGATCAGCGCGCGGATGCAGTCCAGCCCGTCGGGGCCGGCGAACAGCGCACTGGGCGGCTCGTGGCGCAGGATCTCCGGCGCGAGCATCGCCCGTTCGGAGTCGGCGACGTAGGGCGGGTTGGAGAGGATCCCGTCGTGCTCGTCTGGAACCCCGCAGAGCAGATCGGCGTGCAGCCACTGCACGCGCAACCCGAACCGTTCGCCGTTCACGCGCGCGAGCGCCAGGGCGTCCTCGCTGATGTCCGCCGCGCTCACACTCAGGTCGGGACGCTCGTCGGCGAGTGCGAGAGCAACCGCGCCGCTGCCGGTGCCGACGTCGAGCACGCGCGCGCCCTTCGGCAGCGACGCGAGCGCTACTTCGACGAGCAGCTCGGTCTCGGGACGCGGGATCAGCGCGCGTGGATCGACGACCAGCTCCAACCGGCGAAAGCCGTGCGTGCCGGTGATGTAGGCGACGGGCTCGCGCTCCACTGCACGGCGGCGCACGGCGTCCTGCAAGGCGCGGACGTCCGATCCCGGCACGGTGAGCTCGCGATCGGTCAGCAGTCGCTCACGCGAGACACCGAGCACATGCGCAAACAGCAGTTCGGCGTCGAGCCGCGGGGTTTCGCAGCCCGCGGCGGAGATCGCCGTGATCGCCCCGTCGAGCGCATCGCGAGCGGAGGTCTCCGACCACACCACTGGGCGGCTCACACCCCGTTCCCCACGCCGATCGCCAGCACGGGCTCTGTGCCGCTAGGCGGCGGCCTGGGCCTGCAGCCGCAGGCGCTTGTCGTCGGCTTGCAGTCCGGCAGTGAGCTCGTCGAGCTGGCCTTCGAGCACCTGGTCGAGGTTGTGGACGGTGAGCTTGATGCGGTGGTCGGTGACGCGGCGCTCGCCGTAGTTGTAGGTGCGGATCTTCTCCGCGCGATCGCCCGTGCCGACTTGGGACCGGCGATCGGCTGCGAGCTCGGCCTGCTGTTCGGCGAGCGCGCGCTCGAACAGCCGCGCGCGCAGCACGCGCAGCGCCTTCTCGCGGTTCTGCAGCTGCGACTTCTCGTCCTGCATCGAGACGACGATGCCGGAGGGCTTGTGCGTGATGCGCACCGCGGAGTCAGTCGTGTTGACCGACTGCCCGCCGGGACCGGAGGAGCGGTAGACGTCTATCTGCAGGTCGTTTGGGTCGATCTGCACGTCCACGTCCTCGGCCTCGGGGAGCACGGCGACGGTCGCGGTGGAGGTGTGCACACGCCCCTGGGACTCGGTCTCGGGGACGCGCTGCACGCGGTGGGTGCCGCCCTCGAACTTGAACACCGAGTAGGCACCCTCGCCCTTGATCGCGAACGTGAACTTGCCCTCGGAGATGTCCATCGACTCGGTCGCGAAGCCGAGGCGCTCGGCGTACTTGCTCAGCATCCGGTAGAGGTCGCCCGCCCACAGCCCGGCCTCATCGCCGCCGGCGCCGCCTTGGATTTCGACGATCACGTTCTTCTCATCGTTGGGGTCGCGCTCGATCATCGCCATGCGCAGCTCCTCCTCGAGCTCTTCGATCCGCTCGCGTGCGGCCGAGAGCAGCTCGCGCAGCTCGGAGTCCTCGCCGCCCTCGGAGATCAGCTCCTCCGCACCGGCCGCGTCGTCGCGCGCGCGCCGCCATTCGCTCGCAAGCTTGGCGGCGGGCTCAAGCTGGCTGTAGGCGCGCCCGGCGGCGGCATAACGCTCGCGGTCGGAGATGACCTCGGGGTCGGTCATCTGCGCACCGAGCTCAGCAAAGCGCGTCTCGATCTGCTCGACGAGGTCTTCGATCACGGTCCGAGCGTACAACGCGGGATCGGATGGGAGACCCGCGAGCCCGCCGGTTCCGACAGCGCTGCCGGCGCCGGTCACCGCAGCCGCCGGCGTAACGGACATGTGCCCGGGCTAGGCCACGACCTCCACGCCGAGAAGGTCCGCGGCAGACAGCTCCCCGGGAGTCTCGCGCTCCAGCACCGCCTGCAGCGCGGCGATCGCGACGGCGAGCTGGTCGAGGTCGGGCTCGCGGGTCGTGAGCAGCTGCAGCTTCAACCCGGGCCACATCACCGCGCGCACCCAGCCGCGGCGGCGGTTGCGCCCGGCGAACTTGATCAGCTCGAAGGAGATGCCGGCGATCAGGGGCACGCCGAGGATGCGCGTGAGCACGAGCCAGTACCAGGCGGGCAGGCCGATCGGGGCGAAGACGAAGATGGCGACGATCATCACCACGAGCAGGAAGCTCGTGCCGCAGCGCGGGTGTAGCCGTGAGAAGCGCTGCGCGTTCACGGGCGTGAGCTCGAGGCCGGCCTCGAAGCAGGAGATCGTCTTGTGCTCGGCGCCGTGGTACTCGAACACGCGCCGCAGGTCGCGGATGCGCGAGAGCAGGTACATGTAGCCGAGGAAGATGGTCGTGCGGATGATCCCCTCGATCACCCAGAACAGCACCGAGCTGTGCAGCTCGCCCTTGATCAGGCTGGTCAGGCCGACGGGCACTAGGAAGAAGAGGACGATCGCCAGCAGCAGCGCGACGACGACCGTGCCGGCCCACACGCCGCGGGGGATCTCCTGGGGCTCCTCGTCCTGCTCGTCGGGCGGGAGCTGGGCGTTGGCGGAGACCTCGAGCGCCTTGAACCCGATCGCCAGCGAGCCGCCGAGCGCGACGATGCCCCTGATGATCGGCAGACGCAGGGCGCGATGGCGACGCATGACCGAGTCGAGCGGAAATGCGGTGACCTCGATCTCCCCGAGCGCGGCCTCCTCGGGTGAGCGGTGGGGCTCCTCGAGCAACTGCTCGGCGCTCGGCTTGCGCACTGCTACCGCCCAATTGGATACGCCGCGCATCATCACGCCCTCGAGCACGGCCTGACCGCCGACGGGGGCGTCGCGCTGAGCGCTCAGCTCGCCGTCGGGCTCGAGCGCCACGTCGGCGCCACTCGGAACATCCGCAGGCGCAATGCCGGCGCGCCCGTTCGCCACCGGCGCCTCGGGGAGAGCCTGCAGGGCGCTTGCCCGAAGCGTCCCCTCACCCCCTGACGGACGAGAGGCCACAGTCGGATCCGATCAGGAGGCCTTGGCGGCGGCGCGGCCCTTGGCCATGCGCCGCTGGAAGCGCTCGACGCGCCCACCGGTGTCGACCAGCTTCTGGCGACCGGTGTAGAAGGGATGGCAGTTGGAGCAGACCTCGACGTGCAGCTCCTCTTGGGTGGCGCGCGTGAGGAACTCGTTGCCGCAGGTGCAGCGCACATGGGCCTGCACGTAGTTGGGATGTATCTCTGTCTTCATCGTAAGCTCATTCTAGCGACGAGGACGAGGAGGGCGTGTTGGCCGCCGGCGCAGGCTGCGAGCACCTGTGCGTGCGGCGTTCGTCGTGCTTGATCGTGTGGCCGTGCGCTCCCTGCCAGCGGAAGCTGACGAGCCCCCGGTAGTCGGCGGGGGCGGTGAGGTTCGTGACCTGCTTGACGTACTTGTAGACGCCGACCCCGGGGTCGGACGCGCGCCACACACCCAGGCCGGGAGCGGCGACGACGCGATAGCCCGTCTGTCCGGGCGTCCACTCGAGCAGTTCGATGCGCACCGACATCCGCGTTGCCCCTGCTATCGCGGTCATTTCGCCGGAGAACGTGGCCGAGCGTTCGGCCTGTTCAGAGGCGGTCAGGCACTGCAGGAGCGAGGCCGAATCCAGTGTCGTGCCGGACACGAGCACGTCGGCGCTCGTGCCGACGCCGCGGCCGAACGCGCCGGCTGCGAACGCCATCGACAGCAGGGCCGACACGAACGCAAGAGCGAGGAGTGGGCGCCTGCCGCCGACGGGTGTCCTGGCCGAGGTTAGATCCATGACATCTCTCTAACACCGTTTTCGCGCACATGTTTCGGACCGGCCCGCTCAGTCGAGATCGAAGGCGGCTTGAATCGCTTGGCTGAGGGCGACCTCTTGGCGATCGAGGAGCACACCGATCTGTGCCCCGAGGGCGTCGGTGGGAATCGTGGTGATGTTGTCGCAGCTCACGGCTGATGGCTCGGAGAGACCGTTCGCCGCGTCTACCGGGACCTCCGTCGAGAGGCCCCGGATCGTGGTTGTGATCGGCGCGACGGTGACCGTTGTCAGATGCGGGCGTACCAGCTCGCGTGTGAGGACCAGTACCGGGCGCACCTTGTCGAGCGCCGCGACGTGGATCGGGCGCATCAGGCGAGCTTGGAGGGCATCCCGACGACATGCTCGGCCAAACCGGCGAACTCGGGGTCGGGGCCGCTGCGGGCAAGGATCTCGGCGTCGCGCGCCGCGACCACGCGCCGGCGTTCACGCTCGAGCGCCCGGGTGACGACCACCGCCCTGCTGCGCCCGGCACCTGAATCGACCACCTCGTCGACGAACTCGACGAGGTCATCCGGCAGCCGAACCGCAATCTGCTTGCTCATCCCATTATGGTACCAGTTTGGGAGCGATCGCAGGCTTGGGAGCGGTCGCAGGCCTTCGTACTGATATCGCGGCAGGCGGTCGCTCTCGACGAACCTGACCTCGACCCTCATCGCCCGGTAGGTCGTAAGTGCGCGCCCATCCGCGCTCACCACTTCGGCGCCGTGGCCGGCGGCGGTCGCCGCGATCAGCGCGTCGTACAGCGCGCCGCCGCGGATGCCGGCCCTGACGGCCTTCTCCAGCACCTCGCTCAGACCGGCGGCGTCGAGCGCCAGCCACGGTGAGGGATAAGGGCCGGCAGCGGAACGACCCGCTCAGAGCGAGGCGATGATGTCAAGCAGCATCTTCTCGACGTGCTTGCGGGTGTCATCTGGGAGCGGCAGCTCCGGGACTCGTGCGAGCAGCAACTCGCCCTCGACGATGCCGGCTCTGAGCGCCTCTGTCGCGTAATCCCAGTCGCGGTCGCGACCGGCGGCGCACTTGGAGAGCACCAGGTCGTGCGGCTCCAGGCACCACGCGACCGCAACGCGCTTGGAGGCGACGCGAGGCGGGATCGTTCGCTTCACCAGGCGTTCCTGCCAACCGCATGGCGCCTTCGCCGTCTCCGGACCAACTCCATGCGCGTAGTACCCGAAGGTCAGATGAAACTGAGACCCGTTCCCGAGCGCTCCGTCGATCAAGTCGGCGTCGCCCGGAGCGCGCAACGGGTAGATGTCCGCCTCCTGGGATCGCAACATCGACTCCGGAGGCTGGCCGCATGAGCCGAGGATCGCCTGACTGCCGATGACCACGAGATCGTCCTGGCCGGTTACCTCGGCTGCCACGGCGACGACGTGCTCGAACTCCTGCGGACGCACCTAGGCGACCTCGCTAACGATACGCCGGCGTTCGGGCTCACTCAGCATCCCCGCAAACGGAGAGCTCTGCCGTAGATCGTCGGCGTCCGGGCTCACTTCCACCAGCCTGCGCCGGATCTCGGGTACCGATCCGCTCAGCAGCTGCTCCCACCTGTCGGCGTAGCGCGGATCGATACTCCCCTGCTCCCGCCAGCGAAGCAGCACATGCCTCGCCTCCTGCACAATCGGCGCACTCAGCCGGCCTGCCACCACCCGGTGATAGGCGAGGCTGCGCGCACGCGCGCGGTCATGACCACGGAGCTCTTCACCCTCGTGAGAATCGTCGATACGCATCCCGCGAGCGGCATCACGTCGACGCTCCATCGTGGCGGTCAGGACGAATCGCCCCCCGCCCCCCGCCGCTTTCTCGGCATCGACGGCCTCGCACAGGTCCAGCAGCTCCGGCACCGGCACCTCCAGTCGACCCTCGGGCGTATAGACGACTGCAAGATCGCCAGCCTCGATCCAGCGGTCCAGCGCGCTGTGACTGACCCCCAACACACGCGCCGCCAACCGCCGCGACACAGTCTCTCCCAACTCACGCTCGAGGGCGATGCGAACCTCCGCGAGATCTCGACTCCACGGCACCTCACGAGCAACGCGACGCAACCGCGCGATGTTCCCGAACAGCTCCTGCTTGCGATCTACGACACCCATGGATCCCAAGGCTAGCACGACTAGCCATTTCTCTCCAATAATGGCTACTCGTCTACCGCCGGGCCTACTTCTTCTTGGTCTTCTTCTTGACCTTGAGGGGCTCGTACTTCTTGCGTGCCTGGCGTTCGCAGGCTTTGCGCTTGGCGCCCTTGGGCTTCTTATGGCAGGCCTTCAGTGCGAGCGCGAGTTTCTGTGCGCGGGTGAGGACCTTGGCCTTGGGGCACCCGGTGACGGTGACCGTGGTGTTCTGGTTGACCTGGGCGCCGTTCTGTCCCGTGAGTGCCGTCGGGATCGACAGCCTGCTCGCGCAGAGGCTCCCGTTCGCGGCGAGGACGGAGTGTGGTCCTTGGGGTAGGACCGTTTCGAAGCTGGTGATCGGGGCGTCGGGGACTGTTTCGAAGCGGGAGTACGTGACGCCCTTTTTGATGTCCGTCTTGCCATCCAGGTCGATCCTGATCGTCGAGCCGCGTTCGTTGGCCTGCAGCAAGAACACGACATCGGGGAACGCCGCGCCACCATGGGAGACCAGGATCGCCGGACCCGCGAGAGGCACGCTCAGGATCGGTGTGATCGCCTTCGCGGTCCCGATGAACGAGCCTGTGGGGCATCCTGCGGGGTTGGCCGCGAACTGCGCTTCGGTGCATGCTTTCTGCAACGTCGTCAATCGTGCCGGCAGGACTGCCGGCAGCGTGAGGTCGACCTTGTGGATGTCTGCTTCGCCGGGTTTCTGGGCGACCTTGACGGTGAGGCTCGCACCATTCGCTTTGCTCGTCTTGCCCTGCGTGCTGATGCTCATAGCCGGTTTGAAGGGCAGTCCCTGGCAGCCGGCGACCTGGAAGTGATTCGATAGTGTCGCGGTCTGGTCGAGGGTGGAGATCGCCTGCCCACCGACGCTCATCGGTTCGCAGCTGGTCGGGTTGAACGTGAATCCTGCGCGGTTCATGTTCAGCGAGACGGAGCGGACGTCTAGGGGTATGCCGTCGAGGATTGTGGGTATCGGGTCGCTGACCGCACTGATCTGTGCCGTATGTGGGTCGATGTACAGCGCGACACGGACAGCGACGGTGCCGAGGTCGAAGGGACCCGCGACTGCCGGGGCGATGTTCACGAGGCTGAGCGGCGCGTTCTTGTACGGTCCGGCGAGATAGGCCTTGCCCTGCACCGCGTAAGGCTGTGATCCGGCACCGGCGGTGATGTTCACGACACCGACCTGCGAGGCTTCGGGACACGACGGTGAGGCTTGCTCTGACGCGCCTTCGCCCTCGCCGCTGCGCGCTGTCGCGGCTGCGATCTGCGCATCGGAGCAGTAGGGGACACCGGCGAGTCTGCCGAGCATGCCCTCGGGTAGTGTCGCGGTGATCGCACCCAGGTGCTGGGTGCCGTCTTCACGAGCGATCTTGAACACGAACGGTGAGAACGCACCCGCCACCGGCGTCACCGTACCTGCCTGCAGGCTCGGACCGTTTGGTAGCTGTGCTTCACTGGACGCACAAGCACCGCCGTTCGCCCCCGAACCGATACTGAATCCGGCGGTGCGTTCTGTGGGAGCGGTGGGGTTCGAGAACGGATAGAGCTTCGTCACTGTTGTATACGTCCCACATGTTGGTGGGGTGATCAAGGGTGCGCGTGGACCTTCACGCAAGTCGAGATCGAAGGAGGAGTACGGCAGCGGCGGCAGGCCGTCGAAGGTGGTCGTGAGTTGGCCCGTGCTTGGGTCTGCTTTCACTTCGCCTGCCTGCTTGATCAGAATGCCGCGTTCCGGTGCCTTGGCGACGATGTAGAGCGCGAGCAGCGAGTTGAACGGGTTGGCGTGCGGAGTCGCGAGGTACACCGAGCCTTCGATTGGTTCTTCAAGCAGCGGTGTCTTGGCCAGGAGCGTCCCGATCTTCGAGGATTCCGGGCATCCCTGACCCGGCGCGGTGTTCACGTTCATCGCGTGATATTGAGCCAGGGTGCAAGCGCTCAGCCCGCTGGCGGCCGACGGGTTGACGGTCATGCCCTGGGGCAGCACGACTTCGGTCTTCTGGGGCTCGGTTTCCTGGATGCCGTTCTGGGTCAGAAGGCCCTTGTTGGGGAGCTTCAATTCGAAGCCAAGACCGCTCGAGCTGTCCGCCGTCGAAGTCGTGGTTTCAGCCGAGACGCTTGGACTGAACGGGACCGCACTGCAACCCGACATCCGCGCGGGATTACCCCCGGCATCACGGAACGGTTCGGTCTCACCGACGAACACACCCTCATCAAGAGCAGAATCGACGTCAATGGAGGCTTCAGGCGGCGTCGAGCACGAGGAGGGGAGCGTCACATAGGGGTACAGTGGCGCATCGGACGCGACCGGCGGGGCTCCCGGGCCTCCGTCTATTGCTTGTTCGCCGCGCTGGGCGTCGTGGGAGGGTGAGGCCGGTTCGCCCCAGATCGTCTCGGTCACCGAGGTCGGGGGCAACGGCAGAGCGGGCGCCAGGACATGCAATCCGTAGCCTTCTTCGCTGCGCACCGACACGTACTGGATCGACTGGAACCCGGTGGCGCTGAACCCGAACCTGGCCGCGACGCCGGGCGGGGGGACGAGGTTGAAGATCGGTCCGATGACTTCCCCCAGTCCGGTGACGTTGGCCTGCAATATCCCGATCTGCGTGCTCGGCGAGCAGGACGGCGTTCCCCCCTCGAACTTCGCCTGAGGGCACTCCGGGACCGCGCCGGGGTTCCCGATGAGCCCGGGTGGCAGATCAACGGTCGCGTCACGCGTTTCACCGTCTTCGGTCAGCCCGTTTTCTTCGGTTTTGAGCTTGAACCGAACCGTGAAGGAGTACGGGTGCGATCCCGCTTGAGTATCCAGCGTCCCGTCACTGTTGCGCGCTTCCAGCTTGATGCTGCCCGGCTGCAGGCCGAAATCTGCTTGCGCGGCAGAAACCGCCAACAACAGCGAGGCGAGCACAACCACAGAACAGACAATGCTCGATCGTAGCCTCATGACGCCCTACCCGCCTTCCGCTCGCTTACGGCCTTCTTGGCCTTGGACTTGGTCCCGTAGGTCTTACGCGCCGACCTTTCACACGCCGGACGCTTGCGCTTCGCTTTCTCTCCGCATGCCCTAAGTGCTTTCTCGAGCTTCTGTGCCCTCGTCAGCGCCTTCACCTTCACCTTCGAGATCACGCCTCCCGGCATCGGCGCCACGAGATTTCCCCCGCCCGCGACCGTCGACGACCCCGGCAGCGCTTCCAGCGGCACCGCTGGCACCGCGCCCTGGCATGTTTCACCCGCACATTCCCTCCCCGAAGGTTCGGACCCCGCTGCAAAGCCGCCGCCTTCACGAGCGTCATAGAGGTCCACCAGTTCGTCCTTGTCAGCAGCCACGAGCCGGTCACGGGTCGTGAAGAAGACGTTCCTACCATCTTCGTCCATCGCGAGGAAGTTCGAGTCCGCCGATTCGCGACCCGACGAGATCAGATACACACAGCCTCCCGCGACACCGCATGTCCCCACACCATTCGGCTCGAACTCATAGACATCTTCGCCCGCCCCGTTGGTATCACCCGCACTCAACGCATTCGGGGTGTCAAAGAGCAGTCGCCCCGAGTCAGTCAGATAACGCGGCTGGGCCGGCGTCTGCCCCGGCTCTGCCGCAATTTGCGGCAGCGAGCTGCTTCCAGCGGGACCCGCATCACTACGCGCGCATGTGACGCAGACCAGATCACCGCTCGCCGCGTCATACAGAAAGTCCTCGCTACAGGGCGCCTCCAACCGTTCAAGGGGCGTTCCTCCGCAGGGGCCGGTGTTGGCAAAACCCGTGAGTCTTTGGCTTGAGACGAACGCGAGCCGACGACCATCCGGGCTTGCCTCCGCCGAGCGCGCCGACGACGACGCGGCCCAGTCTTGTACTTCCTGGCTGGTAGCGATGAATGTGGTTACGCCTTCGCGCCACTCGTAGAGATTCGGGTTGCCTTCAGACGGTGCCACACCTCTGGTGTTTTCCCCTGCCAGTACGGCCGTGTCAGCGAAATAGATGGAGCCGAGATCTTCGCCGGCGCCGAGGACACCGAGAAAGCCGCCCTTGCCTGCGGTCAGATCGGTTTCTTTCACCGGTACGCTTTCTTCGAGATGACCGAAGAGCTGTCCATCTGACAGCAGCACTCTCGAGCCATCCGCGGACGCCGTCAGGAACTTACCGACGTGATCGGGAACTTCCGTCGTGGACTGACCATCGATTCGGACGTACACCTGCCCGGCTTCTGAAGACCAGAACGCGCGCGTGCCATCCTTGGACACGGCGTTTGCAGCCATTTCGCTGCCACCACCAAGCACGGCTCCCGGGACCGTCGCGGCGTTACCCGGTGCGACGTTGACCAGGCTCAACGCTCCCCCGTGCCATTCGTAGAGGTTGTACTTGCTCGATCCACCATCGACGGCGGACGGCGCGAACGCGGTTTCGCCCGTCAGCGCATCGTTGGCCACGAAGAAGACGTGAGAGAGATCGGTCGACCCTCCGACGTAACGAATCCCAAATTTGTTTACCGAAGTCCCTGGCGAGCGGTCGACAGGCGCCTGGCCCACCACCGCGCTCCACACGCTCGGCGCTTCGGGCGACTGACGATACAGGTTGGGATATCCACCGGATGCCGCGTCAACTTCAGGACCGGCAAGAAACAGGCCCTCGGTCAAGTCACTGCTGAACGCTTCATAACCCCTATATTCATCGTATTGACCAAGACCGAGCGAGCCATATCCGAGCGAGTTGGGGCTGAGCGTCGCGGTCTGCCAGCCGGACTCGGTGCGCCGCGACAGATACTCATTTTCTCGCAGCGCCCCTTTGCTCGAGGAGAACGGGGTGCCCTCATAGACCACCGCTTCCCCGTCCGGCGTGCTCTGCATGGGAAACAGATCGAACCGGCTCCCCGGCTTGCATTCTGTGGGGTGCGCACAGCTTCCACGGTGCGGGTCCTCAGAAAAGACCTCCCCTCCTTCCTTTGCGACCGGGGACACCAGCTCATATGTCCGGCCGTCAGGCAGACCGGGAGCTTCCGCGGGATAGGTGTGGAACGTCTCAACAGCACCGGTAGTCGTACATTCCGCCACGGCCTGACCTTCGGTGCAGTTGTCTGCGATGACGCGATAGTGATATTCGGTGTCCGCGAGCAGCGCCGAGACGGCCGCGGACGCGGTGATCACAATCGCTCCGCCACCGAGCGGCGCCTTCCCAAGCGGAGCAACCGTCGCACCGGCGAACCGTTCGGTGGAAGGGTTCGCCTGATAGGTGGCATCGCTGATGTACTGGAACGAGTACACGGTTTCCGCGCCGTTGGGATCGATGCCTGCCTGCAGCACCGCGGATTCTGCGCTTACGTTGGTGACGGACTCCGCCGCGACCGTCGGCGGGAGCCCTTCCGACGGCGCGAAAACATAGCCAATCGACGACATTTCTCCGGCGGCGCCGTCTTCGTAGCTGGGCGAGCCACCGTAGAGAACACCCGCGACCCGAGTAGAGGAGTACCGCCGGTTCGGGTCAAAGGCCAAGGCTCCGAGTTCGCGTCTGGTCGGCGATAGCGGGATGGAGCCGACTTCGATGAATTCGCCCTGCGCATTACATGGGGCGAGCTGATGAACCTTTTTGTTCTTGGAGTCGAAGTAGAACACTGCGCCGGTGACCTGATTGACCGTCATAGCCACGATGCCGCCGTCGGGCTGGCTGTATTTGCAAACCCGTTTCGCCGGCGAGCCGGTGCTGTACTCAACGATCGAGTCATCTTCCATACCGTAGATGTTCCCGGCGTCATCAAGCACCGGATAGGCCGGGTAGGGCGTTCCGAGACCACCGGGCGCTATGTCGTGATTTTCACCGGTATAAGCGTAGTTCGAGTAGTCACCCGGACTCACCGGTTCGAAGACCATCACTCGATGATGGAATTCGGTGCTGTTTTCGTCGGCGACATACACCGTACCGGTGTCGCTGACGGCGATCCCAAAGCGCGCTTCGCGGTGGATCAGTTCCGGGTCCGCAGCCGTAGTCACGTGCGTTGGCGCGAGTTCACCGAAGCGTGCGATCAGTTCAGATCCATTGGGGCTGTAGATCCTGATCGCGCCTTCGTTGAGTGCAGCACCGTTGAGCTCGGCACTGTCGAGAACGTACACATCTCCCGTCGCTTGATCCACAGCCAGCTTCGCGGTGCTTTGACTCCCGTTTGGATGGGCCGGACAGATGGGTTGCGCGAGTTCGCCTTCAGGCCCGCAACTGAGCAGGTTAAAGCCGGTCCCGATACGCCACTCCTCCCTGAACGACCCATCCGAGTCATAGCGGACGACTGCTACTTCGCCTTCTCGTTCCCCGAGTGCGTAGATCGTGCCGGCGGGAACGCCACCCGCGCCATTGATGTTCACGGCCATCGAGCCGACCCCACCCAGCTGCACTTCTTCGGGATACACCCCGGGTTCTTTCGGAGCGCCGGGCTGACCGGCGAACGTTCCCACCTGTTCGTAGGTGGCCGACGCACCGGCAACCGAAAGGACCGAGCCCAACACGATGAGCATCACGGTGCAGACACCAAGACGATTTAGAAACGAACGCCCTCTTGATTTCATGCGTGGATTGGCGGCGGTGCTCATGCTTGACTCTCCTCCCATAGTGAGAAATCGATCTCTCGTCCGATCGTGACGGTTGGGGCTATGTCGGTGCAATTCAATCGACCTCTATCTCTTGTTACAAAGACCACCCCGGCAAACCGGACCACGGAAACGCCGTGATCCAGTTGCCTAGAGTGACTAGGGAGCGGTTACCGCCCAGGTACCCTCGACCTCTGCGTAGCTTTCTTTCACTTTTACACGTTTGCCTTCTTCCACGAGTTCGATACTCGCCCCTTTTGGTATGTAGCCCCAGAGCACCGCACCACTCGTCCCATATCCACTTTCGAGATTAGAGTTGGGCAACCGGAGTTCGAGCCCTTCTGCTACAGCGTTTTCCAGGGACGCATAACCGGTATAGACACACAGGACGCCTTTGGGAGCGCTCGGATGTTCGACAGTCCCTGCGCACCCACTGCTACCGAATTCTTTTTCTTCGGTCTGTTCGAGAGTAAACGCATACGCTTTGTTCACACCCGCTTCTTTCAGCGGAATCGGGAACGAAATAGCCGCCGTGTAGTAGCCTCCTCCCACCGAGTGACCGCTGATGTCCCATGTACCGGTCTCGGTCGTCCCCGACGGAAGCGTGGCCTTGATATTGCCTTCCACGCCCGTGGCACCAGTAGCCCCGGTCGCGCCCTTTTCGCCTTTAGCCCCGACAGTACCCGCATCGCCCTTGGGTCCTGCCGAGCCCACAGACCCAACGGGACCGGCAGGACCCGCCGGACCCTGCGCTCCCGGAGCTCCCGCGGCACCCGGCGCCCCGCCCGGCCCGGCCTTGCCCTGCAACGCCTTGAGCACGCTCGGGCTGATCTGCTTCGTCGAGGTGATCAAGTACTTCTTCGCGGCATAAGCACCACCGGTCATCGCGAAGACCAGCGCCACGACAGCCAGCACCGTGGCCGGACTCATGTGCCTGCGTATCGTCGAGAACATCGTTTACCTCTTCTCCTCGGAGTCAGAGGGGCTGACCCCTCGGTTGATTACCTGCCCAGCGCTCAAACCACCAGACGAGGAGACCCACATCGCCTCACCCACCCGATCACCAAGCGCTGTCAAACACCACGCATTCGGCTCCCCCGTCGGCTGATGACCCTGCCCGGTCGTGTTCACGACCAAGCCAAGCTTCTCCAACCGCGTCAACAACTTCGAGATCTGCCCCTGATCAGAAGCCCCCGCCGCATCGCCGATCTCACGATTGCTCGAACCAGGACGCTCGGCGATCGCACCCAGCACCCGCATCGTGCGATACGTAAGACGCATCGGCAGACCAGCCAGCGGATCGTTCACCGACACAGCACCCGCTTGCCCGTTCGCCCGCTCCCGCGCCCTGGACGCACGCCCGACCTTGGGAGCAGGGCGTTCCAACTCACGCCGAGCAGCCGCCGGACCGAGATACGGCAGCACGATCATCGCCATCAACGGGTTCAGCAGGTCGGTGAGGGAGTCCGACGACGCTGGCTCCGACCCATGGGAGGACGACGCAACGGCGGTTCCCTTCCCGCGACGCTGAGCGCGGCTGCCGGACATCCGCGCGTGGATCACGCTGAGGACGGCGCCCACCAGTCCCTCGGCCGTGAGCGGCAACGAGGAGGACGCCGGTCGACCTTTCGCTTCGCTGCGGCCGCGATCGAGGACCTT
>Ga0210387_10001557_pt1 | contig 17336 bp, 15 predicted proteins | sample IncBWC7OmetaG_FD_160108 | JGI IMG/M metagenome (GOLD analysis project Ga0210387, IMG submission 160108) | Forest soil microbial communities from Barre Woods Harvard Forest LTER site, Petersham, Massachusetts, United States - Inc-BW-C-7-O ...
CATAAATACAATATGTATGGCTACAAATGAAATACGAAATAGCTGCCGATCAAGTATTGTAGCGGTTTCTTGCGTCAAATCAGAAAAGAAGACGCGCATATAGTGCTCCTTGGCTTCTTGGCTCCTCGACTCCTTGACTCCTCACTTCACGCGCGCCCAGACCGCCGTGCGTCCGAGGAGCGAAATTCCAACAAATCCGCGCACATTCATTTTGTCCGGGCCATCTACCTCCATGATACAGGAGTAGGTGGTGCCAGTTTTCGGGTCGTAGATAGTGCCGTTTTCCCAACGCGTATCGCTCTTTCTGGTGAAACCGGACATGAACACCAACCCGATGATTGGTCGCTCTCTTTTGGAGGCATCCGGATTGTGGATATCCGTTTTGGCCTTTCCTTCCGGGGTTCGCGGTTCTCTCAACGCGACAATCTTGCCGCTCAGTTTCCCCTGATCTTCAAATATCTCAAAAGTGGCGTCTTCATTTTTCCACAACCCGACGGCCGAGACTGTATTCGTAGCACGAGACGAAACTGCCGCCGCCAAAATTGAAATGAGAAACGAGTTCAGGAGAATCTGCAGTAGTCGCTGCTCAACTTGTTCCATTTTATTTCGTTGGCGGCTGGTACGTTGCCTCGATCTGCTGATCGCCGCCAGCACAGAAACCGGATTCGCGAATATTCCAGTCGATTAGGTCTCCCGAAACACGCCGCTGGACCGGAAATTGGCAAACAAAAGCCCTGCTGTACTCGTTGGTCAGCAGGGCTTTGTTAATCGGCTTTAGCTTTAAGTTATTCCCAATCCATGAGAGCGGGTTAGGTTGTCGGTTGACTCAATTTGTTGATCATCTCCTGCATCCGTGTCGCACGTTTCTGCTTGAAGTTGCTCCAGGCTGTTTTCTGTTCTGGAGTAAGGATAGGGTTGATTTGGATGAACTCTTTGGCTCGAAGAGTCGCTAATTGGGACTCGGCGTTTACCAGCGCAGCGATATCGTTTTGATTCACACTGTTCGCATCGATATCCTGATGCACCTGCATTTTGGCCTTAAGGACAGCTGCCAAGGCAGGACGCATTTCGCCTTTCATCGTTTGCTTGATGGCCTTGATCTGCGTTTTTTGGGCGTCGGTGAGGTTCAGTTCCTTCCAGATCCATGCGTGACGATGACGCCAGTGTTGATGATGACCATATCCCGGGCTCGCCGAAGGCGTCGGTGGTGTCGTATCCGCACTCTGCGCCAGGAGAGCGCCGCCACCAAGCATGGCAAAAACTGGAACCAGAAAGTATTTGAATTTCATAGGTAGTAATAGTGACGTTGGAAATGCTGAAAGGTTACGGCGGCTGATAGCCAACTAACGTGCACCGGTCAAATTAACAAGGTCTGAGAGAATGTTCAGTGTCTCTCGCTCTATCGCTTCGTTTTCCGTCAGGGGGTCGAAATCGCGCTCCCCTGGGGCACCCGGAGGAGGATCCAGGAACGATTGTGAAACGTCGTCCGATTCTTCCGTTTGCCTGGAGGGGTCCGTTTCTCTCCCATTGCTAATTAGCCTTAATTCAGGTTTGTCAATGTCACCCAACCTCAATCGGTAATACTTGTTACGATCCTGTGCGTAAGCAGTTTTTCGATCGGATTCGGCTTTGCCGTGCAGCCGCTCTATTGCAGCTATCTCGCTCTTCCTAACTTTTTCATTCAGTGAAACACGGTTTTTTTTGGCATTTTCGTTTGCCAATGCAATTTCAGAGCCGAGATCCTGAAAGAGAAGATTCTCATCAATCCGTGCAATCGATCTGTTCCGCAATTCGTCCAGAAAGAGTGGTTGGCCACCCCCCGCGAGATCAAGCGGAGCCGGCGCGACCGCGTCGTTGGCAAGTCGATGCTCCTGTTCATTTTCATCTAATACCGCGGTTTCGGTCAGCGATGGAATTTTTAGGTCCGAGATCACACCCTTGAGTTGAGTGGACTCGCCTGTCACTCGATAGATCTTTTCAATCGTGATCTTCAGCGCGCCGGCAGGATCGGGAAACTCGCCGGAACCATTGAGCTCTATGACCGCCTGGACCGTCCCTTTTCCAAAGGTACTCGAGTCCCCTACGATGGCAGCTCGCCGATAGTCCTGCATGGCGGCGGAAAAGATTTCGCTTGCGGATGCGGTCAGCTTGTTTTCCAGGACAATCATTGGGCCCTCATACAATGTCTTCCCCTGTTGCACTTTCACGATATGGACCTCACCGTTCGGATCCTTCAATTGGACGATTGGTCCTTGGTCGATAAACAGGCCGGACATCCGAACGGCTTCATCCACTGAGCCCCCGCCGTTATTACGCAAATCGAGGACCAGGCCATTGATCCCTTCCCTCTCGAGACGGCCGAGCAATGCCGCAACGTCGCGGGTCACGCTGTTGCCTCTGCCCGGTTTGTCAGGCTCTCCATAAAATGTTGGCACGGTCACCCACCCAAGCTTCTGGATGCCGCCGGGGGAATACATTTCGACCAGTTCGGCCTGTGCCTCCTCTTCGGTTAGCCGGACTTCTTCCCGAACCAGGCTGATGACCTGCCGTTTTGCTGGGTTTTTCGTGCGTGAGGAAATAAACTGAAGACGCACCACCGATCCGCTTTTGCCAAGGACCATCTGGGTGATTTTGTCGAGATTTGTGTGCTGAAGGTTAACAAACGGTCCTTTACCCTCTGCTACGCCGACAATTTTGTCGCCGGCATGCAATTTTCGGCTGCGATCCGCGGGGCCCCGGGAAAAAATCCGCTCGATTGTCGCGTAGCCATCTTTCATCCGAATTTCCGCACCAATGCCCGAAATGGTCAGCCGCGTATCAATCTTGAATTGGTTCCACTCAGAGGGACCAAGAAATTCGGAATGCGGATCGAACGTTTGTGCTACCGCTTCGAGAAAAACTCGAAGTACATCCCCGTCAACCTGGCCATCGATTTGGTTCTGCATTTCGCGATAGTGGCGCCCGATCGCTTCGGGTCCTGAATCGGTATTGGCCGATTCAAGTTTCGCCGTCAGCAATTCGTTCTCAATCCTGTCTTGCCAAACGCCATCGGCTTCTAAGGCATTGGCGGGCCATCGCTCTCTCGCCCGATTGACAATGATTGTTCGATCGCTATTGAATTCGTAGCGCTGGTGCAAAAGTTCACCTATTTGGGCGACTCGCTCGTCGACTCTCCGCCTGAAAATCGCGAAGATGTTGATGGCAGGAGTCAAATTGCCAAGCAGGATATCATCGTCGAGGCTGGAGCTGTAGGCGTTCCGGATCTGATCGATATCTTCCTGCGTAAAAAACAATTTGTTCAAATCCAGGCTATCAAGATAACTCTCCAGGATCTGCTTTCCCATGCTGGCATCGAGTTTGTGCCGCGTGTACTGGGCTTGTTCCAAGATTTGACCGACAGTTGCTACGACCGCATGCAAATTACCGTCCCCGGGATGGTCGCGCGCGTCCGACAATATTGCCGCCAGAGAGAAAAAAATCGCCGCCGATACGATGCGATTGCCTTTCATGCGATGGTGAGAAATTGACGGGTGCCTCGAGAGAGATAGCCGAGATCCCAGCCGCCTGATTGCACCCGGGGACGACCAAAGAACAGACGGCCCTTGGTGGGCGGTGGTTACACCAACTTTGTCGTGGCGGCCTTCGGCGTTCGGCCGTTGGCGTTCACCGTTCACCGTTCGGCGTTTATCCGCGGTATGCCCGCACCAAGCGCGAGTCGTGCGCTTCCGCAAGCGAACGCAATGACCCGGAATTCCGAAGGAGTTTCAAACACGCGTCTTTCGCGGGCATTTCTGGCCGCCGAACGGCGAACGGTGTCAGTTCGAGTGTGCAGTCGCTCCGCTCATTGCTGCTGGGTGCCACCGACGTCGCGATCAGTTTTTGACACCAGGATGTCCTCGCGATGTCGGCTCATGAATTCCTCCAGCGCGCGTCGGACCGTATCCCCAAAACGAGCTTCGGTGAAACGATACTCCAGATGCCCGCTTACCCACTCAAACAGCGCTTGTCGAAGAATTTGCAGTTTTTTACGCCCAACGAAAGTGGATTGATTGCTGAGCCACTCAAGTTGCGCCGGCGTCAGCTCATCAGCAACCGCAGGATTAATTTGGTCGGTCTCCTCGTTGCCGAGTGGGTGTGTCTGGTCGCTGTTGGTCATCTGGCAAATTCCTTGTGTCCCTCAATGCTTTGGCGGCAGCCCACTTGCTAGCTTGCGTCAAATCTATCACAGCAAAGTCTATGCAAAACGTTGCGTCCACCGAGTTATCACGTCCCGGATTCCAATTGCCTTGAAGGCTGGCATTTTTAATGTTTTCTATTAATTGCCATAAATTGAGATTCCCTCTGGGTTCGCCGGCGTCGGCAGCGCTCTCGGCCAACGCCGTTTTTGGCCCAAGCAGAGCCAATGTTCAGCATGTTCTTGGGGATTTGGTGAGACTGAGCGGATTGGCAGCCACAGGTCCACTCTTCTTTCCCCGTTTGCTGTGCAGTTCCTTGTTAACGCAGAGAAACATCTGCTCCGTCCGGAATTCCGATAGCAATGCAAGCGAATTCAACGCTACGCGTAGTACGGCCGCAGCGCAGGTTTCATGGATCCGACGCGGAGTGCGTTTTCAATCGAGCGCTCGGGCTCCATGGTCTGACGTCCCAACGCGATCACTTGCCCCGCCTTTAGCGCAGCGATCGGTACCCCATCGCGCAGAAGGATACGGTGGGCCGTGATTGCAGGAATGCGCGGTCCGGGCGTGAGGATGCCGACAAGGTTCAACGGATCCGCGGCGCTGATCACGGTTAACTCGCCTCCGGGGGTCGTTTTGCGGATCGAGCGCAATAACCCGATGGCCTCCGGCCTGGCGAATTGTTCGCCGCTCAAGCCGCGGACGAAATAGCCGCCTCGTATCTCCCCGCGTGCTTCCAGCCGTCGAAAAACACGGATGAGTTCAAACCAGGAAACGTGCAGGGATTCCTTTTCGGCAATTCGTCGGGAAACCACGCCGTACCGGCCTAGCAGGATCCGTGCGAACACCTCGATAGATTCTTCGCGTACGCCATTTCCTTGTGCTACCGGTTGGGAGGGCACCGAATGTACTCTTCGGAGCAGCGACCATCGACCGCCGAACTCCACGCTCGAGACGCTCTTGCGATGTCTGCGCCGCTGGGCAGCTCCAAACGGTGCGCGTTTGTCTTCCGGCAGAAGCAACGCGCGCAAGCCTTCGAAGCCGTCGGCAGTCACGTACCCTTGGCCCGCCAACTCGGCCAATCCCTGTTCGACCCGTGACGGCAATAGGCGCGTGAGCTTCGCAATCTCGCCGAAAAACAGCGCTCCCTCCTGCGACAAGGCCTCGAGTATTTGTTGCGCGTCTGGTGAAAATTCTGCGGGCGCCGGTACCGCGGAGAGCTCAAGCCAATGTCGCAGATTCTCGCGTGCAAAGAGCGACATTGGACTCGAGCGCACTGGCCCGAGAGGCCGGACGGACCGCGTCTCTGGCAAAGTCAACCTACCCCAACCGATCCGACCTGTGAAGCAGAGCTGATCGAGCAACGCCGGAGCATAGTCATTCACGCGCAGCGCAAGCACTTCAGGTTCCCATGCGCCTGCTGGGATTTCAAACCCATCGAACAATCCCAGCACAGCTTGGACGCCATCAACACCAAGGACGCGATGCTCCGAATTCACCCTCTGCCAGGCCAGCAAAAACCGCTGGTACTCGGCGATCGAAACCGGCTGGATCTCCGCCCGCAGCTTGTTGATCGTCAGCCGGTGAATTCGCGCCAGCAAGCGACGGTCGCACCATTCGATCTCCGCAACGCCTGGATGAAACTTGCCTCGCAGAATGAAACCCTCGGCCTCCAAAGCGAAAAGGGCGCCCTGAATTTCCGAAAAGGGCAGCAGAAAGAGATCTGTCAGCGCGTCCGCAGTGATCGGTCCCGTCACTTCCATTCGTCCTCGAACCAGTTCTCGCACAGCATCGGCTCGTTCCCATCGGCGTGCTCGTTCTGACTGCGGAGCAACCAGCGCAGGCTCGGTACCGCGCCCGGGGTAGATCGTCTGAATCATTGACAGCCGCTCAGCCGCAACCCAGAAAACAGGCGGCGACGCGAGTTTGCCGGCCCGCAATTCGGCGGCCAGCAAATCGAGCCAGTCTGTTGAATTACCCGCCAGATTTCTCGCTTCATCCTCAGTCAGCGCGCCTACGAGAAGTAAAGCCTCGTGAAGTTCGTCGGGGTTTGCCGCTCGCGGCCACGCTTCCTCGCACACTTTTTCAATGGCAGCCAAATCGAGCATCCCAAGCCCGCCATCCGCCGATGAGTCGCCGGCCCGTCGCGTATACACCGCTTGTGTTCTGCGTTCTTCCAATGGCGCGTTATCGAGAAACGCGTACGGCTTGGCATTTAGAATCTCGTGTGACAGCGGCGAAGGCTCCGGAAGATCGAAGCCAAAGCATTGCACGGCACGGTTCTCAATCCGTCTGAGCAGATTGATCAAGCCGTTGATGTCCATCGCTTCGGTAAGACAGTCTTCGATCGTCTGCCGGACCAGTGGATGGCGGGGAATCACACGGTCTCCCTCGATGTTTTCCAGGCAGGCAAGCTGGTCGGGAAAAACAGCCGCCAGGAGGTTTTCCGATTCCATGCGCTGCAGCGGCGCAGGGATCTTGTGCCCTCCATGTTGCCGCGGCAGAGCTAGAGCGCGTGCCGCATTCCACCTCCATCGGATAGGAAACATTGGCGCATCGAGTAACGCTTGTACCAGAAGTTCGCGCACGGTTTTGCTGTTCAGGTAGGCGAAAACTTGCTCGAGCGGAAAAGAGTGCTGCGTACCCAGCGAGAGGACGATCGCATCATCGGTTGCCGCCGCCTGCAACTCGAAGTTAAACGATCGACAGAACCGTTTGCGCAACGCCAGCCCCCATCCCCGATTCAGCCGCATGCCGAACGGCGAGTGAATGACCAATTGCATTCCCCCGGACTCATCAAAAAAGCGTTCCAACACGAGTTTGTCTTGAGATGGAATCATCCCCAGGGCTCGATAGGCCGCACCAAAATAATCGGCGAGCTGGCGCGCCCCTGCCTCAGAAAGACCAGGCTCCGAGTTTAACCATTCCGCAAGATCTTGCTCCGCCGCCCTTGTTCCCGACGCACTGCTATCCAGGGCCGCCTCAAGTTTCCTTTCAATTTCCGAGCGCAAGGTGGAGACCGCCCGCGACAACTCCCGGCTGCGACCCGGCGCCTCACCCAGCCAAAACGGGATGCCGGGGGGTTGACCTCGCGCGTCCTCGACCCGGATGGCGCCGGAATTGACTTGCAGGATCCGCCATGAAGCATTGCCGAGTTGAAATATCTCGCCAGCCATGCTTTCGATGGCGAAATCTTCGTTCACCGTGCCGATCAAGATTTCACCCGGTTCCAGCAGGACGCGGTAGTCTGCGTTGTCCGGGATCGCACCGCCGGATGTCAACGCCGTCAGCGAGGCGCCGCGTCTCGCACGTACACGATGGTTCACGGCATCGTGATGGACTAGCGCGGCCCGCCGTCCTCGCCGGGTGCTGAATCCCTGCGCTAACATTTCCAAAACGTCATCGAACTCTTCTCGGGAGAGATCGCGATATGGATAGGCTGAGCGCATCAACTCGTAGAGCTTCTGTTCATCCCACTCGTCACATACGACACAGGCAACCATCTGCTGAGCAAGGAGATCGAGCGGCTTCTGCGGTAACTCAATTTCGTCGAGTTTCCGTTCGCGAATACTGCGTAAAATGGCGAGACTCTCGACCAACTCATCGCGGCTGAGCGGAAACAGCCGCCCCTTCGGCATTCCCATGCGTCGATGGTCCGCCCGGCCCACTCGTTGCAGGAACGTTGCGATGGACCGTGCCGGCCCGATCTGACAAACGAGATCAACCGAACCGATATCAATTCCAAGCTCCAACGAGGCCGTGGCAACAAGGGCTTTTAGCTCGCCCGCTTTCAACCGGCGCTCTGCTTCAAGACGCAGCCCAGCCGCAAGGCTCCCATGATGAGACATGACCTTTTCGTTGCCAAGCCGGTCGCACAGGTGACCGGTGACGCGTTCCGCCAAGCGGCGCGTATTGACAAAAACGAGCGTCGTTTTATGTGTTTCAATCAGGTCCGCAAGCCGGCCGTAGACCTCCGTCCAGACCTCGTTGGACATCACCGCTTCGAGCGGCGAGCCTGGCAGTTCGATGGCCAAATCCAGTTCCCGCAGGTAGCCGCAGTCGACAATCGCGCAGCGCGCGTTTCCGGTCGGATCGACATTCGGTGTTCCGACAAGGAATCGAGCGACTTCCTCCATCGGCTTTTGCGTTGCCGACAAACCGATTCGTTGCAACGGGGCGTTCACCAGGACTGCCAATCGTTCCATGCTTAAGGCCAGGTGCGAACCGCGACGATTGCCCGCGAGTGCGTGAATCTCGTCCACGATCAGCGTGCGCACGGTGGCCAGAAGCTTGCGACCGCGTGGTGAAGTCAACAACAAATAGAACGACTCCGGGGTGGTCGCCAATATGTGCGGCGGTCTGCGAGTGATAGCTTGCCGTTTTGCCGCCGGCGTATCACCGGTGCGCACCTCGGCCCGCACGTCCACTTCTCGACCGTGGCTCAGACGCAGTGCCGCCCGGATGTCGGCCAGCGGTTCTTCGAGATTTTTACGAATATCATTGCTCAGCGCCTTGAGCGGCGAAACATAAAGCACCCGTGTTTCATCGTTGAGTTTTCCCTCAAGCCCTTCACGAAACAACTGATCGAGTGAAGCCAGAAATGCAGCCAGCGTCTTGCCCGAACCGGTTGGGGCGGCAATCAGCGTATGGGCGCCGGACTGTATCGATGGCCAACCTTGTTCCTGGGGCGCGGTAGGAGTACCGAACTTCTGTTCAAACCAATGCCTGACCGCGGGATGGAATCGGAACGACTGCGTCACTCGGACACCCTAGTGTCCCGTCGCCGAAATAACATGCCTTTTGTTATTTCGGCGACAGGACACTAACCCGAAAATCCCTACCCTGCACCGGTCGCCATTCCTTTGCTTGGAAATGCAGGCTCAAGGACTACTTCTTTATTTTCGCGCTGTCGCTCTTGCAGAACGGCCAGCGCGAGAGAAGGATAGGGAATTCGCCTTCGATCGAAAACAAGGCTCTGAGCCGTGAACGACAAATTGCCGATTCAGAGCTGCCAAAGCCGCGCGGAACTCCTCAAAACGGTCGGCGTTGCGGTGCTTGTCCTGGGTTTTATCGCGGCTAGCATCCTCTATTGGACCGGAGAGAAACGTTTCCAAGCCACCTCTCATGATTCGGAAACCCCCGAACTGGAACGCTCCTGGAAGGATGGTACCCTTTCGCCCGAAGACTTGAAGGCCTCTTCCCGGACGATCGAAATGAACTACGGGAAAGTTGCTGTCCTGTTAGTGAACTGGATGCATCGATGGGGGGAGTTGAAGCCGCATCAATTGCTGGCCGTGGTCATCGCAACGACGTCAATACTGATTGCGACCTGCTGCTTCCTCATCGCCAGGCGTTTGCTGCAGAGGCGAATTTAAGACATCGAAACAAGTGCACTTAAATCTATGCTGTCGTCTCCTCGGGAAAGATTCCCTCTAGTGCAGAAACACCTCCATGTCTGGATCTTGATTCTGGTTTTAAGTAGCAGCCTTCTCTCCGCAGTCGCTGCGGAACAACCGCAGAAGGAAGTGCGCAGCGAAGCCGATCTCCCGCGCACGGTTTATGCCATCGACGGATCCGTCGGCCGTTTGCTGCAGGCGGAAAACGCCGCATTTGCGCCGCTGCTCGAAAAGGCAGTCGCCGATATTCACTCTCTTCTGACGGATTATGACATCAAGGATCGGGCAACGTTGATCTCCGTCCTTTCTGCGAAACTGGCAACGCAAGAGCTGAAAGGAGAAACCGGCGAAGCCCTTCAGACCATTGGCGCTCTACGAGCACTGCTACAGAAGCCTGATCTGAAGCTTACGGTAGGCCTTTTCGATGAAGCACTTCTAAGGGCTCAGCAGATCACCCGGCCCAGTCGCGGACCGGCTTACGAGCATGAAGTCGAATTGATTTATAAGGATGCGGTATCGACGCTCCCGTGGGACGTCGTTCAAGACACCGTGAAATCAGCGCGGAATACGTCGGCTCTTCTCACAGAAGCATTCCTGTGCATGGAACTCACGTTGCTGGGATCGCGATCCAGGGAAACCCGGCAGCGCGGATTGTCGTATTTCGCTTCAATGACGGCCTGAGCCGGGAACTTAGCTTTCCTCCGACTGGAGAATGGGCTGAACGAATGGCAGCCAACTTTCGAGGAATCGACGCATTTTGCCGCAACCAGAATGTAAGAGTGGTGAACATGAGTTGGGGCGACGACCTGCACGAGTTCGAAGTATGGCTGGCACGCACGAAGGCCGGCCAAGATGCTGATCAAAGAAAAGAAGAAGCCGCCAAGCTTTTTGCAATCTGGAAACAGGCGATCTATGACACGATCAAAAGTGCCTCCAGCACCCTCTTTGTCACGTCAGCCGGAAATACCGATAGCGACACAGGATTTTTGCAGGATGTCCCAGCTTCTTTGGAGCTTCCTAACTTAATCACGGTCGGCGCGACTAATCAGGCGGGAGATGCGACGACTTTTACCAGCTATGGAAAGACCGTCATCATTTACGCCGACGGATTTCACGTCGACAGCTATATTCCAGATGGCAGGCGCGTTAAATTCTCCGGTACATCGATGGCTGCGCCGGCCGTCGCTAACCTCGCGGCGAAACTTTTCGCCATCGATCCAACGTTAACGCCCGAAAGAGTAAGAGTTCTGATTCTGGATGGTTCAGCTTTGAGTGAAGATGGGCGTCGAAAACTGATGAATGAGCAGCGCTCGGTCGAACTCGCTCGGATGAGTAAGGAAAAAGCTCAGGACTAAGAGCTTAGCCTTGCCAAAGGCAACCATCTATTCTATGAAAACCTCCCATGCGTTCTCTCATAACTCTGATCGTTATTACCGCGTTCGCGGCCTCCCCCCTGGTTCGAGCCGCCGATCCGACCCCGACACCTAGTCCGACGGCGGTGGCTTCTCCCGCCAAGAAGCACTCGAAGAAATCTAAAGCGGCCGCAGCTGAAACGGCTACCCCTGCCGCTGCTTCCAACTCGGCAGCGACACCAGCCGCAACGCCCGCGGCAAAGAAACACAAGGCGCCAGAACCTCAGGCAGCACAAGTTCCTGGCGGCGGAAACGGCCAAGTCTGGGTGAACACCGAGACTCATGTCTTTCACAAGGAGGGCTCAAAGTGGTACGGCAAGACCAAGCAGGGCAAGTACATGAGCGAAGCCGAGGCCGTGAAGGAAGGTGATAAAGCCGCCAAAAACGAGAAACCGTAGCCGACGGTTGAAGTGTTTTGCCGGTCCGCCGGCATTTGCGGCGTTTGTTGCCCCGAAGGGGCTAGTGCATCGTCTCATAAGTGGGAGGCATATCGTTGGCTTCAAAAGGGTCTGGATGCTAGGCGTGAGTGAGGAGCGTATCCGCTGCGATACGTCACGAACGAGCAACGACGCGGACGGACCCTTTTCAAGCCAACCCGGAGGGCCGATGGCGATTTGGCCGATTTTCCGCGTTGCTCGTTCCTCACGTACGGATCTCAGTATGCTCGTCGCTCGCGCCTTGAAAATCGGCCAAATCGCCTGCGGCGGTATGCCTCCCACTTATGAGACGATGCACTAGGCTTCAGCCCGGCGTTTTAACGCCGGGAATCCTCCCATTAGACGAAGCCCTGCAGGGGCGCCAGGAAGCGTAGACAATACCAAATTCGACCGGGGTAACGATCGGCGATCTTACGCCCTCGCAGCATCTTCAAACCGGCGGACGGGTGTTTTTTCGTCATGGGCACAGAGGCTTGCGCCTTGTGAGCACCTGACTCGGCTCGCGCCATCTGTTGGAAGAAAGGAACTTCTAGTTCCTGAAAAGGGCATACCCTTTTATTGGATGTCCCCGGCGTTGAAACGCCGTAAGTGTTTAGCACCCGTTTTACGACCCGAAGGGCCAAGATAGCTTAGCCCAGGCTTTAGCCTGGGTTTTTCGTTTCATCGCGCCGAGGCCCTTAAGGGGCACCCGGAAAAGAGGAGCCAAGGAGCCAGCAGCCAGAGATGGGAGACAGGAAGTCAGAGGCTGGGAGTCGAGTTGAAGGCGCCGCAAAAAAAGCCGACACCACCCCCATTATACTTCTCCTCCAACACTCCAGTGCTCCTGACTTCTGGCTCCTTGGCTCCTTGGCTCCTTGGCTCCCCCTTTAGGGCCCGACGCACTGTGGGAAAGGTCTCGATTCCTATCAACTTGGGAAGAGTCGTTAGAGACCAACAATTCTGACCAAGGAAAATTGTGAACGCGCGAAACGACTATTCTTCTCCGTTAGTGCATCGTCTCACAAGTGGGAGGCATACCGTTGGCTCCAAAAGGGTCTGGATGCTAGGCGTGAGTGAGGAGCGTATCGGCTGCGATACGTAACGAACGAGCAACGAATGCTTTTGCCGATGAGTCAAAGCGCCCAGGCACACCGGGTCCACCCATTCCTCTTTCTGGGACTCGACGGAGCGACCACCTTGCTAAGAGCTCTAAATCGCCGAAAAAAGCTTACCGCAGCGCAAGAATCCTCGTACCAGCTCGAGTGATCTGGTAAATAGTTAAGATTCTAGAAACGCTGCTCGACATTTGCGGACGACTTCGTAGATGAGAGTTATGGCCAAATACACCCCTATGGCGGTGCTACTCTTTTGCGCTTGGTCCTCGGCCCACGCTAGCGACAAGATTCCGATTTCGGCCGTCCCAAGTCGTGTCAGAGCGGCCGTCCAGTATTACGCGCCAGGGGCCCAGCTGATCGAAGCCAAGGTGAGCGAAGACCGCGTTTATCGAAAAGTCTACAACTGCACGTATTTTCGAAATGTGCATTTGGGTTCGATCAAGTTGAGCTACCGAGGCCAACTCCTTGACATCGATGAAAGTTTGGTCATCGAGGACGCTCCTCCCGCAGTCCAAAAAGCGATCCGCAAAGAAACAAAGGGAGGGCTCATCAAGAAAATCAGATTGGATGCGCTGTACGGCCGTGAGGTTTATCGGGTGAGATCGTATTATGGGAATTCCACCAATATCGAGATTTCACTTACCATCACCCGCTCGGGCCGAATCGTTGAGCGAAAAGTCAGCCAAGGGTTGTCGATCTTCCGAAATTGATCTGTTGATCCCCGAGAAATGTGCACCTTGGCCAGCGTGCTTTCTCGAGTTTTGGTCGACAAGACGACGAAATCGTCGATTATTGCTTGCGAGTCTACTCCTTGACGTGGTTTGTCCCCGGAACTATTCTCGGCGTTTTATGAATAGAACGCTGCGGTTTGTCCTCCCGCTGACGATGCTGGCCCTCCTCTCCTTCCCGCATCGCGCCCCCGCTCCGATTATTTATCGAGATGGTGAAGGTTTCAGCTCGGCCGACCTGAGCAATATCGAGATAAAGAAAAACGCCGAAGAACAGTTTAAACTCGCAGAGCGCTACGAAGCCGAAGGCGACTACAAGCGCGCCGGCGCCTCCTATCGGCTTGTGGTACGTCGGTTCCCGCGATCCGATATCGCGGCGACGGCCCAGTTCAAATCCGGTCAAATGCTCGAGAAGGACGGAAAATTGCAGCGTGCGTTTTACGAATATCAGGCCTTGGTTCAGAAATATCCCAGGAGCCCGGATTTCGAGGCTGCGCTGCAGGCTCAATACAACATTGGTAAAGCCTATCTCGATGGCAAACGGATCGATATCTATGGGGTGCCGACTCTTCCCTCGATGTCGAAGGCCCAGGAAATGTTCCAGAAGATCGTGACCAACGCCCCTTACAGCCGGATCGCTCCATTAGCCCAATATGGAATCGGCCAGGCACTTGAAAAGAGCGGGTCCGTCACCGCCACCGTCAACGCCTACCAGCAGGTGGTGGATCGCTATCCGAATAGCGACGTTGCCCCGAACGCCATGTATCAAATCGGCTACGTTTACTTTCAGGCGAGCCGGGTGACCGGCTACGATCAAACCGCCGCGGTGCGAGCCCAGGAGGCGTTTGAAGACTTTCTCCTCCGGTTCCCAAACAGCGAAAAAGTACCTCAGGCACAAGATAACCTGAAGATGTTGCAAAGTCGCAAAATGGAGAATTCGTACACGATCGCCAAATATTACGATAAGCAAAAAAACTATAAGGCTGCCTACGTTTACTATAATGAGGTAATCCAGCAGCAACCAAACTCGCCCGAAGCAGAAAAGGCCAAGCAGCGGATGGACCAGATCCGCACCAAAGTCGGTGAGGAAGCTCTGCAGATTGGGGCCAAGGGAACGGGCACCGCACAGGCAGGAGCTGATCATCGCAAACTGCAGGCACAAACGGATACAGCTGGACGGCCGGATTTCGTGGGTCCGCCGCCACCGCCTCCGACGCCGACACCGGCACCGAACCCTGTCGCCTCTCCATCGCAAAACCTGGAACAGCCTACCCCTCAGCCCTCCCCTGAGCAGAAGCCAATGCGGACCGCCCCGAACGACGTGACGCCCGCCCCTGTCGAACCCGCCCTTCCCTCCCAGTGATTGGTCGCTCGATAAGCAGGCAATTTCTTTGTCTTCTGCTTGGGTGCCTAACAGGTTGTGCGGGCTACACCCTGGGCCCGATTCCACCGACCTTCATGAAAGGGATCCAGCGGGTTGCTGTTCCGATTTTCAAAAACACTACCATTACTCCAGATGTCCAAGCTTTAGCCACCACGACGGTGATCAAAGAAATCCAGCAAGACGGTACCTACCAAGTCACTGCTGTCGATGAGGCCGATGCGATCGTCGTCGGAACGATCGTATCCGTAGAGCGCACCAAAGCGCGGTCACTTCAGGGAAATGTTCTCGCCTCTGCCGAGTTTAATTTGCGGATAACGATTGATTTTCGGATTGAACGACCTGTCACGGGTCAGCTCATGGCTTCGAGGACTGTTGAAGGGGCGACAAGCTTTTTCGTAGGAAACGATATATTTACCCAGGAGCGCGGAGCCATTCCGCTTGCGGTTGAGGATGCCGCCGTCCAATTCGTGAGCTTTCTTTCCGAAGGGTGGTGAGGTTTTCCCATGCTCTTTTTAGTCGGATCGCCGATCGGTAATTTGAGCGATATCACGCTCCGAGCCCTCGAGACTTTGAAGGACGTCACCCTCGTCGCAGCCGAGGACACCAGACGTTCGTCCATCCTGCTGAAGCGGTTTGAGATCAGCAAACCGCTCGTCAGCTTTCATGAGCACAATGAAGCCAGGCGGACCAGTGAACTCATCGAAAAAATGCGGGCCGGCGAAAAGATTGCACTCATCACCGACGCCGGCATGCCCTCCATATCGGACCCGGGGTTTCGCATCGTTCGGGCCTGCATCGAAAACGGGATCCGAGTGGAGGTTATCCCGGGCCCATCCGCCCTGCTGACCGCGCTTGTTGGCTCCGGGTTGCCGACAGACAGATTTTATTTTGGTGGCTTTCTTCCCGTCAAAAGCGGCCAACGCGAGCGGGAACTTGTTGCCGCATTGGCTCGAGAAGTAACGTCGGTTTATTTTGAATCACCGCACCGAATTGTTCGGTCTCTGGAAGTCATTGGGAGAGAAGATCCGACGCGTTTGATCTGCGTCGCTCGAGAGCTAACGAAAAAATTCGAGGAATACCGCCGTGGCGAAGTGAGCACCGTTCTTTCGCATTACGCGGCGCATCCGCCGAAAGGCGAGATCACCCTTGTCATTAGTGGTGTAAGAACATAAACCTCATCGATAAGACACTTAAGGTATTTATTACGTAGAAAATACCCGCGGAGCGGTCGCTCGCCGAATCCGATTCATGATCGCCTTCCCGAGCCCAATTTCCGGAACAGCCTCAATAAAAATCTGTCGGACATTCAATCTGTCCACCTCTCTCAACAAACTAAACAATCTTTGGGCAGCAACCCGTAGATCGCGCGTTTCGCTGAGGGACCGAACGATCGAGAAATCCTCTTCGTGCCGAATTGGTCCCCAACAAATAAGAGCATCGCCGTATGAATTCGGCCCAATGGCATCTGGTTCGAACAGATGGACGAGTTTATCAGGAGCATAATGACTTGCTGTTTGACCGGGCACCACGATTTTTTGTAATCCGTCCGATTCCTTTGTCGGCGCAATCTCCGCCAGAAGTTCTTCGCTCACAGCGCCTTGGCGCAGGATTTCAATCTCATCCTCATGGACGCGAACGATTGTCGATTCGAGGCCCAAAGCAGTTTGTCCCGCATCCAGAATGAGCGGAATCCGTCCCGCTAATTCGTCGAAAACATGTTCTGCCCGAGTCGGACTGACGCGGCCAAAACGGTTGGCGCTCGGGGCCGCTAGTGGTCTTCGGAAAGCCCGGAGAACCTCGATGAAAACGGGGTGGCGCGGCATTCGGATGGCCACCTGCTCAAGTCCGGCAGTCACCAGGTCAGGCACCAGGTCGGATTTGGGGAATAAGATCGTCAATGGCCCCGGCCAGAATCGCTCGATCAGCATTTCCACCACGGGTCTCGCCTTTTCAGAAGACCGAGTGAGCTTGGCGAGCCACTCCTTGTTCTCTACGTGAATGATCAGCGGATCAAATGAGGGCCGCTCTTTCGCCTCAAAAATTTTGGCGACGGCTTCCGGTTGGAGCGCGTCGCCGGCGAGGCCATAGACAGTTTCCGTAGGAAGGGCCACAAGGTCGTTCCTGTTTAGAATTTCGACTGCTGCAGCGACGCTATTGGGTAAATCCGTTCGAGCATCAAGAATCGACGTATTCATGCTTTTCGGGATGCGCACCTCATGTGCCGTTCAATCAAGCCTGGCGTTCAACACCTGCTCTGTTTGTTGGCGGCGGAATTCGAGGAGCTTCTCTCGCAATTTGGCGTTTTGCAGGGCGAGGATACTGATTGCGGATAAAGCGGCATTCTTAGCTCCCGCTTCGCCGATCGCTAGCGTCAGAACGGGGATCCCTGCGGGCATTTGCACAATCGAGAGGAGTGAATCGACTCCTTTCAACACTCTGCTTTCGATGGGGACTCCGAGAACCGGGAGATGGGTATGTGCAGCAAGCATACCCGGTAGATGCGCGGCGCCGCCGGCGCCGGCGATGATTACCTGCAGCCCTTGATCCGCGGCATGCCTAGCAAACTCAACTAACAGGTCCGGGGTCCGATGGGCGGAAACAATTTTTGATTCACTCTCGATCCCGAATTCCCGAAGCAGATCTGACGCATGATGCATTGTGGACCAATCGGATTTGCTTCCCATAACAACGGCGACCAGGCACGTCTCAG
>Ga0210387_10001558_pt1 | contig 17333 bp, 18 predicted proteins | sample IncBWC7OmetaG_FD_160108 | JGI IMG/M metagenome (GOLD analysis project Ga0210387, IMG submission 160108) | Forest soil microbial communities from Barre Woods Harvard Forest LTER site, Petersham, Massachusetts, United States - Inc-BW-C-7-O ...
TTTTTTGTCGGCACAGATGCGCACATCGGCTCCGGAGACAGGCGCGCCGGAGCGGCGGTCCGCGGCAAACGTGAGTACCTGCCCCGCGGCGGTTTTTGTGACGAGCCCGAGTTCGCTGACAATCACGATGGTGTAAGCACGGAGCTGACCGTCCGTCGCCTCGACCAGATAAACGCCTTTCGATAAGTTCTGAACGGGAACATTTTCCATCTCCGAATAAAAGCGCGGCGGCATTTCCTGTTTCCATCGCGCTACCAGCTGCGAACTGTTGATCACGGGCGCCTGGGCAAAAACGTCCGCGGTTGGTCCCGCCTGGGCCTTGGCTTTGGCCTGGCGCTCCTCGCGCATTTGGGAGCGCGACCGCGCGGAAAATTGGTAGCGGAAGAAGTCGCGGATATCAACCCATAGGCCGTGTTTCCAGTCGTGGAAGCGCTCGATGAAAGTGGGATTTTCGACTTGCTCCTTGGGCGTCATGCGTCCGAAATCGTGAGGGTTATCGAGGCGTTCGAAAAACAAGGCGGGGTCATTCACTTTGTAGACGCGGAATTCGAGGGCGTCCACGTTGTTGGCGTAGACGCGGAGGCCGATTTTTTCTCCGGGTACATAGGTCTTGTTTGTCGAGAGGGAGAAATAGGCGTTCGGACGCTGGCCACCGGCAGGCGTAATGAGAGTGAAGAGGCATACAAGAAGTAGGATCGGTTTCCAGCGCACTAGTTTGCTCCTCGCAGGATGTTCCAGCGGTAAACACCCAGAAAATTGTTGTTGCCGGCGACGGGTCGCCAGCGCGGCGAAGGATGCTGCAGGAGTTCCGCGATGGAGAGGCGGCGCATTTCACCGGGAGCGTTTCCGATGGGGCCGGTGTGGTAGACGACCACGTCACCGTTGTCAGACGTGCCGGATTCCGAGAGCCAAGGGCTGCGGCCAATGTAGATCATGGAGTGAAACGGCGAATCCTGTTCGAGTTGGCGGTAAAAAAGCAGGTCGCCGGGGCGAGCGGCGCGGATGTCGCGTGAGACGAAGTGCATATTGAAGTCCTTCAGGGTTTTGGCGTCGGCAAATTCGGCGAAGGCTCCGTCCTTCAGATCTTCGGAGAAAAATGCACCGGGCCTGATGCGAAAGAGCGCGGGGCCCAGCGGAGTGTGGGGATAGCGATACTTTTCGAGGGAGGGGAGAGCGGAAGGAGGCTCGATTTGTGTTTCGCGGAACCAGCTCGCGTCGTGCGTGCGCAGAGCGTTGCGGTAAGCGTAGCGGAGCAGCGCGGCACAGTCGTTGATTTCGCGAGGGAGTTCGTTCGCCAGGCGAAGCGCTTGAAATTCGGCAATCAGCGCGAACCAGCGACGGAAGGTATCTTGGTCGGAGGGTGCGTCAAGACGAAGGAAGTCCGGGGTACCGTCGGAAAAACGGTCGTCCGAGTTTACTGCAGGTCGGGAGTGGCGGGGCAGGTCTCCCGCTGTATTGCGAGCGCCTGCATCGCGGGAGAAATTCGATGAATTGCCGTGCAGGTAGTAAGCGGGGCTGAGGAACGCCAGGACACCCGACAAGCCGAGAAGAAGAATTGGTAAGCGTAGCTCAGGCATATTCGTGGTAGCGCGAAACTGGAATCAACCGATTCCGAGTCGGTATCGTGCACGAATTATGCCACGCGAAAGATTGCAGCAAATGCAGCGAGACACAGAAGATAGATCAGTGGTTACTGTGTCCGTGAGGCGACTCGCGTGTCTAGAGGCACACGCGCCGCCACGGAGAGGAGGGTGTTCCTAAGTAAGGAAGGTGGTTGGTGAGCTCACCAGGATCTGTGGCTGGAACCAACGGTTGTTTTGAGAAAAGCTATGTTGTTGATTCGTTTAGCCTCTTGCTGCGTCATAGACCATGGTTTTGGGAGGTATTTTGGGGTTAACACGTGCCCCCTCAGGACCTAAGTTTATGAATTCAACAGACTTGCCGGAGTTCGTTTTGCAGTTTTGCCCTCTTGGAGACCGTTGGCTGAGTCTGATATTTGCTCGTGCTTGGTTGCCTCTCGCAGAGCGCAACAGTATACTTCTTGTATATTATATGAGAGTTATAATAACTCTACCGGTTCGGCCTGCTCGTCTTTTGTCAGCGCCCTGGTTCGCGTCCGCAGGTCGCTATACCGCCCTCACTGCGGCCCAATTAAAGTGTGGTAGAGAGCGTTTTCCCAGCCCATTCGCACCCACTAATCCTCACGAGAGCGAATGGCGGACCTCGAGTTTGGGCAGGACTGGTTGGCCCGACCGTATCCGCTGCAGCCGTTCGAGCTGGCTTAGCGTTCTGTCGAATTCACGACTCAAGTGCGCCTCGTAGCGAATGAGGCGATCGGAAACTTCTTGGGACGGGACACGCGCCCCGGCGACATTGTGCTCGCGTCTCAATGTTTCGACTCTCGCAGCATCATCATATAGCTTCCCGAGACGCAATATCTCTTGCCAGATCACCTCGTCCTCGATCTTCTTCACGTCAGGCGGATCCTTACTGTCCTCCTTCTCCTGCTGAACGGACTCAGCGGATGAGAGCAATTTCTCTAGCACTAGCGACATCTGGCGCCAGCCGTAAGGCTCTGGGCCCCCATCCTGGTACCCATAGATCGATTTCAGTATTCGCCGCATCCTATCTTCATGCTGAGAATCGTCTGCCATAAAAAGTAGACGATGTATGTTGAGAATTTCCATTGCATTCCGAATTAGGAGGAGAGGGTTGCTATGCCCGAGCTTCGCATCCGAAGCGCCTTTTAGCTGCGCGTATTCCAATTCGTCAACATTATTCTGCAGTTGAAGATCCCAATTCACGAACTTCTGCGCCTTCTCAATTTCAGCGGTTTCTACCTGAAGAAGTCGACGCTTACGCCACAAAAGAGTCGCCAAGCTCTCCACCAGCACTTTCTCCAGTTTTCCCTGTGGTTGGAGGTTCTCGATCAATCCGTTCAGCAAAGCGTCATATTCGGCGCGCGATTCGTCGTGCAGGAGGACGGCCTTCGAAAAAAGGCCGTGCTTGCGTGCGTTGAACTTGCTCCGCTCTTTTCCCTGGCGGGTTCTCGGACCGGTGGCGCGACGAGTATGGGAGGAAGAGGTGGCAACGTTCTCTGCCGTTGCCGCGCCTGATTTATTGCCGGAAGTGTTGTTCCTCTCTGGTTTGGAGCTCTTCAGATTTTCGCCCTTTGCTGCTGATGCTGTGTACGTCATGCAAAACCTCTCCAAAAAAGAAAAGGCAGATCTGACCTCAGCCTGCCTGAGTTCAGTCTGCCCGCTACTTATCGTTGGGCACCGCAAGTTATGCAGCGCCTATTTTCCGATCAACTCAAAATAAACTCGTTCGGCCTTACCTTTCGCGAGACCACGTGCAACCCGGTTGCACGACTCACACCTTCCCACGTGTTCTACCGTTCCTCGCTAACGTACGTACATAGTTTGCCAGATTCAACAGAAAATGTGTCACTTCCGTATCAAATGTGTGCTTGATGATACGTCGCGGCGGACGCCGCAGGCGGAGTTCGTTAATCTCCTTTCGACGATTGAACCGACACCCCCTCCGTTGGAGGTGATGCAGCCTATGACGATCGGGCCATTTATTCTTCACCCGTAAGTAACCACTCTATGGACCTCCTGAACTCACGACTGATTGAGAGCAAAACCTCTGCCCCAGCTTCGTTTCGTCCGAGCTCGATTGCTGACAAGTAACTCTGGCTAACTCCAATCCGACGTGCGAAATCCGCCTGCGTCAGATCAAATCCGCGTAGTTCCCTGACCCTTCTCCCAACCGCAAGCCAATCAATGGAACTACCTTTGCGGCGCAAAAGTTTCCTTGACATTTTAGTTGTATGCAGCTAAAATAGTTGTATACAAGTTAGACAAACCCTCACGCCGAAGAAGACCCAAATTCGTCTTACTGCCTTTTTACCTCCGCTAGGGAGTAGAAGGCAACCAAAGAAATGGGCCTCGGAAGCGCTCTAAATTGTCTGCGCCGAGCCTTTGGAGAATTGTCGAAAGGAAAAGCCATGAAAAGAAAAGTTGTAACCTTTCGTGCCAACGCAAATCTTGCCCGCCAATTGTGGGGCAAACCGTCGGGAATTGCACTCCGCACGCTTAGAGATCTGACCGTTAGATATTCACTTTCTGTGGCAGCAGGAGACCTTCAATTCTTGGAGGGTAGATGGTACGTGACACACTCTGGGCTCCTTCAACTGGCTTCCCGGAAAGGCTGCCGCGGAATCAGGACAATCCTACAAGAACGTTTTTCTGATGTTACAACCGGTCGGTGGGTTTTCAAAGCAACTGTCTTCAAGAGCTCGTCTTCGAAGGGGTTTGTCGGCTATGGTGACGCGGATCCTTCAAACACGTCCCCCCTCGTTCGCGGTGCGGAGATGCGCGTAGCAGAAACGCGCGCCGTCAATCGCGCCTTGCGCAAGGCTTACGGAATCGGGCTGTGTTCTGTCGAGGAGTTGGGCTGGGTTACCGGTTCTCCCAATCCAACGCGGGAACAAAGCCAGTCCTTACAGCCTCCTCACCAGAACGGTTCGAGCAACGGGCAACCCAAACTGCGGGACCGGTTGTGTGTCCTGATCCGCCAGTACAACCTCGATCCCAATCTCGTTAAGGCCTACGCCGCTGATTTCTGTGGCGCCCAATCGCTCAAGGAAGCTAGCCGGGAGCGAGTCGAGTCCTTTATCTCCCATTTAGCTGCATGCGCGAAAGAAAGCAGAGACGCGCTGGTGTGTCGCCTCAATTCCTATGCTCAGCCTGTAGAGGTGAAATCATGAAGCGACAAATTCCTGGTCTTCACCTGAACCAACGTGGAGTCGAAAATAAGATTGAAGGGCTATTTCTTGTTCGTGTGGAAAGCGCGCGTTACCAATGGCATCCGCAGAAGCCATTTGTAGAGATCCGATTTGTGATTTTGGAACCCAAACCGTTCGACGGCCGGCTCTTCTCCGGACGGTTGTACTGCACCGAAAGAGCTCTCTGGAAGCTCAACGGGTTTCTTCGAGATTTTGGGTACGACGCGCAGCTACTTAAAGATGACCAGGTCGATGAGAAAGCTCTCTCGAATCTTCGTGGAGTCGTCCGAACCTCTTATACAACCCTGAACGGGCGCTCTTATCAGAACCTCGATGCTTTCGCCCCCGAAGCCGACTGGGAATTATTCGACTGCACATCGCTTGCTCAAAGCGATGGGCAGGGAGGCAGCTATGGTCTATAGCTACACACAGATCAGTCAATACCTGCGCTGCCCTCGCAGCTATCGCTACCGTTACCTGGATGGCTGGCGCGAAAAGGAAACTCGAGCTGCAATGGTTTTCGGTCGCTGCTTCGAGAGTGCCTTGGGCGCTTTCTTCCGCCGTGAAGATAGCGCCGCGGCACTCTTCAAGGAATGGGGTGCGTTCCGCGATGCGCCATTTGAATACAAAAAGGGAGACTCATGGGACCGTGTCGTCCACCAGGGAGTCCATTTGCTCGAAACATTCGCGAGGGATAATCGCGTTAGCGTTCATAGTCCCGAAACAAATCTCCAGGTCAAAATCGTCCGGACCCTCCCTGGAGACAATGAATTTGTTGCCTACATCGATGCACTGGGTAAACTCGACGGAAGAGAGTGCCTCATCGATTGGAAGACGACGACAAGTCGCTATTCAGAAGGTCCGGAAGGATTACTTTCGCTGGATCCTCAGTTGATCTGCTATTCGTGGATAACTGGAATCTCCGATGTAGCATTCGTGGTGTTCGTGCGAAAGCACCAACCCGAAATCCAGTATTTGAAGACATCAATCTCGGAAGATCAGCGCCGGGAATTCGGCCGTCTCGTCGAAACCTCGGTCAGCCAAATTGAAGCTGGCCAGTTCGTCTCTCACAGTGGCATCCGCTTTCCCCAAAACGGTTGCCTGAGCTGCTGCCATCTGGGGCTGTGCCTCAATAACCAGCAACTAGTCGATGTGAATCTGATCCGTAAAGCAGGAGCGAGCGACTTTGATTGGCTTGACGAGCTTGTGGATTAATGGACGGCCGATGATGGCGCCAGAACTCAATCGTCGCCGAGCCGTGTTCGTCTTGGGAAAGATCGACGAGATCTTGAGCTGGGAGAAAACTAAAGAACAGGAGAAGGACGCGAGGTTTGTGGAGCTAGGAGAATATCTGTGCGAGGTGCGGGCGAAACAGTATTGGAGACTCGAGAATCTGAAATCGTTTGATGAGTTTCTCGAAAAGCGCTTCCCAGACTCGCGGCGAAAGGCGTACTACCTAATGGCGATTCACGAACACCTACCGCGGATCGCGAAGCCGGAATTGAAGTTGATGGGATGGACGAAAGCCCGGGAATTGGTGAGGGTGGCCCGGAGGGAGGGACAGAGATTCGATTGGCACCCTGGCTGCACAAGGCTAGCTCGATGCCGAGAGAGGAATTCAAGCAAGAAATCGAGAGGCACCTGACCGGGCAGGAGACTGAAGCACACGAGATCCTTTACTTCAAGGTGTACAAAAGCCAGCTTCCCGTGATTGAGCGGGCTCTTGAGACGGCAGGGTTGATGCTCGGCTCAAACAAGTCGAGAGGTTACTGCCTGGAAATGATATGTGCTGACTTTCTCGCTGGGGCCAACTTGGCCGAAGCTCAGCCTGAGCCTTCATTATGCAAGAAAGGTCGGATTCGACGCGTCTGCCCCGGAAACAACCCCGACTCAAACTGGAGCCGAAAAATTATTCGATCCTCCGGACACGCGTGCTCGAACGAGATAGCTGGAGGTGCTAGGAGTGCGGTTCCATGGGAGGCCTGGAAGTCCATCATATAAAACCCAGGGGCCGGCTCGGTCACGATGTGATGGACAACTTGATTACGCTTTGCGTCGGTTGTCACAGCAAGCGTCACGGCGGGCGCCGGTAGAAACGACGCGTCAAATGTCCCAACTCAACGGCTTGCGCGACGAGCCCGCTACGATTGAAACCGGGACCAACGGTTGTTTCAAGAAAAGTTATGTTGTTGATTCGTTTAGCCTCTTGCTGCGTCATAGATCATGGTTTTGGGGGGTATTTTGGGGGTTTTGTTCTTAACTAGTTCTCGGATTTGAACCTGTAAACGAACCTTAATTTCACCAGATCAGCTGGGAGGATTTTTGAGGAGTTCTGTTCTCGGATTGTTCTCGCCGCAGCACCGAAGCTCACTCACTCAACGTGCCAAGATGATAGTCTTATGAGGATCATGAAAAAACGCTGTAAGGGACGATGAATTTCTTGAGAAGCACTTTCCCGACTCGCGGCGAAAACCCTAATACCTGATGGCGATTCACCGGCATCTACCGCGGATCGCGAAACCGGAACTAAGGTTGATGGGTTGGACCAAAGCGCGGGAGTTGGTGAAGGTGGCCCGGAGGGAAGGACAGGAGGTTGGTTGTGCACCCTAGGTGCATAGGGCCGGCTTGATGCCCAGGGAGGAATTCAAGCAGGAGGTCGTACTGCACTCGACCGAGCAGGAGACCGAGCGTAAGCGTCATCCGGAGGCCGTCTTGACGGTGGATTACGTTAATGAAGCGAGTTCTGAGGCTAGGTTCCAGGGTAGGAGATCGTCGATGCGGTTGATGGGGTGATCGGCAATGCGCGCGAGCACATCACGCAAGTAGGCTTCGGGATCGAGACCGTTCAGTTTGGGCGAGCCGGTCAGGCTGTAGATAGCTGCGGCCCGTTCGCCGCCAGCATCCGATCCCGCGAAAAAGTAGTTCTTTCGTCGCGTCTCCCGCGGGCCGGTCATTGCGAACGTAGGTCCACAGCCGCCCGGTTTTCGTTTTGCCGTTGCCTGGCGCCAGCACCGGAACCGGCGTGTCATCCGCGTGCAGTCTCGTCGCGGCCATCACGTGGCGCCGAAACGCTTCCACCAGCGGCCCGAGCAACGAGCTGGTTCCCGCCTACCCAGTCCGCCAGCGGGCAGGAACCGATGCCGCTTTTCTGGGTAGTACGGCTACGAGGAGGAATCAACTGAAGAAGGAAAACCGATGCAGAGTGGAAGGGGATTTACCCTGCTGATCGATCCATTTTGTCAGTTGGAAGGCTATCTTTAAACTCCGGTGCTATGATGTCAAGTCTTGCCCGCCATTGCGGCGAGTTTTGACGAGACCGCCTTTGCGGCTGAATCCTCGGGGGCTGCCGAGTCGAAGCCAGCAGTATCTTCGCTCCGAAATCCGTTTTCCGGAAACAAGACGACCTTGAATGTCTTAGTAAGAACAATACAGTCGAACCATAGGCTCCAATTGCGGACATACCATGCCTCAAGCATGACACGATTTTCGAGGGTCAACTGGTTTCTGCCGCTCACTTGCCAGAATCCACTCACCCCGGGTCGGGCAGAGAGAATAGTATGAAGGTCAGTGCCGATGCGTTCAATTTCGTGAGGCAGATACGGACGGGGGCCCACCAAGCTCATCTCGCCTTTGAGAACGTTGAACAATTGAGGGAGCTCATCAAGGCTCCATCGCCGCAGAAAGCCACCTAGCCGAGTAAGGCGAGGATCGTATCGCCTCAATTTCGCGTACTTCTGCCATTCGTCCATTGCAGGAGGATTGGATTTCAGATGTTTCGCCAGAATTTCTTCTCCGTCTACGCGCATCGTTCGGAATTTGAGACAATGAAAATTCCGCCCCCGATATCCAATTCTTTCTTGAGCGAATAGCATGGGCCCCTCGGAATCCAACTTAACCAGAATGGCGACGATCATGCATACGGGCAGCGCCATCAGTGTAAGGGCGGTCCCGAGCAACAAATCGAACCCTCGCTTTAACCAGCCGTTCCAAGGCTTTGCCAGGTTGTTTGAAAGTTTGAGCATCATCACACGCTCGCGGAGAAAACCGTCAACTTGTAGATTCATCATGGGTAAACCCCACAGTTGCGGAACGACATAGATACTGTCGCAGTATGGCTGGAGTTCGTGAACGAGAGCCAATATCCTTTCCTCAAGCAGGCTCGGCATAGCGATCAGTACGTCCCTGGAGTTCGTTCGCTCCAGCTGCTCACGGGCTTCCGAAAGATCCCCTAAGACATATATGGGCATGCCTTTGCGAACTCCAATACAATTACCTTTCTTCTCGCAGTTATCATCGAGCAGTCCAGCAACTTCGTAGCCCAAAAACGGATCAGCTGTCAAACCTCGCACGGCGAGCACTGCCATGTCGGTTGCGCCTAGTATCAAAATCCTCTTTCTCCATGGACCCAGCGCCCTCAAGACACGCTTTGTCCAATAGCGCACGATGGGCAAGAGAACAAAAAGATTTCCCGCGGTCAGAAGAATGGTTATGCGAGATACGACGGGGCTAAGCTGAGTTAAGGTGAGAGCTGCCAACATAGCGATTAGACTCAAGGCGACCGCTTTAACTAAGTGGCCGACTTCATTCCATAGTGAGCGGCGTTGAGTGTAAAGACCTTCGACACCGAAAAATAGAAGAGGCACTAACCACAGCCAACCCAAGAACATGTAGTGCAAGAATGGAAAAGTAGAGGGCTGGAGGCGAGTGTCCAGGTGGGGGATGAGAGACGTCCTCATCAGGATCGCCAACCCGAGAGAAATGCCAATCGCAGAGAGGTCTGTCAGAACGAGAGCGAACACGCAAATCACTTGACGAAACAGGAGGCGTGCCCGCGGCTGTTGGCCGGACAACTTGTTTCCGTCCAGCGGCGTTGAGGGACGTTCGGGCGCCATCATGGCAGTCGACATAGATCTCCTAGGGAAGGGGACTTCAAACTGCATTTGCAACAGCAAAAAAATATCCCGAGAGTACGAAGATCGCAGACAAGACTGTATAGGAAACACGGTCCTTCTGGATTCGGCGTTGTTCTAAGAGAATAAAAAGAACGATTCGTAGACCTTTGTATCCATGCGCAGCCGCTCCGTCAAGCAGTTTGCGCTTTGAGACCAACAGCCGAGCGATGCCAAAACGCGGCCACGGCACTAATCCGCAAATCGCACACACCGAAAAGGTGTCAATGGTGGCGTGTGCAGCCTGGACGGATCTTCCGCGGCAGGTTCTTACCTCGATTGCGCCACGTGCCAGCGTTTGCCATGCCAGCGCGCTCTCTGTGACGGGCTCCTCATGGGAACATCCCTCCATAACCAGAGTTGAAACAGAACCACGTGTGGCCTCGCCTCTGATTGACGTATCTCCACGACTTAAAGAACAAGGCTCAATAAACTCCGTGGGCATATGTCTCAAAGTCGTTGACACAGGACGTGCATGTCGGCAAAACCAAAACCGGTGATTAAAAGTAGTTTGTTCCGCAATCAAAATCCCCGCGAACAAAACCTGAGCTGACTTTCCCGGAGCGCACAACCACCAACGCTATGCAATTGCCTTGCCAACTGTTAAATCAACTACGCTGCGAATATTCCTTTTGAAAGCAGGCACACTCCACTGAGAAGCATGCCTGATCAGATCGCCACTGTTGAACCTCGCGCCATCGAACCGCTGCACAGCCTCGATTAGAGCATCCGCCGTCTGCTCATAAAAAAACACGGCGGTGGGCGCGGCTGAAGGTTCGCCGCATCCCCACGGCACCATGATCTCGACCATGCCGCCTTTCCCATAGCAGATTACCGGTGTACCACTGGCACTGGCCTCCAGCGGAGTCAACCCATACTCGATAAATGGCGTAGAAATCAGTGCGATGGCTTCGCTGTATTCGCGCGCAAGTGTTACATCATCAACCGGCCCAACAAAAGTTATGTTGGACTTTGCCATCGCTTTCAGCCGCGACGCTTCCTTACCAGTGCCTATGATTCGGAGCGGCAAGCCCAATTGGTTAAATGCCTCGATGGCGTAGTCAACCCTTTTCCAGTGTTCGAGCCGGGAGACAACCAGGTAGTGATCCTTCCGATTTTCTGAGGGAGCAAATTGGTCCAAGTTAATAGGACTGTTAATGACCAGCGCATTACTATTATAGTATGTTTTTATGTGCGCTTTAGATGCCTCCGAGATAGCGACAAACTGGTCGATTCTCTTTGCCGCTGCATAGTCTCGACCGCGCAAATAGGGAAGAAACAGCCTGAAACTTTTTGCCTTAAAGTTGCTCCCAAAATACTCCTCAAAATGCCATAACGCTCGGGTTGGGATATAACAGTAGCAGACGTGCTTGCCATTGGGAACCTTCACATACTTCGCCACGGTCGCCGAAGAACTCAGCACGACGTCATACTTGCTTAGGTCGAGTGACTCCATGACGTACGTTGCGACTGGAAAGGACCAGCGAAATGCTTCCATCGACTGAACAAACCCGTTCAACCATGTGGTTCGAATATCACGGTTGGAGAAATAAGGAAATGTCTTGTCGGGATTATATGCAAGCGTATAAACATCGGCCTCCGGAAACTCTTCGCAAATATACTGGAATACTCGTTCAGAGCCGCCAACGCCGCATAGATAGTCATGAACTAGAGCAACTTTCATATTGCTACTCTTTAGATACACCAACAGTTACCAAAAAGAGAATCATATTTCTTCAACAATTCGTTCTCCCTTTCTAGGAATCCTGTTCTGAAATACCGAGGAAGGTGTCCAGGTGACGGTTGAGAGTTGAAGCGGCGGTTTGACTTGTATGTTACCCGCACTTCTCCTCTAAAGTGACGGCCCTTTTCGAGCGACCTAGCACGGCCGGCAGGGCAGAAGTTTTCGCGTCTCATTGTCCGGGCAACTGACCACGCATCGTAGCTTCTTAAGTCTAGGGACTGCACACATGTCACGAAAGCAAACGACCCGCAAAAGCGGGCATCGAGCGTACAAGCCGGTTGAGCCGCGTCGTTAGGATGTTCCAGTTAGAAAAATGTGGAAATGTAATCTGAGGGTTGTAGGCGAGAATGTAGACCTCGGCTCCTCACAGATGTACCGCGCAACTCGCCCGCTCCCGGCCGTGTCAAACAACCGGTCTAGAATGATGGCCATCCTCATAGCAATCGCCCAGCGCCACGATGGAACTCGGTTTCGGGGGCAAGGTCAATCTTTTAGTTTGGGGGGTGCGCCGAACTTGGATCACAGCATGTAACACTTGGCTACGAAGCCGCAACCGAAAGTCGATCGGGCGGGAATCCGCGATTTTCATCGCACATCAACTGTTTTCCATTTGCTATAGCTTCCAGTTCGGCCTGTACCATGACGCTTACTAATTCCGGGAACTCTACTCCGTGGTGCCACTGCAGTTGCTTTCGCGCTTTGCTAGTTTCCGCAACAAGGTGATCGACCTCGGACGGACGATAGTACAGCGGATCAATCTCGACATAGTTGCGCCAATCCAGGTCCACGCGCGCGAATGACAGATCAAGAAAATCCTTAACCGAGTGGCTCTCGCCAGTTCCGATTACGAAGTCGTCTGGCTTTTCCTGCTGCAACATCAGCCACATCGCTTTGACATATTCAGGAGCGTATCCCCAATCACGACGAGCTTCCATGTTTCCGAGGTAAAGCTTCTCTTGCAGGCCCATTTTGATTCGCGCAGCCGCTTGCGCGATCTTCCGTGTTACAAAGGTCTCGCCACGGCGAGGAGACTCGTGGTTAAACAAAATGCCACTGCATGCGAACATTCCGTACGCCTCCCGATAGTTTACGGTCACCGAGTGTGCAAACAGCTTTGCGCAAGCGTAAGGACTGCGCGGGTGGAAGCAGGTCATCTCGCCTTGCGGCGGAGGGGCCGAGCCGAACATCTCGCTGGAAGATGCCTGATAGAAGCGGGTTTTCAGGCTCAGCAGTCGGATAGTCTCAAGTAACCGCAGGGCTCCCATTGCAGTAATGTCGCAGGTGTATTCTGGAATATCAAAACTAACCCGGACGTGACTTTGCGCCGCCAGATTATAAACCTCGTCCGGCCGAATTTCGGTGAGGAGCCTGATAAGACTGCTGGGGTCCGATAGGTCGGCAAAATGCAAAAACATTCGGGCGGTTTTCTGATGCCAATCTGCATACAAGGCATCGAGTCGGCCGGTATTGAAGCTGCTCGACCGGCGCTTGATGCCATGGACTTCGTAGCCTTTACTAAGCAGCAATTCCGCCAAGTAAGAGCCGTCTTGGCCAGTAATGCCGGTAATCAGAGCCCTCTTCATCGGATTCGTGTCCTTTCCTTTTCAAGCAGTTGGAACGCACCACCGCTAGTCAAGACTCGCCGCTTAATTCAGCTCGCTGTGTTAGCTTGCCAGACCCTCATCGACCATCTCACACAGAATATGTCCAATCAGTATGTGCGCCTCTTGGATACACGGGGTATGGTCGGACGGCACACGGATACAGTAGTGCGACAGCTTTTACTAACTCTTTCCCGCTCAGTCCTGTCAACCCGACCGCAACCAAGCCAGCCTCATTCGCGAACAGAATCACTCAACAAATTTGGTGAATTGCCGCTAGTTGAAATGCCCACTGCAATGTCTCCAGGTGAGCCGAGACCTTCCAATTGCCTAGCGAATACTGGCTCGTAAGAATAATCGTTACTGATCGACGTTAGGATGGAAGTGTCCGTCGTCAGTGCAACTGCAGGCAAAGCACGCCTTTGACGGTTAAATCGCCCCACAAACTCTGCAGCAAGATGTTGAGCATCTGCAGCGCTGCCTCTATTCCCGAAAAAGAACACCTTCTTTAAGGGCAAGGACGATCTTTTCTCCAACACTTGCCACTGTCTCCAATAGTTGCTGGTCACCGAGGATGGCTTGCTTCACCAGCAGGCTCTCGCGAACGATGTCACCGATTGCTTCAAGCTTGTATGGCGAACCCTTCATGCGTCTCCCCCACGTCAGCAACACGATGGTGAGTTCGTAGTGGTGCGAATAGTTTAGCGCTGCACTTCATTTACCTTTCTTCCAGGGTTTTTCTTTATAGGCCGTGCGTAGCGGCCCATTTCATAACGGGTCCGTTTCATCCACGCCAGAGACGAAGAGACGCTTCCCATCCCTGGCTCCTATGCAGAACGGTGCTTCCCTTTTTTGTGTTCGTGCCTTGAGTTCTTCCCATTGAAATGGGAGTTGAAAGCTTGGCGGGAGGACAACCCCATTTCCGAGGTCCAACCTTTTGTTATTCCCCGGATACGGAGCGCATGGATTTCGTCAGGTCCGGGGTCCACTGTGGTGCAAATTCTGATTCTCCTAAGTGCCCCAAGATCTCTTCGGGAGTAACGATGGCTGTGCCATGCTTGCCGACGACGACACCGGCAGCAACGTTTGCCAGATGGGCCGCTGACTCGCGACTTGCTCCGGCCGCAATTCCTGCCGCAAAGGTGGACAAAGCGGTATCTCCAGCACCAGTCACGTCGTAAACATTTCGCGCCATAGTAGGGATGTCCACGCGCCGTAATCCGCTCTCCTCGGCTTCAAAAAGGGTCATCCCGGCACTCCCACGTGTTACGAGCAATGCCTCCAGTTCAAGGTTTCTCGTCAGGGTTCTCGCCGAATCTGCCAGCCATACATCACCATCCACCGACGTACCTACCAGTCGTGACAATTCCCTCAAATTTGGAATCAGAATGCTGGCTCCGTGGTATTTCCGAGCCACTCCATCTTTCGGTGCAACGATCACCGTCACTTTTTTCTCGCGCCCCGCTTCGAACGCCGCCTTCAACACCTTCGCCGTCAGAACTCCTTTCAAATAGTCGGAGCACAGAATCACTTGCACACCCGAGACTCGCTCGCGCAGTTGCCGGACAATGTTTTCCTCAACTTCCCCGTTCACCTCCTCAGCCGTCTCTTCGTCTGCCCTGAATACCTGCTGGCCATGCTCCATCGACACATATCGGACCTTGCGAGTCGAGACACGCTGTGGATCTCGCACCAACCCACTTCCGTTGATGCCCAGCGCTCCTAACCCTTTCAGAATCTGGTCGCCCGTTTCATCCATGCCCAGAACGCCGACGACCATTACACCCACGTTCAAACTGCGCAAGTTCTTTACTACGTTTCCGGCGCCCCCGAGGGTCGCGTCCCGTCCCACGACGTTCAGGATCGGCACAGGAGCCTCCGGGGAGATTCGTTCCACATGCCCACGGCGGTACTCGTCCAACATCAGGTCGCCGATCACCAACACCCGACACTTGCTAAACCTCTCCAGTAGCTTTTCCGTCGCTTTCACTTTTGGGCCTCCGCGCCCCCATAAATCGGAAAGAAACTCTTCATGGCCTCCGTCACTGTTTCCATTACTTGCTCTACTGAAATCAATCGCAAGCAGTAGGGCTGATCTAAAATGCAGCGATCACCGCACGGACGACAGGGCATGTCACGCCGGACCACGGCTCGATGGGTGTCGCCGGACGGTAGAAACCATTCGGGAAATGTAGAGCCGAATACCGCGACAACGGGCACGCCTAAACCGCCTGCCATATGCATAGGGCCACTGTCGTTACAGATCAACAAGCTACAGCGCGCCAACAATGCTAAAAACCGGTGGAGCGGAAATGACGCAGTGATCATTTCTGCGGTCCGCACGTCCCGGTCCGAGTCGACCGGATCGCCAAACCAAATCACTTTTGCCCCGAATTCTCTGCTCAGGCGTTCTGCAATACGTCTGAAGTTTTCTTGTCCCCAGGTCCGGCCAGCAACGCGGGAGCCCGCATGGATTCCGACAATAAAATCACCGTCGCCGATTCCGTGCTCATTTAGAAACCCAGCGGAAAACAACTCATCCTCGGCGGGAATTCTTAGAAGCTCCCCCTCTCGTATCACAGGGATACCCAAGCTCTCTAGCAGTTGCAGGCACACTTCAGCCTGTTGCGGTCGGGCCATGTCCGGAGTCGCAATATCAGTCAATAAGAATCCCCCGCCTGCGTATGCGTAGCCGACTCTTCGCTTCGCGCCCGTCAGCCAGAGAACCAGGTTGTACCGGATGTCGCTTCGGCTACTGGGGAACGCCAGATCGAAACGCTTACGGCGAAGGCGCAAAAGGTTATAGACAAATCGTGGCCAGTTCATTGAAAACGGGTTGTATTTCTTCCAAGGCGACACGTCTACCAACCACGGGACCGCCACAGGAATTAACTCATCCACATACCCCTGATCAACCAGGAGCGTTTCAACGCTGCTTAGGTCGAGCGAAGCATAACCTCCCCTCGAACCACCGACTCGGCAAAGCAACGAAAGCCTCGCCTTTGGAAACCGCGCCCTGAGGCTTCTTAGAAAGGGTATTAACATCACCATGTCGCCCAGGCTGCCTGGCTCGAACACCAGAATGGTGGCGATTTCATCGAGTCCCGAAGTCGGCCTGGATTTCAACAGCCAGGCAAGCGGTCTAAGAAGCGCCTCTACTACACGAACACCAAGCTTCCGCTTCCCCCAATATTTCTTAAAAATTGCCGCGGCTGCCGCCTCAGCCTCGGTGCCCCATACTTTAATAGGATTCGGAGAGCGTCCGTCTGACAGTTGGAGGTTGAAGTGGGGGCGGTGCATGTTATGCGAACTCCTCCTTCAGGGTCGCGGGTTTTTTTTCCCGGCACAGTACGCGCCGGAACGGCAACTGTTCAAGTTGGATGCGATTATACGATTCAATAGTGTCTAACCGATTGCGTTGCTGTCCAGCCTCTGTTAGGCTTCGGCCTTCATGTAACGGGCCAATTATGCTTTCCGTTCTATCCCACCTTCTTGTAGCACTCAACCGCAGATTTATAAGCTATGTCGGAAATGACTTTGATACCGTGACCGACAGCTACCGTGGGAAATTTACGGTATTCATAAATTCAAAGTATTTGATCGAGCGCCGGATATTTATCGACAAATATGAGTCGGAGAACCTCGAGTTAATGAACAACATCGTCTCTCCAGGAGATGTTGTTTTCGACGTTGGCGCGAATGTCGGGGCAATCACTCTACCACTTGCCGAAAGTGTCGGGCCAACCGGACAGGTGCATGCTTTCGAGCCAGGCATCCCTATCTTTGATCGCCTTACCAAGAACATTCGCCACAATCAAAGCGTATCTGCCCGTATATTTCCTAACCATGTTGGAATATCCAAAAACGAAGGAGAACTTATTTGGCGTGAATTCGCGCACATGCCGGGAAATGCTGGTTTCCACGAGCCGAACGGGAACTGGAGGCCAAGTTCATCCTATCGCGTTCCTGTAACGACGCTGGATGCATACGTCGCACGTAACGGCTTAGAGCATGTGAACTTCATCAAGGTCGATACGGAAGGCTTTGAGCCCATGGTTCTCGCCGGTGCGTGCGAGACGATGCGAAGATTCCGTCCCGTTCTGATGGTCGAAACACTTCAGGAATACCAGGAGATGTCGGGACCTGATTATTTTCGACGGATCGAAGTCATCCTCTACCCATTGAGCTATGCGCTGTTCAAATGCAATGGGCGGTTAGTTCCCGCTTCGCCCGAAAACCATTCACAAGAT
>Ga0210387_10001559_pt1 | contig 17326 bp, 16 predicted proteins | sample IncBWC7OmetaG_FD_160108 | JGI IMG/M metagenome (GOLD analysis project Ga0210387, IMG submission 160108) | Forest soil microbial communities from Barre Woods Harvard Forest LTER site, Petersham, Massachusetts, United States - Inc-BW-C-7-O ...
CGCAGGCTCAGCGTCGGCTGCCATGGGCGATTATGCGCATGCACTCGAAGACTTTTCGGCCGCGGCAAGCGACATGGACCGTCAGACGGTGTTTCTCGACTGGTACTGGCGCATGCCGCTCGCGGCGGGCCTGACCGAGTTGTGGCTCGCAAAGGGCGATGGCGTTCGCGCTCGGCTGGAGGCTGAGCGGCTTCTCGAGATGGCGCTCGCCACTGAGGAGCGTACTTGGCAGGCGCTCGCTTGGGAGATCAACGCTCGGGTTGCCCTCGCCAATCGGGACGATGCGCGCGCCCGAGACTGCATTGGGCGAGGCGTATCCACGGTGCAGGGTTTCGAGGTGCCCTTGGCCGCTTGGAAAGTGCACGCGACGGCGGCCCACATCGAAGAGGAATCGGGGAACCTCGAATCAGCCCGATCGCACCTCGACCTCTGTCGCGCAACGATTATGCAGCTCGCGAATTCGATGGAGCACCGAGAGCCGCTGCGAGAGATTTTCCTGTCCGCGCCCGCTGTTGTCCGGGTACTCCGTCACGGCGACTTCTTGTCACGGTGAGCAGTGCTGGTTGGCGTGCTGATGCGCCGGCGCGAGGGCACCCCCCACCCGAGTCGTAGCGGATTGAGAACCGAAACGGAACAGCGAGCGAACGACCGTCGGCGCAAATGCGCCTAGGCTCTGCAATCGGAAGTCCTGCCTGGGTCTCGGTCTGGTGCAAAAGGAGGCACGTTCATGAACTATCTCTTTCGGGAAGATGTGATCGGCGCGCCTAACGAAGGTATTGCCGCAGCCATTCCAAGCCTCATCGGTGCCGCCGTGGCTCCGAGCGAAGGGCACTCATGTTGCTTCGAAGCCCGATGGGGCGGACAGGCGGGGTGCGCCGTAATGAGTGGCGCAGACCTGCCAGAATTCGCAATGAAACCCACGGTCTATGTTGTGGATGATGACGCGGGTATCCGCGAGGCATTGGGTCAAATGTTGACGTTGGCGGGCATGGACGTGGTGACCTGCGCGTCGGCCAGCGACTATTTTCGCGTGCCGAAGCCCGATCTGCCCTCGTGCCTGATTCTGGATGTTGCGCTTCCAGACGCTAGCGGCCTCGATCTGCAACAGCAACTGAGCACGGGGGATCACCCACCCGTTATTTTTCTCACCGACGCCGTCGATTTTCCGACCTGCGTACGCGCGATCAAGGCGGGCGCCGTCGATTTTTTGACCAAGCCCTGCCGTAAAGCTGACTTATTGGCTGCGATCGAGACCGCCATCGGGCAGGACCGTCATGTGCGCGCCGAGAAAGTGGAGCGTATGCGGCTCAAATATCGCCACTCCTGCCTCACGCCGCGGGAGCAGGAGGTCCTGCCGCTCATTGTCGGTGGTCTCCTCAACAAACAAGCCGCCGCCAAGCTCGGCATCAGCGAAACGACGCTACAGATTCACCGCAGCCGCGTCATGCGCAAGATGGAGGCCGAATCGCTCGCTCAGTTGGTGCGGATGGCGGGCAAACTGGCGGTACCACTGCCGCGCACCAATTCGCACTAGACGCCAACATCGCTGGTTTTCTCCGCGTGGGCCGGACAAGCCAGTCCTATTCGCGGTAACCCCCAATCCGCAGCGGCTAGCGTTCCGCCTCCGTTTCCCAGAACTCTTCCCATTGTTGTCGACTAACAGGAGCCTGGTAAGGCACACCAGCAAATTCCGCAAAGCGGCGTTCTAGATGATCACGCATGGCGTGCATGGCTTTCGGCATCCGACATCGAAGGACGACGGCAAACGCCGCCAAAAATGGGACCGCCTGATGCTTCTCCACGGCGATCGAATCCATGGCTCGACCGATGAAATCCACGTTCCCCCCTCGGTCAACGCCTCAGCAGCGGTTATGTTGATCAGAGCGTGTCGCGACAAGTTCGAGATATCCTTGCCCCCTTGGCGTCCCTAGCGCGGGTAAGTAATGACGCAGCTTCTCGCGGGCGTGAAACATCCGCGTTTTCACCGTGCCAATCGGCGAGCACGTTATTGCGGCAATCTCCTCGATGGAGTGGCCAAGGCCATAAGCGAGTTCCAGGATTAGCCGCTGCTCCAGAGGCAATCGATCCAGCCCTTTCTTGATCCAATCCTTTTGCTCGCATTCAACGGCGTGATTGGGGCGATCCTCGGATAGATCCTCGATGTTTTTCGATGCCATTTGATGGTCGGCACCGCGTAACGATTTGAGGGCGGTACGATATCCGATGCCTATAATCCATGTGGAAAGACGGGACGCGTGGCGAAAGCGCCGTGCGTTGCGCCAGACAACCATAAACGTGTCATCAATAATTTCCTCGAGATTCTCTCGACTCCGAATAAATCGTGCTAAAAAGCGCGAGATCCGATTGTGATAGGCCAAATAGAGTTTTTCAAACGCCACCCTATCTCCAGAAGCAACAAGCGCTATCAGCGCAGTATCCTCAAGATCGCTCGGCGAAAGGGATTGATTGGCAACTGCATGCTCGCGCATTGGAATGTTTCCTGTCTGGCTGTTTCTGCGGACGACGCGACGCCTCGTCTTGACGATCTGAGTTCACCTGGGAGCGCAATATTCCCACACGCTCTGCACGCCGCCTATGATGTCTTCCCACTACGCCCGTTATCGGTGCGTCACAGAATCTGCGTATCACGTAAAGGCGTGACTTGCGTACGACAAGACAAGTCGTAAGATCCGTGACTCTCTAGTTTTGCATCGAGGGGTCCGATGGACTATCAACAAATGCCATGCGAGCGCGCCGACATGTCGGAACGACGACCCGTCGCGATCGAAGCCGGCGATAAGGAGAGCGGGGATTCACTCCGCGTCTGGCATCACGCCGAGACGAAGGATCAACGTCTGACAAACCAGCTGCTTACCGTGGTGTCCGAATTAATTGAGACCTTGGCGGACGCACTTTCCAAGGATCGTGAGACAGCGCGTGAGTGCGTGCGTCATGCGAGCGAGGCGCTGCTTTCCTGTGCTCGCGATGCCGAGGAGTCCGTGGATGACGCATCGATCGCGACGAACGAGCGGCGCATGTATCGTGGTGGTCTGGCGCCGTGGCAGGTGCGCAGCGTGACGACGTATATCGATGCGAATTTGAGCGCACCGTTATCGTGCGAGGAGCTGGCTCGATTGGCGAGGTTGAGCGTTTCGTACTTTGCGCGGGCGTTCAAGTGCACGTTTGGTTACTCGCCTCACGTATTTCTGATGAGGCGGCGGATGGAGCGCGCGCAAGGTCTGATGCTGGAAACCAATGCTCCGCTCGCGCAAATCGCGCTGGATTGCGGATTCGCGGATCAGGCACACCTGTCGCGGCATTTCCTGCGATTAACGGGCGAGAGGCCGGCATCGTGGCGCCGTGCTAGAGCGAGCGGGTCGGTTAGGGATTTCGGCTGACCCGCCACTCGGGGCAACCCGTTCGGTCCACATAAACCGTTGATAGAGACATGACGCTCGGTCCGCGACCCAGGGTCTTTCGCGCGCACAATCAATGAGTTACACGCGCCGCCCGGCGCTTTAAAAAAAAACTTACGCTCTGGGGGGTCTGACGGCCCTGTTTTTCACTCTACAGTATTGAGGAATCCACACTAGGGACGCTTGTCGAATGCCGAATGGGTCGATGCTCGCGGGGTGGCAGCAGCGCTGGAATCGAAGCCTCCTGCAGTTCTTGGGCAGGCGCGTACGCTCGGCCGTGGATATCGAAGATTTGGCGCAGGAGACCTATTTGCGGTTGCTGCGCGCGCGAGACTTGGGCGAAGTGCGCAATCCGCAGGCCTATCTGCTGCGTGTAGCCAGTCATGTTCTCATCGAGTGGCGCGATCATCAGCCTCGGCCAGAATCTCTGGTGGAAATAGATGATGATCTGCTGATCGACGATTGCCCGCCGGATTTCGAGCTCGAGGCAAGTATTTCGCAGGAGCGCCTGAACCACACGTTGGCTGCAGTATCGCCCATGATGCGCGCGGTATTGCTGCTGCGATTGCGCGACGAGCGCTCCTGCAAGGACATTGCACGGGAACTCGAAATCACGTTAAGACAGGTCAGGCGCTATTTGGCCCGTGGCTATGAACAATTGCGCGCAGCGCTGGAGAATTGAAGTGGCGAGCGATATGGAATCTCCAACGTCGGTTCTCGAGCAGGCTTCTCACTGGTGGGAACTGCTCCACAGCGACAGCGCTTCGAGCTCTGATCATCGCGAATTTGGAGAATGGGTAGCGAGATCGCCCGAACGCGTCGAGGCGTATTTGGAAACCGCGCGACTTGTCAGGGCTATCAAGTCGCCCCGATTGATTTGGCCGAGCACTGCGGCAGAGGTGCTGATTCGCGAGGCCAAGTCTTCGCCTGAAACCGTGCTCCCATTCTCGACTGCACGAGTCGCCGAGCCCGCGGATCGCCGCGGAGCTCGGCATTCTCATGGCCGAATCGCGTGGGCCGCCGCCGCGGTTCTGCTTGTAGGGGTCGGACTGGTTCTGTTCACGTTGGGAAAGCCGCAAGAATTTAGAACAGCGCTCGGCGAACAACGCTCTGTGCTTTTGGCCGATGGCTCGCGGGTGACGCTCAATACCGCTTCAAGGATCGAAGTCAATTTGCATGGTCGCCGAGAAGTGCGTCTGGTGCAGGGAGAAGCGCTGTTCGAGGTGGCGCACGCGGCGCGGCCCTTCGTGGTGCGTGCCGGTAACGCGCTGCTTAAGGATCTGGGCACACAATTCAATGTCGATATGCATTCGAACGGTACTACGGTGACCGTGGTGGAAGGCCAAGTGGCCGTCGACTCGCCGGGAGCGAAAGAGATTGCCGGCGCACAAGCGGATAACGGCGGCCGTGGCACGGTCGAACCTTTGATTCTGGGAGCCAACGATCGCGTCCTCGTTACGCCTGCGGGAGTCGGCGCGCCACAGCGCGGAGTCAACATCGCGGCATCCGTGGCCTGGACTCAGCGCCAGTTGATGTTCGAGCATCGACCCTTGAGCGAAGTTGCCGAAGAATTCAATCGCTACAACAGGGATCGTATTGAGATTGATAGCGCGGAACTCAAGGGTCAAGAGGTAACCGGTGTTTTCGACGCCAAGGACCCGGCATCTTTTGTGGCGTTTTTATCGAGCGTCCCCGGCGTGGAGATTCGGGAAGGAGCGAATGGCACTCACATTGTGTCGCTCCGAAGTCCGACGGGCCATCCGGACACGCGGGGTGCGCCGTAATGAGTGGCGCAGACCTGCCAGAATTCGCAATGAAACCCACGGTCTATGTCGTGGATGATGACGCGGATATCCGCGAGGCATTGGATCAAATGTTGACATTGGCGGGCATGGGCGTGGTGACCTGCGCGTCGGCCAGCGACTATTTTTGCGCGCCGAAGCCCGATCTGCCGTCGTGCCTGATTCTGGATGTTGCGCTTCCAGACGCTAGCGGCCTCGATCTGCAACAGCAACTGAGCGCAGGGGATCACCCACCCATTATTTTTCTCACCGGCGCCAGCGATATACCGACCTGCGTACGCGCGATCAAGGCGGGCGCCGTCGATTTTTTGACCAAGCCCTGCCGTAAAGCCGATTTATTGGCCGCGATCGAGAACGCCGTCGCGCAGGACCGTCACGTGCGCGCCGAGAAAGTGGAGCGTATGCGGCTCAAATATCGCCACTCCTGCCTTACGCCGCGGGAGCAGGAGGTCCTGCCGCTCATTGTCGGTGGTCTCCTCAACAAACAGGCCGCCGACAAGCTCGGCATCAGCGAAACGACGCTACAGATTCACCGCAGCCGCGTCATGCGCAAGATGGAGGCCGAATCGCTCGCTCAGTTGGTGCGGATGGCGGGCAAACTGGCGGTGCCACTGCCGCGCACAACATCGCACTAGACGAGATCCACCCGCCGATCTTGACAGAATTAGGGCTCTTGCAGGTGCGCCGTAACGTTGTACTGTGTCTCTGCGTCGTTGCCATCGCTTGGATCGCGCATCTGGCGGCAGCGCCGAGCAGCGAGCCCGCCAAGTACCATTTCAACATTGACCACCAGCCGCTGGCGACCGCGCTGCAGCAGTTTGCAGAGCAGAGCGGGGTGCAGGTCATCTTTTTCTCCCGGGTGACCGAAGGACTTCAAGCGCCTGCGCTGCACGGCACTTACACGATTCCCGGTGCGTTGGAAATGCTTCTGTCCGGTACACAATTGATTTTTCGAGTGATCAATCCGAAGACCATCGAGATATGCCTCCCGACTGCGAGAAATTCGGGCATATTTTCGATCCTAGCCGGGGGCGCTTCGCACGGCAATTGATGCCGGGCGCCACGCAAGTCTCTGCTAGGATCGAACGGTAACCGAGGGCAGCGGCGGCGCATCGTGAAACTCAAGGTACGTGCCACGATATTGTGGAGTTTTTTAATTGCAGCCGCGTGCGCGCCTGGATTGATCGGCGCGGCCCCGAGCACCGAACCTGCGAAATACGCCATCAAGATCGAAAGTCAGGCGCTCGGCACGGCTTTGCAAGCGTTGGCCAAGCAGAGCGGAGTGCAGATCGTCTTTTTTTCGCAGGTCACCGAAGGCCTTCGGGCGCCGGCCATTGAGGGTCAGTTCACGCTCAGCGCGGCTCTGGAGCACCTTCTCGCGCATTCTCGCCTGACTTTCCGAGTCATCAATCCTAAGACATTCGAAATACGCGCACTGCCTGCCGACAGTTCTCAGAGTCAACACGATGCTCCTGCCGCCAAAGGCGGAAAGGCAAGGGGTCCCGTCGACGCGCGCCAGAGCCCGGCTAAAAAAGCGGCTGCCCAAAATGCGGCTGCATTGGACGAGATCGTGGTGAATAGCACCGCCGAGGGCTTGGTCGCCACGCGCACTGAGACGCCGTTGCGTGAGATTCCCCAGACCATTTCGCTCATTTCCCAAGAACAAATGCGCCAGCAAAACGATACGGATCTTGCCGAAGCACTCAACAACGCCGCGGGCATTACGGTGGTGCAAAATAATTCGCTGAGCAGCACCTTTGTCTCGCGGGGATTTACGGTTACCACATTCCACCTCGACGGCGGGGCCGCCCTGAATTCCTTCGGCAATACGCCCATCTATGGAACACCCGATTTAGGCGAGTTCGACCACGTCGAAGTGTTGCGCGGTTCCGATGCCCTTTTTGGCGGTTTGGGAAATCCAGGCGCCAGCGTGAATATTGTTCGCAAGCGTCCGCTGGATACCGACGAAGCACAGTTCACTGCCTTTGGGGGATCCTGGAACAACTACCGTGCCGAAGCGGATGTCACGGGACCGCTTGGTTTCGACGGGGCGCTGCGCGCACGGCTGGACGTCGTTTTCGGCGACAGGGATTATTTTTTCAAGCTCGCGAGCCTGGAGCGAAAGAAGGTCTTTGGCGTGCTCGAATACGATCTCACGACGCGCACCTTGTTGACGGTGGGCGGCAGCTACCAATGGGACAACGCCTTGCCGTTTGTCAATGGTTTGCCTTTCTATGCCGATGGCAGCGATGCGCGCTTGCCGCGCAGCACGGCGCTCGCCTTCGATTGGGCGCGGTACGACACACAGACTCGCGAGTATTACGCGCAACTGCAACAGCGCCTTGGCGGCGAGTGGAAACTGAAGTTAAACGCCAGTTCGCTGGACACTGCGGCCAGCTACGCCTACGGCGAATTCGATTCGCCCATCGATCCGATCACGAATGCCCTGCCGATACTTCCCGCCGCCGTCTTCAGTCCCAGCCCCAACACGCAGGATCAATTCGTCTTCGACGGCACCCTCACGGGCAGTTTCGACCTGTTCGGCCGCCGCCTCGATGTGGCCGTCGGCGGCGACTACACGCATTTTACCGGGAATGTGCCCGTCCAAGCGGTACTTGCGTTTGGGACTCCGGTCAACAACGTGTTTACGTTCAATCCCGCGGCCTACCCGGAGCCGCAGATCCCGAATTCACTGTTCCTGCAATCACAGGCCACGACCAACCAGAGCGGCGAATTTGCCTCTGCAAGAGCCTATTTGACCGACACTCTGTCTGTGGTGGGCGGTGCGCGCGTGAGCTCGAATCGATTGTCAAACACCATCACCCCATCAAGCCCCGTCTTCACCGAAAGGACCAAGGATGACAACAAAGTAACCCCGTTTGTCGGCGCCACTCTCGATTTGAATGCACACTATTCCTTGTACGCGAGCTATGCCGATATCTACCAGACCAATGACGGCGTCAGGAAAATCGGCGGCGCATTTGTGCCGCCGGCCGACGGCATCGATCGTGAACTGGGCATCAAGGGTTCTTGGCGCAATGGCGCTCTCAATGGATTTTTCGTGCTGTATGACATTGAGCAGCGCGGCGCCGCCGTACTCGATCCCAGCGCATCGGTCGCCGATCAGCTGAAATATTCACCATGCTGCTTTGTGTCGAATGGCATCAACAAGAGCAAAGGGGTCGATGCGGAACTCGATGGCGCATTGGCACCCGGATGGCTCATCGGTACAGGCTATACCTTTAACAACAATCAAAGTCTCCAGGGCGGCGCCTTGTCCAGCGCCACACCACGGCACCTCCTGAAACTCTGGAGCAGCAAGCAATTGCCCGGGGAACTGGCGCGTTGGACTATCGGCGGCAGCGTTCAAGCCCAGAGCAGCAACTCTGACAACGGCCTTATCTGCGGGGTACAGGGCCAAGTGGGTTGCTTAGGATCTCTGCTATCAATCAGGGATGTGCAAGGCTTCTTCGCTGTGATCAACCTCCGCGCCGCCTATCAGATCGATGCTCACTGGGGTGCTGCCTTGAGCGTCAACAATGTTTTCGACCGCATCTATTATCAAACCATTGGAACTCCAGCGGGTGGCAGTTGGTACGGCGAACCGCGCGGCTTTGTGCTGCGAGTCGATGGCAGGTACTGAGCGTACAAATTCACTGCGCCGGCTATTTCTGAACCGCAATGGAGTTCACTACTTTAACAACCCCCGGGGTTTGCAAAGCGACTGATTCGGCGATCTCTCGTTCAAGACCTTCGCTCACAAAGCCATTCAAATACACGATGCGGTCTATCGTTTGCACGTCAATGGAATGAGGCGCACCTAGTTCGGCGTGTTGATTGAGGAGAGTCTGAACGTTCATTGTGATGGCGGCATCCCCGCTGCAGGCGCCGTTGGCGCATTTTCCAAGGCTCGAGCATGCGCCGAGCGCACTCGATAGCGAGAAAAGAAGAAGGGTCGAATAAAACCGTTTATGTAAGTTCATCGTAAGCTTCCTTTGATACTGCTTTGGCGAATTGCGTGCCGCCAACCCCGAAGACGAGGCCTGCGCACTGCGTAGCGATGCTGTTCCGCTGCGACAAGGGTCTCTTGAACGAAACGACCGGCAATTGACGTTTTCACGCCTGTGTTGCCAATATTCTTTTAACGCACCATTCGGCCGCTAAAGGAGATGCCCGCCAAGAAAGCGCCTGAGCCGAACAAATTTCAGCATTCTTGTTCACGCGCCCGGGAAGAATTGGGCGCAACGTCACGCCGGCGGTTTCGCCACAGCCTTCAGCGCCCCGCCGCTCACGCAGTGACCGATCGGGCGTAGCCATTTTTGTCCAACACATTGGAGGTACATATGCTTAGTCGCAAATCGTTTAGTGGGCTGTTGGCCGTCATCGCGGTCGCCTCAGCCATATCTGGCCTAGTGGAGGCGCGCGATGTCCCCGTCGCCAAGAATGTCGTGCTGGTGCATGGTTTGTATGCCGACGGATCATCATGGATCGATGTAATTCCCTATTTGCAGCGCGCCGGCTTGAATGTGACCGCGGTCCAGAATCCGCTGACCTCATTGGCCGATGACGTCGCCGCAACCCGCCGAGCCCTGGCGTCCCAGGATGGGCCGACTGTTCTGGTTGGGCACTCCTTCGCGGGAACAATCATCAGTGAAGCCGGCAATGATCCCAAAGTATCTGCGCTGGTGTACGTGGCGGCGCGCGCGCCGGACGCGGGCGAGGACTTTGGCGCGCTGGCAGCGACATATCCAAAGCCGCCGGCGAGCGCAGGAGTGATTAAGAAGGATGGCTTTTTTTGGCTCAGCGAGGAGGCGTTCCTCAGAGATTTCGCCGGCGATATTGAACCGTCCCGAGCACGCGCGCTGTACGCGGTCCAAGGGCGGGGCGCCGATGCGCTGCCAGGCACGAGGACCACAAATGCCGCATGGAGAGACAAACCCACGTGGTATCAAGTTTCGACCGAAGATCGCACCATCGATCCCGGGCTGGAGCGATTTCTGGCCAAGCGCATGAATGCGACAACCATCGAACTCAAATCGAGTCACGTGTCACTTGTGTCTCACCCTAAGGAAATTGCGGATTTGATTCTCGTTGCGGCGGGTCACAAGAAATCGCCTTGAACCGGAGGAGGGTGGAACATGGCGAGTGAAAGTACGCGAACGGCGATTGTGACGGGCAGTTCGCGTGGCATTGGAGCGGCGGTGGCGCGGCGTTTGGCCAAGGACGGTTTTTCCGTAGTCGTAAATTATTCTGGCAATGCCGCCGAAGCTGAATCTGTGGTCGGCGACATCAAGCAAGGTGGGGGCAACGCCTTCAGCATCCAAGCCGATGTAAGTGATTCCGCCGCGATGCGCCGAATGTTCGATCAGGCGGCAGCGATTTCGGGGGGCCTTGATGTCCTCGTCAACAACGCCGGCATCATGCAACTGGCCAAAATCAGCGATGCCGACGATGGCTTCTTCGACAGGCATATTGCAATTAATCTTAAAGGGGTGTTCAACGGCATGCGCGAGGCAGCCAAGCGCCTGCGAAGCGGCGGCAGAATCATCAGCTTCTCATCCAGTGTTGTCGGACTTTATCAGCCCGCCTACGGAGTCTATGCGGCGACGAAGGGGGGCGTTGAGGCCATGACGCACGTCTTGGCCAACGAGCTGCGCGGTCGAAATATCACAGTCAACGCCATTGCGCCCGGTCCAACAGCCACCGATTTGTTTCTGAAGGGAAAGCCGAAGGAGGTCGTTGATCACCTAGCTAAGCTCGCGCCGCTGGAGCGCTTGGGCGAGCCGAGAGACATTGCGGCGGTGGTAGCGTTTCTTGCAGGCCCCGATGGAGGCTGGATCAACGGACAAGTTCTGCGCGCAAATGGCGGAATCATCTAAATAAACCATGATGCATCAGCAATGAATCGATACCGAGGAGTTTAGCGATGAGTAAAGTTGTAATCGTCACCGGTGCTTCGAGCGGATTCGGCCGCCTGTCCGCGAACGCCGTGGCCCGTTCCGGGCATACAGTCTATGCGTCGATGCGCGAGACCTCGGGGCGGAACGCGCCGCAAGCCGCCGAGCTTCAAATGTTCGCAGAGGACAATGGAATCGATTTGCGAGCCATCGAACTCGACGTGCAGTCACAGGAATCTGTCGACCGCGCCGTAACCAAAATCATCTCGGCTCACGGCCATATCGACGTGGTGGTCCATAACGCGGGACACATGGATTTTGGACCGGCTGAGGCGTTTACACCAGAACAGCTCGCCGAGCTCTACGACATCAACGTGCTCAGCACGCAGCGCGTGAATCGTGCCGCGCTTCCGCACATGCGCAAACAGCGAAGCGGGCTACTGGTGTGGGTATCGAGCAGCAGCGTTGCAGGTGGTACTCCGCCGTATCTGTCCCCGTACTTCGCCGCCAAAGCAGGAATGGACGCGATCGCCGTAAGCTACGCTCGCGAGTTGGCCCTATGGGGAATCGAAACCTCAATCGTTGTGCCTGGAGCATTCACCGCTGGGACCAACCACTTTGCGCATGCGGGCCACCCTGCAGACACGGCTCGGGCTGCTGAGTACAACGCCGGCCCGTACGCCAACTATGCCGCCAAGATCATGGAGGCGTTCGCCGCGATCGTACCGGCTGATGCCGATGCCGCCGCGGTCGGGGATGCGATCGCCGAGATCATCGACATGCCATTCGGCAAGCGTCCCTTTCGAGTTCACATCGATCCCACGCATGATGGCGCTGAAGTGTCCTTCGCGGTGATAGATCGAATGAGATCCGAGATGCTCCACCGAGTCGGACTTGCTGAGTTGCTTGCGCCCGCTATGATTAAGCCGGAGCAACGCACCAATTAGCCATGCGCGTTCCCGCTCTTCTCACGCGGTCTTCTCCACGCTCAATCCCAGCCGCTCGATCATCGCGTCTCTCATGATGAACTTCTGAATTTTGCCAGTGACGGTCATCGGGAACTCATTCACAAATTCGATGTAGCGCGGGATCTTGTAATGTGCGATCTGCCCCTGGCAGTGCAGCTTGAATTCCTCGGCGGCCGCCGTCACACCGGCGCGCAGTTGTATCCAGGCGCAAAGCTCCTCGCCGAATCGCGGATCGGGCACGCCAAAACACGCCACTCCCTGAACCTTGGGGTGCTTGAACAAAAACTCCTCCACTTCGCGCGGGTACACGTTTTCGCCGCCGCGAATGATCATGTCTTTGATGCGGCCGACGATATTGCAATAGCCTTGCGGGTCGATCACGGCCAGGTCCCCGGTATGCATCCATCCCGCCTCGTCCAGGACTTCCGAGGTGCGCACGGGATCTCCCCAATAACCTTGCATCACCGAGTAGCCGCGAGTGCACAGCTCACCGCTCACCCCGCGCGCCACGGTGGCGCCACTTGGATCGATGACTTTGACTTGCAAATGCGGTTGAATCCTCCCCACCGTGGACACGCGGCGTTCCAAGGTATCGTCAACACTCGATTGAAAGCTCACCGGACTGGTCTCGGTCATACCGTAGGCAATGGTCACTTCCGGCATATGCATTTGATCGACCACCCGATGCATGACCGCAATCGGACACGGCGAACCCGCCATGATCCCGCCGCGCAGACTCGATTTGTCGAATTCGCCGAAGCGCGGATGGTCGAGGATGGCGATGAACATCGTCGGCACGCCGTACAGTGCGGTGCAACGCTCCGCTTGGACACATTGCAGTGTTGCCAGCGCGTCAAAGCCGCGGCTGGGATAAACGACCGCGGCACCATGCGTAAGGCAATTCAAGTTGCCCATGCACATTCCGAAGCAATGATACAGCGGCACCGGAACGCAAACCCGGTCGCCGACGCCGGTGCGGATCGCTTCGCCGACGAAAAACCCATTGTTCAAAATATTACGGTGCGTCAGGGTCGCGCCTTTCGGCGATCCAGTCGTGCCGCTGGTGAACTGAATGTTTACGGCGTCTTCGGGCCTTAAGGTTGCGGTGATTTGGCGCAGCGAATCGCGATGCGACTGGCGGCCGCGCCTGGGAATTTCCGCGAAAGGCAGGATTCCGGCCACCTTTGCAGCATCGATGCACACAACCAGCTTAAGATGGGGAAGACGTTGCGCCGCCAGCATGCCCGGCTCATCGCGCAGCAGCTCGGGCGCAAGCTCGCACAGCATGGCGAGGTAGTCGCTGGATTTGAAGGTCGCCGCCGTGACCAGAGCCTTGCATGCGACGGCGTTCAAGACGAATTCCAATTCATGCTTCCGATAGGCGGGGTTGATGTTGACCAGGATCAAGCCCGCCTTGGCCGCGGCATATTGGGTGATGGTCCATTCAACGCAGTTCGGCGCCCAAATTCCAATGCGATCACCGGGCTGCAAATTCAGTGCAAGCAAACCCGTGGCGAACTCAATCGCTCGCGTGTCCAATTGTGCGTATGTCAGGCGCGCTTTTGATTCGCAGCACACCACCGCCTCCTGGTCCGGCCAGGTGATTGCCGCGCGGGTCAACGCGCCGCCTACGGTGTCTTCGAGCAAGGGCGGCGAGTCAGCGCCGCTCACGAGGCTGATAGCGTTGTTCACAGAACTACTTTGGTGAAGGCGAAAGACGGAGTCAATATTTTTCGATCGAATGGGATCAGAAACAATCACGGAGCGACGATCAGCTTGACCCCGGCATCCTGCACCATTTGCGCATACCGAGGCGAGACGCCCCGATCGGTGATCAACACGTCGATTTCATCCAAACCGCAGACGATGTGGCCGGAGGGCCCGTCGAATTTCGAGCTGTCCAAAAGCACGATGATCTCGTCGGCGCGGTCAATCAACCGCCGCTCGACGCCGACCAGCATGATATCGGCCTGCATCAGGCCGGCGCTGCCCGCTGCGGCGGCGCTCATGAAGAGTTTTGGGGCGTGAAAGCGCTGCATGCCGTCATCACTGGATGCGGCCAGGATGATATTTTGTTCCGAGAATACCTGGCCGGCGGGAACCAACACGCGCGTCCCCGGCTGGAGCAGGAGCGCGCTCACGATGCGCAAAGAATTGGTCAGCACTTGTAGATTCAGGCCGCGAACGTGCTGGCACATCTGCAATGTGGTGGAGCCACCGTCAATCATCACCGCTTCGCCGGCGTTGCACAGCTTCGCCGCCGCGCGACCGATGGCTTCTTTTTCCGCCTTATGAAGGTTGACGTTTTCCTCGAATGGCACGCCCGTCAAGTGCTGCCCGGTATCCGGCGCCGGCCGTTTTGCATTCTTCGACTCGTTCTTCTTGGCGCCGCCTCGGACTCGTGTCAACAGCCCCGCGATCATCATGCGTTCGAGGTCACGCCTGATGGTCGCGGGCGACGCTGCAACGCGCTGTTCCAAATCCTGGAAAGAGATGAAACCTCTTTGATTCACGGTCTCGAGGATGAGTTTTTCGCGCTCTGCTGAATGCATGGCAGTCCTGGTTTGGTAGTATCCCCTACCCGTGGTGCATACTTTGGACTTAAGTGGCGGCCAATTCAATCAAAGTCGATCATGCGCCTCAGCGCTGCGCCGTAATCAAGCCACGCGAGCGCAGCCATTGCTCGAATAGACCTTGCCATTGATCGACCGGCAATCCCGTTTTTCGCGTGCCGAATCCATGGGGACCCTGTTCGAATATATGCAGCTCCGCGGGTAGATGCGCGGCGCTCCAGCGTTGATAAATCATGACGCTGCGACCTGACGGCACCAAATTGTCGGCCTGGGTCGCGACGATAAAAATTGGCGGAGCGTCCTTGGGCGGCGCGACGTCGTCCATGTAGCCATAGATAGGCGCTGCGAAATCCGGACGGCTGTCGGCATCGTGGTCGAGCAGTACTCCCATCGTCAATCCGGCGCCGGCCGAAAATCCCATCAAGCCGATGCGGTCTTTTGCCACGCCCCATTCAGCCGCGTGCCGGCGGACGTAGCGAACGGCTTGCTTGCCATCGGCGACGGCCAGAGTTCTGCCGGCATCGAGTTTGTGATAGGAATTGTCAAAGTCCGCCTGGATGCTCGCGGTCAGCGCCTTCATCTCGGGTGATTGATCCGCCAAGTTCACCGGGGTCGGCAACAGTCGATATTTCAGGACAAACGCAGTCACTCCGCGGGCGCTGAGCCACTCGGCAAAGTCAGTGCCCTCGTAATTGAACATCAGTCCGAAGTAGCCGCCGCCGGGACAGACGATGAGCGCGGTGCCATTGGGTTTGGCGGGCGCGAAAACGGTGAGCGTTGGGCTCACGACGTTGCGAATGAGCCGGGTCGTTTGATTTCCCGGCGCCGGCAATTCTGCGTCGATCTCTTTCTGAGTCGATTGTTCCGAACCGGGCGCGGCGCCCGGCCAGATATTCAGCACAGGATGTGCGAGAGGCGGTGCGGATTGCGCCCCAGAGGCAGCAAGCGTTCCGGCCAATACTGCCGCCAGATATATTTTCATCAAAGTCTCCCCGTCACACAATGCCAGTGCCCGGCGCCAATCTTTGTCGGCGCCGAGCTTGAGTCTTGCGCCATCCGCTGGCCCGAAACGCGCCGAGCACGTCGATCGCGCCTCCGGCATCGACGCGAGCCTGCGCTATCAGGGGCGTAACGTCCGTCCGGTACGCCTGGCGAAGACTCTGGAACGCCATCATCACATCGTTCGATTCCTGCGCGTACAGCAATGCCTCCCGATCGACGATCAAGGCTTTTGCAAAAGCGCAAACAATGGCCTCCGCCGAAGCCAGCATGCTTTCGATGGGATCGGTCACGTTGTGCGACTGATCGATCAGATAGGCCGGAGCGAATGATCCCTTTGCGTTTGATTCGGCCTCGATCAATTCGTTGAACACCAAAAAAAGCTGATGCGGATTGATGGCGCCCGAGTCGAGATCATCGTCGCCGTATTTGCTGTCGTTGAAATGAAATCCGCCAAGCTTGCCAAAGCGATGCAGGCGGGCGACGATTTGCTCGATATTCGTGGTGGGCGCGTGATGTCCCAAATCCACGAGACAGTAAGCCTGCTCACCCAGCTGCTGGGCCGCTAGAATCGATGACCCCCAGTCTTGCAATACGCTGCTGTAAAACGCCGGCTCGAAAAGCTTGTGCTCCAGCAGCATTTTCCAATCCCCGGGGAGCGCGGCGTAGATTCTCGCGGCCGATTCAAGGTAGCGGTCAAAGGCGCGGGTAAAATCCTGTTGTCCCGGAAAGTTACTGCCGTCGCCGACCCAAACGGTAATCGCCTGAGAACCGAGAATCTTGCCGATGCGGATGCACTCGATGTTGTGATCGACCGCTTGATCGCGGACAGCCGGCTGCGCGGAACTTAAGGATCCGGCGGAGTAGCTGTGTTTCTGCTCCGGTTGATCCTGAAACGTATTCGAATTGACGGCATCGAATCCGAGTCCCAAGCTCCCGCCCAGCTCGCGCAGCGCGACATAGTCCGCGACGCAGTCCCACGGAAAATGCGGCGATACGCGCGGCGTGATGCGGCACAGCTGCTGCACGACCGCGCAATCCGCCAATTTCTCATAAATTGATGTGGGTGCGCCGTCGAAGGGGAATTTTGCAAAACGAGTTCCGCCGCGGCCGGCGCCCCAGGTCGGGAGGGCGACCGAGAAGGCGGCAACCTTGCGGCGGATGGACTCGATATCGATGCCGCGGCGGCGCAGCTGCCGGGCCAATGATTGGTAATCGTCCTGCAGGCCCTCGATATCGCGGCTCGCATTGAAATCCCGGACAAAGCCTTCCGGCAACGGTAAGTCTTCTTGCATGAGAGTGTCCCCCCCGATCAGGTCGCACTAGCGTGTGAACGCCTGCGCATTGCCGGCGTCCACGTTGATCATATTACCGGTCGACTTGATTGACATGTCGGACGCGAAAAAATACACGGCGTCCGCGATATCGCTCGGCAGCACGTCGACTTTCAGCATGGAACGATTGCGATAATGAGCTTCCAGCGCCTCGCCCGAATCTATCCCATGCACGCCGGCGCGCTCGCGCCGCCATTCACCATCCCAAATACGCGAACCCTTGATGACCGCGTCGGGATTCACCGTGTTGACCCGAATGCCGAACGGCGCGCCCTCAAGGGCGAGACAGCGCGCCAGATGCAGCGCGGCAGCCTTTGCGGATGCGTAGGCGGAGGCA
>Ga0210387_10001560_pt1 | contig 17322 bp, 13 predicted proteins | sample IncBWC7OmetaG_FD_160108 | JGI IMG/M metagenome (GOLD analysis project Ga0210387, IMG submission 160108) | Forest soil microbial communities from Barre Woods Harvard Forest LTER site, Petersham, Massachusetts, United States - Inc-BW-C-7-O ...
AAATTACCTTCTCCACTCCAAGGCTAGCGGCAATGCTCGAGGAAGTCGGTCTCGGCTCGCTGGCACCCGAACTCGATGACGTCCAAAACTGGTCTCAACGCCTCTCACTCGGTGAACAGCAACGGCTTGCTTTTGCTCGCATTCTGCTGATGAAGCCGGCGCTCCTGTTTCTGGACGAAGCCACCTCAGCGCTCGACGAAGACGCCGAGGCCAAACTCTACGGACTGCTGCGCACCGCCCCATGGCGACCCACGATCGTCAGCGTCGGTCACCGAAGCACTCTCCGTAGTTTCCACGACCAGATCCTGGAGGTGGGCGCCTTCAGCCCGTTGCCAAGACATCCCGTCTATGTTGCCAACCTCTTCCTGGAACCACGCCCATCCTTTGCGGTGCCTCCTCTACCGGCGTTTGCTGAGCGTCCTACAAGAGTCCCGGCTTTATAGTGGGGTATTTTTCTTCGGGTTGCCAGACGCTCGTTCTGAGCCGGAGTAAAAAACTAAGCAAGGTGATCTGCAAGTTTCCATCGGCAATTCGGCGATTGCCGGAAACTGTCTAGCAAAATTGTCGTTAGTCTGGGTTGCTTTCTGGTAATGGTTAACCGTGAAACAGCCAAATGCGCCTGAGAGAACCCCAACCACCGATGAACAGCTTTTGCAGGAGCTGCAACGTCGTGCCGTTCTCTATTTTTGGGAAAAGGCCGATCCAGGGACCGGATTAGTTAACGATCGCGCCAAAAACTTTGGGCCAGACGACTATACAGCCGCGTCCACCGCGGCCACCGGTTACGGGCTCGCCGCCTTGCCGATCGCGGTGGAACATGGCTGGCTCGACCGCAATGACGCGGCCGCTCGGGCGCGGACAACTCTGCGCTTCCTGCTGACTATGCCGCACCAGCACGGATGGATGTTTCACTTCATCGATAGACGAAATGGTCAACGCCTCTGGAAAAGCGAATTTTCCAGTATAGACACTGCACTCCTTGTGGCAGGTGCGATCGTCTGTGGGCAATATTTTGCTCGCGACCAGGCGACCAGCGATATTTCGGTGCTAGCCGACGCCCTTTATCGAAGAATTGACTGGTGGTGGATGCTGACGAACGATGGCGCGCGGCCAGATAAGCGTGTGCTCTCGCACGGTTGGAGGCCAGAGACTGGTTTCATAACCTATGACTATGGCGCCTACAGCGAGGCCATCCTGCTTTACCTGCTCGGCCTCGGCGCACCAATCAACCCTCTGCCGGAGGGAACCTGGGATGCCATCGCCCGCCCCCTGCAATCCTATGCAGGAACCGAGTCGCTCAAGGGAGGCCCCATCTTTATTCATCAAATGCCGTCCGGATATTTCTATTTCCGTAACCAGCGTGACAAGCTCGGCTTTGATTATTGGGTATCCTCAACCAATGCCATGAAGATACATCGCCAATATTGTCTTGACCGGGCAGCCGAAGTTCAAACGTATGCGCAGGGCTTTTGGGGACTCAACGCCAGCGATGGCCCCGACGGATACGCTGCCTACGGGGCATTGGACAGTCGCGAGGACGGAACCGTGTCGCCCACCGGCGCCATCTCGTCGATCACCTTTGTTCCGACGCTGGCTCTTTCCATTGCCCGCTTGCTCTATGATAAGTTGGGGCACCCTTTCTGGGGCGATTTCGGCTTCGCCAACGCTTTCAATATCGACCGCAATTGGTTCGATTCCGAGGTTATTGGGATCGATCTTGGGATGGAACTCCTGTCGATTGAAAATCACCAAACCGGTTTGATATGGACGCTAATGGATAGTTTCTATGCTACCGGGCCCGCGCATCGGGCGGCCGGGTTCCATTTAACGCTCGAACCTGAGCCTCGACCCGTTTACCGGACCAATGCGAATGCAACAGTTGGGTAGATCGTTAGAGCGCCCTCGCTTGAGCGATTTTTATCACTATTGCAATAATTCGGACTGTTTTTTTAAAGATCGCAGTGAAAATTAGTATTGTTCCCTATTGCCGATTGTGTTTCTATGCACAGCCAGGTCGTCCTATGCAGTTCGTCGGTGCCAGGTTCCTTACTTGTTACCGGTGCCGCTAGGTGTCTCGGAGGAAGGCTCTGTTCTTCCCTTGGACTCCTCACGGAACCATAGCTTTTATTCCTACCCAAATAATTAAAAGTTTTTGCGTGCTTGCAATAACTGTGTAGTTTCACGTAATTAATCCTAAGTAACTACATGAGCTCATTGCACTTTTCAGCCAAGACCTTTGCGCAGGCCGCCGAAATAGCGGAACAAATTGAATCACTCGAAAACCAACTCAGCGTTTTGCTCCAGGGAGGAGACTCGATAGCGGAAAAGCAGAGCACCCCAAAAGCGGCACCAAAGCGTAGAGTCTCCGTGCCAAAAAAGGCCGACTCTGTAGCACCGAAGGCTGCCGAAGAGGGAAGAGGAACGCTGCGGCCGGCTGTCGTCGCGATCCTGAAAAAGAGCAAAAAGCCCCTAAAGACAGCGGAGATCTACGATACGCTGGTCGCTCAAGGGTATACCTTTACTTTCAAAGAAGCGAAAAAAGTCCTTGGAATTCGCCTCTACAAAATGTTAGGTGTACAGCCGCTTGGGGGAGGCCTGTTTAAGGCAAAGTAAGACGGGCACCCCGGAGCCGCGCCAATCCGGTGCAGATTTCGCACCGCGGCTTCGGCTCCCCTAAAGCAGACTGAATTGGTTAGCTTGTCTGCTTCTTCATCTCGATGTACGTCTCTTCCAGGTTACGCACTTTTCGCGATCCGCAAAAAGCAACCTCGGTTTTCGTAAACCGAGTTTTGATAGCAAGACGGCAAGAGCCCTTACGCTTCCTGACCCAGCTCCCCATTCCGTCCGTAAGAATCTACACCAACGCGTCGTACAGAATCTCTGCGGGGTGCTGTGCGATGCGTCCGGTACAGTCCTTGATTTGGTGTCTGCAGCTGGTGCCGGGCGCGGCAATGACAGCGTTAGTCGGCGCGGAGCGCACGGCCGGCATCAACACCAGTTCAGCGACCTGCAACGAGAGGTCATAATGCTCCTGTTCATAACCGAATGACCCGGCCATGCCACAACAACCGGAGGGAATGAGTTTGACCTTGTAATTGACTGGCAGCTCCAGGGATTTCACCGTTGGAGTGAGCGACGCTAAAGATTTCTGGTGGCAGTGACCATGTAGCCTGATATCGCGGAATTCTCGGGTAAATGCCTCGCGGCGGATCCGGCCACGGTCGGCCTCTCGCGCAATGAATTCGTCGATTAACAGCGAGCGCCGGGCAAGTTCCCGGGCGGCATCACCCAGGCGGGCTGGAACGAGGTCCGGCACTTCATCCCGGAAACCAAGAATGGCCGAGGGCTCAATGCCGATCATCGGCGTGCTGTCCGTAATGACATCCTTTAGCAGCTCAACGTTGCGAATTGCCAATCGTTGCGCGTCTCGCAGAAGTCCCTTGGAAATCTGGGCACGCCCGCTGTCGACATGGTTCGGAATAACGATCTCGTATCCCAACCGGTTCAACAGTCCGACCGACTTGATTCCGGCATCGACGTCATTAAAGTTGGTAAACTCGTCGCAAAAGAGAAAGACCCGCCCATTGGGAAACGATCCCTCTTTGTTTGCATGAGTCCGGTGCCAGCGGCGGAGGGTCGTTGCCTGCAGCTTAGGCATTGAGCGCCCCTGCGCAAAGCCCGCGAACCGCTTGAACAAGCTAGCCGTCAAACGATTTGTCACCAGGAAATTATAGATCCCAGGAACAAGTTGAGCTGCCGCCATCGACCCAGAAAATCCGGCAATAAGCTTCGAACGGAACGGTACGCCGCGCGCGTCGTAATATTGCTGGAGCCATTCGGCCTTCAGACGCGCTACGTCCACGTTCGACGGGCACTCGGACTTACACCCTTTACATGAAAGACACAGATCCATGACCGCGGCGATTTCATCACTATCGAACGGGTTGGACTTCGATGAACGGGTCAGCACCTCGCGCAGAATATTTGCGCGAGCGCGGGTGGTATCGCGTTCGTTGCGTGTGGCCATGAAACTCGGACACATCGTGCCGCCCATTAGGTGCGATTTACGACAGTCGCCTGAACCATTGCACTGTTCCGCTGCCCGCAGTATTCCCCGGGACTCCGCAAAACTGAGCACCGTAGGGAATTCCCGCACTGCCTGCCCAGGTTCATAACGCAAGCTTGCGTCCATGGGTGGTGTGTCCGTGATTTTACCAGGATTGAAGATGCCGGAAGGATCCCAGGCCTGTTTGACTGCCCGGAACAGAGCGTAGTTTTTCTTTCCAACCATTGCGGGCAGGAACTCGCCGCGCAATCGTCCGTCGCCATGTTCGCCGCTTAACGACCCGCCATACCGCTTGACAAGGCGAGCGACTTCCGTCGCGATCACCCGGAAAAGCCTGCGGTGCTCCTCTATTTTAAGATTCAGGATAGGTCTCAAATGCAGTTCGCCCGAACCCGCGTGCGCGTAATGAACAGCAGAGAGACCATGGCTGCCGAGAATAGAGTCGAATTCTCGAACGAACGCCGGCAAGTCCTCCGGATCGATCGCAGTATCTTCAATCACCGCCACCGGTTTCGCATCTCCAGGGATGTTGGAAAGCAGGCCCAGTGCCGCTTTGCGGAGATTCCAAACCCTGTTCTGGTCCGCGCCCCAGATCACCGGATAGTGGTACCCGAGACCGGCAGCCCGCAAGTCGGTTTCAAGACTGGCAGCGAGGGCAACGACCTCCTCGTGAGTCCCGGCCGCTAACTCGACCGCTAGAATGGCGCCCGGATCGCCCTGAACAAAGAACCGGTTCTGACGTTGCTCTATATTTGACTTGGTACATTCAAGAATGTTGTCATCCATCAGCTCACATGCACGAGCCGAGCGTCGCAGCGCCACCAGATTGGCTCGCAACGCCTCATCAATTGTCGCGCAGTGCACGCAAACCAGTGCGGACTCACGCGGCGGCAGCGGTTCGCACGACAGGGTGATCTCCGTAAGGAAGGCCAGAGTCCCTTCAGAGCCTGCCAGCAGGCGGCAGAAATTGAAGGGCGGACCGTCCGGCACGAATGGTGAACAATCTGCTAGTAGGTCGATCGCATACCCGGTATTTCGCCGATGGATGGATTTCTTGGGGAATTCGCGCGCAATCTCTGCACGATTCTCCGCATCAGCGAGTAGTTTATCTACCGTGCGGTAAAGTAGCGATTCCAACGTGTCGTTTCGAGATTTTGCCGCAAATTCCTCCTCCGAGATCGCTCCAAACTCCGCGATGGAACCGTCACTGAGCACCGCCCGTACCGAAACAATGTGATCGCGCGTGCTGCCATAGACGACAGAGTTCGCGCCGCAGGCATTGTTGCCGACCATGCCCCCGATCATGCAGCGGTTCTGAGTGGAAGTTTCAGGTGCAAAGAAAAGCCCATGAGGCGCCAGCGCGAGGTTAAGCTCGTTGCGGACGACGCCGGGTTGCACTCGGACGCGTCGGGCGGCTGCGTCGATTTCCAAAATGCGAGTGAAGTGACGCGAAATATCCACCACGATGCCTCCGCCGACGACCTGACCGGCCAAGGATGTGCCGGCCGCCCGCGGGATAAGAGATGCTCCATGCTCGCGCGCAAATCGGACGAGTTTACAAATGTCGTTCTCGGTCTTGGGCAGCACGACGGCCTGCGGCATTTCGCGATAAACGGACGCATCGGTCGCATAGAGCGTCCGCGTCGCTGCATCAGCAAGGAGATCGCCTTCGAGTTCGGTAGCCAGGCGCTCCAAGTCGGAGGGGCTTGGTCGCGTCATGGTTGATACATACTCCTCCCAGCACGGGGAGTCGACTGGAAAGACGGAAGGAGCCAAGAGTGCTGGGGTACTGCGGTACTGCGGTGCTGGGGTACTGGAGCGTTGGAGTGTTGGAGCACTGGGGTGTTGGAGTATTCGAGTGTTTGTGCGGTCGCAGCTTATTTCCGGAAACGGGATATACATTAATGGCGGGATTGCTAAGAAAAGTTTCGACCACAATGTGAGAAAGATTGAATTAGAATTCCGGCGTAGAAAGAGCTCCACCTTAAAAGCGCAGACGTAATGGGCTCGGTAAGTGGCGCGATTTCGTTGGGCTAAACTCCGTCCCCTTCCTTTCTCCACGCCAACAGCTTGGCGGCAAACCAGTTTGCGAAACGAACACGCCGACTACCACTTCGGCCATGGATTCACCTTCGTAGTTATTGAGAAAACTCCGTGCATAGCGCCACGCATCAGAACAAACACCCCAGTACCTCCAGCACCCCAGCACCCCAGCACCCCAATACTCCAGTTCTCCTGAATCCTGAATCCTGACTCCCGACTCCTAAAAAATTTCTGGTTTCTTGAATAAGTAAGAGGCTATTCAATAGGTGGATGCTCGGAATGTCTTCGGGATCCGGCCAATGAGCACGACGACAAACTCCATCTGGGCGGCACTTCGAAACCCCGTTTTTCGCAAGTTGTGGCTGGCCAGCGTCGTCTCCGGGTGCTGCGTATCAGCCCATGACATGGCCGCAACCTGGGTGATGAACACGATGACGCTATCACCCTTCTTTCTCTCACTGCTCTCCACAGCGGCTTCTCTTCCTTTCTTCTTGTTTACATTTCCCGCGGGCGCTCTGGCAGACATGCTCAACCGCAAAAAAATCTTATGTGTGATGCACGTCTGGCTCGTCGTGGCGGCCGCCGGGCTGGCGCTGTTGGGGCGGCTCGGATTGCTGAATCCCACGGTGATCCTGATCGCAGTTTTCGTTCTGGGCATCGGGTTTGCCTGCAATGCACCGGCCTGGACATCCGTGATTCCAGATGTCGTGACGAAGGAAGAGCTTCCTTCGGCAGTCACCCTCGGCGGTGTGCAGATGAATCTTTCCGGGGTCATAGGGCCTGCCCTGGGCGGCTTGCTTCTTCCGATTCTCGGTGCAAATGCTGTTTTCGCGATCAATGCAGCCGGGTTTTCTCTGGTGCTGGCCGCAATCCTGAGCTGGCATAATCCACGCAAGCGGTCGAGAGCCCCCGCCGAGAGTATGCTCGAGTCGTTCGTTGGCGCGGTGCGTTACGTCCGTTACAGCCGTGGAATCCAGGTTGTCCTGATCCGCGCTCTGCTGTTCTCCCTGTTAATTTCGGTTATCCCGGCCCTGCTTCCGGCCGTGGGACTTAAGGCACTCAACCTGACATCCTCGAGTCTCGGGATTCTTTTCACCAGCATGGCAATTGGTTCGCTCATTGGCGCGGTCTTCGTGGTGCCCTGGGCAAGAGCGCGTTTCACTTCGAACGAGGTCACCATGCTGGCCAGCCTCCTGCTAGCAGCCGTCTATATCTTGATGGCCGCCGTTCGTCACCTTGAAATCTTTATGGCGGTGGCTGCCCTTGCGGGTCTGGGCTGGACGCTGGCCGCTTCCGAGCTTTGGGTCGTGGCCCAACTGGCCATGCCCGGTTGGACGCGCGGGCGGCTGAATGCGGCAACGATCATGGTCTCTCAGGGCGGCATTGCAATTGGCGGTCTCGCCTGGGGTGCCGCCGCTGCGTTTACGGGCTTCGAATACACGCTGTTGCTCGCCACTCTGCTCGTCTGTTTCAATCTGTCGATCGCCGGCCCGCTATCAATCGATTTCATCAAGTCGCTCGATGCGGAGCCGTCCATGCCGCCACGTATGCCGACGTTCCCTACGGCGCCGGGCGCTGACGATGGACCAATCGCCGTGGTCGCAGAAGTGAAGGTCGACGAAGACGATCGCAAACAATTCCTGGAATTGATGCGCGAACTTCGCCTGGCCTATCTGCGCAATGGAGCGTCCAGCGTCCGACTGTACGAGAGTCTGGCGAATCATGCTCTATTTCGGATGGAGGCGGTATCGCCGACCTGGCAAGAGCATCTGCTCCTCCATCGCCGCATGACCAAGACCGAACGCGATATTCTCGATCAAGTTTTGCAACTGCACACCGGCGGAGAGGCCGTGGTTTACCATTATGTCTTGATCACCAAGGATATCGCTACTCCGAAGCGTCCTAGTGTCCCATCCTAGATCCCTTGAGCTTCGCCGCAGATTCCGCCTCGGCGGATTTTTCAAGGCGCGAACGAAGTGCCGCTCTCTGGATCATAATGGTCGATCCGCCGCGGCGGAAGAGAAACAGCCAATTGCCGCGGCCCGAGGTTGCGTTGAAATTGGACCGGGTGCTTTCCGGCGGCCGCCGCATCAGTCGCGTAACCTGGGATTTTTAGGAAACCACCATTAGTTGTGGTTCTTTACCTTGCTATGGGCTTCAGGTTGTGTATAGAGTACTCTCTATGATGTTGTCCAAAACAGAATTGTTGCCTGCCAAGGATCGGTTGAAAGAGGCCGATCGTCATCTTGCGTACGTTAAAGGGAGCATACGGCATATTAAAAGTGTGGAAGACAAGCAGATTGTCAATGATCTGGTCGGTGCTATCGAGGCTCAACGAAAGGCCGTGGAGCAGATGCTGGAGGTATTGGACGTTGTAGCGAGACATGATTTTTGCACTATCCGGCTTCAGGAACTTCAAGGGCCAGATGGGAGGATGATTGACCGAAAAGAGACCAGAAAACGGCGCGTTCGCGGCGATTTTGCCGACCCGGCGCAAAGCGTTTTCCATGAATCGACAGAGGAAGAGTTGGTTTCTAGCGCGCAATCGGCAGCGTGAAGCGACGGCGATTTAGGACGGGACATTCGTGTACCGTCTCCTAAATCCCTTGAGTTTCGTTGCGTGCAAAATGGGTCGTCTGCGAGGCGGTCCGAGCCGGAGAGCATATCTAGCCCATTCGACGCGCCGTCGCTTGCTCAGGGCATTCGACGCGCTTCCTCACGCCGCCCGAGTAAAGTGTATTCGCCGCCTTTGCGTCGGATGGCTTGCCGTGGGCAAGCGACAGCGCGTTGAATGGGTCATTTTATCGATACGTTTTCTGAAGCCGCGTTGGTTCAACCGATCCGCACTGTTGATCTATGGAATACCGTAAACTTGGTCATACCGGCATGGAGGTGTCGGTGCTCAGCTTTGGCGCATCGTCGCTTGGTGGCGTGTTTCACCAAGTGAATCTACACGACTGCATGGAAACCGTGGGAGCCGCCTTGGAAGGAGGTATCAACTTTATCGATGTCGCGCCGGCCTATGGCGAGACCCTTGCAGAATACAACCTTGGAAAAGCGCTCAACGGCGTAGCTCGCGATCGATACTATCTCGCTACCAAGATCGGCGCCTACAGTGAAGCCAGAGGAGACTACGATTACTCAGCGGAACGCACCGAGCGTAGCTTGCACGAGAGCCTCGAACGTTTAGGAGTGGCCTATGTTGACCTTATTCAGTGCCATGACATCGAGTTCGCCGATCACGACCAGATTGTGGACGAAACGCTGCCCACGTTGCAACGCCTCAAAAAAGAGGGACTGGCGCGTTTTGTCGGCATTACCGGTCTCCCGCTCAGAATCTTCCCTAGCATCCTCGATCGAGTGGATCGCGGCATCGTCGACACGATCCTCTCATTTTGCCACTACGAGTTGAATGACGACTCACTGACTGATTTGATCCCCTACGCTAAGGAGAAGGGCGTGGGCATTATCAACGCTTCTCCGACCGGCATGGGAGTGCTAACAACTCGCGGAGCACCCGTTTGGCACCCAGCCGGCAAAACGATCATCGAGGGTTGCCGAAAAGTTGTCGATTATTGCGCCGCCAAAGATCTCGATATCGTCAAACTTGCGGTCCAATATTCCTGCTCGCACCCAGATATTGCCACCACGCTCGTCAGCACGGCACGACCGAAGAACATCCTGGACAACATCGCTTTCGTCCAGCAGCCAATGGACGAGAGTCTTCTTTCCGAGATCCTCGAACTCTTAAAACCGATCCACAATTTTAACTTTTCCCGGGGGCGCCCCGAGCACCGTGATCCGATCCGAGGAATGGACCAGGCGGAAATCCCCCAAACCATTCCCTAACTCCTGAAATCCGAACTCCTTCCTTCTGTCCCCTGTCGCAATGAAAACCATCCGTCTCGAAGAACCCGGTCGCTTTTCATTGCTCTCCACCGATGAGCCCGCTACCTCGCTTAAACCGGACGAATCGCTGGTTCGGGTGCGCCGCATCGGCGTCTGCGGCACCGATATCCACGCCTTCAAGGGAAACCAACCGTTTTTTAGTTACCCTCGAATTCTCGGTCACGAACTTGGCGTAGAGATCGTCGCGGTGGGCAGCTTGTCGAAGAATGTGCACCCTGGCGACCGCTGCTCGGTCGAACCGTACCTCAATTGTGGTCACTGCATTGCCTGCCGCCGTGGCAAATCCAACTGCTGCGTGAGCCTGCAGGTGTTGGGAGTCCACGCTGATGGCGGAATGCGCGAGGCCTTTGTCGTTCCGAGTCGTAAATTGCATCCTTCAATGCATCTGACGCTGGATCAGTTGGCACTGATCGAAACGCTCGGGATCGGGTGCCACGCCGTCGATCGTGCACGCGTGGAGCCGGGCGAATTTGCGCTGGTGATCGGCGCTGGCCCAATCGGACTGACCGTAGTGCAGTTTGCGATTGAAGCGGGAGCACAAGTTATTGTCCTGGACATCCATTCGAAACGCTTGGAGTTCTGCCGCCAACAGCTCGGCGCCCCGTACTTGATCAACGCCGCCGTCGATAACCCGCTCGAAGCGCTCAAGCAGATTACCGCGGGCGATCTGCCGACGGTGGTTTTTGACGCCACCGGAAATCCGAAGTCGATGATGGGCTCTTTTGAATACCCAGCCAATGGGGGCCGGCTGGTCTTCGTAGGGCTGTTCCCGGGTGAGGTGACCTTCAACGATCCAAACTTCCACCGGCGTGAACTCACCATTTTGTCCAGCCGGAATGCGCGCTCTGAGGACTTCTCTCGCATCATCGGCCTTGTCGAAAACGCCCGCATTGAAACCGCTTCGTGGATAACCCATCGCGCCTCATTCGCGGATGCAGTCGCGCAGTTTCCTCGTTGGACAAGACCTGAGACCGGCGTGATCAAGGCGATGATTGAAGTCTAAAGAAGATCTAACTTCCCCGTTTCCGTGTCAGCATGAACTCATTTCCCTCCGGGTCGATACACATCGCCAGATGTGGCGGTTCACCGCCTTCGGGTTGAGGTTCTCGACTCAACCGGCCGCCCCCGGCCACCACTTCCTGCGCGCCTGCAATCACGTCTGACACCTGAAAAGTCAGCCCCGTCCAAGTTCGCTCCCCTTCTCCGCCGCCGTGGATACCGATCGTTGCGCCGTTCACGACCACCTCGCTGATCACCTCCGACTCCTTCACCACATCCCCACCCAGTACGTCGCGGTAGAATCGCACCGCGCGCTTCGGGTCCACCGCCCAGATCACATACTTCACACGCTCTACTTTCATCTTTTAATCCTTTGCCGTTCATCTCCTGTACCCGGTTCGAGAACCGATGCGCAATGGAAAACGCGGGCAAACTTCCGACATCGATTGGGGCTCGAGCACGGCGGAGAAGCAGGCCGCTGAACAGTTATTTCACCGCGTCCGCCCCGGGAGCCTGTTCATTTCCAGGCATCGCGCCGGTCATAATGGCCACCACTTCGCCCATTGAATGCTGTTTTGGGGTGGTGAGAGCAACGCGCCGGCCAAGCCGCATGATGTGGATGCGGTCGGCGAGCTCGAAAACGTGCGGCATATTGTGGCTGATGAGCAGCACTGGAAGTCCTCGATCCCGAATCGTCCGGATAAGATTCAGCACTTCCCCGGACTCGCGGACGCCAAGAGCGGCTGTCGGCTCGTCCATAATGACTAACCGCCGGGCAAAAATACCAGCGCGAGCCACCGCGACCCCCTGACGCTGTCCGCCGGAGAGATCTTCGACTGAGCTCTCGATCGACGGAAGGCGGAACTTGAGCTCCGTCATCTCTTTCTGCGCCTCACTTTTCATTCTGCGCTTGTCCAGCATCCGAAACCAGGAACCCAGAATTCCGCGGCACCGCACCTCCCGGCCCAGAAAAAGGTTGGTCGCGATGTCCAGAGCAGGGGCAACAGCAAGATCTTGGTAGACAGTCTCAATGCCCCGCTTTCGTGGATCCATCGGGCTGGTAAAGTGCACCGGAACTCCGTCCAACAACACCTCACCTTCATCAGGCACGACCGCGCCACATAGCACCTTGACCATCGTGCTTTTACCAGCGCCATTGTCACCGATCACTGCAAGCACTTCGCCCGCCCGCAGCTCTAAATTCGCACCGTCGAGGGCCGTAACATGCCCGTAGCGCTTAACGATATTGCGTGCCTCCAGCACGATTTCGCCCTTGGCCGGCGTCTTACTCTCAGCAGCAGTGCTCATCGTTGCTTGCCCCGGGAAATCTGGTCGACGGCGACCGCGCTGATCACCAGCACACCCGTCACCAGGTCTTGCCAAAGCGGGTCAAATCCGGAAAGCGTCAGACCGTTGCGCAATACGGAAACGATCAATGTTCCTACCAGTGTCCCCCAGATGCTCCCGCGTCCACCAAAGAGACTGGTTCCGCCGATCACCACGGCCGTAATGCTATCCAGGTTGGCGTTCTGCAACGAATTCGGGTCTGCGTTGGGTATGCGCCCCAGCGCGAGCCATGCGCCAATTCCGTACAGGAAGGCAGCGAACACGTAGACCGAAAGAAGTCTGTTCTGCACCGGAATACCTACCAGCCGGGCAGCTAGCCGGTTGTTGCCGATCGCGTAGACGTGCCGTCCCCACGCCGTCTGCGTCAACAAGTACCAGACTAGGGCGTAAAGGCCGAACATGATCAGCATACCGTAGGTGACGCCGCTGCCATCCACTATGAAGCTGTTGCCGGTCCAGCCCAACAACTCGTCGGTCACGGGGAAGGCACCACCCTGCGCAATCAGGCGCGTGGAAGCGGTCACGATCCCGAGCAACCCGAGCGTCACGATGAAGGGCGGCAACATCAGCCTGCTCACCAGCAATCCGGAGAGAAGACCAACAAAAGTGCAGAGGAAGATCGCCAGCAGAAGACAGAGGACTGGATTGTGTGCGTCGTTGACCAACCGCCCGGCGACTATCGTTCCAAGCACTGCAATCGCGCCGTTGGCCAGATCTATCCCGGCTGTGAGAATGATCAGCGTCTGACCGATCGCCAGAGTTCCGACGATCACGCTTTGCTGGATGACCAGCGAGAGGTTCCCGACGGCGAGGAACGTATGGGTGCTCAGCGAGAATATCGCGCAGAAAACGACCAGGACCACCAGCGGACCAACCGCCGGGGTCGCAATGGCACGGCCGAGCGCGACCGTGCCACGATTGAGGGACGCAACGCCGTTTGCTGGCATGGGCTATCTATCTTCTAACGGGTTGCATCGATCGGCGGGATTCGGAAACAATAGCCGTGAAGATTTTCAGGCTAACCCCAGCAATTCTCGATGCCGAACTTCGTGTCCTTTGAAGGCAGGTCCGAAAAGGGCTTGTCAGTGATCAGCTCCGCACCGGTGTCGATAAATCCGCTCGGTTTCTTTCCAGTCTTGACGAAATCGACAACGTAGTCGACACCGCGAGCCGCCATTTTCTTAGGAAACTGCATGACCGTGGCGGCAATCTTGCCATCTTTGACGTACTGGACCCCCAGACGACCGCCGTCGATGGATGTCAAAACGATGTCTTTCTGCTTGCCGGCCTTCTTGATCGCCGCGTAGGCGCCTTCCGCCGCCGGTTCATTAATCGTGTAGACGACGTTGATATCGGGGTGAGCAGTAAGTAGGTTCTCCATCGCCGTCTGACCCTCATCCAGTGCGCCGTGGGTATTCTGCTTCCCGACGATTACTGGGTCGCCTTCTTTGATGCCGAAACCCTTGAGGAATCCATCATGTCGCTGAACGTCTACCGTGCCCCCTGGCGCTCCGTCGAGCATCGCCAGCTTCGGTGTCTTGTCTCCGAGCGCTTTCCTCGCGTATTGCCCTTGCAGAACGCCGGCTTGGAAGTTGTCCGTCGCAAGGGTCGCGTCCACCGCATCCGCTGGGTCGGTGGCTGTGTCGAGACCGATGACCAGGATGCCTTTGTCGCGAGCTTTCTTGACCGCGCCAAGGATTCCCGTGGAGTTAGACGGCGTGATCAGGATACCCTTCACCCCAGCGCTGATGAAGTTTTCGATCGCCGCGACCTGTCCATCGTTGTCGCCGTCAAACTTGCCAAACCGAGCGAGGAGCTTTGCGCCATGCTTCTCAGCCTCAGCCGTCGCCGCCTGCCGTAATTTGACGAAATACGGATTGACCTCGGTCTTGGTGACCAGTCCGATCAATATCTCGTTGCTGGGTTCGGCGGCATTCGCGGTGATCGTAAGACCGGCGAAGGTTGCTAGCGTCGTTAGAGTGAAAGCGCCGAGAGCAAACGGCAGACCGACCCTCGACCAATGCCGGGCGCCGGTGGAAGCCACCGATCTCAGCAGCCGCTCCATTATTCTGTTAGTTTTACTGGCGGTCATTTCATAAGTGTCCGCAACGCGGGGGGTCGCAATACGCATGTTATTAGCCTTTTTGTCTGGATGTTGTTTTGTCTGTGGGGAACGAGTGAAGATATACGTGATCACGCGGGAGGAGAAGCCGGCACCTTTGAAAACTCCTTTTCCAAAGGAGACCGCGCTGAATACTTCCGGGGAGTGCACATAAGAAGACTCCGGCCGTTACACAACCCATCACGACAGGACCGGTAAGCCTGGTTCCTTGATTGTGGGAGGGGTAACGGAACGAAAACCGGCCAATACTCTGCTAGGACCCTCCAAGAGTCAAATATATAAATCGGAATGATTTATTATTAGAATTTGACTATCGCCTCCCCTCCTTTGAGATTTCGTTACCCCTGCCCAGGTCGCTCATTGTATGACAGCCGACAGCGACGACCCGCCCATCAATCATCCACAGCCGATTATTCGCCTTGGAGCCGAATTCAAGAGCATGCCCCGCCCCATCCGCTCATTTTTTCAGAGCCATCCGCAAACGGTCGATACAAGCCGTGGAACGGACCAGTCGGGTGTCAAACTCTATAACGAACGATTAGTTCTCTCGCTGATTCGCAGCCACGGAAGACTCTCGAAAACGGAGATCGCACGCCGCACCGGTCTTTCGACTCAAACCAGTTCGGTGATCATGAAGCACCTGGAACGGGATGGTCTCCTGGTGCGTGAAGAGCCGATGCGCGGCAAGGTCGGACAACCTTCCATCCCTATGTCCCTGAACCCGGAAGGTGCCTTCTCAATTGGCTTCAAGTTCGGGCGCCGCAGCGCCTCTTTTGTGCTGATGGACCTGGTCGGAAAAGTTCGTCGGCTCCGGCGTACCACCTACGCCTATCCCGTTCCGGATGAACTGGAGCGGTTCGTGCGCACGGGCCTGGCCGAGATCACCGGATATCTAGATCAGAATCAGGCAGCCAGGGTCTGCGGTCTCGGAATAGCGGTACCTTTTCAAATGTGGAGCTGGGAGGCCGAAGTCGGGACACCGCACGAAGTGGTAGAGGCATGGCGCACCTATGATATCAAGGGTGGAATCGAGAAACTCGTTCCCTGGCCCGTTCATTTCTGCAACGATGCCACGGCCGCCTGCGCAGCCGAACTCGCCTTTGGGAACCGCGCACTGTATGCAAATTTTCTCTACGTATTTTTCGCAACCTTGATAGGTGGGGGCGTTGTCCTTGACGGCAGCCTCTACCCGGGACGTGCCGGATACGCAGGCTCTTTCGGCTCTATTTTAGTGCCTGACTCCGACTCACCGGAGAAATCCACCCAAAGCCTCATTCGCCGCGCTTCTATTTATATCCTCGAGAATCAGTTGAAGGACCAGGGCAAGGATCCCTCGATGTTAAGAGACTCGCCGGACGGTTGGAACGGGCTTGGCCCGACTTTGAACGCCTGGATCGAGCAGGCGACCGACAGCCTCAGTATGGCGATCGGTTCAGCCATTTCGGTGATCGACTTCGAAGCGGTGCTGATCGACGGGGCTTTCCCTAATTCGGTCCGATCCGCTCTGGTCGAGCGGACTCGGGAGAAATTTAGACAGATGGAGATTCAAGGCGTCGCTCCCGTCGAAATTGTCGAAGGGCAGATCGGAAGCGAGGCTAGCGTGCTGGGGGCGGCCAGCCTCCCTCTCCTGGCCGGGTTCTCACGGGATCGTGATCTCCTCTTTCGCGTGGGCGCATAAATCGAAGCACGCCAGATGGACCGAGAAAAACCTTTTATGCTCATTGGAATCGACTGGGGCGGCACAAAAATCGAAGGGATCGGCCTCACAGACGACGGGAAGGAAATCGTTCGCCTGCGCGAAAAGACGCCACGTCATGATTACGGCCGCTGCATCCAAATCATTGTCAGCCTGGTCGAACGCATCGAGCAGAAAACAGGATCTTGTCCAATCGGAATCGGCATTCCCGGCTCACTCGAACCGAAATCCCGTCTTGGCAAAGGCGCTAGCTCCACCTGGTTGCTCGGTCGTCCGGTCGAGCACGATTTGCGAATGGCGCTCGGGCGCGAGGTCCGAGTCGAAAATGATGCCGATTGCCTTGCTGCTTCGGAGTCGGTCGACGGCGCCGGAGCGGGCTACCATGTCGTTTTTGCAGTGATCCTCGGAAGCGGCGCGGGCGCCGGTATCGCCATCGGCGGAAAGGCGCATCATGGACCCAATAACAGCGCCGGTGAATGGGGGCACAACCCCTTACCTTTCCCTGACCTCACGGAAATATCGGGAGAGCCTTGCTATTGCGGCAAGCGAGGCTGCCTTGAAACCTGGGTCTCAGGGCGGGCGTTCGAGGCCGACTACGCCCGCCATACTCCATCCGATCTGACCGCACCCGAAATTATTGTGAAAATGCGGAACGGAGATCGCCTTGCTCGCTTGGTCTGGCATCGGTACATCAGCCGTGTCGCACGCGGACTGTCCGCGGTGGTCAATACTCTCGATCCGGACATTCTTGTTATAGGAGGCGGCATGTCCAATGTGGACGAGCTCTACACCGATCTTCCACCCGAACTGGCCCGTTATGTTTTCTCGACGGTATTCGAAACGCCGATTCGCAAAGCGGTCCATGGGGACTCCAGCGGCGTGCGGGGCGCCGCTTGGCTTTGGAAGGAAAATTAACGCAGGCTCTTCTTTAGTTTTCACCCAACGATAACGGATCTTTTTTATGGATTCTTCAACGATCGACGAACGCTTCAAATTTGCCTCCGATCTCATTCAGGAAGCAGGCGATCTGGCACTGGACTATTTCCGGCGGCTCGACACGTTGCACGTGCAGAGCAAAGGTCCTCAGGACATGGCAAGCGAGGCGGACCTCAATACCGAATTACTGATTCGCGATCGTCT
>Ga0210387_10001562_pt1 | contig 17312 bp, 12 predicted proteins | sample IncBWC7OmetaG_FD_160108 | JGI IMG/M metagenome (GOLD analysis project Ga0210387, IMG submission 160108) | Forest soil microbial communities from Barre Woods Harvard Forest LTER site, Petersham, Massachusetts, United States - Inc-BW-C-7-O ...
GGCGGACCCCGTCGGAGCGGCGGTTTCAGCGGGCAACGTGGTCGGCGCAACGTACGGAGCGCCCGTGTCGACCTTGATCTCGGTCGCCTTCCAAATCGTGTCCGCGTGCTCGAGGTGCACCAGATAGCTCTTCGAGCCGCCCGGCAAGCCAACGCTGGTGGCCCGCGCGGTCGCGCCCATGGGGTTCACGTCGACCATCACCGCGGAGGTGAGCACGGCTTTTTCCAGCGCGGGTCGCGCGGCCAGACACGCCGCGTCGCAAGCCGCTTTGTCCTGCTGGATTTGAAGCGCCGCGCCGCCCGTGGCGAGCTCGAGCGCACCGTCGAAGTTGTGCGTCAGCCAACGCTGCTGCATTTCGATGGCCGCGTTCTTGGGATCGTGCGCCAGGTCGACGAGTGTCACCTGACGCGGGACGCGCGTTTCTTTGGGCGGATGGTAGTTGCAGGCGCCGCGGGCGAACGCCCACATGATGATCGTCATGACGCACAAGATGCCGAGCATGCCGACCGTCTGTTTGGTCGGTGAGTCGATCTCTTCTTCGGTGCGCGGAATGGGCGGGCGCGGACGGCGCAGCTTCTTCTTCTTCGGGCGATCGCTCGGCGCAGCTTTCGCGGACGCGGGGGCCTCGGAGGAAGGGGCCTTCGGCTCCGCGGGGCTGCTTTCGGGCTCAGAATCGCTTGCCATGGGCGCACTCGGGTAACCCGAATGCCGTTCGCACGCAACCGATCCGAGGCCTGAGCCGAAGGGCGCAGATGAAGCGGATCGCCGCCCTTGGCCTCAGCCTGTGCATTTGGGGTGTCGCGTGTGCCGGGTCGGCCCCACTGCCAGCCAAAGCCCTGGAGCTGAATCGGGCCGGGGTCGACGCGCTCGCCGCCGGAGACCTGGAAACGGCGGACGCGCGCTTCAGCTTGGCCCTCGAATACAACCCGAATTTCGTGGACGCCCTGACCAACCAAGGGCTGGTCGAAATGCAGCGCGGCAACTTCGAGCGCGCGCGCCAGCTCCTCACGCGTGCCCGGCGGCTGAATCCAGACGTCGCGCAACCGCACCACGCCCTGGGCGTGCTCGAAGAGCGCGAACGCCGCCCGGACCTCGCCTCCCAGCACTATTACGAGGCGCTGCGCGTCGATCCGGGCTTCGCTCCCGCGCGCAACAACCTCGCCCACTTGCTGTACGACGGCGGGCTGTATGAGGACGCGCTGACGCAATTCAAACGCCTGATCGAAGTCGCCCCGGACGACCCCCACGCACGCGCCGGGCTCGCCGCGACACTCTTGCATTTGCAGCGCACCGACGAAGCGGCAGCCGTCGTCGACCAAGCGCTCACGTTCGCCCCGGACGACGCGGAGCTCGGCATCCTCGCTGCACGTTTGGAAATTCGACGCGGCGCGTTCGACGCCGCCATCGCTCGCTTGTCGCCGCTGGCGACTGGGCGCACGGACAACGCCGTCAGCGCTCTGTCTTGGCTGGCCGCAGCTGAGCTGGCTCGCGGGCACGCGCGTGAGGCGGTTGGCGCCGCGCAGCGCGCGCTCGCGCTCGCTCCGGACGACGCTCTGGCCAGCTTCGCTTTGGGCGTCAGCCTCAAAAGGCTCGGCGATCCGGGCGCCCAACGCTGGCTGGAACGCGCGCGAGCGCTTTCACCCAGCGTTAAAATGTCCCTAGACTCGCTGGAGTGAGTTCCGACGCTCGAGCCGCGACACCGCATTCCTCAACCGCCGCGTGGCGATTGCGGGTCGGGCGCCAGCGCGCGCTCATGGCGCTCTTCGATCTCGGGCGCAGAAAGGGCTTCGGCTTGCGCGCCGCGCGGCTGTACGCGTTCGGCGTCTTCGTTTGGTATGCGGTCGCCCTTTGGCTCGCGCGAGGCAGTGAGCCCGAGGTCAGCCAAGGGTTGCTGCACGCCGCGCTCGTTTCGCTATCTTGGGTGGTGGGTGCTCTTGGCGCGCTCGGGACGGCGCAGATCTCGGCAAACCAGAGCGAGCGCGCGGGGCTCGAAGCGCTCGCCGCACAGCGCGGCTTCTCCGAGCGCGACATGCTGCGCGCTCGCTTTCTGGTCAGCAGCGGCCGCGTCGCCAAGCTGATCGGCGTCCCTGCGTTGTGCCTCGTCGGCGTGGCTGTTGCCTGTGGTTTGCCGGCCATGTGGGCGCTGGTAACGGCGCCCGCGGTCGCGCTGTATGCCGTGCTGCTCGGGCTCGGTTTGGCGTTTCTCGCGCAGTTCTCGGCGGAGCTCGCCCCGCGCCATCCGCGCGCCCTGCTGGCTGCGCTGGTGCTCGGTCCGGTGCTGCTTTCTCGGGCCTATCCTGCCATCCCAAGTCTACCGGACGCCCTGAGCATGCTGCTCGATCGCTTGCTGCGGGCGGGAGCCGCGCTGACATGACGCGGCTCAGCCTCGATCTCGTCAGCCACGCCGAATTGGTGCGCGTGTCGGCCGCGCTGCTGAGCGGCACGCACGTCGTGCTCGGCACCGCGCGCGACGGCACGGACACGCTCGTGCGCTTGTGCGCCGGTCTCATGCTGCCCGGTGCAGGTCGCGTCACCGTGGACGACCGAGCGCCCTTCTCGCATGCCGATTTACGACGCAGCACGGGCAGCCTGTTCGCCGAGGAACGCCTGCCGCCCGCGCGTCACGTCGCGCGCTCGTTGGAGCTCGCGTTGCGCGCGCGCCACGACACCCGCTCGGCGGCGGCGGTGCTCGACGCGGCGGGTATCGCTCAGCTCGCAGCGCGCCGAGCTTCAGAGCTCATGCCACGCGAAATGCGTGCGCTCGCCTTGGCGCTCGCGCTGAGTCATCCCAAACCGGCGTTGCTCGCGCTGTTCGAACCGCTGGCCCTGGTCGGCATTTTGAGTGAAACCTTCATTTTGGAGGCACTCGCGCGCCATGCGGCTGACGGCGCCGTCGTGCTCGCCACCGCCTATCGCATCGAGGACGCGACGCGCCTCGGCGGCGCAACCAGGGCGCTGGAACGCGGAATTTGGCTCGATTCAGCCGCAGCGCGACCGCCGCTCAGCCAAGTCACGCTGCGCGTGCGCACGCCGGAGCCGCGCCGGCTCGCAGCGCGGCTTTCCGAGACCCCCGATGTCAACGCGGTCGAATGGACGGGCGGCGGCGAGCTCTTGGTGCGTGGCTCGGATCTCGAGCGCCTCGCGGCGCACGTCGTCGCGAGCGCGCGCGCGGAAGCCATCAACATCGACGCGCTACGCTACGACCCACCGGGCCTCGACGCGCTCGCCGCGGCACGCGCCGGGCTCGCGCAGGCGGCAACGCGATGAGCGACGTGCGGAGCGGCATTGCGGTCGGCGCAGCGCTCGCGCGCGAGCGACTGCGCGGCGTGACGCCGCTCTTGGTGCTCGCATTGAGCGGCTGCGCCGTGTACGCGCTGGCGGTGCTCGAACGCCAAAGCAGCCCGGACAGCGCCGCCGACAGCGCGCTAGCGGGGCCGGTGTTCGGCTTCGCCTTGCCGATCCTTGCGTATCTCGTCAGCGAGCGCGTGTGCAACGGGGAGCGGCTCGATCGCAGCGTGGACACGGTCGCGCGCCACGGCGCTGACCGCCGCCACGCACTGCTCGGCGCGCTGCTCGTGTCGGCGTTGGTGATGGCGTTCGCTGGCACGCTGCTCACCCTCTTGGCGCTGCTCGGTGCGCACTCGTTGCACGACGCGGATCTCGCTCGTGATCTTGCCACGAGCGCCGCCATCGCATTCGTCACGGGCGCGGTGTACGCCCTCGCATTCGGTGCCGCGTCGTCGTTCGGCAAACGCGGCGGCGGCCGTAAATGGGCGCTGGTCTTGGATTTCATGCTCGGCGCGGGCGACTCGCTGCTCGCCGCACCCTGGCCGCGCGGACACGCGCGCAACCTGCTCGGCGGCGTGCCCGTGCTGGAGCTCTCGCAGAGCGGCGCTTGGCTCGCGCTCGCCGCGATCGCTTTACTGAGCGTCGCGTTCAGCGTCTCGCGCACGCCGGGCTGAGCGTGAGTTGAGCGCGCGGGGCGAGCGCGACGGCCCAGCGATTCGGAGCACTGGCGCACGCGAGCTGCCGCGAGGCGACCCCCACTTCAAAAATGGCGGCGCAACGCTTGAATTCAGCCAATTATTTAGTATGATAAAAGTATGACCGCAGCGAAGGTGGCAATCAGCATTCCTGCTCGAGTGCTCAAGGAGGCCAAGCAACAGGTGCGCAGCGGCCACGCCAAATCGCTGAGCGCCTTGGTGACGGAGGCCGTTGAAGACAAAGTGCGCCGGAATGAGCTCACGGAGATCCTGAATCAGATGGACGCTGAATTCGGCAAACCAAACAAGGCGGCACTGGCATGGGCAAAGCGCGTCCTCAAGCGGTCGTCTTAGACGCAGGCGCGTTGCTGGCGTTCGAGCGCGCCGATCAGCGCGTGCGCGCGTTGTTGCGAGAGGCGGTTCGTATTGGCGCGCTGTTGATCGTTCCGGCAGGCGTCGTCGGCCAAGTCTTCCGAAACGCCGCACAACAAGTGCCGCTGCGTGCCCTGCTGAACGGGCCGACCAGCGTTGTCCCGCCCCTCGATCGCGCGCTGGCAGAGGCGGCCGGCACACTCTGCGGCCGTGCGGGCACGTCGGATGTCGTGGACGCGTCCGTGGTGATCGAAGCCAGGCGCGCGCAAGCCGTCGTGGTGACGAGCGACATTCGAGATCTACGCGCGCTCGATCCCGCGCTGCGGCTCGAGCGGGTTTGACCGAGCTTCGCGGCGCAGCGCCGCGCCGACACCGCCCTGGGCATTGCTGAGCCGCGCAAGAAACGCGTGGGGAGGCGCACGCGGTGAGCGGCCTCACGCGACACCGGCGCGTTGATCGCTTTCGAACACGCGGATCGCTGCGTTGTCTCGCTGCTCAGTTGCGCGCTCGAGCAGCGGCTACAGGTCGTGGTCCCTGCAGGCGTCGTCGGACAGGCTTGGCGTGACGCCAGGCGGCAAGCCCGGCTCGTCCGGTCGTGATCTGCGCGCGAGCTCGCGCGCAGTCGGTCGCGACTTCGGATGTTGCTGATCTTCGTCGTTTGGACGGCAATTTACGGCTCATCGCGGTATGAACGACTGGCGCGAGTCCTGCACGCAAGAGTTGGCAGTGTTTTTGCAGGGCTCGACAAGAGCGCCGCAGAGATGCCTCGAGCGCTCGAAGTCAGCCCGCAAACTGGCGCGCTGCAATTTCAGGGGTTAGGCTGCCCTCCGAACGTGCAGGGAATCGTTTACAAGTTCGAGAGCTTCGAAGCACTCACCAAGGCGCTCGATACCGAAGAGCCGGATGTCAGGTTGCCAACCCCGACGGGTGATGGCCTGGTCGATGGCCAGTGGCTCGTCGCGACGTTCACGATCGGCAATGATGCCACATCCGTGGCAGGCCGCGTCGCCGATCGCGGCACGGAGCTACACCTGACGTTCGAGGCGCGCGACTGGAACCAACTGTGCCGCTTCGCCAACGGTGAGTGCCCGCCTTCGATTCCCCCGCCCTGCACCGAAGGCGCGGAAGTGGTCTCCGCGCCGCCCGGTACAACCGTGCTCGTCGTCGACGACGACCTCGCCCTGCGCTCGATCGTGTGCACGATGCTCCGCTCGTCCAACGTCACCACCTTGCAGCTCGAAAGCGCGGAAGAAGCCCTGGACTGGCTCAGCAAAAACCGCGCGGATTTGCTCGTCTTGGATTGGGGCCTGCCCGGCATGAACGGCGTCGAGCTGTGCGCCCGACTGCGCAAAGACCCCAAGCACCGCAGCCTGCCGATCCTATTTTTGACGGGCCATTCGTCGAGCACCGACTTGGTCGAAGCCTTCGAAGCCGGCGCCGACGACTTCGTCAGCAAGCCCTTTCGCGCGCCGGAGCTGAGAGCGCGGGTGCTGGGGTTGTTGAGGCGTGTGGGGCGTGAGCGGGTGACGGCGGGCTGAGGTCGTTCTCTCTGGTGGCGCCGCTGCCAAGCGAAAGGTTCGATTTCGATCGGGTCTAGCTCATCAGGCCACCGCATGGCCGAGCGCACGCGCTCACAGCAGCGGAAGACGGCAGTATTGGCAACAGACCGTCATGACATCGAGGTTCCGTGTCTCGCCGTGAAATCTCCGGCCGCACCGGGGACAAGGAAAGCGAGCAAGCTTGCTTCCTGCAATGCTGAGCGCCAACAGCCAACCCAGTACTGCCCAAATGGGTATCGGAATGTTGGTGCGAACCAGCGCTGTGGACGGAAGCAAGAATACGACTGGGAAAATGGCAATGCCAAAAGCTATTCGCCGCAGCCACCGACGCCGCCGCGAAGCACTCAGAATCCTGTCAGTGTCGATCGTCAGAATGACCCCTAGAAGGTTTTGATCCCAGATGCACCAGCCGAGAATCCGGTCAAAGACGTATCCTGCAGGAAGCCTCCGATGTACCCGCCAGTTCCTAAGCCGACGCTCACTCCTACTGACTGAAGGCTCGACACAGACAACGGGGACGCAGGGTCAAACGACGCGCTACCACCCCAGTCCCCAATCGCCGCGGCCGGTCCCGCGGAGGACCCACCAAACGCGGCAACGGACTTCAACACGCCGGCCTCGGTACCAGCCCCGCAAACCAAAGGTGACTTCGATGCTGCAACCAACGATGTCTTTGCTTTGTAGAACCCGGCGCTGAAGTCGAACGTGGAGAAATTGAAGTCGTAGAAGATCCCGCCAGACACCCCGCCACCGGAGGGTACTGATAGGCCAAATAGGGCACCCAATGCGGGAAACCAGGGGCTGTCTACAAACACATTCCAACCGAGATAGTTGCCGATCTTCCCAGTTGAATCCACCCTGTTTACCGGGTCATTCCCCGCATAAACATACAGATTCGCCTGCCCACCGGCGAACAGAATCGGATCCTTCGCCAACCACCGCCCCGTCGCCGCCTCATAGTCCCGTGCGCCAAACCGCGTGAGGCCGGTGTCCTCGTCGTACAGGCCACCGGCAAATCCGAAGGGCTGCACCCAGGTGGGGATCACGCCGGCGTCCAACATGACCGTTTGGTTGCCGAACTCGTCATAGGTCATGAGCTTGGCAACGGCCCCGGTTGCGGCGTTCACGATGGCGTGCGGGCTGCCGCGTTGGTCATTGATGAATTTGTACACCGCACCATTGGCGAGCACCATGAAGTCCGGCGTGTTCGGACGCGAAGCGTACACGAACCTCGCGGCAAGGGTGCCGGAGGCCGTCAGCACCGCGACCGGACTCAACCCATTGCGGTAGATGTACTGCGTGTAGGCAACGCCATTCTTATTCTTGGCGATGCGCCGATTGAAGGCGTCAACGACGTAGTCAATCGTGACGCTGTCAGCGCGTGTGATGTGCACCAAGTTGCCGACCGCATCGTATTGGTACTGGTCCACGGAGCCGTCAGTCGAGCTCGTTCGCGTGCTGCGTTCGCCGTTCGGGCCGTAACCGTACGACATGTTGAGGTACGTCAACATCCGGTCTTGGTTGTCGTAGGTTGCGATGATGGCGCCACTGGAGTCGACGCTCGTCCGGTTCCCATTGTAGTCGTAGCCGTACTGTCGAGCGAGCACGCCACCCAGGAGCACCTTCGAGAGCCGCCCCTGCTCGTCATAGCGATAGTCGGTAGTCAAAGTTGGATAGCCCGTGCCACTCTCAGTCTGATGGTAGACACGCCCGAAACCGTCACGCGAGAGCGCTTGAGAGCCGTCGTCATAAACGAAGGAAATTGTTGCGCCACCAGCAGTGGCCTTGTAACTCGCCAGCTCTCCATACTCATTCGGGGTGTACGCTTCAGTAACTACGCCAAGACTCGTGCTTGTAAGTGCACCGGTCGTCGGGTCAGGCGTTAGCACCATCGTGGTTGCGCTCGGCGTGCACGTGCTCAAGGACCCAGTCAGGGATGCGCAGGTGAGCAGTCCATCCGCATCATACTGGTAGCTCGCCGTGCCCAAGCCGGTCGGCGTCGGTGCTGGGGAAACGGTCTCGCTGCTGACGCGGAAGTCTGCATCGTAGGTCCAGGCCGCACTGCCGTTCACGCCGCCCGCGGTAACTTGGCTCGTGTTGAGGGGCCCGTCATACGCAAGACTAACCGTCGTCGCACCGCGCGTCGCGGTCTGCAAACGACCATTCGCCGCGCCCGAGGTGTTCGAGGAGGGGTAGTAGGTAAACGACGCGTTGGTACCGCCATCCGCGAGTATGCCGGTGAGCTGCCCGGTGCTCTCTGTGTACACGTAGTCGACGCCCCGTCCACCAGGCTGGCGGACATACTCTAGGCCGCGATCTGCGTTGTAGAGGAAGGTCGTCGTAGAATTGGGAATACTGGCAACCGCGGGCGGCGAGTAGCTCTGAAGCAGATTCACCTGCGTGTACGTTTGGGTATGAACAGGCCTGCTGGACGCCGGGAGAGCCGAAGGAGGCGAGAGCGTCAAGAGGTTGCCTTCACCGTCCCAAGTGGAGTCGGTTTCGCGCGGCGCGGTCGACCCAGTCGTGTAAGAGGTCGTCGACGAGAGCGGGCGCCCGGCATTGTCTGGGACGATGATGGTGTTGATCGATCCAGACCTGTCAGTGACCGTGACCGTCTTCGGCCACCCCGGTGTCGACGAACCAGTCGACGGATAGGGCACCATCGTGAACAGACGCGCGCCCTGCAGCACCGAGCTGATACGACCGTGATCGTACTGATAGCTCACCGCATCGACGTCCTTGTTACTGGAGGCCGAAGCTGCGATCTTCCCGCGACGCGATGGCTCTGGCGATCAGGTCCCCAGCGGTCTCTTGATGACCGTCGCGGGGAAATGCGTTGGAGGAGTGCAGTTGCTCGGGGCAACACCGACGCAAGTTGGCGGGGTCGTACTCATCGTCGCACAAGCGGGACTACCCTCATATGCCGTCCCTTCGCTATCTGCCGCATCGAGGCAAAGGCGAATGGGAGCCGACACGGAGCGATTGCCGATCTTATCTTGAGCCACTACCGCGGCGCAGACCCAACCGTCCTGCGCTACCTTGGTGGTGAGGGCAAGCGGCCCGCCCGTGCAGAAGGTACTATCGACTTGCACACCGTAGATGACCGGTATGTTGACGTCCTGCTGCAAGTCGTCATGTGCAATCACGCGGATGAGGTCTGACGAATTGCCGCACGCGCTCGTTGATGGCGGAGCAGAGTCCGTGCCGTCGGTGCAGCCCGCCACAACGGGTGCATTCGGGGGAAAGTACGGGCGCCCGGTCGGTGTCACTGGTGTCAGCGTGGCAAATGGCAATGTGGTGTCTGCGATGTCATCGCACACGCCGCCCTCCGTGCCTGCTTTGTTTTTTAGCAATGGCGCCGTGCCGTCGGCCTGAAAGTAGAGCCGTACGCCCGCCGCATCATCGATACCCGAGAAGAATGACACACCGGGGCCGTCCGGGACGTTTCCTAAATCCCAGGCTAACGCTCGAAGGGTGTTCACGGACGGAACGATAGCCAAGTCATCGGGTGAGACACCAAGTGGATCAAACGGCGCTGAGCATATGTAGTTCGGGCCGTTGTCTTCCTCCTGAATCAGGGGCGGCTGTAGGTCGAGAATTGGCGGGCTATTGTCGACGTAGTATTGCGCGCTTGCGCCTTGCGACTGATTGCCTGCCTTGTCGGAGCCAACGATGGTCACGCTGACTTGGTACTGAGAGGAATACTCGATCGTATTGAACGAGTAATCGAACGTTTTGCCGTCCGACTGTGCGTGCCAGCTGTCGCCTTCCACGTAGAGAGAAGGAGGACTCGTATTCACTTGCACAGACAGCGTGTTTGGATCTACGCCGGATCCATTCGTTTCGTCCACGGCCGTGAATTCAATAGTTACTTCGCCACCGATGAATTGCACGCCGGTGGTCGGTGGCGACACGATGTTGATCACGGGTCCGGTACTGTCCACAATGAATGAGAATTTGGACGTTGCGACCGTCCCTCGCTTGTTCGTAGCGGTAATCGTTACGGGCACGAGGCCAACCGGCGTCGGTGTGAATTGTTTGGGATCATTCAGATCCACGGATGTCTGATAGTAGCCAGGCATGCCCGATACGGTGCCCAGCGGCGCAATAGCCACAGCATTCACCGTCAGAGTCACAGCGGTGACGTCAGCGCTTTGATCCCCAGTCGTCAAGGGTGACGGCAAGGCAGAGAAGTTGAACAAGATCGCGCTGAGCGAATGCGCCGAACCATTCTCGGGACTAGTCAACGTGATCGTCGGACCGGCGTCGTAGAACGTACTCACTGTCGCAGTATTCGTATGAGCGGTCGCGGCCTCGTCGCTCGCGGAGCAAGAAAACGTGACGGCCCCGCTCGCGACGCCGGTGAGCACGAATGTTGCGCCATATTCGTTCGGATTTGCGGTCGAGAGCACACTGCCGTCGGCTCCGATTTGCTTGCCGTCGGCTCCGAACATTTTGATCTTCACCGACGACGCAAGAACGGCTTCGGAGCCCGCCGCGCTTGATTGCGTCACCGTACAGGTGACTGTTACTTGCGGAGCAGTGAGCACCGTTCCACTCGCCGGATCGCTGACCGAGCTTGGAGACGTGATGGTTATGCTCGGACCGAGCTCGTCGTCGTCCGCAGCCCCCGCCTCGCCGCCCGTCGCCCCACCGCTGCCACCCGTGCCGAAAATGCGACCACCGACGCCCGCCATGGCCACGGTGCTGAACGTCCCACCCGCTCCCCCCGCCTCAAAGGTCGGCGCGACCTTACTGCCGCAGGCCAGAGCCAGCACGAGAACCGCAAGCATGGCGAAGTATTTCATAGCCCCTATTCCAATCCCAAACGTGGCCGCCAGTATGACGAGGTCGCGGGTCGGTCGCAAGGAACGGCGCGGCGCGCCGTGAACCTGGCGAGATCCGCTACTGCTGCTCGCGAAACGCCTCTGCCGGGCGTAACCGCGCGGCGTGCAGCGCGGGCCACACGGTTGCGGCGAGGCAGACCAGGATCGCGAACACGCCGACCATCACGAATTCGACCGGGCGCACTTGCACGGGCAAGTGCGAGATGAAGTACACCTTGGGGTCGAGCGGCAGGGCGTGGACGAGCAGGCCTTTGCAGATCAAGAGCCCAAGCCCCAAACCAATCACGGTGCCGATCACGCCGATGATCGCGCCTTGATACAGGAATGCGCGGAGCAGCGCGGAGTTGCTCGCGCCCATCGCCTTGAGCACGGCGATTTCTTTCTTCTTGTCGAGCACGACCATGATGAGCGTCGCGATCACGGTGAAGGCCGCGACGACGATGATCAGCGCGAGCACCAGGCTCATCAACAGCTGTTGAATGCGGAGGGCCGTGAAGAGCCCGTGGTTCAGCTCTTCCCAGTCCATCGTGTGGTAGATGCCGTTTTGCAGGCGCGCGTCGATATCGCGGGCGATGTCCTTCGCCTTTTCGATGTCGTTCACCTTCATCTCGATCCCGGTCACGCTGTCGCCGGTGTCGTAGAAGGGCTGCGCTTGGTATAAATCCGTGTACACGAGCTTCGAGTCGTATTGATCGAAGCCCGCGTCGAACACGCCCGTGACCCGGAATTGTTTGGCGACGGGCGCACGCATGGCGCCGCGCGTGTACGTGAAGCCGATCGTCGGGCTGGTCACCTGAATGCAGTCACCGAGCTTGACCTCGAGGTTCTTCTCCAGCGTGACGCCGATGATGATGCCGGGTAACTTCTTGATCGACTCCGCGTCGCGGCACGGATCCGGATCGAGATCCGCGGGCAATACGTCGTCATCGGGCAACGTGCTCTTGTAGCCGCCCTGAGGCTCGATCTCGCCGATAGGCGCGCCGGGGTCCGGTGTCGCGTCGCTGTCCGCGTTCTTCGCCGCAGCCACGCCGGCGTCACTCGCGGCATACGGGCTCGAGTGCGTGCGAACGTCGGGCTCGTGCAATGCTTCGTCGCGCACGATTTGCTCGATGTCATGCAGCACGGTCGACTTGTGCTCGGCCGAGGTCGCAGGTGCGACGCTCGGCGCCGCGCCCGCGCTCGGCGTCGGCGTCGGCGCTTCAGGTTCCGCGGGCATGGAATCGCCCGAGTCAGCCAGCTTCGGGAGCTCGAGCGGGTCGCCGTCGTGCGCCGCCTCGAAGTCATCGAGCAACCCGCCATGGCGCCGTTCCGGGGGCTTCCCCCCCGGGAGCCTCAGCCCCTCCATATTGCCTTCGACGATGTGCCGCGGCAGATCCAGCACGTCTTTGACGCGGCTCGGATCGACGCCTTTTAACAAAACCCCGGTGGCGGTGTGATCCCCATGCGTGATCATCATTGGGCTGATCACGAAGGGCGCGATGCCGATCACACCGGGCACGCCCTTCATCTGATCCATGATCTTCCGGTATTCGCGGAAATCGCTGGAGTACTTGAGGATCAGCACGTGGGCGTTGACCCCCAGCACTTTCTCTCGAAACTGCGCGCGGAAGCCGCCCGTCACACTGATGACAGTCGCCAATGCACCAACGCCCAGCGCTACACCCAGGACCGCGAACATCGTTCCAACCGAGACGAACGCGCGCTTCTTCGAGCGCATGTAGCGCAGCGCCAACTCGAGCGGAAAACCCATTGCGCGAGGCATTTAGCAGAGGCACCCCAAGCAAGACACCGGAAGCGTCCAACAGCCCCGCAATGTCGCACCGGCAGTGTCTGGCACGGCTACGCAAGACTTGCGGACTGGCGTTCACCATCGCCTCCAGATCTGGGCGAAATCCGATGAGCCCGAGTCCGAGCCGCTCGGCCTACCATTTGCACGTAGAATCGCGAGTTTGCGACCCGAGCGCATCTTCTTGAACCTCTGAGCAGTGCTGTCTGGGCTGGTTCAGGCTATTGGGGCCTTCCCGGACAGGTAAAACTTTTGCCTTAAGCAGACGTCTCCACGTTACTAACGACACTAGTGCGACAGTGGCGACGCCGAACCTGACGAACCTTTTGCGATGAACGAGCCGAACAACAAGGCCCCCCCACCGCCGCCCTCCAGCCTGCGTCAGCCCGCATCGAGCGGCTCGTTTGCCGCCACGGCCGCGCAGCCACTGGAGGCAACACGCGCTCCGACCTCGGAAGAGATGCAGAGGCACGGCCTGCGCGTCGTAACGATTGCGCCCGGTAGCATCTCGTACTCGGACGCGGAGGTGACCAATAGCCAGGTCGCTCGCCTGCGCCAAGATCCGTATCTCGGCGCGACGATCGACGGGCGTTACAAGGTCGAAGCCCTGCTCGGCGAAGGCGGCATGGGCGTCGTGTATCGGTGCGTACACACCATCATCGGCAAGAAGGTTGCCATGAAGGTCCTGCGTGCAGATCTCGCGCGCGACGCCGAAGTCACCGAGCGCTTCTTGAACGAAGCCAAGGCCGCGTCGTCGATCGGCAACGCGCACATCATCGACATCAGCGACTTCGGTCAGTTTCCAGACGGCGCCGCCTACTTCGTGATGGAGTTTCTGAACGGCGTGCCGCTGTCCAAGCTGCTGGAAGGCGGCCAAGCGCTACCCATCGAACGCATCGTGCACCTGGCGCGGCAAATGGCCGAAGGGCTCGCGGCGGCACACGCAGCCAACATCGTTCATCGCGATCTGAAGCCCGACAATATCTTCCTGATCAATCGCGGCGCCGACAAAGACTTCATCAAGATTCTGGATTTCGGCATCGCCAAGGTATCGAGCTCGAGTGACGGCGCCAAGCTCACGCGCGCCGGCGCGGTGTTTGGTACGCCGCACTACATGTCGCCCGAGCAAGCCGCTGGCTCACCCGTCGATCACCGCGGCGATATCTATTCCTTCGGGGTTATCTTGTACGAGCTCGCGAGCGGGCGAGTGCCGTTCGATGCCGACAACTTCATGGGCATCTTGACGCAGCACATGTACAAAGCGCCGGTGCCGATCCGCGCGCTCGTGCCCGCGCCGCAAGAGGTACCGCCCGGGCTCGAAGCCATCGTGCTCAAGTGCTTGTCGAAGCGGCCCGAGCATCGCTACCAATCGATGACCGAGCTGATCACCGAGTTCGACAAGCTCACCGCCGGCGCCGTGCCGGACGCCGTGCCGGAAATGATGGCGCGCTCCGGCGGCTTCAACGTGCCGGTGGACTACTTCAAAAAGGGGCAGATGCCTGCGCCCGTGCCGGCGACTCCCTCTTCACGCCCGGGCGCGAATTCGAGCCGTTGGCCGCTGTACGCCGGCGTCGCGGGCGTGCTCGCCGCCATCGGCATCGTGGTTGGGATCTTCGCCAACGGTCGCTCGAGCTCGGCCACGCCAACGGCGCCCTCGGCCGTCGCCACGCCGGAGCCCGCAGCAGCACCGAAGTCTGCCGAGCCCGCCGCGCCCGTCGCGCCCTCCGCCAGCGCGGACGGCACGGACGTCGTAGTGAGCAAACAAGTCGTACTCGCGACCGAACCAATCGACGCACACATCTTCCGCGACGGCGCCGATCTCGGCCAAAGCCCGGTCGCCATTTCGGTCGACGAAGGCAAAACGGTCGAGCTCGAGATCCAGCGTGACGGCTTCAAGCCCGACAAAATCACGCTCGACGGCTCGAAGACGCGCGCCGTCGTGAAGCTCGAAAAGCTCGCGCGCGGCGCAGCTCCGGTACGCGCGAATCCCAAAGCCAAACCCGAGCCCACGAGCGGCGCGCCGAAGAAGCCAAAGGCGTCCATCGGTGGCAGCGAAATCGTCAATCCCTGGGGCAATTAGGCTAGTTTTGGGGACTGGCCGGATTTGAAGTCCAGCCGCGAATCGTCTGGAGCGCGGCTTCATAAGTCGCTGCGACGCGAAGTTCTGATTGTTTAAGTTTAAACTTCAGATGTGAAACGAAACGGGGCGGCCGACACCGGTTGGATCCTGAAGTCCCGCCCAGGCTGGCACGTCCGTGCTCGCCGTGCCGGTGATTGAAGGCCAAAGTCAGCCCAATTCCGACAGGTTTCGCCACGCTTCGCGCCGTGCTCGGAATCTTGCTAAACCCGAGCGCGTGTCCGACACGACGCGTTTGAAGGCGTGCGTTCCGAATGAAGTGCGAGAGCTGTGCTCGCGCCTCGCCGAGGGCGGCTTTCGTTCCTGGATCGTCGGCGGCTGCGTGCGTGACGAGCTGTTGTCCGAGCTCGATCACAAGTCGAGCGCCGACATCCGCGGTGATTGGGACATCGCGACGTCCGCGCGACCGGAGCAAGTGCAAAAACTCTTTCGGCGCGTGATCCCAACCGGGATTCAGCACGGCACCGTGACCGTGCTGATGAAGAAATCGAGCTATGAGGTCACTACGCTACGCGGCGAAACGACGTACACCGACGGTCGCCGCCCGGACGCGGTGTATTTCGTGGACGACATCAAGGACGATCTGGCGCGTCGTGATTTCACGATCAACGCCATCGCCTACGATCCGCTAGCAGACGTACTGATCGACCCGTTCGACGGCATGCGCGATTTGCGCGCGCGGGTGCTGCGCGCCGTCGGCGATCCGGCGGTCCGCTTCGCGGAGGACGGCTTGCGCGTACTGCGCGCCGCGCGTTTCGTGGCCACGCTCAACGTCGAGCTCGACCCCGAGACCGAGCGCGCGATAATTCCGTCACTCGACAGCTACCGCAAGGTCAGCGCCGAACGCATTCGCGACGAATGGCTCAAAGCCAGCCAGGCGAAAAAACCGAGCCGTGCCTTCGAGGTCATGAAAAACCATGGCCTGCTCGCGATCAGCGCGCCGGAACTGCTGGAATCCGTCGGCTGCGAGCAAAACCACTATCACGCGTTCGATGTCTGGGGCCATGCCATGCACTGCCTCGACAATTGCCCAGCTCACCCGGTACTGCGCATGGCCGGCTTGTTGCACGACGTAGGCAAACCGCGCTCGCGCGCCTTCAGCGACAAAACCAACGACTACACGTTCTACGAGCACGAGCGCATCGGTGCTGAAATGGCCGGCCCGATGCTGGAGCGGCTGCGCTTCTCGAATGAAGAACGCTCGCGCATCGTGGCGCTCGTTCGTCATCACCTGATTTGCTACGACGCCACTTGGACTGACTCCGCCGTGCGCCGCTGGGTGCGCCGCGTGTCCCCCGAGCTCGTCGAAGATCTCTATGCGCTGACCGAAGCCGACGTGACGGCCAAAGGCAAAGACGCCTCCGCAGATCTGGAAAACATCGCGCAGCTCAAAGCCCACGTCGCGAAAGTCATCGCGCAGGGCGCCGCTTTCAGCATCCGCGATCTGGCCATCAATGGCGGTACACTGATGAAAGAGCTCGGCGTCAAACCCGGCCCCGACATCGGTCGCGTGCTCAAGGCCCTGCTCGAAGAAGTGCTCGAAGATCCCGAGAAAAACCAATCCGCTGTGCTCCTCGACCGCGCACGCGCGTTGCTCAACGCCTAGCTCACCGAAAATTTTGGGTCGCCTCGCGAAGCCCGCATGCGCCAGTGCGCTCGCCTTCCCACAAAAACGAAGAAGCCGCGAGACCTGAGGGCTCGCGGCTTCTTTGCACCCGACACCGGATTGGTTACGTCCCAGCGGGCTTTGGCGCGCCGAAGATGCTCGCGGGGCGACGCTTCTCGGCCTTCTCTTTGCGCTTGTCCGACCAGGTCGGGATCACGACACGCTGACGGCTCGGCAAGTCGCGGCCGTCCAAGGCGGCAGAGATCTCTTCCGAGTCGAGCGTTTCGCGCTCGAGCAGTGATTGCGCCAGTCGGTCGAGCTTCTCGCGATTCTCGACCACGACCTGCTTGGCCACGGCGTACTGTTGCTCGACGATCGCGCGGACTTCCTCGTCGATTTCGCGCGCGGTGTCCTCCGAGTAGTCCTCGCGGCGCGAGGTCATCTCACGGCCGAGGAACACGTTCTCCTCGTTCTCGCCGTAGGCGACCGGACCAAGCTTCTTGGTCATACCCAGCTCGCAGACCATTGCACGCGCCAGCCGCGTGGCCCGCTTGATGTCGTCTTGAGCGCCCGTCGTGATCTCGCCGAACACGACCTCTTCCGCGACGCGGCCGCCGAGGGCCATCGCGATGCGCGCGAGGGTTTGGCTCTTGGTCATCAAGTGCCGGTCCTCGACCGGCAGGAACATGGTGACGCCGAGCGCTGCGCCACGCGGGATGATGGACACCTTGTGCACGGCGTCATTGCCCGCCACGAGCTTGCCCACGATGGTGTGGCCCGACTCATGCCAAGCCGCCGTGCGGCGCTCCTCATTGCTCATGACCATGGAGCGGCGCTCCGTGCCCATCAGGACCTTGTCCTTGGCGAGCTCGAAGTCCTCCATCGTCACGGCGTCTTTGTCCTGACGAGCCGCCAAGAGCGCGGCTTCATTGACCAGGTTCTCGAGATCCGCACCAACGAAGCCCGGCGTGCCCGCGGCGATGATACCGAGCTGCACGTCACTCGAGAGCGGCACCTTCTTG
>Ga0210387_10001563_pt1 | contig 17309 bp, 13 predicted proteins | sample IncBWC7OmetaG_FD_160108 | JGI IMG/M metagenome (GOLD analysis project Ga0210387, IMG submission 160108) | Forest soil microbial communities from Barre Woods Harvard Forest LTER site, Petersham, Massachusetts, United States - Inc-BW-C-7-O ...
AGATCGAACCTTTCACCTCAATGCCGTCGGCCAGAAAAGCGGTTTTTCCAGGGTTTCTAATCGTGGCGCCTTCGCAGTAAAGGCCACCGCCAATAGTGGCGGAAAGCAAGTTAACGGCACCCTCGGCGACAAAAGGTTTGCGCAGCGAGACTAAGCCGCCGACAACCATACGTTCGGCGACCAGCGCGTCCTTTCCGGGATTTCTTATTTTTCCGCCTTCGAGTTCCAGATTCCCGCCAATCAGAGCGCCGCTCAATTCGACCAAACCGTCTGCCGCAAAACCAGTTCGAAGAAAGACGTGACCTTTCACGTTCGCGTTTTCCGCGATTAAGGCCACTCCCGCCGCGTTCCGCAGCCTCGCGTTCATGCATTCGAGATTGCGGCCGATCGTGGCGCCGCGAAGGTTGACGAGACCGTCTGCCGCAAAACCAGTTCGAAGAAAGACGTGGCCTTTCACGTTCGTGTTTTCCGCGATTAAGGCCACTCCCGCCGCGTTCCGTAGATTCGCGTTAGTGCAGTCGAGATCTCCGCCGACCGTGGCGCCGCTAAAGTCCGCCGTACCTTCTATGTTGCAGTCGTTGAGTTGAACACCCCCCTTCGCCTCTAGGCGCTGAGCAAACAGAGCATAATGTTGCGGGTTTTTGAAGGTCGCGCCGATGCATGTCAGAAGGCCGCCAACACGCGCGTCCTGCAGTCGAACTGCGCCTGTAGCGATCGACTTCCCCGAGAAATCGAAATCGCCCTCGAGCGAGATGAGATCCGCGTAGACTTCGCTAACGGCGCTGTCGGCCAATGACAGCGATTGCGCTTTCGCACCGATGAGATTGATGGACGCTTCGAAGTGACACTTTTCCAAGCTGATCTGAAATCTGACTGCGATGTACGATAGATCCAACGCGCCAGAAACCCAGGCAGCTTTCACAGAAAGTCCCCGTGGATCCACGTGTGAGGCGACTTCGGGGGATGCGACTAGCCATCTGATCAATTCGGAGCGGATCTCACGCTGGACCTTCCAGGTCTCATCGGCCTTTGTCGGATCATTCAGGGGATCGTCATCCCGATCGCTCGGTCCACAATAAGCGGTGTCCCCGGTCAAAGCCGCACGAAGCACCTTGAGTTCCGCGGCGTTGAGCTCAGTAAAGTGATCGTGCGCCAACGCCTCAAGCGCGCTCGTCCCTGCTTTTCCTCTATTGAGCTCGGCCGTCGTCATTGTTATTCCTTTGAGCCTGGGCCATCCACACAGGTCGCTCCTGCGAGTACTTTGTCGACGTCGGAAAGCGGTAACGGCTGCGTTCGAAACTCTATGCTTAGCCGACACTCGTAGCCGATCATATCGTAGGCGGGGCAGTAGCAGTGCAAGCCTATGCGGCGGCCGTGCGCATCAAATGCGCGCCTTCGATCTTCGGATCTTCGGACGCCGCTACTCACAGGCAGCGCCGAAGTCCAACCCGTTTAGCATGCGTCTCTCTGCTTGGGAATTGAGAAACACTTGGGTGCGCGCTCGCGGGGGGCTGGGCTCTTTATGGCGGGTCAACGCTGCGCGAATGGCGACAATCCGTTAGGCGGGTTGCGCTGATTTGATCTCACGGAGTCGTCGAAAGCGTGAAGGCTGACAGCGTGTTGCCGGCGGGCACCACGAGCAAGCCGTCCCCAGCCGCCAAACCTGAAATGACGTTGCCGTTTCCTGAATAAATGGCGGCGCCGGTATTCGTCGCCCAAAGTTGCGCGCCTGTTGCGGCGTCGAGCGCGTAGACCTGTCCGCTCGAGGATCCAACGATCACGGCCTGGTTCACAACGATGGGTGAGGTAACCAGGCCGCCATCGCCATTGAAACTCCACAGGGTCGAAAAATCGCTCAATGACTTGGCGGTCAACGTGCCCGATTTGAGGAAGAACCCTGTTGTCGAGGTAATCGCGGGAACCACGTCGGCCGCAAAGGTGCCGAGTTGTGCACCGGTTGATGCATTGACATAGATGCCATTCGCCGGGTCGCCCATCAGCGAGTAGAGCACATTATTGGCCACCACCGCGGTGCTACCACCGCCACCTTCGCAACCGGTGCTGTCCGCAAACAAACTGGCGCCTGTTAGCGGCACGAATCCGTCGGTGCTGCACGGCGCCGAGATATAGACTCCCTGGGAGGTAACGGCCGGCGTACTGCCGGTCCCGCTTGGGGTAAATTGCTGCCAGACGATCGAGCCGCTGCCCGCATCGATCCCATAGGGAGCCGCACCAGTGTTTCCTGCGACCAGGTAAACAAATCCATTCGCCGCCGTGGGTGCTGTCTCAAACGCGATACCGAGGGGAAAAGTGGTGGTCCAATCGGTCTCTCCCGTTTCGGCATCATAGGATTGGAGCGTTCCGGGCCCAACGCCGAATGAAGTGATCACGAAAACCTTACCGCCGTCGTAGGCGGGGAACGCCCATCCTTCGGGAAGCTGAATCGGGCCCCAGACGATATGGCCGCTCGCCTGATCGAGCGCGACCAACTGGCTTCCGGTTGCGCTTCCATTACCTATTTTGACCGTCACGAAGACCTTGCGGTCCGCGATCAAAGCATAGGAGGGCTGGCCGCCCAGATCGACGCTCCAAGTGCTGGAGGTCGGAAAGGTCAGCGAATTAAAGGCAATCGCTCCCGCGTGATCCGGCGTGATCTGGAGCGCCACGGCATCCGGGGACGGGTTCTGAATGCTGACAGGCAAGGCCGCCGTACTGACGCCGGCGCCGTTTTGGACCGTAATCGACGCCGCGCCAGGCGCGGCAATATCGGCAGCGGGCACCGTGGCGCGCAAAACCGAGCTCGATACCTGGCTCGTAGCTAGAGCGGTACCGTTCCACTCGATCACTGCGTTCGGTGCAAACGACAACCCCAATGCGGTCAGCGTGAAATCGCTGCCGCCCTCGGTGATGACGCTCGGAAAGACAGAATTCAGGGTCAACGGCGGCACCGGCGCGACGGTAAAGTTCACCGAAGTCGAAATGGGCGCGTTGGGGTTCGAATAGGCTTGAACCGAGACAGGCGTCGTACCGATCGCCGTCAATTGCGACGCACTGATCGATGCCGTTAGCTGACTCGGCGACACAAGAAAGGTCGCGAGCGGCGTGCCGCCCCAAAGCACGACAGAACCAATCGTAAAGTTAGCGCCATTGACGGTTAAAGTGAAACCCGGCGATCCAACGATGGCTGAGCTTGGCGCAAGACTTGCCACCGTCGGATCCGGTCCCGGCGCTAAAACCAGGAGCGTCGCGGGCCCAGACACCTGCGCATTCTCTTGGTTCGAGCTCTCGACCGTGACACTGCCTTCCTCTGGCGTGACCAGCATGCTGCCGTCGATGGTGGCCGTTAGTTGAGTGGGGGACACGAACGTCGTCGGCTGAGCGAATGTATTGAAAATCACAATTGAGTTTTTCGAGAAGTTAGTTCCTGTCAGCGTCAGCGTAAAGCCCGCCGCACCCGCGACCACGGCGCTCGGACTGATACCGGTCAGCGTGACCGGATCTGCTTGAACGATGTAGGTGACAATGATTGTCTGAGGACTGTCTTGAATTTCCTGATTACAGGCGCTGTCGTAACAACCGTGCATCGTGATCGTATCGGTATAAATACCCACACCGAGTGAGGCAGGCGATCTGAAGGTTATCGTGTAGCTTACGACCCCCTCTGCAACGGATCCTTGAATCGAGGCAATGCCATTGTTCGTGTACGAGCCCCGGACGTAATACGTGGTAGGGACGGTCGCGTTGCTTACGATCCATGCGCCATAGCCATCAGTTGGTGCTGAGTCAGAGACGGCTGCGGTTACTCCGAGAGTGGTGACATTGCCGAGCCATAGGCTAGCCGTTGCGCTAGGGGTTGGCCCGCTGGGCGGAGCGGTCTGGGTGGCGGCGGTGGCCGCAATGGTCTGAGTCGGTGGATTCGTCTGGCCCGGCGGAGGCGGAGTCGTACCGGCGCCCGTTCCGCCTCCGCCGCCACAACCTGCTGCAGACACGGCGATCAAGAAAATTGCGGCGATCCGAGCAAATGTGCCAGTTGACATCGAAGTCCCTTTCTCTGCTCCCTGACAATTACTCTCTCATAATCCATGATCGCTGGCTACGAGAGCAGGCCGCCGATTCACGTTTAGTTAAAACGGCCGTTTGCAGCAGTTTCTGTGAAACCGCGCGCCTGGCTCAAGACGCCGCCTCGGATCTGCGCCGCTTTGGCGTGTCGGGGAAAGTGAGCGAACACACATGCGCTAACTCTCGCAGCCGAGAAGGTATGCTATGACAATGACCAAAAAGCCCCGCATCCTGGCAACGATTCTTTTGCTGACAGCGGTTGCCGGCGTCCACAGCAGCCCTTCAGGCGGCCGCCCACGCGCTTTTGATTTGGGGCTAAAAATCGGCATTCTGCCGACCGGGCCGCTAGATGCAATTACTGACGTCGCAGGCGTGCAAGTCGGACAAACGACCATCATTCGAGGCAATAACATCCACACGGGCGTGACCGCCGTTCTACCGCACTCCGGGAACCTCTATCGCGAGAAAGTGCCGGCTGGCATTTTCGTTGGCAATGGTTTCGGCAAGCTGGCCGGATCAACGCAAGTCGAAGAGATGGGGGACATTGAGACCCCCATCTTGCTCACTTCTACCACCAGCGTGCCACGCGTCGCCGACGCGGTGATCAGCTACATGCTGGCGCTGCCCGGCAATGAGGATGTGTTATCCATCAACCCGGTGGTAGGCGAAACGAACGATGGCTATCTGAACGATATTCGCGGCCGTCACATCACCTCTGACGATGTGTTCGCTGCCATCAAAAACGCCAAGGGCGGACCGGTCGAGGAGGGCGATGTTGGGGCGGGAACCGGGACCGTGGCATTTGGTTGGAAGGGCGGCATCGGCACCGCATCGCGCCGCCTGCCTACTAGTCTCGGTGGGTACACGATTGGTGTTTTGGTGCAGACAAATTTCGGGGGTGTTCTTACCATTGCGGGCGTTCCGCTAGGTCAAGCACTCGGCCAGTACTACCTGCGTCAGGAGCTTGAACAGGCTGGCGGCGGGAAAGACAAAGCCGATGGATCGTGCATGATCGTGGTTGCCACTGATGCACCCATGGATGCGCGCAATTTAAGGCGGCTCGCGGCGAGGGCCTGGCTTGGTGTTGCGCGCACGGGTAGTTCGGCCTCCAATGGCAGCGGAGACTACGCGATCGCATTTTCGACAGCCCCTCAAGTCCGGATCCGTAGCAACGACAAGGCAGTAACGCGCAACACCGAGGTAATGACGAACGACGCGATGTCGCCCTTGTTTCTGGCCGCGATCGAAGCGACCGAGGAGGCGATTTACAACTCCATGTTTAAAGCCACAACAGTGATCGGGAACGGGCATACGGTCGAAGCTCTGCCGATCGAGAAGACGGTGGAACTACTCAAAGCACACGGAGTAATCAAGTAGGTGTCTTGGATTCGCGCGATAGCTTGCGCGAACCGGATGGTCGCATCGACGCTGACGAGGTCCGTGGGCTCGGCTTTGTCTCGCCTGGTCATTTGCGGTCGGCCATGTTGGCGCCGAGCTTCTCGTCAAGCGTTGTCGGGTTTGAGAATATCGCCCTCAATTCCATCGCCCGCGGCTTGTGTTGCTGCAAATCTTTCGAAGCGCGAAGCGCCATGCAGCGCAGGTTGACCATGCTTCGATTGGAGCGGCGGCCCCGGGCGACCGGCGTTTACGGTCGCCTCGCCAGGTTTCGCTTCAGCCTTGCGCTGGCTTTGACGGGTTGTGTCGCTCATGGTCACCTCGGAATTCGAAGTAGGCGAAATCACTTGTCTTATCTGCTGCTCTGCTGCAAGCCAGTCATCCAGGGAATGCTGCTCGAGAAATCCGCGCTTCTGCGCAAGATAATAAGCCGCCTCAGCAATCATGCGATGCCACTCCGCCTCTTGGGGCGGGGCAAATGAGGATCGCTTTTCTTCAGGAGGGGAAACCACGTTTAAAGCTTATCGCGCGACAAGGCTCCTGCCTTGTCAGGAAATGGCGCGTAAACATGTCGGATAGGCTCGCCGGTGTTCTCTCCTATTTGGCGAAGTCTTCGGGTCCAAAAACCTGTCGAATCTCAATGGTGTCGCCATCGTCCGCTGGGCAGCGCTGCGCCCATTTCACCACTTCTTCCTTGGATGGCGCCTCCACCAGCCAGTAACCGCCCAGCACTTAAAATTACCGGCGATTCTCCCTGGAAAGGAGCGCAGGTTGGAGAGAGATTCAAACGTGCAATGTGTAGACAAGACTGACAAGAGCACCGGTAATCACAACGCAACGCGGCTTTCGGCCTTTTCCAGCCATTACGTTGCCTTGGATCTAGCGCGCTCAACCTTGACGCCGCCCGCGCGCAGCGTTCGAACCATGCGATCGGGCGTCTTATGCGGAACTACCAGCAGACTAATGTCTTCGCAGGGTACTATTTCAAAGGGCGAGGCGGCCATGAGTTTTTCGGCTGATGCCAGCACGATCGTTTCTGCGGCGCGCTCGTAGAGCGCATGTTTGACAGCGGCCTCCTCGGCATCGCCTGTCGTCAGGCCGGTCTTGGGGTGGACGCCGGTCACACCCATGAAGTAAATATCCGCGCGCAAGCGCGAGGCCGCCTCGATGAGCGCAGCGCCAACATTGACCATGGAGTGCCGAAACAATCGGCCTCCAAGCATGATAATTTCCACGTAAGGTTGCTTGGCCGCCTCCACCGCCACCGTGGGACTGTGAGTGACGATGGTGGCGCGCAAGTCGGGGGCGAGATGACGCGCCACTTGCCACGCGGTTGTGCCCCCATCCAGGATGACCACCTGTTTCGGGCGGATCATCGAGGCCCCGGCGCGACCCAACTCTGACTTGTCTTTATGCGAGACCTGCTCGCGCACCCCCAAATCCGCAACCGCCACTGAGGACGGCAGCGCTCCCCCATGGACTCTCTGCAGTTTGCCTGCTTCGGCAAGCTCGCGTAAGTCGCGCCGAATCGTATCTTCTGAGGTAGCCAACTCGTGCGCGAGATCCTTGGCTACGATTTGGCCCTCGGCCGCCAAGCGGCTCAGGATCAGTTTCTTGCGCTGGGCGGTGAGCATGGGTAGACCCCTCTTTTCTAAACGCGGCGATTGCATATGCCGGGATGGTACCGGGTATTGCACGATGTTGCACGATATTGCATGATAGCGAAATGAGCACAACTACTGCCGCCGTGCCAAACAAGGCCATGCGGGTGTTAATTGCCGGACCTTATCTATGGGGTACTGGAGGGGATCCGCAAAAGATCGGCCGTAACCGAGAGTGCCTCGAGGGCTACCCGCTACCCATCTACCAAAGAGGGCACCTGCCGATGGTTGGCGACAGGGACTCGAGCGACTTAGCGCAACGCCCGGGCGCAACCCGCTGGTTGCAATGCGTGTAAATCCACACGTGTTGGATAACGAGCGGGTCCGCATCGTCGAGGAGAAGCTGCTTTCGGACAATTGGTATATTTTGAAGAAGATAACGTTCGACTATCGTCGTCGGGATGGTCGTTGGCAGAGGCAAAGCCGGGAAATCTACGATCGTGGAAACGGCGCCGTGGTACTTTTGTTCAATGCAGATCGCGACACGGTCGTGTTGACGCGCCAGTTCCGATTTCCGGCCTATGTGAACGGCTGCCGCGATGGTCTTTTGATCGAAGCTTGCGCAGGATTGTTGGATGGCGAGGATCCATATACCTGTATCCGTCGCGAGGCGCAGGAGGAAACGGGTTTTGCGGTTCGCGCCCCCCGCAAAATTCTGGAAGCTTATATGAGCCCAGGATCTGTCACTGAAAAGCTGCATTTCTTCGTCGCCGAATATGATCCCAAAGACCGAAAGTCAATGGGCGGTGGGGACGCCGATGAAGGCGAGGACATTCAAGTCATCGAAGTGCCTTTACGTCGCGCACTGCAGATGATCGAGATTGGCGCAATTCAGGACGGTAAGACCATCATGCTTTTGCAGTATGCGGCGTTGACTGGCCTGAGGAGCTTACGTCGCGAATCCGACCCACGAACATGCCGTGGATCGGATTAATAGGCGCCAGCGTCCCGGCAATGCCACATCGAAGCTGGAAATCGGGCGCGCGATAGCAATCGTGCCAATGTCTTTTCTTGTCCCAAGAATGTCCGGAGTTGGACGTGATTTGTAGGTGACAGACGCGAAATGCTCGACTATATTGCTTATTTCCTGTGATATATGAGTAATCATACATGGCGAATTCATCTCCAGAACTGCTACCAGCCGACAGTCCTCTGAACCTCGCCGAATGCCTGCCCGCCTTCTACGACGAGATGCGTCGCATCGCTCGATCACGTCTGGCTGGCGGTCATTACACGATGCTCGATACCACGTCGCTGGTTCACGAGTCCTTCTTGCGGCTGCGGAATGTCAATCGGATTGAAGTGAAGGATTCGGAGCACCTCTTGGCTTATGCGACATCAACGATGCGCTCAGTTGTTGTTGACTATGTACGTCAGCGCAAAGCTGCACGCAGGGGCGGCGATGCTGCGCATGAATCGCTGGATCAACAGCATGCCGAGAATCTCGGCGTCGATGATGATGAAATTCTGAGCGTGCACGATGCGCTCGAGGCACTCGCGGAAATTGACGGGCGGCTCGTCCGAGTCGTGGAGATGCGCTACTTCGGCGGGCTGACCGACGCTGAAATCGGCCATGCACTCGGCGTGACCGACCGCACGGTGCGGCGAGATTGGGAACGAGCGAAGCTGCTGCTGGCAGGACTGCTGGGACGCTAAAGCGACCTGCCGCGATTTGTGCCGGGCACGTGTCCGGCCGGCCTGGCGAATTGCGTGGTTGATCTGGTAGGGCTTGAACAGCGCTGAAACGAGCGACTATCAATGACGTCTGCTTTAATGACTGATTTGCCGAGGTGGCGGCGCATCAATGCACTGCTAGAGGAGGCGCTTGCACTGCCGAGAGATGCGCGTGACGCCTGGCTGGCGCGGCTATCCGGCCAACAGACCGACGTGTTGCCGATGCTGCGCGCACTCCTTGCGCGTCACGCCGTGGAAACCGACGCCTTTATGAGTCGCCCGGTTGCGGCGGTGTGGCGCAACGCCGTCGATGCAACCGCGGTCGATGACGAGCCTGGTCAGATCATCGGCCCGTATCAGCTGCTGCGGCCGCTGGGTAGTGGCGGTATGGGAACGGTTTGGCTGGCGCAACGTGCCGACGCATCGCCACAGCGGTTGATAGCAGTCAAGCTCCCGCTCCGAGATTGGGCGCGGGGTGTTGCGGAGCGGTTGAAACAGGAGCGCGATACGCTCGCTGGACTCGAACACCCGAATATCGCACGCTTATACGACGCAGGCACCACCAGCGCTGGGCGCCCGTATCTCGCCATGGAGTTCGTTGACGGTGTGCCCATCGACGTCTTTGCGGCGCAACGCGATTTGACGGTGGCAGAAAAGCTCGCGCTGTTCCAACAGGTGGCCAATGCGGTGGCATATGCACACGGAAGGCTTGTCGTGCACCGCGACCTCAAGCCGAGCAATATACTCGTTGCTCGCGACGGCGACGTACGCCTGCTCGATTTTGGCGCCGCCAAGCTATTGCGGGATGACGAACCGCAGAGTTCCGCGCTCACTCAGGAGATGGGGCGAGCTCTTTCGCCTGACTATGCCGCTCCGGAACAGATTCTCGGCGAATCCATCACGGTCGCCTGCGATGTGTACTCGCTGGGCATTGTGCTGTTCGAGCTGTTGACCGGCCATCGCCCCTACGCATTGAAGCGGCACTCGACTGCGGCGCTGCAGGCGGCCATCGTTGGCGCGGTGGTTCCGCTGGCGAGCGCGGTGGCTAACAATCGGCAATTGAGCCGCGAACTGCGTGGCGATCTGGACAATATTGTTGCCAAAGCGCTCAAGAAACTGCCGCGGGAACGTTACGAGACGGTAAGCGGATTCGCGGACGATGTGCGGCGTTGGTTAAATCACGAACCAGTCAGCGCGCAACGGGACAGCGCAGCCTACAGGCTCGCTAAATTCGTGCGCCGCAACCGCATTGCAGTGTGTGCTGGTGCATCGGTATTGGCCGCAGTGGTTGGGTCAGCGACAGTCACCACCGAAGAAATGATCGAGGCGCGCACCCAGCGCGACGAAGCGCGCTTGCAGGCCAAGCATGCCCAGGCGCAAGAACGATATGCCAACATGGTAATGGAGCAGTTCGGTCCGGGCGGACAGCCGCTCACGCGCGAGGAGATGACCGATCGAAGCGTAGCGATTCTCTACCAACAATACAGCAATGATCCGCGCTTCATCGCAGAGGCGTTAATCCCCATTGCCGACCGGTATATGGAACTCGGTAACACCGATAAAGAGCTCGCTGTGTTGCAGCGGGCCGGGGAAATCGCACGGCGGCTCGCAGATCCGACACTGATCATGGAGGTCGATTGCAACTTGGTGGAAACGGAACTCGACAAGGGTCGCATCGGGAATGCAGAGCAACGCATGAACGAGGTACAGGCGTTGCTCGCTGCCAATCCGAGGGCGCCTATCCGCCAGCGAATTCATTGTATGCATGCCGATGCCATCCTGGCAGACGCTCGCGGCGACCGAACCGCTTCAGTGGAGCGCATTGAGGCGGCGATCGCGCTCCAAGAACGAGACGATCCCACCGATCGCGCCTACCGTGGCCTGTTGTCGCAGGCACAAGTGTTGTATTTGTACGCGGGCAGACCGAAAGATGCCTACGCGATGGTCGAAAAAACATTGCAGGTGCTGAAGAAGACCGACGCGCGGAACGGTGAGGCGATCGCCGGCGCCATGCACAATCAATCCTTGGCGCTGAATCAAATGGGCGAGGTGCGGGCGGCCATTGACCGTGAGCGAGAAGCGATCGCGATCACCGGGGGAGACGATTCGAATCGGCCGGTCATCGCGACGATGGCGCAAACACTGGGACGAATGTACACGCGTATGAACCACGCCGCCGAAGCCGAATCGTGGGCCGAACGGGCCCTTTTAAACGCCAGGCAGGGCGGAAACATTGCATCGCTGATAGTCGATCTCGCAACCCTCGCCGAAGCAAATGTGCGCGCCGGGCACATCGCCAAGGCAAGCGCGAACGTCGAAGAAGCGGCACATCTTCTATCCTCACGCAGCGACCCACGCGAGCGCGCCGCGGTGGCTCGAGCCCAAGCTTTGATCGCGTTCGATCGTAAGGATGCGCGAGCCGCACACGCCGCCGCCGCCGAAATGCTCGGGGCCCTGGGTTATCCGGACGTGGCCAAGGTACGGGCTTCGCAGTCCTCCGACGTTCTTTTGTTGCTGGCAGCTAGAATAGCGCTCGAAGACAACGATTTAGCCTCTGCGTCGCATCTCGCCTCGCTTGCATTGGAGCTGTCGAGTGACTTGGCGCGAGATCCAGGGCAAAGCGCTACGGTGGGAGAGGCGCGTTTGTTGGTCGCGCGTGTGCAATTCGCCCAAGGCAAAACCGAGGATGCGCGCGCGTCGCTTCGTGGTGCTGCGGACGCGCTCAGTGCAGGCTTAGCGCCAGATCATCCTCTTGCGATCGAGGCGGCCAGTCTCGAAGCGAAGCTTTAGGGGCCACACCCGATGGGTGTGCGGTCGGGTCTGAGAACCCGGCGCGTCAACTCTCTTCCATGTCCGGTTCATGCGCTGAATTGCGTGGGATTCGGTACAGATCAAGATGAGAGGTTAAAGCCATGGTACTGATTTTATTGTCTGCTATCGGAACAACCGCGGTGCTATTTGTTTGGTTCCATCAATTCTGTCACATGATACTTCGATGGCTCGCGGCAGATAAGAAGTGAAAGCGCAAACATTTAACTGTCCTCGCTGCGGCGGGCAAGTCGTGGCGCTCGATGCGGGCCGCGCCGCGAGAATAACTCCGCAGAGTGTCGGCGTGCCCAAGGCATCTGAGGACAAATCGACCGAAAAGGTTATATCTGCAGAGATTTGGCTGAAGGTCATCGTTCATCTCGCCGGGATTGCGGCGTTATTGGCCACACCTTCTGTAGCCGCTTTGTTTTCGAATTAGATCAGTTCTGCCTGTCGGCGTCGCATGCGGCAAGGCCGGCATCCTTGCCGGCCCCGCCGCGGCTTCGAACAAGCGCTATTCAGCTGAACGGTACCTATCGCGGGGGATCGCATTGATGACGCCGAACAAGCCATTGTTTTCGTCATTGGGACCGGCGGTAAAGTACAATTGTTCAGGACTGGATTGCGCGCCGCCGCCAAATTGCAGCGCCCAAAGCCTATCGATTTTGACCGTGTGTCCATCGGGCCGCTGCAGCGCGCCTATGAAGTTGCCGTGCAAATCGAAGGCATTGATGCGGCCGTCACCCTGGTTGCCGACTAAAATATCGCCGCTGAATTGGCCGAATCCGTACGGAGCGCGAGCCAGGCCCCAAGGTGAATTGAGTGCGCCGTGCTGCGCGAAGCGCCGCAGCAAGTGCCCATCCGTGTCGAATACATCGACAAAGCCGTTTCCAGGGGCCGCGACGTCGTCCATCTTTTCTGCATCCTGCTTCGCGTAGGTAACCCACAGATCACCGTCGATGTTCTGGATGCCGAATGGCACGAAACCGGGACGAATGTGCTGGTCGATGAACTGTCCGTCCGTGACGACCGGCGCGAAGGTGCTGTCGAACACATCTATTGTGCCGGCGCTGAAGTTGGTCGCGTAGATGTGATTGCCGCTGGCATTTGTGCCAAAAGCGAGGCCCTTGTAGACCGCCCCGCTGCGGGAATTGTCGACCGCGATGACTGCGTGTGTCGCATCAACCCCGGGATTCCAGGCGGCCACCGTACCATCCTCGGTATCGAAGATGAACGCTGCCGCAAGTTTCGAGCCTGGTACAAAGAATGCGGTGGTCGGGTTCGCGAGAATGCCGGTCGGCGCAGACACTGCGCCGGATGGCGATGGGATGGTCACCACCAAGGAAGCGATGGTGCCATCACCCTTGAATAGATTTGATGTGCCCGAATGATTGCCGTTGACCCAGAATGCACCGCCCGGCGAAAAGGCCAGTCCCCACGCATTGGTGAGATTCGCGTCGGTGAATTCTGCATTGCCTGCAACATTCGAGTCCAAGTTGGTTTGAGTAAAGGCCATGACATCATTGGCATCGCTGTTCGCATCGAGTGCCCATAGCGGGTTGGTGCTAACGGCGCCAAGACAACATGCGATGGCAGCCGCCAGGCTCGGGCGGTTTTTGAAATACGTCAATTGAATCTCCTGGTATGAGTTGTGGATATTCCACAGACTCCAACGGAGAAATCTCTCACGGCCGGACACACTGTCTGCAACGACAGCCGCTAGGTGGCTGCCGCCCGCGCACAACATCTATTGCAGCGTGAAGCTCGTCTCCAGTGGGATGCTGACCGGCCGATTCAAGTCTTTGATCGTGATCCTAACGATCCACTTGCCCTTGGGATCTTCTTTCTCGCCAACGAAGCCTACTATCTGCTTGGTTAGATATAAAGTGCCCTCGGAGCCAAGAGGCTTGCCTCTGAGACACTCGATATCGTTTTGATGGGTAATGACTCGGTTTGGCCTTTCGATTTGAAAGTCGCAGGTTACATTGACATCGCCTTGTTTAGAGCGAGTCGGATTGGCAACAAAGGAGAGAATGAACACGTGCTTACCGACAGCCACCGTGCTGGCTTCAGTAAATGCTGGAATGGTCTCGTTGGGGGTATTCCACTTCGCTTCCCAGTCCTCGTCAGAAGTTACGAGCAACCAGCCGCCCACTCCGTCGACGGATTTCTGGGAACGTGTGTCCGGCACGGGCTTGCCGTGGCTGTCCTTCCAGAAAAATGTCTGAGCAAGCGCCGGTATGGCGGCAGCAAGAAAAAATAGAGCTAGGAGTGTTTTTATTTTGGCTTTCCTCCAAATGTTGCGCGTCACAACAACTTCCGAGTCTGCTGGTAAAGCTTCGCCGCATGGCTGCATCTTGGTGGTACCTAAATACGATCGTTAAGTGGATCTTGAGAGTGCCAGTTAATGACTCTATTCTGCGACGTGTGAGGCCCCGATGATAGTTCACCAGATATCGACACAATTGCTCAATACAGTGATCCGACCGCAGTCCATCACTAACTACCGAGCCGTGGATCGCGAGGAATAAAATGAGTGAAGAGATACGCGGAAACAATGCGAGCATCGGGACCATATCGACCGGTCCGGGTGATGCATTCCGGCAAAGCGCCCGTGCGGCTTCGACAGCGGCAACCGCGGGAGTGGCGGCTGGCGCCATTGATCTCGCCTTCAATACGATTAAAGCCCTCAACGCGGGGACCTCTGTCTTAAGACCGTGGAAAGGTGTGGCCGCTGCGTTGCTCGGTAAAGATGCAGTCATTCGTGGAGGTGACTCAATGGCGATTATCGGTGTTGGCCTACACTTCCTGATTACTATCGGTGCCGCTGCTATCTACTATCTCGTGGCGAAACGCCAGGGATGGCTGGTGAGGCATGCATTCCTTTCGGGTCTCGTCTTCGGAACAATATTCTTCCTGACAATGAACTACGTGATCTTGCCCCTTTCTGTCATTGGTCACCCACTGTACGTAGGCGCGGAGATGATCGCGATCGCGCTGCCGAGTCATATCATCATGATCGGCCTCCCGATCTCAATGATTATCGGCTGGCGAATGAAGAACGCCTAGCCGTCGCAGATACCCGAGCTGAAGCGGGTCGTTCCGATTGTCCAGAATCGAAAGTAGAGCGCCTCGGTGCCGAGGCGCCCGACGCTTGCCTCACTTTATTTTGGAACCCGCAGAGCGCACGACCTGCCATTTGCCGGCACGCTTCTCCAGTAAGTCCATCCAAAGAAACACACCGTCAACGCTTTTACCATCCCGAACCCGCTTCTCGCTAACGCTGCCATTTGACACGGCAACATTGCCGAACACCTGTACATCGATGGGACCATTTTCAAATGACTCGAGCTTGTCGTGGAAGGATTGGAAATCGCCGAGGATATCGGCTTTGGTGATGACTTTTCCGGAGCGTCCGACGGTGATGAAGTCATCGGCATATATCTGATTCAGCTTGTCGATATCGACGTGCACCATGGCATCGCCCATATCCTGGGCCACCTGTTTGATGGCGGCAATGTCTGCTGGGTCTTGGGAGGCTTTCGGCGGCTGCGCGGCACTAACGCCGACGCTTCCGAAAGCAAACACACTCGATATGATGAGCCATTTCATTTCTTGAATCTCCTATTTCAGTTGCGTATTGATCGGGATTGTTCCAGGACCCCGATGTACAGTCAGTGTCGGCGTTATGAGTGGAATCCTCTAGGCCGCTCGTTGCATTGGTCCGGCCGTTCGTTGCATTAAGGGGACCAGCTCAGAGGGCTACAGAGCAACTCCCGAGGACGTCAACGTATGGCGAGGTGGTTCGCGAGCCAATCGGATCGATCTTTTGACGCTTGGGGATCATTCAGATCGTGCGCCGAATCGTAGAACAAAACGGTTTTTGTTTCCGGCGCTGCAGCCGCGTAGCGATCCATGGAAGCGTGGTCAAAATACTGTTCGAAATTTGCAAATTGCAGGAGCAGGGGGACTTGGGCGTGGCGAACATAGTTGATGGCATTGATGTCTTCAAGCGCATTGAGATACGTTTCAAGTTGACCCTTTGCAAGGCTCGCGCGCAAATCCACGATTTGTGGATTGTCGCTGCGCAGCAGCAGATCTGCTTCTTCTGCAGCACCGGCCATTAATACCGCGGCCTTGATGCGTGGCTCGATGGCAGAGAGGATTGCGCCCCATTGAGCACCAAAACTATGACCGACGTAGCCAATGCGGTTCGGATCGACATCAGTGCGAGTCAACAGCAAGTCAACTGCCCTGCGCATCTCGATGACGGTGTTGATTCGTGTCTTACGATCCATGTCTGGATGCAAAAAGTTGTCGATTGCTGAATACCAGGGTCGCGGACGTTCCCAACGGTAATCCGGAAGCAGTGACACGACGCCCGCGCAAGCCAAGGCCTTTGCTTCTGGAATGAACTCGCCGCGCGTGCCGTTTCCCCAATGTCCGAAAATCACGGCGGCATAAGGACCCTTGTGCTCGGGTACGACTTCGTAGGCAGATACCGAACCACCGGACGGACTCGCGTACGTTATGTCGTGGATCGCACCGCAGTTGAAATCTTTGACCGTTTTGTCATGAGTATCCAGAGGTTGGTGCAAGTCATAGTCAAATAGATGCACCGTTTCACTAGATATCCGCTCCGCCGCAACCGCGCCCGCGGTTAAAAAGCTGAGGAGCAAGAATTGAATGAGCAACTGCGTCAGTTTCATAATCGACCTCGTCGGAAATCATCTCTCTGCGATGATGACATCTTCTCCGTTCGCGGTTTTTCATCAACGGGTCTGCCGGCTTTCATGGGTGCCTGTTGCGTGCAGCCCTGTGATTATCCGCGGCACCGGCGATTTAAGATTCATTATGCGTGATAAAGCATTGATTGTATTGCAGTTATATACCATTGCTGGAAGAAGGGTTGTAGCAAGGTCGCTGACGATTTTGAGGCTGGAATCTTGGAGCGGTTATTCAGAAGTATCCTAGACAGCTATTAGGAATTTCGGCGCGGCGCCGCACACCCCTCATAGAAAAAGGTCATGGGCCTCGGGCCCTTTGCATAGCCGGTATCGAGCCGGATCAACCTGAATCCCGCATTTTCTATGAGAGCGCGAATCGGGCGGTTTAGGTGGCAACCTCCGCCAATCCGCTTCCAGACCGGCGTAAGTCGATTTTGCCACTTGCGAACGTTTTCCTGAGGAGCCTGCCCATGTTCGACAAACAACAGCTGGCCATTAGGCGTGAGCACGCGGAGCATTTCTTGAAGCGCCGCACCGGCATCGGGTATGGAGCACAGCGTCCAAGTGGTTACGAGGGTATCGATGCTGTGGGCGTCGATCGGGAGGGCCTGCGCTGAACCGGTTATCAGTGTCACAGGAATTTCGGAACGCTTTGCCGCGTCCTGCGCCATCCGCAAGAGGCGTGCCGAAGGGTCAAGACCGAGAATCGCATCGACGCGGGGTCCATACAGAGGGAGGTTGAAACCCGCGCCGATCCCAATTTCCAGGACTCTCCCATGCGCTTGAGATACGACGCGTTCGCGATAGGGATGAAGCTCGCGATTGCGCATGGCGAGATTGATCACATGGGGAAGAATATGGTTGTTGTAGAAACTCACGCTTTGTCGGAACCTTGAAGCGGCTCAGTGTCATGAAACCTGCTGTAGTCGATGTGGAGGGTACCGTCCGGCGCTTGTTCCAGGATGTCGTGGAAAGTTGAGTTCCA
>Ga0210387_10001564_pt1 | contig 17303 bp, 8 predicted proteins | sample IncBWC7OmetaG_FD_160108 | JGI IMG/M metagenome (GOLD analysis project Ga0210387, IMG submission 160108) | Forest soil microbial communities from Barre Woods Harvard Forest LTER site, Petersham, Massachusetts, United States - Inc-BW-C-7-O ...
CGGCAGCTTCTTACGGAAAACGTTCTTTTGGCTCTGGTCGGAGGTCTCGCAGGCATCCTTGTGGGCCGCTGGGGCAGCGCCGCGATCAGTTCAATTCCCATTCAGACGGACTTGCCGTTAAATTTTGATTTCAGCTTCGACTGGCGCGTGTTTGTTTACGCGCTCGCTGCGGCGTTGTTCACGGGAATTGTCGCGGGAATCGTGCCGGCCCTTCGCGCGTCGCGAGGCAATCTCTCCGCGATCCTTCACGGAGGAGGCCGCAGCATGGCGGAAGGAAAACACCGCCTGCGCAGCGGCCTCGTAGTCGCGCAAGTGGCCGCGTCGCTGATGCTTCTGATCGTTGCGGGGCTTTTCATGCGCAGCCTCGGTCAGGTGCAGAAAAGTGATCTCGGTTTTGATCCGAGTCACATACTGAATGTGGCCATGGATCCGAATGAACTCGGGTACAACGACGCGCAGGGCCGCGAATTCTACAGAACTCTTCTGGATCGCGTCCGCGTGCTGCCAGGAGTCGAATCGGCAACGATCGCCAATGCTGCCCCGATGAGCTACTACGGAAATACGGACGGAATCAACATCGAGGGATACCAGCCACCGCCGGGCGAGCCCCCCGCACCGCTGGTACCGATGAACGCGGTTGCAACCGACTACCTGAAAACGATGGGTATTGCCCTGGTTCGGGGCCGCACGATCACCGCCGCGGACGACGACAAAGCTCCACATGTCGCCGTGATCAATGAGGCCATGGCCAAACGGTTCTGGCCCAATCAAGACCCGATCGGCCACAAGTTCACAATGAACACCGATGCCAAGCATTCTATTGAAATCGTGGGTATCGCGAAGGACGCCCGGTATCAAGGGCTTGTCGGGGCGATCAATCCCTACTTCTACATCGCCCTCGAACAGAACTATTCACTGAACACCCTCGCGACGTTGCAAGTCCGCACCTCGATTCCGCCGGCGCAAATGATTTCAGCCATCGAACATACGCTTCAGACACTTGCACCCGACCTGCCATTTTTCGATGTCAAGACGATGACCGAAGCCCTCGACACGTTGAACGGCCTGCTCTTTTTTCAATTGGCTGCAGGACTGGCGGCCGTGTTTGGAGCTCTCGGTCTGATTCTTGCGGTCGTCGGTGTTTACGGAGTGATCTCCTACGCCACAAATCAGAAGACGCATGAAATCGGAATTCGCATGGCGCTCGGAGCGCAGCGGCTTGATGTGCTGAAGATTATTTTCGGGCAAGGGTTGTTCATCGTCGCAATCGGTTTAGCGCTTGGGCTTGCTGCCGCGCTAGGCGTCTCGCGCCTAATGGGGAGTTTTTTCATCGTAAGCGCAACGGATCCTTTCACCTACATCAGCGTTTCGGCGCTCCTGGCGCTCGTGGCGCTCTTGGCTTGCTACATCCCCGCGCGGCGGGCGATGCGCGTGGATCCTATGGTGGCGTTGCGTCATGAGTAAGGCTCGAGCGTAGAAACTGAAACGATGCGGTCGAAAGCGCATTTGAGGCGAGGTACAAGAAAATGGGAACGACAATGCAAGACATTCAGTACGGCATGCGGACGCTGCGGAAAAACCCCGGGTTTACTGCCGTCGCAATCCTCACGCTCGCGCTGGGCATTGGCGCGAACACCGCAATTTTCAGTTTGGTAGATGCGTTCCTGCTCAAGCCTCTGCCGATAAAGGATCCGCAGCAAATCACCACGCTCGCCTATCAACTCAAGGGCGGCCAGCCGCTTAACATTTTTTCCGTGCCGGATTACCGCGATATCCGCGAGCAAACCCGCGACATATTCTCCGGATTAATCACCTACGAAATCAGTATCGATGGCATGAGTGTGAACGGGAAGTCCGACCGGATTTTAACCAGCTATGTGGGCGGGAATTTCTTCTCGATGCTGGGCATCAAACCCGCGCTCGGACGATTCATATTGCCTTCGGAAGAGGAGACTCCTGGAACCAGCCCAGTTCTGGTTTTGTCTTATCCCTATTGGAAAACACGTTTTGGCGGCGATCCTGAGATCGTCGGGAAAAAAGTTTCGGTGGACGGGCATCCGGTGACGATTGTTGGCGTTGCACCGGAAGAATTCTTCGGCCTATTTCCCCTGGCGAATATTCAGGGATATCTGCCGCTGGGTATGGCGACGATCGCGGGGAATCCAAGCGACTTCATGACGAACCGAGGATTTCGGAATGCTTTCATATTCGGTCGCCTGAGCCCCGGCGTGAGTTTGAAACAAGCCCAGGCTTCTGTCGACGTCGTGGCGAAGCGGCTTGCGCAGGAAAATCCCAAGGACGACAAAGAATTGAGCCTTCAGGTTTTCCCAGAACTTCGATCCCGGCCGAACCCCGATCCAAAAAATACAATACTGGTGATTTCGGGACTTTTCCTGGGCCTGTCGTCTCTCGTGCTGCTGCTGGCCTGCGTCAACGTTGCGAATATCCTTTTGGTGCGAGCGACCGTACGCGAACGCGAGATGGCGATTCGCGCAGCGTTGGGCGCGGGCCGCATTCGCTTAATCCGGCAGCTACTGACCGAAAGCGTCCTGCTTGCAGTGTGCGGAGGTCTGGCGGGAGTTGCTCTCGGTAACTGGGGCAGCACTTCGCTGGGCCACATGAATCTCGGCACGGACCTCCCGGTGCGGATGGACTTCGGATTCGACTGGCGCGTGTTTGGATTCGCGCTGGCAGCAGCACTGGTGACGGGAATCATTGTCGGAATCGTGCCCGCAATACGAGCTTCTGGCGGGAACCTTTCGCAAATCCTTCATGAAGGCGGCCGCGGGCTGGTGGGTGGGCGGAACCGGATGCGCAATGCGCTCGTGGTGGCACAAGTGGCCGGGTCTTTGACGCTGCTTATTATCGCGGGACTCTTCACGCGAAGCTTGGGTGAAGCGCAGCGAACGAATCTGGGTTTCGATCCGAAGCATGTAGTGAATTTCTATATGGACCCGAACGAAATTGGCTACAACGAAGCGCAGGGACGCGAGTTCTACAAAACACTTCTCGCTCGCGTACGCGCGATGCCGGGCGTAGTGTCGGCGAGCACGGCGAATTCGACTCCTCTCGGCTATTACGGTAACGCTGACACCGTGGTGGTGGAAGGATATGAAGTGCCCTCGGGCGAGCCCACGCCGGTTTCTTTTTACAACGTCGTCTCATCCGACTACTTCAAAACCCTGGGAATCCCCATGCTCTACGGACGCGTGTTCACCGATGCCGACGATCAGAACACGCAATACGTGGCGATCGTGAACGAGGCCATGGCAAAAAAATACTGGCCGAACGAAGATCCGATCGGACGACATTTCAAGATCGGCGCGGATCCCGAGCATTCCATGACCGTGGTCGGCGTGGCGGAAGACGCTCGCGTCCAGGGCCTGACGGGTCCCATTAACCCATATTTTTACGCACCGATTTCGCAGCACTATGTAAACAATTCGCTCGAAGTTCTCCAGTTGCGCACGGCGGCAGCGCCGGAATCCATGATTCCGGAAGTTGAACGACTCATTGAGTCACTGGCCCCGCAAATGCCGGTCTTCGACGTAAAAACGATGTCGGAAGCGCTCAATACCTTGAACGGTCTGCTGGTTTACCAGATTGGCGCGATTCTTGCGGCGGCGCTCGGAGTCTTAGGATTGCTTCTTGCGCTCGTCGGAGTTTACGGAGTGATTTCGTTCGCCGCGAGCCAGAAAACACACGAAATCGGCGTCCGAATGGCGCTGGGAGCGCAGCCATGGGACGTGCTGAAAATGATTTTCGGCCACGGGCTAATCATCGTAGGAATTGGGTTGGCGATCGGGCTCGTAGCCGCGCTGGCGGCATCCCGTTTGATGGGACAGTTCCTCGCGGTGAGCGCCACAGACCCGGTTACTTACATTTCAGTTTCCGCTTTGCTTGCTCTCGTAGCGTTGCTGGCATGCTACATCCCGGCGAGACGCGCGATGCGAGTAGACCCGATGGTCGCTCTGAGATACGAGTAAGTCGCGACTCGTAAAGCAATCCGTAGGAGGCGCAAGTGCACACGCTCTGGCTCGATATTCGTTACGCACTCCGATTGCTGCGTAAGAGTCCCGGCTTCGCCATCGCTGCGGTGCTAACGCTCGCGCTGGGCATTGGCGCGAATGCGGCCATTTTCAGCGTGTCCAATGCATTTTTGCGGAAGCCCATCTGGTTCCCGGAGATTGACCGCTTGGTGATGGTGGTCAACAATTTACCGGGACAGAGCGGCGACCGGAATAGTGTTTCACCGGCCGACTATCTCGCGTGGAAAGCGGAGAGCCGGTCTTTTGAAAAAATGGGCGCGTACGAATGGTCCGATGTAAACCTCACGGGAAACGGTGACCCACAGAAGCTCGCGGGCGCGAACGTTACGGCGAATTTTTTTTACATTCTTCAGATTTCGCCGCAGCTCGGGCGCGCTTTCCTTCCTGATGAAGAACAGCCCGGTCATGACCAGGAAGTAATCCTCGGGCACGGCCTTTGGGTGCGCCAGTTCGGGTCCGACGCTAACATTCTTGGCAAGAAGGTGACGATCGATGGCGTGAGCGATACGGTCGTAGGCGTCATGGGCGACGATTTCGATTTCCCTACCAGTGTCCAAGTCTGGCTTCCCATGACGCTCAGCGATAAAGAAAAGACCATTCGCACGGACCACTACGTTTGGCCCGCGGCGCGACTACGCCCCGGTGTGCCGCTCGAACAGGCGCAAGCTGAAATGGCTGCCATTCAAGGCCGCATACAGAAAGATTTTCCGTCCGAAGAAAAGGGATGGGACGCACAAGTTCTACCGATTTCCTACTTCGTCTCGGACAGATATTCCCGTCAGTACAGCATGCTCCTGTTGGTTGCGGTAGGATTCGTGCTGCTCATTGCCTGCGCCAATGTCGCAAATGTGCAGCTGGCGCGTGCGACGGCACGCCACAAGGAGTTTGCCGTTCGCGAAGCAATCGGCGCAAGCCGTTGGAGAATTATCCGCCAGTTGCTCACCGAAAGTATTTTGTTGTCGCTGGCCGGCGCGGCGGTGGGCCTGCTTCTCGCGAATTGGGCGATCAAACTCGTGGTTTCGAATATGCCGCCCGACGTGGCTAGGTACATCGCCGCGTGGAAACACATTCAGCTGGATCTCGATGTGCTCGTGTACACGATCGCGATTGCAGTGATCGCGGGTGTGGTCTCAGGCCTTGCGCCTGCTTTTCAGGGCGCGAAGCTCGATCTTTCCGAGCAATTGAAAGAGGGCGGGCGCGGGGGAATGGTCAGCAAATCCCGCCATTTATTCCGAAACGCTCTTGTAGTCGGTGAAATCGCTGCTTCGCTGCTGCTGCTGGTTGGCGCTGGCCTGACCGTGACGGGTGTCCGCGCGCTCCTCCGCGCTCATCAAAACCTCCTTCCCGAATCGCTGCTCACAATGCGCGTGACGCTTCCGGACTCGAAATACATAGAACGTCCACAGCAGCGCGAATTCTACAGCCGCGTACTCGAGCAATTGAATTCAAGTCCCGGTGTGAAGGCTGCCTCGGTTGCGACTGACATTCCGTTTGGCGATGAAGGGATGAGCGACAGCTTTCGCGTCGAAGGTATCCCTTCGCAGCCGGGTGAAATTCGCTTTGCCACTATCAATAGCGTGAATCCGGAATTCTTCGATACGATGAATATCCCTCTTCGCGACGGACGAGTCTTCAGCGATCAAGATGGAGCCGATGCGCCCCCAGTGGTCGTGATCAGCGAACGGCTCGCTCGCCGATTCTGGCCGAGCGAGAGCGCAGTCGGAAAACGCGTCCAGTCGGGCGCCGAGAGTTCCGGCAAGCCGTGGGCCACCGTCGTGGGGGTCGTCGGAGACATTCGCTATAAGTGGATGGATGAGGGAAACTACCCTGTGATCTATTTCCCGTACCGGCAGGCGCCGCACCAGTCTTCATATATCGCCGTGCGGGCGCAAGGTGATCCTCGCGCGATTGTCCCCGCCGTCCGCGCCGTTATCGCCGCGGTCGATCCGGACCAGCCGATCTATGAAATCAAAACCTTGGACAGGGTGATTTCGGAGTCCGTGGTGGGACTTTCTTATGTGGCCGTAATGATGGGAGTGCTTGGACTGATCGCGCTGGTACTCGCTGCGGTGGGCGTCTACGGCGTGATGGCGTATGCAGTGGCCGAGCGCACGCACGAAATCGGAGTTCGGCTGGCATTGGGTGCCCAGCCTAGCGAAATCATGCGCCTCATTCTTTCGAGGGGTGTGTTTTTGCTGGCGCTGGGGCTGGCTATCGGCCTGCCAATTTCGTACGCGTTCGCGCGGTTGCTGGCGAGCTTGATTTTTGGAGTTAGCTCTACGGATGCGGGTGTTTTCTTCCTGATCACGATTTTCCTCGCTGCAATTTCGCTCGCGGCGTGTTACATCCCGGCGCACCGCGCGATGAGTGTGGATCCCATCGTCGCTCTTCGTTACGAGTAGTTGTCAGGATTCGATCTGGAGGCATTGATGCAGTCATTGCTGCAAGACATTCGCTACGGTGTGCGGATGCTCACGAAAAACGCGAGCTTCACTGCGATCGCAGTTCTCACGCTCGCGCTTGGCATAGGCGCGAATACCGCAATTTTTTCCGTCGTGAACGCCGAACTTCTGCGACCACTGCCGTTTCAAGATCCGGCGCGGCTCGTCCGGGTGGGAATGACCAATTCGCGCACTGGGTGGAAGAGCAGTGCTGTCGATTATCCCGACTTCGAGGATTGGCGTTCGCAAAACCAGGTCTTCGAGAAAATGGCAGCTTATGACGAAAACCACTTCACGCTCACGGGCGTTGCAGCTCCCGCACATTTAAATGGAACGACTGTCTCAGCCGATATGTTCGCGCTTCTTGGCGCGACGCCCGAACTTGGCCGGACTTTTCTTCCGGAAGAGGATGATCCGAACCACTACGTCGTAGTCTTGAATCACGAATTTTGGAAACAGCAATTCGGCGGCGATCCTCAAATCATCGGGCGCGTGATCACACTCGACAACCGGGCGTATACGGTAGTGGGCGTGATGCCAGCCGGTTTCGAATTTCCTCTCCAGCGCGAGTCTTCTTCCGTATGGATCACGTTCTCAGCCGATCAGGTGTCAGACGACAACACTCCTCCCATGACGAAGGAGCGGGGCACCCACTTCATGAACGTAATTGCGCGACTGAAGCCGGGCGTATCCCTAAATCAAGCGCAAGCCGCGATGGACGTGATTTCTTCAGGGCTCGCGAAGCAATACCCGGACACCGACAAGTATTTCGGAGCGCAGGTGATGTCCGAACAGGATAGGCTGACGCGCGCAATCCGGCCCGCGTTACTCATGTTGATGGTTGCCGTCGGGCTAGTGCTGCTGATCGCATGCGTTAACGTGGCTAACCTGCTGCTCGCGCGCGCCACCACCCGAGGACGCGAAATTGCGATCCGTGCAGCGCTTGGAGCGGGCCGAAAGCGCGTCGTGCGGCAACTGCTGACGGAGAGTTTTTTGCTCGCAGGCATTGCCGGAGTGCTCGGAGTGATGATTGCAGCGTGGGGCAGCGCTCTACTTGTGCGATTGAGCCCGCAAGGTCTGCCGCGCGCCGGAGAAATTCATACGGACGGATGGGTCCTGGCATTCACGGTGTGTATTTCGGTGTTTACAGGTCTCGTGTTTGGGCTTGCTCCCGCGATTCAGATCACTCGCGCGAATTTGGTAGACGCGCTGAAAGAGGGATCGGTGAGTTCAACCGCCGGAAGCCATCGCCATCTTTTGCGGAGCTGGCTTGTAGTGGTTGAAATGGCGCTCGCTCTCGTGCTTTTGGTAAGCGCAGGCCTTTTGATTCGAAGTCTTGTGCGTCTACAGAATGTGAATCCCGGCTTTACTCCTCAAAACGTTCTCGCGACCGACGTCGATCTACCCTCACCGAAATATACAAATGCGAAACAAGACCAATTCGCGCGCGAATTATTGCCAAAATTGGCTGCGCTCCCAGGCGTTCAATCCGTCGCAGGAGTGTTTCCGCTGCCAATGAGTGGTTCCGAAATGCGAACTACGGTTGGGATCGAAGGCCGGCCGGTGGCGAAGAGTGACGAGGCGCATTCCAATCTTGTCTCGATCACTCCCGACTATTTCCGTACCATGAAAATCCCATTGTTACAGGGACGCGATTTTACGGCGCAGGACGGTCCCGATACGAATCCTGTAATCATCGTCACCGAATCTCTCGCGCGGCAATTCTTCCCCGGCGAAAATCCGATCGGGAAACACATTCGTCCGGGAATATCTGTCGACGATAAGCCCTCGCGCATGCGTGAGATTGTAGGCGTGGTCGGTGACGTTAAATTCAAAGATCTCGCCGACGAATGGTATCCCACTTCATATCTGCCTCAATCGCAGGTTCCGATCGGAAGCATGACCATCGTCACTCGTACGTCCGGTGATCCTTCCAGCGTCGCGCGCCCTATTGCTGAAACCGTGCGCTCCATTGATCCGGATCTTCCTGCATTCAACGTCAAGACGGTCGAAGAGTATTTAGATGGCACGATCGCCATCCCTCGATTCAATACTTTGCTGCTCGGAGTTTTTGCCGGTCTCGCACTGGTATTGACGGCCATTGGCCTATACGGCGTGATTTCGTATTCCGTGGCGCAGCGCACTCACGAGATTGGGATTCGGATGGCGCTCGGCGCGCAACCCGGGGACATGGTGCGCCTCGTTGTAGGCCAAGGGCTTCGGTTGGGTATGATCGGCGTAGGAGCAGGTCTTGTGGCCGCCTTTATCCTCACGCATTTTCTTTCGAGCCTGCTCTTTGGGGTCTCGACAACCGATCCCGTTTCGTTCCTAAGCGTGGTGCTGATGCTTCTCGCCGTCGTGACGCTGGCCTGCTACATCCCGGCGAGGCGAGCAATGCGCGTAGACCCGATGGTGGCATTGAGATACGAATAGCGCGGCGGCGCAAACGCTACGCGCGAGACTGTCCGAATTCGAGACGTGCATTCCCGCTAGTGGGCAAGAACGACGCCTTAAGACCTCAAAATAGCTTGTAAGCTGCTGAATAATATAGTTTTATAATACGTCCGGGCTGGTAGCCTACCTGCCCATATTTGGGAGTCTCCCAATCGCGGCGCATTGAATCAAGCAGCCGGGAGCGCGACCAATGACCACTATGGCGATCGAGATCACTCCCGAAACCAACACGCCTCTTCCGCGAATCCTTATTGCAGACGACCAGCCGGATGTTCTCGAAGCTCTCCGTTTGCTGCTGAAAGGTCATGGCTATGTCACCGAGTCCGTCACTTCGCCTGCAGCAATCATCGATAGCCTCACGAACAAGCAATTCGATCTTGTCCTCATGGATTTGAACTACGCGCGAGACACGACTTCGGGCCGCGAAGGGCTCGATCTCCTCGCGGAGTTGCAGGCGGTCGATGGCGCGCCACCGATCGTCGTAATGACAGGATGGGCCACAGTGGGGCTTGCCGTGGAAGCCATGCAACGTGGCGTAGGTGATTTCGTCGAGAAGCCGTGGGTGAATGTGCGGCTGCTCGAGATACTGAAAAAACAGATTGCGCTGGGCCACGAAAAGCGCGCCGCGAAACAGCAAGCCATCGAGAAAAACCACGCGCAAGACAAAGTCGCCTTGCAATTCCAGCGGCGTGAACGCGAAGTGGAAGAAGCACGCGAGATCCAACAGGGGCTTTTGCCTCAGGAAATTCCTCAGCTTCCGGGATACCAGATTGCCGGGGCATGGCAGCCGGCGCGAATTGTCGGCGGAGATTATTACGACGTACTGCCGTTCGACGGCGACGCGGTGGCACTGTGCATCGCGGATGTTGCCGGTAAAGGGATGCCGGCGGCGATGCTGATGTCAAATTTTCAGGCTGGCGTCCGTGGATTCGCGTCGCCTTCGATGTCTCCAGACACGCTTTGCGAGAAATTGAACGCGCTTATAACTAGAAATATTGCTGCCGATCGCTTCATCACTTTCTTCTACGCGCATCTCGACGGCCCTTCGCGCCGCCTTTCGTATGCGAATGCTGGACACAATGCGCCAATCGTTCTGCATCGCGACGGTTCACACCACAGGCTCGACGCTGGCGGCGGCGTTCTCGGAATATTCAAGAAACAATCGTTCATATCGCAAACGATCGAGCTCGCGCCAGGCGACCGCTTGGTGCTTTTCACCGACGGTGTTACCGAAGCTCACGACGCGGATAACATCGAGTTTGGTGACTCGCGTCTCCTCAGCTTGCTTGAACAATTACGAGACGTGAATTCACAGGAAATGCAGGCGAGAATCTTCAGCACCGTCGGCGAATTCTGTCAGGGCAAGTGGGACGATGACGCGACGGTGATCGTGCTTACCGTGGAATAGGCATGGAATGAGCGAGCAATAAGCGAAGGCAGGCAACCGCAAGCCATTCGCTATCGACTTAAAGAGTGAGGCGACGTGATTAAACTTTCGAATGTGGAAAAGGTTTACGAATCGGGCGCAGGGAAAACGTGGGTGTTGCGCCGGATCAATCTGGATATTGCAGACGGTGATTTCGTGACGATCATGGGTCCATCAGGCGCTGGCAAATCCACTCTGATGGGGATTATCGGAATGCTCGACGGCGCCTGGAAGGGCGAATACTTTCTGGTCGATCACGCCGTGCACAAACTCGACAATCGCCACCGTGTGGAGCTTCACAAAAAATATATCGGCTTCGTTTTTCAGCAATACCATCTTCTCGATAATCTCACGGTCGCTGAAAATCTCGATCTTCCGCTTTCTTATCGCGATATCAAAAAAACCGAGCGCGAAGGAATGGTGGCGGACGCTCTTGACCGCTTTCAGATCGTCGGAAAGAAATCGCTCTATCCGAATCAGCTTTCCGGTGGACAACAACAGCTCGTGGCCGTGGCCCGCGCTGTAATCGGGAAGCCCAAGCTGATTCTGGCCGACGAACCAACCGGAAGCCTGCACTCCAGCCAGGGAAAAATGATCATGGACATGCTGAAAAGGCTGAATGAAGAAGGGACCACGATCATTCAAGTGACGCACAACGATGCGTGGGCCGCCTATGGCAATCGTATCATTCAGCTAGCGGACGGCTGGATCGTTGATGGTCAGACGCAAGCGGGCGCGGCGTAAAGACTCTTCCGAATGTGACAGTCGCAGGGAGGCTGTGAATGCGGGCTTTATTGCAAGACGTTCGATACGGCCTTCGCATGCTGGGGAGAAATCCGGGATTCACGTTGATCGCGGTGCTTACACTCGCGCTCGGAATCGGCGCGAACACTGCGATTTTTTCTGTCGTGAATGCCGTGCTGCTGCGACCTCTTCCGTTCCCCAACTCGAGCCGCATCGTCTGGGCATGGGGAAATTTTCCGCTTTACGATAGAGCCGCTGTCTCGCCGCCTGATTTTCTGGTCTATCGCGCGCAAAACCATGTCTTCGAGCAATGGGGCGCGATCGGATTTGGAAGCAGTCTTTTCAATCTTGCTGGAACCGACAAGCCCCAGCAGGTTCGCGGGTCGTTGGTAACGCAAGGATTCTTCGAGACTCTCGGAGTTCGCCCGTTGCTCGGTCGCACATTCTCTCTCGCTGACGAACAGGAACACGATCCGCGTGTGGTCATTCTCAGTAATCGTTTCTGGCGCGACCGATTTGGAAGCGATCCTGACGTCCTCGGGAAAACCCTGAAAATGGATGCGTCGCAGATGACCGTAGTCGGCGTTCTTGGCGCCGACTTGCCTCTTTTTTCGGACGACGATTTCTGGATACCGGCACCCTTTCAGAATGAAGGCATGTCCTCACACCGCACTCATTTCCTTCGTCCGATCGCCTTGCTGAAACCCGGCGTGAGTCTTGAGCAAGCGCAAGCGGAACTGAACACGATCGCAGCTCAGCTCGCTGCGGATTTTCCTGATACGAATAAGGATTGGAATTTGCGCCTCGAGCCCGCTCACACTGCTCTCATCGGCAACGTTCGTCCGCTGCTTCTCGTACTGCTCTGCGCCGTTGGGCTGGTGCTACTGATTGCTTGCGCCAATGTCGCGAGCTTGCTGCTCGCCCGCAATTCGGTTCGCGCCCGAGAAATTGCCATTCGTACTGCTCTCGGAGCGGGTCGCTTTCGCCTCGTACGTCAAATGCTCACCGAAAGTGTGCTGCTTTCATTAGCAGGAGGCGGAGCAGGAGTTGTGCTGGCCATCTGGTGCGTCGCGCTTCTTGGAAAGTTCGGTCCCGCTAGCCTGCCGCGCCTGAACGAAGTGAGCATCAACACGCCGGCGCTTCTCTTCACCGCAGCCGTGGCGCTCGTTACCGGGATTCTTTTCGGTCTGGGTCCAGCTTTGCAGGCCAGCCGCCGCGATCTGACGATCAGTTTGAAAGAGGGCGGCACCGCCGGAAGCTCGCGCCGCAAAAGCCGCGCTCATGATGCGCTGGTTATTGCCGAAGTGGCGCTCGCGCTCGTCGTGCTGATTGCGTCGGGTCTTCTCGTCAATAGCTTCTGGCGATTGATTCACGTCCGTCCGGGCTTTGATTCTTCGAATGTGCTCACGACTCAGATCTCGCTGATCCAGCCCACCTACAAAGAAGATTCGCGGCAGATCGCATTTTTCGATCAGTTGCAAGACGGGCTAAAAACAGCGCCCGGCGTCGAATCCGCCGGATTTATTTCGGAGCTTCCCATGGCCGGACAGGCGAACGACACCTTTTTCACGATCACCGAGCATCCGCCTGCCGATCCCACCGACCGGGACGATGCCGATTTCCGGGTTGTCGGCGGAGATTATTTTGCCGCGATGCGCATACCTTTGCTCGCGGGTAGGCAATTGTCGCCCCAGGATTCCCCCGCCGCGCCGAAAGTGATCCTGATTAACGAGCCATTCGCAAAACGCTTCTTCGGTTCTGAAAACCCGATCGGCAAGCATCTCCAGATTTTCGAAGGTAAACCCGAATTCGTTTCGCGCGAGATTGTCGGGATTGTCGGAGGCAACAAGCATTTCGCGCTTCAGGAAATGCCGCGCCCGGAGATGTTCATCCCGTATCTCCAGGCGCCGCGCTCACGCATGAATGTGGTGGTGCGCACCGCGGGCGATCCCGCTGCGATGGCGCCCGTCGTGCGCGCAGCAGTGCAGTCCGTGGACCGCGACGAAGCAACCGCCGCATTCCGCACAATGACCGACGTAGTCGCGGAGTCTGCCGCCGGAGATCGCTTCAACGCGTTGCTCCTCGGAGCATTCGGCGCGATCGCGCTTTTGCTCACCGCAGCGGGCATTTTTGGCGTGCTTTCCTACCTCGTCACACAGCGTACGCGTGAGATTGGCGTGCGAGTGGCGCTCGGCGCGCAGCCGGCTGACGTTCTCGGCGTGATCGTTGGTCACGGGATGCGACTCGCATTCATCGGCGTCGCGATCGGGCTTGCCGGAGCCCTGGCCCTCACGCACTGGATGTCGAGTTTCCTCTACGGCGTGAAGGCCACCGACCCGCTCACGTTCATTGCCGTTACGGCAGTACTGTCCGTCACTGCTCTCGCGGCCTGCTATCTTCCAGCGCGCCGCGCAATGCGTGTCGATCCGATGGTCGCGCTGCGGTACGAATGATGCGAACCGTGCGGTTTCTTTCGAATGATTGGATGTCTGCGGAAGAAAGCTTCTGGCAATTGAACGAGAGATTCACTCTGGCACGCGCGATTTCGTTCCTGGAATCGGAAGAAGTACGGAAAATAGAAAGCGAAAACCAGGACGCGCTGTTGTCGCAGCGCAAGCGTCTAAGTCTGCGGCGTTTCAGCGATTCCGTCCCGGAAATGCGACTGGCTTCAGGTAGGGGATTTCGTAGGCGGAATTTCTCGGCGCGGGGCATCGCTCTCGCGCCCAATCAGCAAGGGGCACTGGTGGCAAAGAAGATGGACGAAACCGATCGGCCGATCGAAGAGCCGGGCCGCGCCGGAGTGACGGTTCTGGCTGAGGAAATCGACGAGAGGCTTTCCAGCGCGAAAAATTCCACAACCGCAGAATTGCGCGGAATCCGGAAGGAATTCACTCATCGGCTGAAAGACGCGGCGCCGCATGTGGTGATTGAACTCGCCGGGCTGTTGATTGACGTCCACCATATCCACTACCGCTTCGTCGCCTACGAATTGATTCATCACCATCCGGCGGCTCTCTCTCACCTGAATGCCTGGCAACTCGAACAGCTGGGACGCGGGATTTCGAGTTGGGGCGCGGTTGATTGCTTCGCCGTGTATTTGGCGGGGCCAGTATGGCGAGGACGGCGCGTTCCGAATAGCTTAATTCACGGTTGGGCGAAATCAGCCGATCGCTGGTGGCGCCGCGCAGCACTAGTCAGCACTTTGCCGCTTAATAGTAAAGCGCGGGGCGGCGAGGGCGACGCATATCGCACGCTTCAGGTTTGCCGCCTGCTGGAGCGCGATCGCGATCCTATGGTCGCCAAAGCACTTTCGTGGGCGTTGCGCGAACTCGCCAAACGCGATCCTCGAGCTGTGCGCGAATTCATCACGAGTCGCAACGATGTGCTCCCGGCAATCGTCCTGCGCGAGGTAACGAACAAGCTGAAGACCGGCGTCAAAAATCCAAAACTGAAGTCGAAAGCGGCAGCCAAAAACTAGCAGCCGTTCAGGTGCCCACGAGTGAGGCGTAAGCTGTGAATGCACTTCGCCAGGATATTCAATACGCGATTCGCATGCTGGCGCGGAATCCCGCGTTCACGATCGTCGCTGTTCTAACGCTCGCGCTCGGCATCGGCGCAAACACTGCGATATTCAGCGTCGTGCGCCGAGTTCTGCTTCAGCCTCCACCCTATCAGCAGCCAGAAAGCCTCGTTCAAATCTACAACACATATTTCCCCACGTGGCCGCAGCTCGGTTTGTCGCCCGGGGATTTTCTGGATTTCCGGCGGCAGGCGCAGAGCTTCTCTGAAATGGCGGCCTACATCGATGTCCCGCAGGGATTCAATCTCACCGGGCAAGGCGAACCGGAGCGCGTTCAAGCCGCCTACGCGGATTCTAATTTTTTCCCGATGCTCGGCGTTCGCCCGATCACGGGACACTCGTTTACTTCTGAGCAGGACAAACCTGGCAGCGCGCCTGCCGTATTGATCACGCATCGTTTCTGGAAAAATCACTTCGGCTCGGATCCCAGCGTCATCGGGCGCACGCTCACTCTCGACGGCAAAGGCTACACGCTGATCGGCGTACTACCAGCCAAGCTCGACCTTGCGCGATGGGCCGATCTGTGGCTACCCATTGGTCAGTATGAAGACGATCTCACTGGTCACATTCATCACCCGTACAGCGCGATTGCCCGACTGAAAGGCGGCACGACGCTCGCGCAAGCGCAAGCTGAACTGAAAACTCTCAATCGCCAGGAAGAGATTGCGTTACCCGACACGCACAAGAATTGGGGTGTCGGCATTCAACCGATGCAGGACCCGTCGGCTGCGAAGTTGCGCGAGGCTCTCATTGTGCTCTTCGGCGCCGTGGGACTCGTGCTGTTGATCGCGTGCGCCAATATTGTCAACTTGCTTCTCGCGCGTAACGCTGCCCGGCAAAAAGAAATCGCGCTGCGTATCGCGCTCGGCGCAAGCAGGTTCCGGCTCGTTACCCAATTACTGACGGAGAGCGTTCTGCTCACGGCGCTCGGCGGCGTCGGAGGAATTATTCTAGCGGGCATCGGTCTCGGCGCACTGAACGCGTTCGTACCATCCGATCTCGACGTCGTGAAAGATGCAGGCCTCAATGGCGCGGTGCTCGCCTTCACGGTAATCGTCTCCCTATTTTGCGGCATCGCCTGCGGACTGATTCCTGCGATCCAGACTTTGAAGCAAGATCTGCATGACGTATTGAAAGAGGGTGGAAGAATTTCGGGCGCACCGGGCAGCGAAAAGCTGCGCAGCGCTCTGGTGATTTCTCAAATTGCACTCGCATTGATACCGCTCGTTGGCGCCGGGCTGTTGATTCGAAGTTTTCAGCGGCTTCTGAGCGTCGATCCTGGTTTCCGTCCGGAGCACATTCTCACGATGGAAGTTCAGCAGCCGGCTATTTCCCAAACCGAACTGAGCAAGATGTCAAACGATCAGCAGACCGATTTGTTTCGTAAACAATCGATTCAATTTCAGCAGATGGCTGATCGCATCCAAAGCCTGCCCGGGGTAAAAGCAGTCGGCGGCGTCGACGTGCTTCCTCTCGCCACAGCGCTGCATTCGGCATCGCGCTTCTTGGTAGAAGGCCAACCGGCGCCGCAAGCGGGTGCTCGCCCCGTTGCGCAAACACGGGCCGCGAGCGTGGGCTATTTTGAAGCGATCGGAATTCCGCTGAAGAGAGGCCGCCTGTTTGCCGAAGCGGATTTCGGCGGCTCAAGCCTCGTTATCAACGAATCGATGGCAAGAAGATTTTGGACAGATGCAGATCCGATCGGCAAACGCATCAATTTCTGTTCGATGGCTCCCGAGCCTTGCTGGTCGCAAGTCATCGGCGTAGTGGGAGACATCCATCAATTCGGCCTGGACGCCGCGCCAACATTTGACGTCTACGGCGCAGGAGCATGGACTCCGAACTTCGTAATCCGCGCCACTTCCGATCCGGCATCGCTCGCGCACGCTGTAGCGGAAGAAATCCACAAAATCGATCCGAATCTCCCGGTCGTCCACGTAACGACTATCGACAGCTTGCTTTCAGACACGGTTGCACCGCGGCGATTCTCCACCGTGCTGCTCATAATTTTCGCAGGCCTCGCGCTCATCCTTGCAGCCGTCGGAGTCTATGGTGTGATGAACTACCTCGTAAGCCGCCGTACGAATGAAATCGGCTTGCGAATGGCGCTCGGCGCGCAACCGAGCGATATCTGGCAGCTCATCGTGGGACGCGGGGCGAAACTCGCCGTCGCAGGCGTTGCAATTGGTGTCGTAGGCGCTCTCGCGCTCGCGCGGCTACTCGCCAGCTTGCTGTTTGAAGTGCGTGCGAGCGACCCGATAACTTACGCCGCCGTGGTGCTTTTGCTCACAGGAGTAGCGCTGCTTGCCTGCTATTTTCCGGCGCGACGCGCGATGCGCGCCGATCCAATGATTGCTTTGCGACACGAATAACACCTGAGAGATGGACAGGGAGTAGTTAAGAAGTAATATAGCGGCTCATCTGCGAGTCTCTTCAGGGGCGAACCAATGGGAACGATCTGGCAGGATTTGCGATATGGCTGGCGAGTGCTCAGGCGAAGCCCTGGCTTCACGGTGGTCGCTATTCTAACGCTCGCGATCGGCATCGGCGCGAATGCAGCGATGTTCAGCATTATTAACACTGTCTTGCTGCGACCGCTGCCTTTTCCA
>Ga0210387_10001565_pt1 | contig 17296 bp, 13 predicted proteins | sample IncBWC7OmetaG_FD_160108 | JGI IMG/M metagenome (GOLD analysis project Ga0210387, IMG submission 160108) | Forest soil microbial communities from Barre Woods Harvard Forest LTER site, Petersham, Massachusetts, United States - Inc-BW-C-7-O ...
GTGGCGCTGAAGGTGGCCGACTGGTCCGGCGTTGCCCATCGCGCGCAGCTTGATGTGTACAACGACCATCTCGCCGATGCCGACGCGGTGGTCAAGCGTCTGCACCCGTACGACATCGTCTGCGTCATGCGGGAACGCACGCCGCTTCAGCGCGGCATCCTCGAACGGTTGCCGAATTTGAAATTGATCGCCTCGACCGGTCCGCGCAATGCCTCCATCGACCTGGAAGCGGCCGCCGCGCAGGGCATCAAGGTGGTCCACACCGGATATTTTGGCAGCCCCACCGTTGAACTCACCTGGGCGCTGATCTTGGGCTGCGCGCGGCACCTCACCGAAGAGGCTGCCGCAGTCCGGCGCGGCGAATGGCAGCACACCATCGGCGATGACCTGTCGGGCCAAACGCTGGGAATCATAGGGCTTGGCAACCTCGGAGCAAAAGTGACCCAGGTGGCATTGGCATTCGGCATGAAGGTGATTGCGTGGAGTCAAAACCTCACCGCCGAAAAAGCCGTTGCCGCCGGCGCAACGCTCGTGTCTAAGGACGACCTGTTGCGGCAAGCGGATTTCGTCTCGATACACTTGGTGTTGAGCGAGCGCACGCGCGGGCTCATCGGCACCCGCGAGCTATCCCTGATGAAGCCCACGGCGCGCCTGATCAATACCTCGCGCGGACCCATCGTGGTGGAGGCCGACCTCATTGAAGCGCTCAGCTCGAGGAAAATCGCCGGCGCCGCCATCGATGTCTACGATACCGAACCGCTGCCGCCGCATCATCCGTATCGAAAGCTCGCGAACCTGGTGGCGACGCCGCACATCGGCTACGTGTCGCGCAGACTGTACGAGCGGTTTTATCGCGACACGGTGTCAAACATTGTCGGCTGGCTGGATGCGCAAGGCAACGGAGCGTAACGGCTGAACCGGGAATGGGATTGCGTGTCAGCCCGTGCGCCTGCTAAAAGTCATCAGGGCGATCAATTAACCGCTGGCGGTAATGTTTAACGGTAGGTATCTCGATTCTAGTGGCAGAAACTCGGTAAATGATCCGATACGGCCTTTCAAGGACTTCCCGCACTTCGTCGTCGACGAAAGCCTGTAATCGCGTTCCGCCGCGCGGCGTGAGCACAAGCGCCTCTGCACGATCCAGAATGCCCTCGACCATGGCCAGCGCACTCGGCTTGGAATCTTGCGCGATGTAATCGTGGATCTCCGCGAGCCGTGTCCGCGCCCGGGCGGTCCACGTGACCTTCATCGACGTCGGCCGTATTCTCGTCGCAGATCCTCAGAGTCAGTGACACGCGCAGCCTTGGCATCGGCGAGCCCAGCCTCCACGTCACCTCGAAGCTCTAACGCATACACCAGGTCCTGCCAGGTTGCGTCGTCCGGCAAGGCTTCGATCAATTCACGTGCCCGCTGCTTGATGGCTTCTGCCATAACGTGTCCTTGACCCGTGGAAACAACCTAGCTCGGAATTTTACCCGATTGCGAGCACTTGGCACCGTAGAGAAAACATAGCGTTTGATGCCTTTTCGTGCGCTACGTGCCTGTTTTGCGTGAGGGCCGGCCTGCTTTTACATTTTTTTCATTGTGACGAACGAGGGATGGATCTATTCCGAAGGCAAACCACGCGGCTATCTGACCGGTGCGTCCAGCTACCACTCCGCCGCGCACTTCGCCGAGTTTGCCGACAGCCACCGCTTTGGGGCGGCGCTCGGTGCGTTTGCCAAAAATGTAACCAAAGTCATTGGGGTCAATGTAATTCCCTTCGACTTGCCTGCAATCCAGGGACATTTCAACGAGGGGCGGCCACCCACTAGGATATTCATGCTTCATTGTCTTTCCGAAAGCTGTAAAGCACCGACACCAGCCGGAAATCCTATTATTTGCTCCCTCATCGTCCAGCGTCGAATGCGGCCTTGAATCGCGGCCAGAACGACGCGCCCCACGCTTTCAACTTGTTGGTGTAGAACACTTTCTCGGGATACCTCTGTACGTTCGGGCCGAACCAGTCAGAGTCACGAAAGCTCGGCGCAACGTCGGACTTGATACCGTCTTGTTCCGGGCTGAAGAGGTACGTTGCGTTCAGCACGCCCCATTTCTCGGATCGAAAGAAATGGACGGCGACCAGGTCCTGCGGATAAGTGACACCCTTGGCTGCCAGATCGCCCGCCGCGGCGCGCACGATGTTATCCATTTGCATCGCCTTGTCCCCCCACTGTTGCCATGGGGGGGTGAACATCGAATGCATCACCCAGCAGGCCTGATGATCGAAGGGCACAATCTCTTCCTTGCTCGTATAGATATTGTCCGGATTCGCGCAATTTTTGAATTCATCGAAGCCGGTAGGCGCTTCCGAAGGGCTCCTCAAGGCGTTGACGACCATGGCGCCGGCGAGTCGTCCCTTTTCAATCCTGCCGAGAAAATAACTCATGCCCTTATTTTGGGGGCTTTTCAGCACCCAGATGTTGAAGCTCGCGAGCACTGCCCAATCCCCCTGCGGCAGCGGTACCTTGAACCCGTCCATCAGCAACTCATGCTGGTATGTGCGACCGATCAGCGCGCTATCGATTCCGGCGGCATTCTTTTGCGCCGGTTGATTGTTTGGCGTCGCGAGCGACAATCTTGCTGATGCGGGCGCGGTCTGCGGAGACGTGGCAGCGGGCGGCGGCGTCGCGGCAGCGGGAGCTTTGTTAGGCGCGGAAGCAGACGGAGCTTGCGTGGTTGATGCTTGGCCAGTCCGGGCCCTCAGCGCGTCGGGTGCTGGCCCTCGGGAGACCGATGGCAATGCGGCGACCTGCGGCGGCGGCGTGTAACTGGCCTCACTGATGACCGGCGGCAACGCCTGCCCGGAATGCAACTCCACATGAGGCGGAAACAGTGCGGCAAGAAGCAATAACAGCGCGGCGCACAGAAGCGTAAAGCGCCATAACGGCGCTCGTCTCCAAAGTGCCGTCGCCGTCGTGAAGCGCGAGAGAGGCCTCGCGATGCTCATTTTTCCGGCCTGGCGATAATCAACCCGTTGCGCGACACGACGGCTACCTTGGCGTAGCCGCGCTGCTTGGCTTCGATCAACGTGTCGGCAATCGACTCTTCAGCTGCCCGTACCAGATCCCGCGTCGATGAAGCGGCGCCGAGCTTCTTCTGCCGCCTCATCATATCCATCAGGATGTCGGGATCGATTCCACCCTCCGCAATCTCGAGACCGTACCCTTTGATCATCAGCTCGATCTCGAGTGCCGTCACGCGTGCAATGTCGAGTCCGGAGAGCGGCTTGAATACAAAGATCCGATCGATTCTGTTCAACACCTCGGGTGCGAATCCGCTTTCCCGCAACGCATTCGTGCATACTCGACGTAGTTCGTCGGGATTACCGGCGTGGGTAACTTGCAGTGCTTGCAGCGTGTCGGTCGCGGCATTCGTGGTCAACACGAAGATGGCGCCTGAGGTCGAGATTTGTTGCCCATCCGACGCTTCGGTGATAAATCCATCGTTCCATGCGGTCAGAAAATTCTTTTGTACTTCCGAATGCGCCTTCTCAATTTCGTCCAGCAGGACGACGGCATCGGGAGTATCGCGCAGCGCCGCCGTGAGTTTCCCGTACGAATCCGAACCCATGTAGCCCTTCGACGTGCCGAAGAGCTGCGTCGCCGCATGCCCACCGGCCGAAAACTGAGTCATGTCGAAGTGCAGAAGCTTGCGCTGCAGATCAGCCGCCAGACACTTCGCCAGATACGTTTTACCCGTTCCGGGTGGACCGGCCAGCATGAATACCCCGACCGGTTTGCCGCGCTGCTTGAGGGCGAGGCGGCGCCGAATTTGGGCCGCCATGTCGTCGCAGACCGCGTCCTGGCCGATGACTCGCGATTTCAACGCCTGCGCCAGCTGTTCGGAGTCGATGAAAACCGCTTCCGGCTCTTTGGCCAGCTTCCCCTCGAGGGCCTGGCGATTGGTCAAACGATCAAGGATGTCCATGATGACTCCTGCCTTACCGAGAGGGGCGCCGGCGTTGCGGCGACGTTCGTGAAAAAAACCTGCAAAGCTCGTGATACAAAAAATTACCGACAGGATCGCGATGACCCAGGCGTATTTGTTCAATAGTACGGATATTTTCAGAACATAATGATCGAGAGCCCCGACGCTCGGTCCGTGCTGCAGCACAAACTGCGCGACGAAAACGATGGCTATCAAGAGGAAGGCGAGAGGCATAAGCCGCGTCGCCGCTGCAAGAATTGATTTCATCAATCGAACCGCACATTCAAACCCAAGGTTTGCCCGACGCTCATGATCGGAAACGCGGCCCGCGAGGCGCCCGAAGCGAATCCGACGGTGATGCCACCGCCTTCACCATCGCGGATTCCAGTGACTTTGACCACTCCGTCGAGCGGGACCGGTATCGCGAACGTCACGGGCTGCTTGGCCAAAGTAACCGTCCGTGAATAGCCCTGACTGTCGATCCGCACGGCATCGCCGTCCTCAGCGTCGGTATCCCATAAGGTAATCCATGCGAGCCGGTTTGGATGAGTTGGTTGACTCAATGGGGCGGGCGCGGTGGCCTGCGCTGCAACCTCACCGGTGTTTGCTTGAGGCGCTGCTGCTTGAACATTGGATGTCATTGCCGCCTTCTCCGCGGCACTCAGATTCATACCCTCGATGGCGCCGGCAATGTCGGCCGCCGCGACCGGCGATAGCGGCAGCGGCTTGAGAGCCGCAAAAGCGGCTGCTCGTGCGTTCGCCTCGGCGGGGTCCACAGCATCGCCTGATTGGTGCAGGTACCAGGGTGCGCCGCCCGACACGAAATACTGCGCAGATCCGACGCCGCCGACGAGGACCAGGCTCGCCAGCAGCGACTGCGCCAGCACGGCGAGACCGGAATAGCGTCTGGCTCCAGCCTGGAGGCCCGGCACCGAACCTTTCCTTGGATTCATCGGCATCATTCCCTCAATGCGAACTAAAGACCAAGTCAAACCCGCGGGCGCCGCGCCTCGCGACTACATCCCTGGCTCACCACGTCCGGTTGGTTACTATAAGCCGCAGGTGATTGGCCTCCGATGAACCCTCGTCACAACTACGGAGCATGCAAAGATTGGGAGCCCAGACCTCAACGCGCACCCATACCGATATTTGACATATGCTGAGACCCCGAGCTGCATTCGTCAAATCCGGCGTGAGCACATATTTCGGAAATCCTCGGACATTGCGAGAATCGATGCGACGTGAACAATCCGGAGATCCGCGCTTCGGGCTCTTCTTCGAAACGGTGATGGTTTGGACAGGGCGCCGCCGATCGAGATGCGGCACGCGATTTGAACCGTAAGGGTGACATCCGACGCACTTGCAATCCCATCGTCTGTGCCGCTGCGACTCGCTGTCCTCGATTGATTGACAATTTTGTGGAGCTCCCGTATAAAAAAACTGCGGGAGCTGTGCTGGTCTGCTCTGCCAATGCGGTACGACACGTGTTGGTTCGAAGAACAAGGATGTTAATACGATGAATAACGCCCTCTTGCATGGAACCGACGCGACACGCAGCCATGGACCGCGCTGTTTTTATCCTGAGTTTGAACAGTTCCCCACCGCTGGCTCGATGCCGTCAACGTGACTACCGCATTGAGCAATTCGATCGGGCTGATTGCGTGCGCCGCCCTGGCGATGCCAGCGGTCGCGAACCACACTGAGAACGCAACTGGGAATGATTCAATGGTCGAACCTATCGGTCATCAACATGTTCTGGAACTTGAGAAAGCGGTTTCAGCGCGCACATCCGATGGCGGCTGGTTTACTTCCGCGTCATGGAGTTCAGACGGTACGAAAATAGCTGTGAGTGGCGGCTATCCTGAGACGGATATCTTTCTAGCGAGCACACTTTCGGTTGTCGAGAAACTTGATGGCGGACCGAAGGGGTTCGCCGGCGGATCGCAACACAACGTTGCATTCAGTGCCGATGGCCGATTATTGGTGTCGGGACCGTTGATTGCCACTGTGTGGGATACGGCATCCTGGCAACAAAAGCTTCAGCTGATCGGACCGAGCCGTTCCGCGCCACAGCCGTTTGGCATTCGATCCATCGTATTTAGCCCAGATCGGCAGTTCGTAGTCGTAGCCTATCAATCGGCGGGTCACCCGGGTGTACCCATCGTTGCCTATCGAATAACGGATGGCTCGGTTGCTTGGACTTATCAGTTGAAGCCAACTATCGGACTACCGTCGGTTGGCACACCCTTAGTTACCATTACCGCGCGCAATGAGATAGCGTTTGGCACTCGGGAAGGCACTCCAGATGTCAGCAGCGATAGACGAAAATTGTCACGCATTGTGATTCTGGATGCAGTGTCGGGAACAATGGTGCGAAGTATTGATGATATCCATACTGATAGCCCGACAGCGCTGGCAATAACCAATGACGGACAGTGGTTTGCTACGGCTACTCTAGAAAACAAGGACCCAGTTAGGATCTGGAACGCGGTGTCCGGCGCACGGATCAAAGAATTAACGGTGCATACAGAGGTCTCGGCACTGGCGTTTAGTCTGGACGGCAGATACTTAGTGGGTAGCGTTTCGGAGTCCCCTGGGCATTCCAATTTACGAATTTGGAATGTTGAAACCGGTGCAGTTGTCCAGGTCTTTCCGACTCCACGGGAAGTTGGCACTGCTTTTGGCCTCGAGTTTAGCCCCGACGGCAGTCGTCTCGTTGCTGTGGGGCATGGAATTGCGGTGCTTAGGTATCAACCCGGACACTAGTCGGCGAATTACCATTCGATACCAGTAAATAAAACTACGGCAAGGAGAGCAGCGTCATGTCAGTCATCGGGGGCACAGGAACAACGACAACTGGGGCAACTATTGGGCAAGCCGCCACGTTAAATTCGGCTGCGTACGATACCCTGAGCAAAGATACCGTTATCGACGGATACAAAGTAGTAGAGCAAGTTCCGATTAACAGTAACGGATTTGGCTACACAGAATTCGTCAATCAGTCAAATGGCAGTATTTATGTGGCGATTGAGGGCACGGTCCCCTCGAACGTCAATACGCTTCTCGCGGACTTATCAATAGTGGTCGGTCAGGACCCCGCTTCCGACAACGATGCTCTAAATGCAGTAAATGCCATTGTTGACAATAATCCCGACACTCTCGTACAGATAGGTGGTCATTCCCTGGGCGGCCAAGAAGCAGCCTATGTGAGCTCGCAGCTGGGCCTAACTGCGCTCGTGCAAAACGCCCCGAATCCACCGGATACCACTAGTCAGGGTCCATTCGGCGACGCAAACGTATTGGCTATTGTTAGCCAGTATGACGTCGTTGGCCACGATGGAGCGTATTCAAATAGCGTTGTCCTTAATACCGGGGCTCAAATCTGGAATCAGTTTGGGTCGTACGGCACCCATTCCGTGGACGCGCAAAACGGAATGCTCTACACCATTCCGACCCTGAGCGACCAGGCGCTCAACAACTACAATCTGAACAACGCAACGAGTCCAAATATTGTATCGATTAGCGGGGGCGGCGGCGTCTCGTCAGTTGTCAACAGTGATGGTTCTACAACTTATACAAACAGCAAAGATGGCAGCCAGGAGACGGTATCGGCGCCCGACGCGAATGGCAATGAGTCCTTCTTCGGTATGTTTCCGGCGGCGGACGGTGCACCTCAGGGTTCATTCCAGGGAACCATCAATATCAACACGGGGGCTACTTCCGAGAGCGCCCAATACGCGGATGGAACGAGCGCCAAATACACCGATGACGGCAATGGCAACACGGTGACGACTAACTACGACTCGGGCGGCGCCCTATTGTCAACGACAGATGGCAAGACAACCAATGACGATGCGACCGGGACCTCGACGACGACGACGCAGACCTTCAATGCCGACGGCGTATTGACCGAAGCAACCACCGCGGACTCGACCGGGGCCAGCACCGATACCACCTACACGTACAACGCCGGATCAACGACCCTCACTACCACCGACTTTGCCGGCGGCGCCGAGACGGCCACGGTCATCGAAACGGTCACCGCCAATCCCGATGGCGGAAACCAGTCGGTTACCGATACGTACGTCGAGGGTGTTTTGCAAAGCGAAACGACCCAGACGGTTGATCCCAACGGCAACTCGTCGAGCGTAACAATTAACGCCGACGGAACCGAGACGACCTCCACTGACAACGGTAGTCAGACCGTCACGAATTCGTACAATCTCGACGGGCAACTCGTGAGTCAAACCACGCAGAATGATGCGGGCACTGCTAATCCTAACTACTCTTCGACGACATCCAACCGTTACAATCCTGACGGCACGTTGGCCGAGACGACGACGACGAATTCCGATGGCATCCAGTCCGACACGAACTATCTCTACGGAAGTGGCGGCTATGGCGGCTATGGCGGCTATGGCGGTTACGGAGGCGCCGAGACGGGTTCGACGACGACCTCACAAGACCCATATGGGATCACCACCGACACCATATCGACCAACGGAAATACCGTCACTAACGATTTTCTATTCACGTATCCGGCCACTGGGGATACACAGGAATCGACTACGGTCACGACGACGAATCCAGACGGTAGCGAGACGGTCAACACCACGACTGTTGTCAATGGAGCTGTCAGCTCTACTGAAACCACGGCTTACAATGGAAACGGCGGCCTGGTTCAAGATAATGTCGTTAATTATCAAGATGGAAACGTCAGCAGCACTTCATCTCTTTCTAACGCCTATAGCGACGATGGCCAACTGCAACAATCCGTCGCGACTACAGTAAGTGGCCCGTCGACGGATACGATCACGACAAGTTATCTAAATTATTTCCCGGACTCCTCCGTCGCAAATGAAGTGGCGGTGACCGATGAATATACCGGCCCCGATGGCAACTTTCACAGTCAAAGCAACTCACTCTACGCGCAGGATGGCACCCCGATCTTCAGCAATGACTCCTTCGTGGGGGACGGCATCTATGCGCCGCAACCCAGCCCTGCGCCGACAACAGGGGACAACGGAAGTGGTAATGGTAGTGATCGTGGGGGCGGCGGGTACGGCGGATATGAGGGATCTGGCGGTGACGGCGGCGGAGGAAGCGATGGTGGTGGCGGCAGTTACAGCGGGGGTGGTTATTCCTTTGTTGGCGGGAGCAACTCGCCGAGTGGCGGAGCCAACGGCAACATCGGAGTCATCGCCCAGCACGATCGGCTCACCGGTAGTCCTATCGCGGGCCTCATCGCGCAAACTGCGAGCAATCAAGCGTATGCCGCTATCGCCGCTTCGCAAACCTCTTCCGCGTCGAGCAACGCGGTGTTGGAAGGCGCTGCGTGGGACAGCAAGGTCGTAACCTGGAGTTTTGGGAGCGGCCCGGGCCCCTCTGTGGCGCCCTTCAGCAACGCGATCGTCAGTCAATATCAGGCCACCATCGAGCAGGCTTTCGCGGCATGGGGAGCCGCGTCAGGAATTACATTCGAGGAAGTCTCCGATTCGACGAGTTCAGACATTCGCGTTGGATGGGGCGACTTTCAGACGGCGACATCGGGAGTGGTGGGGTACACGAATTATCGGAATACGGCAGGAGCGATGAACGGAGCGCTCGTCCGGCTGGAGGACCCGACGCAAGACCCATTGACAGTCGGGCCGACTGGTCAACTGACCTATGAAGGAACGGACGCGACGCTGCTGCAGGTTGCAGAGCACGAGATAGGCCATGCACTAGGGTTCGCAGACGACTCGGACCCTTCCTCGATCATGTACGCGGTGGCCGGCAGCGCCAATCAGACGTTCGATGCAACCGACCTTGCGGGTATAGCGCAGTTGTACGGCGGATCATCGGCACCCAGTCAGACGGCAGTCGCCTCGACAGGGTCCAGCCAGGAAACCTATTACAACGGCGCCAACCAACTGGTTATTTCAGACACAAAGAATCCCGACGGATCGAACAGTGACGTGAGCTATAGCTATAACAATAATGGCTCCTATGTCGAGACCGCGGTGGCAACGCCGGCCGGGAGCAGCACGGCGACCACGGCGGTGTACGACGTCAGTGCCCAGGGACAGATTACCGGCGAGCAGGTGACCAGCCCGGGCAGCCCAACGACGACCTACACTTATAACGCCGCGGGCCAGCTGCTCACCGATGACGCCACGAATGCCGATGGTTCAACCAACGATGTGAGCTACAGCTACAACAGCGATGGCTCCTATGTGGAGACCGCGGTGGCGACGCCGGCCGGTGGCGGGACACCGACCACGACGGTGTATGACATCAACGCACAGGGACAGATCACCAGCGAGAACGTGACCAACCCGGATGGCTCGACGGCCGCGTACACGTACAACTCTGCCGGTCAGCTGCTCACCGATGACGCCACGAATGCCGATGGTTCAACCAACGATGTGAGCTACAGCTACAACAGCGATGGCTCCTATGTGGAGACCGCGGTGGCGACGCCGGCCGGTGGCGGGACACCGACCACGACGGTGTATGACATTAACGCGCAGGGACAGATCAGGAATGAGGAGGGCTTTCAGCTCCGGGCCGGCGGCTCTTACACAGACACGTGGTCAAATCAGGACGGGAGCCACGGTACCTATTGGTGGAATACTTCGACTCGCGAATATCTCGATAGCTCTTACAGCAGCGGCGGTAGCTACTGGTCGGATGAGTATCAGTACGCCGCGGGCGGCTCGACCGTCAGCACCGGGGTCTCGTTCTCCGAGACTTACAGCCAGAGCGATGGAAGTTCCGGGACGCGGCAATATGATGCGGCCACGAATCTGACCACGGTCAGCTGGGATTCTGCTCCAACGGGATCGATCAGCGGCATAAGCTCAGGCGACGCCGGTTTCCTGGGGCCTGTGAACGACGGTGAATTGAACAAACCGCAGACCGACCTGACTTTCTTTAACCGCAACGTGAGCCCTGTGTTTACTACGTTGCTTAGCGAGCACCACTTCTAAGCGCGCGCGAGCACACCACAAATGGGTGATCTCCAAACGCCGTATCGACGCCCATGAGTCGCATCGTTCTTACCTGGGAACTTGGCAGCAATCTCGGACATCTGGCGAGATTGCTGCCACTGGCCATTCGACTCAAGGACCGTGGACATAGCCCGCTTTTGGTAACGCGGAATCTGGGCCTGGCAGCAAAAGTATTCGCCGATGCCGGCATTCCTTTCATTCAGGCGCCCGTAGCGACGACGGTCGCGCATCCGACTCAACAAGCCGCGAGCTACGCTGAAATCCTCTGGAACCAGGGGTGGGCCGATCGTCCCCAGCTGTCGGGCATGGTGCAGGGGTGGGCCAACCTGTTTCGAATGTTCGGACCGGCGGTTGCGGTAATGGACCATTCGCCGACGGCTATTTTGGCCGCACGCGTCACGGCCACGCCTGCCGTTCTGATTGGAACCGGCTTCGAGCTACCGCTTTTCGAAAATCCAATACCGGGGTTTCCCGAGAGCGAGGTCAGTGAGGCGAAAATTTTGGAGACCGAGCGTCGAGTGCTTGCGAATGCCAATTGGATTCTCAACGCGATGACGCTTCGCCCCATGCTGGCCTTACGTGAATTATTCGATGCAGACCGGCGCTATCTGACGACGTTTCCGGAACTGGATCACTATGGACCGCGACCGAACGAAAAGTATGTGGGACCGATCGGCGAGCTAAGTGGCTGTGAGAATATGATGTGGCCGTCGACGCCGCGTTGTCGAATATTCGCATACCTGAGACCGGGCACAGCCAGCAACCCCGCGATACTGCGCGCATTGAGGGCAACGGAGGCTGCTGTGGTTTGCTTTCTTCCGGGTGCGCCTGCGGATCTCGTAGAATCGTTCAGCACCGACCACTTCAAAATAGCCTCCCGACCGGTTCGATTGGCAGGCCTCTTCGATAGCGCCGACCTATGTGTCTCGTATGCTCCCTCGGGCACCGTGACCTTGGCGCTGCTGAAAGGCGTTCCACAACTGATGATCCCGCAACATCCGGAGGCCCAGTTGACGGCTCTGCGCGTGACGGCGATGGGTGCTGGGCTGACAATGAGCGACACGTACGATGTATCGGAGGTTACTCGTCTTTTGCAGCGCCTGTTGCGGGAGTCAACCTTTAAGGTGCGCGCCGGTGAGTTTGCCCGGAAATATCATGATTTTGACGCAGCACGGGCTACGGATCTGATCGTTGAGCAAATCGAGCAATTCGGACCTCAGTCGTCGAAACCAGGGGCGCGCAAGGCCGATGCCGCCTAGTCAATCTACCCAGTCATCCAAGGATATGACCCACGCTGCCAATCTGCGGGGGGTATTTGTTCAGATCGAAATCGGCACGCGCTGTAACTATCAATGCTTCTATTGTGTGGGCCGCGATATGCCACAACGGTATATGGCGTGGGAGTTGTTCACCGGCATTCTGGAGCGCGAATCCAAACACCACATCGAACGCGTCTCGCTGCAAGGCGAGGGCGAACCGATGATGCATCCAAAGTTCTGGGAAATGGTGGATGCCATCAGAGGTCACGGACTCGTGCCTTACACCATCACGAATGGCAGTCTGCTGGATGCTCCCCGGGTGGCAGCGGCGTTCCCCGCAATTGGGATTTCCATCGACACCATCGATCCTGAGTATGCTCAGAGAATTGGGCGATTCAAGCTTCATCGTGTGTTGCGCAACCTCGATGCCCTGTTGGGCGTGTTGTCCCCGAACAGAATCATCATTCACACGGTCGACATGGGTCAACCGTTGGAACCCCTGAAACTTTTTCTTCGTGGGCGCGGCATCAATCAACACATGATTCAACCGCTGCAGCCCAAAGCCGACTATGCAAAACGCTACTCTCAGGGCGAATCCCCGACCTGGGGCGCGTGCACTTACCGATGTCGGTTTCTGGCCGCGCCGCTGATGCGTTACTACGACATCACCGGACTCGAGTTACCCTGTTGCTTCATCAAGAACACGGCGGACTTTGTATCGAGCGAGCAATTGCGGCAACAGTTGAATCAACGCGTCGTACCCATTAGTTGTCAGGGCTGCGGCGTGATTTTCCCGCACGCCAAAGTGGCGCTTTCGCGATCGCCCGACATCGTAACTTCTCGATGAGCATTGCCGGTCGGCCCAACGGCGGATGCAGGTTGACTATTTCTCTAGCGCTTTTGCTAGGAGGCTTGGTCCCCGTATGGGCAGTGGCGGCCGAGATCAATGCGGCCCCGCCGGTCTGCACCACCGAGCAAGCGGTGATGGCCGTGAGCTTGGCCGATGCCATCGCCAAGTCACTGAGCGATCAGCCTAAGCTCATTCTCGCCAAGGAGACTCTCGCCGAGTCGCGTGCCGATCTGTCTGCCTCATCAGCGGCATTCCTGCCCGCCGGGCAGTTGTTGGTCGAGGAAGCACGCTACGCGCCCAGTAATGGCGGCGCGCCGGTCCAAGTGGTCGGGAATAACGTCCTCGGCGGCCCGAAATCCGACTCCGCCTACGGTTCACTCAATATGACGTGGAACCTGTTCAGCAGCGGCAAGGACGTGGCAGGGTATCGAGGCGCGAAGGCGGCGGTGCGCTCGACTTCCGCGGGGCTTGACAGCCAACTGAACGAGACCTTGACCGACGTCATGCAGGCATATGCCGATTTGCACGAGGCGCAAGTGACGGTCGATTACCAGGGCAGGACAGTCACCACACTGAAGGATATGGCGGCGCGAGCCGAAGAGCGTCTTAGAGGGGGGCAGGGCACCACCGTCGCAGTCGGCCAAGCGCGGGCGGCGGAACTCGATGCCGAGCGTACCTTCAATCAAAACTGCCGCAACGTTTACGATAAATCACAGGCGTTGGCGCAATCATTCGGACATGAACTGATGCCGGGCCATGTGATCAAAGCGTTGGGTCCACTTCCCGTCGCCGATCGGTCCAGTCTCGCGGAGTCGGAGCTGGACGCGATTGTCGAGAGCGATCCTGCGGTGGTGGCGGCCAAGGAGCAAATCACCGCAATGGAAGATAAACTCAAGCAAGCACAAGCTCAGTTTGGACCGACACTCTCGCTAACCGCCGGTCGCGACTACTTAGGGCAGAGCCCGGCCGGCTTTGGAGAAGCCAATCGACGTATCGGTCCCGATTCCTACCGTATCGGCCTTGCTTTCGCGCAGCCGCTATTTCCATTCGTGTCCGAATCGGCGGCTCTCAGCAAGGGTCGAGCCGAATTGCGCAAAGCGCACGCCAACTATCTGCAGGCGCGGCTGGATTCAGAAACCAGAATGCAGGGCGCCTTCAACGCGGCGCGGGAGGCCTTGGCATCGTATGCTGCCGCGAAGTCGAGTCTCAGTGAGTCACAGGAGGTATTGACGCTGACGCGTTCGCAGTACGCAGCGGGTCGTACCGGCTTGGACAGCGTTCAACGCGCGCAGATGGATATCGATAAGGCACAAACCGCGGTGGACACACTCGCGTCGCAAAACCTCTTGGCGGGATGGGAGCTGCAACGGGCGCTGCAACCGCGGGAGTTCGCAGGCGCTTTATTGTCAGTGCTGCGCATTCCCATCGCAGCGGAGCAGTGGCGCAGCGGCAATTCTGGACCACCGCCGGCAAGCGCACAGTAATCGCACAGTTGAGTTTCAGATGAGTTCAAGTTTTCATTTTATTTCAGGTCTACCACGCTCCGGCTCCACGTTGATTGGCGCCATCTTGCGTCAGAATCCCGCCTTCTCGGCGTCGATTACCAGCCCGGTGGCACTCCTCTGCGGCGCGTTGCAGCAAAAAATGTCGGGTAACACCGAATTCGCTACGTTTTTCGACGATGCGCGTCGCGCGAGCCTGCTTCGCGGCGTCTTCGGTTCGTACTACGCCAATCTTGGTGACAACCGCGTGGTGTTCGATACGAATCGAACCTGGACCGGTAAGATTCCATTGCTCGCGAGTCTGTTTCCCTCCGCGCGAATCATCTGCTGCGTTCGCGATATCGGCTGGATCATCGACAGCATCGAGCGAATACTCGCGCAAAACCCGTTGCAGCTGTCGCGCATTTTCAACTACGCGCCCGGGATGTCCGTCTACGCTCGAGCCGAGATGCTAATGAACGCCGACACCGGGCTCATCGGCCAAGCGTGGAGCACGCTGCGGGAGGCCTGGTTCGGCGACTCGGCGCAACGCCTGATAGTCATCCCCTACGACAACCTGGTGCAGGAGCCGGCGCGCGTGCTGCGGCAGCTCTACGAGGAATTGCACGAGCCGCCGTTTCAGCATGATTTCGATCGCGTCGTGTATGACGAACCCGAATTCGACGTGCAACTGGGTATGCCGGGGCTGCATCGCGTGGAAGGCAAGGTTGCCGCGCGGCCGCGACTCCCCTCTATTCCTCCGGACCTCTTCGCCAAATACGCGGAAGCTGGCTTCTGGCGCAGAAGCGAACTGAATGCCCGTGGGGTAAAAATCCTATAGGCCGCGACCGCCGGTGGAATCAGCGCACCTTCAGCCCCTCGTCAAGATACTTGACGACCGGCGAGAGAAAGAAATCGATGACCCGGCGCTTGTCGGTCGTAATATCCGCCTGCACGGTCATGCCGGCCTGAAGCGGCCGGGTTTCGCCATTCACGCGAAATTGCGATTGCTCAGTCCGCACGCGAATTTTGTAGACATAGCCCGCGTTGTTCGCAACAGCAGCATCATCCTTATTCTTGTTGGACTTCGTGTCAGCTGTGCCGCTACGGGTATCGGAATCAGTCGACGCGCCGTCCCGGTCTTCCGCGTCAGGGCTGATCCATTCCAGGGTTCCTTTCAATGTCCCATACTTTTGAAATGGAAACGTATCGACTTTGATCTCCACCGGCTGGCCCACTATCAGGTAGCCGATGTCTTGATTGGTCGCGGTCGCCTCGACGATGAGCGGTGTGCCGTCCGGTACGATGGTCACGAGTGACTGCGCGGCGGTTACAACCTGCCCGATCGTCGCAACATCGACCTTTTGCACGTAACCGCTCACTGGAGCCCTCAGCCACTTCAACGCATAGAGTTCGCGCGATTTTTGCGCGCCGCCATTGAGTTCCGGTTCGCTCGTCACGCGATCATCCAAATCCTTGTAGATATCGGCCACCCGATCGCGGCGCACTTGTTCGAAAGCGCGGTCCGCCTCGACCACCGCCGCTCGTGCTTGCTGCACGGTCTTTTGCTGGGAAGCAAAATCGTTGCGGTTTTTCGCAAGATCCTCCTTGAGCTGCAGATAGTCGACTCGCGCAATGGCTCCGGTCTCCACCAGAGGTCGGGCGCTCGCTTCGCGCTCCTCGGCGATGCCGGTGACTTCCTGGTACTTCTGCAGGGTCGCTTCGGCCGCAGCAAGCGCTGCAGCTTTCTCTTCTGCCGCGGCCTGCGCCCCGGCGAGTTTGGTCGTATGCGCTTGTTCGCGAGCTTGTCGAATACGCTCCTCCAGCGCCAATCTTCCGGGCGGCTGACCGGCCGGCGCATAGAGCGGGGCTTTGTGAGTCAATTCCGAGACGAGCCGCGCCTGCTCGAGCCGATTGAATCCCAATCTATCGGCGCTGGCATTCATGTCCGCCGCACTCAGGGTGGGATCGAGTTCAAGCAACAGGTCGCCGCTGTTGACATGCTGGCCTTCTCTGACATGGATCGATTTGACGATGGAGGCTTCCAACGGCTGCAGGGTTTTGACGCGTCCTTCCGGGACGAATTTTCCGGGGGCCGTAGCGACAATGGACATTTTGCCAACGCTCGCCCAAACGATGAGAGCGATAACCAGGGCGACAATCGTCAGCAGCACCATCCGCTTTAGGGGCGAGGGAGGGCTCTCCTGAATTTCCAGCAGAGGAGGCAAGAATTCTCGCTCCATCGCCGTGAGCTCGCGCAAACGCCCGACAGGTTTCACCAGCGTCAAAGGCGCATCCCGCTGCGGGGAGCCGCCGGGTGTCTCTGTGGCCGGTGCGGTTGGCTCAGGCGACGGCATGGGGCACCCCACCCAACTGTTGCGAGAACAAGTGATGGTAGACCCCGGGTCTTGCCATCAGCTCATGGTGGCTACCCTGCTCAACGAGTTGCCCGCGATCCAGAACCAAGATTGTGTCCGCATGACGTATGGTCGAAAGGCGATGAGCGATGATGAAGACGGTGCGGTTCCTGCAGATGCGGCCCAAGTTGTCTTGGATGATCCGCTCGGATTCGTAGTCCAGGGCGCTGGTGGCCTCATCGAAGATGAGTATCCGAGGATTCGCCATCAGGGCACGCGCAATCGCAATGCGCTGGCGTTGACCGCCGGAGAGGGCCGTGCCGCGCTCGCCGACCGGCGTGTCATACGCCTCCGGCATCTCCAAGATGAAATCGTGAGCCCCGGCGAG
>Ga0210387_10001566_pt1 | contig 17285 bp, 19 predicted proteins | sample IncBWC7OmetaG_FD_160108 | JGI IMG/M metagenome (GOLD analysis project Ga0210387, IMG submission 160108) | Forest soil microbial communities from Barre Woods Harvard Forest LTER site, Petersham, Massachusetts, United States - Inc-BW-C-7-O ...
CCGCACGTTTGTCGGCCCGATGTATCGTGGTCGACCCCGGACGCTCTAATCCATTGAGCATTCCTGAAGTAGTCGCCGCGGAACTGCACCGGTTTTTCGAGGTAGGCGCGAGTGCGTCGCGCCCGAATTAGATCACATGCTTGGAGTGGAAGCTAAGACTGCTCTTGGCGGCGCCGCAGTGTGGCAAGCCCCACGATTCCCGAAGCCAACAGCAGCAAGCTTCCCGGTTCCGGCACCGTGCTAGTGCCACCGGTGACGGTCACACTCGTCGGAAGGAAGGCGGACGCACCTGCGAGGTTCGGTCCGGTGGCATCCGCGTAAAACCACCAGGTGGTAACTCCCCCGTTGCCGCTGAAATTCCAGGTAGTGATCGGGCCGGTTGGATTCGAGAGAAAGTCGCTGGAAGACTCCGAGTCGGGTATACCAGTGCACGAACTGGAGTTGAGAGAGGTGCCGGACGCGTCTACCGCATCGCCAGGATTCGTATCCGTACCAGAGATCTGAGGATTGCTGCAAGTGAACACCCCGAATTGCCCGTCGGCAGGAAGGCTCGCGAACGTAAATGACACCGTGGTTCCGGCATTGATTCCGGTGACCGAGAAGAGGTCGAGAAAACTGAGAGTCGGGGGATTATCATCGAACGTGAAGGGAGTGACAGTCAGACCATCGCTCGCGGTAAATGCCGTCCCGAATGTCTGGCAATTGTCGGCGCCCGTGGAGCACGTATCGTCAGTGCCATGGCCTGACGCTGGCCGGTCCACGTGGTTAGCCCAAGCCGGCGAAGAGATGAGGAGGGCGAGAATTCCGGTGCAAATCGGCAAACAGGATCGAAGGTTCATGAGTGTGCTCCCAAGTCGAAGTGTCGGAACTCTAAATCTGCAAGGTGTCGTTGTCAAGCTGGATCGAAGAATTTCGCGAGCGAGCCGGGTTCAGTCGTCCTAGTACTAACTTATCCGGTGTGTTTAGCGTCGCGTCGTGCCGTCGAAGGCAGGCATTATCAACGTTTGTGGCATAATGCGCCCAGTTTTCCGGGACTGTCCAGATGACCGAGCGCAACCCGAATGCTTCGGATAAGACTCCTCTCGCTAATTCTGACTCCCAAGCCACGTCGGATTTTAGGTTACGCCAAACTCAAGAATTGAGTGCTCCGGCGATTTCCACGTTTTTCCCCGGTGACGTGCTGGCCGGCCGGTTTAAGGTATTGCGTTTTCTGGCACGTGGCGGAATGGGTGAAGTCTACGAATCCGAAGACCTCGAATTCAACGAACGAGTTGCATTGAAGACGGCGCGCGTCGAACTGATACAAGGCGCTCATGAAATTGAGCGCTTCCACCGGGAAATCCAGCTTGCCCGCAAAGTGACTCATCCTAACGTCTGCCGCACGTTTGACGTCTTTCGCCACACGGAGACAACCCACGACGGTTCCAGCCGCGAGACCCTCTTCGTCAGCATGGAATTACTGACCGGAGAAACGCTCGACAAGCTTATACGGCGCGAAGGCCGGCTCACGACGTCAGCCGCTCTCCCCATCGTCAAGCAAATGGCCGCCGGGCTATCCGCGGCGCACCAGGCCGGGGTCATTCATAGGGATTTCAAAAGCGCAAATGTCATTCTGATTTCGCCGGGCTCAGGCTCGCAATCGATACGAGCGGTGATCACCGATTTCGGGCTAGCGCACGCAGAATTCCAGGGCTCGCATACGCTCACACGGCCGGGCGACATCGTCGGCACCCCCGCGTACATGGCTCCGGAACAAATCGAGGGAGGCGAGATCACGCCAGCGACCGATATCTACTCACTGGGCGTGGTGATTTACGAGATGCTCACGGGTGAGCTTCCTTTTTCCGCCGATACGCCTCTTGCCACTGCAATGAAAAGGCTCAATCAACCCGCTCCGACCTTGCGCACCCGATTTCCCGAGGCGGATCCCGTTTGGGAAAAAGTCGTGGCTCGCTGCCTCGAACGCGCGCCGCAGAACCGTTACGCGACTACCGACGATGTTGTAAAGGCACTGGCAGGCGAATCCGTCGCGCTCCCACCGAGTACGTCCTCCGGAGTCACAGAGTCTCAAACATCGCGGTCGAGTTCCCGCCGCTGGACTATCGTTGCTATCGCCGGCCTGATTTTTCTCGCCGTGGCCGGATTCGCAGCCGTGCAAGTGAAGCATCGCTTCACATCGCAGGAAAACGCTGCTGCGCCCTCGGGACGTAAGGCCGTCGCTATTCTAGGATTCACAAATCTTTCCGGCCGTAAAGATGCGGATTTGCTCGGCGATATTCTCGCAGACGGTCTGTGGTCCCAGCTCGATACCGATGAAATCCGCTTCATCGTGCCCAGCGATGTTGATGATATGAAGCGCAACCTCGGATTGCGCGATCTCTCCGTCTCGCTTTCAAAAGACCAAGTCGCGGCCATCCGCAAATATCTGGGAGCCGACGTGCTAGTCACCGGCTCCTATACCGTCCAAGGACCTCCGGGCGACGCGAATGTACAGTGGAACATTCATTTGCTCAACACTGCCGGGAGCAAGAGCGTCGGTTCGGTCGACCAGTCCGGCAAGGAATCCGACCTCAATGATCTTGTAGTGCACGCCGGCCGCCTGATCCGCCAGCGCCTCAACATTCAAATCACTCCCTCGGAAGAAGCACGTATGGATGGGTCGCTTTCTGCCAACCCGGACGCGATGCGCTACTATGCCGAAGCTCGCGAAAAATTGCGCGACTTTGAAATCCTTGCCGCCACAAAGCTTCTGGATAAAGCGATTGCCGCAGACCCAAAGTTTGCTCGCGCGCACAGCGCTCTCGCACAAGCGTGGGTGATATTAGGATTCGATGAGAAAGCAAAGGAACAGGCGCAGCAGGCCTTCGAGCTAACTTCCGGGCTGTCCACTGAAGCGCGCGGACTGGTGACGGCGAGTTACTACGAGGCGACCCACGACTGGCCCAAAGCGATTCAACAGTACTCCTCCCTGTGGTCACAGTATCGAGATAACCCCCAATACGGGCTGCTTCTCGCACGAACGCAGATTAATGCCGGCAAGGCAAAGGATGCGTTGACGACGCTGGCTCAACTCCGCGGCCAGAATCTTCCTCTCGGGATCGCGGCTCAGGCAGACCTGGCGGATGCGGAGGCACAGAAATCATTGGCGGCGTACGATAAACAACTCGCTGCCGCGAATGCCGCCGCGCTGAAATCGCAATCACTGGGTGCAAACCTGCTGCTGGCGCGCGCACGATTGTTTCAGTGTTCCGCTCACGCAAGTCTGGGCGAGTTCGATCAGGCTCGTCCGCTCTGTGCTGACTCCATGAAACTGAACAGCGCGGCAGGCGATCAATTGGGGGCAGCCAACGCAAGCAACGAAACGGCGAATGTGCTTTACGAGCAAGGAAAATTCGCCGAGGCGGCCCCACTTTATGAGACGGCAGTCAGTCTGGCGCAGTCGATCGGTGACAAACAAGATGAAGCAGGCGCGATCAACAACCTCGCGAGAATTCATGACCGTCTGGGTGACCGCGCGGCTGCGATTGAGAACTATCGCAAGAGCATCGACATCGCGCGAGAGCGGGGAGATCTCTCCGATGTAGCCGTTGCGCAGGAAAGCCTTGGTATCGATTTATATCTTGAAGGCAACCGGACCGAGGGGAAGAAGATGTTCGATAGTGCGATGGCGATCGCGCGCGATACCGGCGATTCCTATACGCAAGCGTCAATTCTAACCAATCAGTGTATTTTCGATCTTTCTTCGGGCTATGTCAGCGAGGCTCGACATAACTGTGAGGAATCTGTTCGCTTGCGGCGGCATGCAGATGATCGCGCTGGGATTGGAAGATCGCTGACTAATCTCGGCGACGTGTTGCTGGTTCAGAACGATTTTGAGGCTGCGAATAAAAGTTACATGGAAGCCCTTTCGATTCAGGGGGGCATCGGCGCTCGCGGAGACGCTTCGTACACTCGCATCTCACTTGCGTCCCTGGCCCTCGCACAAAATCACGCTGAGTCAGCAGGCAAATACGCGGGAGATGCCGCGACGGAACTGGCTGCTGAAAACGACCCTGACGGTGAAGCACAGGCTCGCTGCGTGCTGACCGACGCGCTGCTTTTATCGAACAGTCCCGGCAAAGCTCAGGAGGAAATTAAGAAAGCCCTGCAGCTCACGCAGACTTCGAACGATAGGACGCTGAAACTGAACGCTGCAATCATTGGCGCAAAAGTGGACGCTCGGAGCGGGAAAATGGACGCAGCTCTACACTCGCTCCCCGCAATCCAGGCGGAAGCTCGCAACGCTGGGCTGGTTCAATCCGAATTCGAGGCTCGTCTGGCCCTCGGCGAAATTCAAATGCGAGCCGGCCAGACGGATTCCGGCCGATCCACGCTGCAGTCTTTGGCGCGCGATGCGAAATCCCGCGGCTTCCCACTCATCGCTGCGAACGCATTGGCCGCATGCCAACAGTGATCGCGCGACACCGACCCGAGAACAGCGACCCGAGAACAGCGACCGGTCCCTAGGTGTCTCTGGCCTCTACTTTCAGCCTGCGGATTAGGTGACTCGCGATTCACGGCAGATGCAACCCATCTGGAACATGCACGCGGGCCGCAGGTACTTGAGGGCAACGCCGAAACTTAATCAGTAATCCGATAAAAATGAGAGGGAAGTGGTCGGGGCGAAAGGATTCGAACCTTCGACCTCCTGGTCCCGAACTTCCTTCGGAAAGGACTAACCCATTGAATCGGCGTCGGATAATGACGTATTTCCGGGTTACTCGGGATACTCGTTGGGCTACGAATTTCAGGGGTTTGAAGTGGAGGTCTAGGCTTCCCTGACAAGCCCGTGACCTTGTCGGGTAAGGCGACGCGCAGGCAACGGTATCGTGCGCGCGCGCTTCGTCTGAGTATTCAAATGAAGCTAAATCCTGCTACCTTAGGTCAACAATCGCGGCGTGTGGTCTTACGGCTGAGTACGATGGCTTAGTCCTGGCAGGCCCCTACATCAGTCCGTTCATTCGGCGCCACTTGGAATCATCTGACGAAACGTCGCTACTCAGCGCCTCCCGCTAAGGCTCCAACAGTGTCTTGATATGCGACACAATCTCGCGAGCGGTGTTCTGGTTCATTTTTTGCAATACTGTCTCGCTGGCAAAACGCGCCAATTGTTGCTGAGGCACTTCGTATTCCACCTCCAGCGAGAGCTTCGTGTTCGCGCCGTCGGGCTCGCAGCGGTAAGTCCAAGTGCTCTTGTTGCCCGTGAGAGTTTTGAATTGATACTTCTTGGGCGCCTCCGAGGCTGTGCACTCAGAATGACCGCTAATGACGAGCCCGAGCCAGTTGAATTCGTAGTCCCAGGATCGCTTGTCGGGAGAAATATTATTGATGCGGCTTAAACCGGGAACAAACATCACGGCTCGTTGAGGTTCGACAAACATTTGAAATATCTTCTCGGCGGGGGCCGCTACCACTGCGCTTTCGGTAACTTTAGGCATTTGCTTTGGTCCTCCATTCCTCAATCGGAGTATCGGGCCGATTTCAGCAGTGCAGCTGCGAGTAGATGACGTTTCTTCTCCGAAAACGCGCTCATATCCAAGTGGATGATAGTCCAGAACGCCGTTCGCTGCCAAGCGATCTGCCCGGCGCCCTCCGCGAAGCTGATTCGCTGCCGATCGAGCTTCGCGGTTTCCATCAGCAGATCGAGCGCATTGCAGAACACCACCGCCCAATCGTGCTCCCGCGGATGAATGGCAATCCAGATTTGCCGCAACCCGCGATCTGTATCGCGCGACCATAGTCGTGCTACGAAGGTGCGGCGCACGTCAATGATGCGAAGCCGTATGCTCATTTTCTCGCGACAAGAATGCTTTGAATGCCCAGATCGTCTTGGCTGGCGCGTACTTTCGCAAACCCAGCTGCGCGGGCCAGCTCCGCCAGCCTCTCGGCATTCCGGTAGTGCACACGAAGTTCAGCGATCTTCAGCAGATACTCAGAAATCGCGCGGCGCTGCATACCGCTGCTCAAAAACAACCCGCCTGGACGGAGCGTTGCAAAAACTCTGCCATAAAGGAGGCCAAGCTTTTCGTCATCCAGAAATTCCGCTAATCCAGTCGAGCTGATAAAATTGGCCGCGGCAGGATAACTGCTACCACAGACAGCGTCTCCCTCAAGAGCACGGAAATTCTTCAATCCATTTCCCTCCGCGAAGCGTGTTGCCTTGCGCAGGACCTCGGGGTCGAGATCGAGTCCATGAAACGTTACTTTGCTCAAATCGGCTCCCCGTTGGCGTGCAATGGCTGCTCCTTCCACCAGGTCACGAGGGATTCCACAGGGGACGCTTAATATGGATAGTTCCACGCCGCTGCGCTGGCAGAGAAATTGCGCCAGTTCATCGCGCGAAGCAAGAAACCGGTTCCGGAAGGAGCGAACGGCAGGCATCGCGAGCAAGCGCGCGTCCACCCAGCGACCCAGGGCATTCCGTCCCGAAGGAACGTTGCGATAAATGTGATCCGCGAACGAATAGCTTCCGGAGTTTTCGAACCCCTCGCGTGCGAGATCACTTCCCTGTAACAAATAATAGAGTAGGAGGCCTGCGATGTGCCCGCGTTTGAACAGGGAGAGTGGAATCGATTGCGACTTGCGCGTGCGGTTGTAGAATTCGGCCACTCTATCCTCAAATTCGCAGGAAGACGGCGATCATTTCCTTCATGATTTCGGGTGTGCCGGCGGCAATGGTGAGAGCGCGAGCATCTCGATAAAAGCGGCTGCACCAATGCTGATCCATATAGCCAGCGCCACCGTGTAGCTGCAAACAACCCTCCACGACGGCTTGCGCGGTTTGGTAGCTGAAAAGTTTTATCATGCAGATTTCTTTAGTGACATTCTCACCCCGCAACCAGCCATGAAAAGTTTGGTAGTTGAGCTGTCTGGCCGCTTGCAATCGGGTATGCATGTCGGCAACCTGGTGGCGGATGGCCTGGAAATGGTTCAGCGTGGTGCCGAATGCGGATCGTTCTTGCAAGTATCGAATGGTTTTGTCGAGAGAGTATTGGGCCCAGGAAACACACGCAAGGCCGCCGAATAGACGTTCGCGGTTCAGTCCGCTTTGAACGTACGCAAAAGCCTGTCCTCGTTCACCTAGCATATTGCTCGCCGGAACTTCACAATTGGTCAGCGTGATTTGCGCGGCGGCGGAGGTGTCTAACCCGAGCATCGCGAGCCGCTTGATTGAGACACTCTTGCTGCCAGCGGGAATCAGAAACAAACTCATCCCCTGAAGGCCCACGTCGGGGCCCGTGCGCGCGGCCACAATCAGGAAGTCGGCGATCGCCGCGTTTGTGGTGTAGGTCTTGGTACCATTGATCTGCCATCCCGTTCGGGTTTTTTGAGCTTTTGTCTGCAGCGCAGCAAAGTCCGAACCCGCGGAAGGCTCCGAGACTGCGACCGCCCCTAATTTCTGGCCACGCAGAAGTGGAGAAAGGAATTTTTTCTTCTGCGCGGCACTCCCGAGTTGGTCCAGCATTGGAGCGACGAGGTTTGCTTGAACAAACAAGCTCAGCGCAAACCCAAGAGATTCACATTTCGGAAGCTCTTCGGCGATAATTCCATTCCGTTCGGGATCCAGCGAGATTAGCTTCTGCCGCGCACACTCGCGGAAAATCGAGACCGGAAACTGTCTTTGCTTTTCCCATTTTTCGCTTAACGGCCGAAGCTCGTGCTCGACGAAGGATCGGACGTCCGCCCGAAAGGCGTGATGCTGAGGCAGAAAATCATGCAGCCTGCTCAAGGCGCGGCCGCCAGCGCCTGATTCACAGCTTCAATCACTTCCTGCACGGTTCGCAACTTCCACATGGCGGCCTCATTGAGTTCGATCTTGAAGGCCTCTTCGAGCGACAGCACACATTCGATTTGTTCCAGCGAATCCATGCCCAGCTCAGACAGTTTTGTTTCTGGGCGTATATGGGAGACATCTTCCATCACTGCCTTGCGGATGATGTCAGTGACGCCTTCTTCCACGGTCTTCACGACTGCGTCTCGACAGGGAACAAACTGTCTAATTGGGAATAAATTTGGCTGGCGACCATCCGATCGATTTCCGACCACCTTCGCCGCGAGTCGGCTACCTCAGCAGCCGAGTATTTCCGAAGAGTTTGTTCGAGCCAGGTATTTTCGCCGGCGCCGTGCTCTTCTTCTTCACGCAGTATTTCTTCCAGTACAACGCGAACCTTCGGATGGAGACCCGCGGAATTCAATTGTTCACGATAAGCTGACAGGACGCGGTTCTCCAGGACTTCCGACAACACCAGAAGATCTACCAGCGCCTTCGGAACTCCTCCTTCACGAGAGTAGTGCTCTTGGATCGTGCCGGTCTTCGGGTCCACTTCGCCGCCCAAATCAGCAATCACCTCGGTGAGCAGCGCAGCATGATGCGCCTCGGTGGCGCAGTGGCGAGTTATATTCGTTAACAGCTCTGTGCCGGATAGCGATCGTGCGAGCCTTCCCATCAGCAGAGCGCCGTGCAATTCGCTATTGCGAAAAAAATTCAGAAGCCACATCTCCCGGTCAGTAGGTGGCATGAATATCCTTTTGACTGAATTCGGAAAGCGAAATCCCGGTTAGGCGGTGCAGCTTCTTATCGAGCGTCAAGATGGCCTGGAGATCATTCTTGGACGACACCGGCACGCGAGAAACCACGTCCGCCCCCACATGCTTGAAGTTCGCGCCCGCCTCCAGCACGCGGCGGCGGGCGTCTTCATTGCCGCGAACTCTTGGTGCGAGCAGATCATAGGCAAACTGCGTATGGCGAAATTCATCTTTCGTGATGAATGCCGTGATCTGGCGCAACACCGGTTCCTTGGCCTGATGGGAAAGACGCAAGAAAAAATAAGCAGCGAAATGCTCGCTAATCATGTAACGCGCAAGTTCGCGTACCGGATCATCAACATGGTTCTGAATGTTGCGCCCGCGAATCTCGATGAGTTCAGAATCCGTGATTGGACGATAGCCAACGACTTCGAGGTAGCGGTTGAGAGCATAGAAGTGTTTGTACGACTCATAGAGTTGGACCGAAAATACCGACGTTACGTCAATCTGGTCCCAGCATGCCTTGACCAAATTCGTCGTATAGACAGGGAAGTAGGATTCGATTAAAGCTGAGTCTCTGATCTGCTCCAGCAATTCAGGTTGTGTGAGCGCTAATTCGCGGTCGATGTTATTCCATGACACGTCGCTTTCCAGGATCCAACGCTGCAATTCGGCGGTAGTGAGGTATTCATCGTAGATCATCGGATTCTTCCACGCGTCGTAGCGCCTCGTTGACTCCGTGCTGTGCCATCAACGCCATGCACCAGCGTTCGATGCCGAAAGCCGCGCAACCGGAATACGCCGGCTCTCCGGCCGTGAGTGTAACTTCGAATCTTGACGTGAAAAAGCGTTCGTGCAAATTGAAGGATGCTAGCGGGATATCCGTTCCCACGAGGCCGGGCGCCGTGAGCTCGTATTTCAATTCTCTGATCTGTTGCAGCAGTTTCTTGCCTCGTGTCTCGCCCACAAAGAACGGGTCCGTCGCGGGCGCCAATTTCGCTGTTAGACCGAGTTGCGCGGCCCAGCGCGCGGTGCGTTGCCTCCAGGCGTCACACTGCGCGCGCACAAAGCCGTCGCTGCCAAGAAATACGATCTCCCTCATTGTGAATTCCCACAGATGGCTGTCGTTCGCGGATTCCGCGCGGAAACATCTTCCCTGGCACGTCAGGAGGGTGTCTCCCGCGAGGGCGGAGTTCATCAGGAGTTGATAGCAGTGGTAGCACACCGCAGGTGACAGAAAATAGCTACCCGTCTTGTTGGGAGAATTGACAGCCGAAGCAGATTGCGGGAAAGACTGGAAATACTCGCTTCGATCCAGGATCTCTGCGGCAATGACGGTTGGAAACATCCGTTCTTCCGCACCCGCGGCCAGTGCCATCTCACGTAGCCGGGATTGGAGGGCACGAATCAATCTGGTTTCAGCGACGCCCGGGGAAAGCAAACCATCGTCAGAGATGGGGAAGTCGTGGTGTCGCAGAGTTGACGCGCGCGAATTGAGGATGTTCATCGATCTGGGAAATTCTTGGCGATGGTTTCGATGGTGCGAAACCGATCCATCACGATCAGTTCGTCTGGTATCTTCTGGCCCGATCTTACCTCAAGAAAAGCAATCAATCGCAGAATCTTCAAGGAATCGATGCGGCCCTTATCAAATAGCAGGGTATCCGGCGCGACCTTTTCCTGGGAGTCCGCAAGCAAGTCTTCATTCACGAACTTCAGTAAGATCTCCACTGCCGGATTCAGGGGTGCGCTTGCTCCTGTGGCGTTGCTTCCCAATTGTTCTCCAGAAGGAATCGAATCACCTTGGGATAATAGTCGCGAATCTCGGGACGCGCCAAACCTGAGCGTTGCAGCACATGTTGGGTTGACGCATCACTAATCAATTTTGGATATGCTAGTTGTGGTGCGAAGGACTTTAACACAGCGACAGAGTTCTTCAGTGCCGACTCGCCCAGTTCCTCCACGGACTTCACGAACAGGTAAAACGTTTCCAAGTTCACTATGGCCGGCTTTTCGATAGCGCGCTTCCGCCATGCGGGACGGTTCTTGTAAAAAAGTTGCAGCGTTTCTTCCAAAAGCTGTTCCAGCGAGAAGGCATCGGAGCCGCCGCAGACGTGCCAGGTGGATCCAGCCGTGAATTGGTCCAAGGCAGCGAGAGCAACGCTCTCGGCGGCATAGTCCGACGCGATCAAATCAACAGGGCTTTCTTTCTTGCCCGGTACCATTGGGGCCAGGCTGTGGAAAAAGAAGCGCAATGCATAGTGAATGGCACCGTTCTTTGTCACGGCGCCATCCAGCGAGCCGCCCAGAATCGTGCTCAAGCGGACGACCGTCGCGGGTAACCGGTGTGCTTGCGACGCGACGAGTTGTTCTGATTCATATTTCGATTGTTCGTACGCGTTTACAAAACCGAAGTTGTGCTCCAGGTCCCCTTCGCGAATCGTGCCCGTCCGCTTCCCGGAAACATACACGGTGCTGAGATGGCAGAATGCTTTCAGGCGCGGGCAGTCAGCGGCGAAACGCATCATTTGTTCCGTACCTGCGACATTCACAGCACGGGCAGCAGACAAATCCGATGAAAACGAGGTATCTGCCGCGCCATGAATGATCGTCGTAGTCGCCTGGGCGACGAATTGCTTAAGATCGTACTGCAGTCCAAGATCCGGCCGCGTCACATCACCACGAACGACCTCAATTTTCCGGTGAGAAGGTAGTACACCGTTGCCTCGCGTGAGAACAATCACTCTCTCGACAATCTTTCGAGAACAGATCCTCGGCAGGAGGTCCTGGCCCAACATGCCCGTGCCGCCCGAGATGAGAACAGTTTGGCGCATCAGTGTTCGATTAGGGTAGCGGCCCAGTTCGCCCCAAATCCAAAGTTGAATGCGAGCAATTTGTCACCGGGATTCAATAAATTTGCAGCAGTGGCATCCTTGAGATTGATCCAGTTATCCGCGGCGATGACGTGGCCCTTCAGGGAAATATTCCCGGCGAAGAACTGCTCCTTTTTAACTCCAATGAGATCCAGGAGGATTTCCCAGCTCCTGTAGGAGACATTGTGCGGGAGAACCAAGCGCAGATCTTCAGGGGCGCACCCCGCGCCGCTAAGAAGATCCTGAACGAGATTCTTCGCAGTAGGAAAATATGCGGCGAGGATCTCGTTCTTGCGAGCGATACAATCCCAATAATAGCCCTTGGTCACCGACCGATGCGCCAGAATTCGATTGCGCACAGAATTTCGCGTGACTATTAGTGCGCACGCGCCATCGGAAATCAGGTTGTACAGGATCTCGCGTGGAACTCCTTTTGGCAAAACATCCGCGCTGACACACAGAACGCACTGCGCCTCCGCATTGGAGCGAAGAAAATCGCGGGCCAATTGCACTGCGTACGTCAGCCCCATGCATCCTGCTTGGCTGATTCCCGCGACGCTCGCACGGGTAAGGCTTAACTCATATTGAAGTTTGGTTGCCGGGTAATTAAAACTACTAAGGAACTGCTCGCCTGCAACGTAATGACTACGAGCTATCGCGCCGGCGTAGAGCAGTAGATCGACAGATTCGGGCCGGACACCGCAATTGTCGAGTAGCGCCGCTGCCGCCCTTTGCGCAAGCTCGTCGGCGGATTCTTCGCTGATATAGCATCGGTCGAATCCAAAGGTTTGCAACTGCTCCGCACGTGACACCAGGAGTCCTGCCTGCTCCAACTCGCGAACAGAAAGAGACTTCGAGGGCAGAACGTATTCGATCGCCGAAATGCCAAGATTCATAAGATAACTTGCAACAGCGAAGTCTATCTTCCCACATAAGTGTTGCGGTATCGAGCAGCAGGCCTGGCTCTTGGCGACATCCCATCGCGAAATCGGAGGTTGAATTTCGCTCCGAGCCAATCAGGACTTGAACATCGCCCGTTAGTGGTGCGTCATTTTTCGGAGAAAGTGTTCTCCGCTCTTGGCACAGAAATCCACATAAGATCACTGAGGCAGATCGAACCGGTACTGTAAGCCGAATCGCGCCTGAAACGGTTCGACCGGGTGGAAAACGTCTGTGAATTCCGGCGCGGCTGTTGGCGTTATTCGGGAGATATACGCGTAGTCGATGTCGTGATCGCGGCAGTTAGGCAAATTCAAAAATTCGGCCTTAACGCTCCATCGCTTGTCAATTTGATAAGCGACCTGCGCGTTGAGCAACGCCGTTAAATCTGAGCGATAAATTCCGTCGGACGTCAAATCGCGCGGGCCAAAAAACCGCAGGCGCAGACTCGCCGAAAAGCCTTTGTAATCATGCAGTGTGACGCCCGAGGAAATCACCCACTCAACCGCTTCGGGCACATGATAGCCACCCGGGCCTTGCACAGGATACTGGCCACCACCGATGTTGGTGTACGCCGCGTCGTCCGAATCTAGCGGAGAAATTGGTAGAGGCACAGCAGCACGCAGGCAGTCAAGGGCTTGCAGCGACGCACGTTCACCTGGACCATCACAATTGCCTAGCGGTAGTGATTATGAGAGGCCGAAGCGGGGCAATCCGAGACCTGGCCAATCGAATATTGAGTCTTCGCGGGGTGAAACACGGCCAGCTGGTGATCACATCCACCGGAAAGGGCCTGAAATAATCTGCTAGACGCCAGTAGGTCCTGATTAGTCATGGCAGCTCAACCGGTCGATTCAACACCATCTAGCGGATTGATATGAACGAACTTCCGGCAGAGCACCGATCCGCCCAGCTGTCGCTTCAATGTGCGGCTTGCGCCAAACAAAATGCAAGGGCTGAATCGTGGAGCGTTCACGTTCTGACTGCGGTGGCGGACTGGGAACGCAGACGATGCTTTTCCAGAAACTCCACAAATGCGGGCATTCCTTCGCCAGTTCTGGCTGACAATTTGAGCACCTGCATACCCGGCCGCACCGCCTGAATGTTTCGATTCGTGGCGGCTTCGTCGAACTCCACCGCGGTGGCGAGATCTGATTTGGTGATGATGGCGACGTCCGCGCTGTTGAATATGGTCGGATACTTTAGCGGCTTGTCCTCACCTTCGGTGACCGAAAGCAGCACGAAGCGCAAATCTTCGCCGAGATCGTAAGAGGAGGGACAGACCAGGTTGCCGACGTTTTCGATGAACAAGAAATCCAGATCGCGCAAATTCCAACCATCGAGCGCGTGTTGTACCATCGCTGCTTCCAGATGACAAACTGTGCCGGTGATGATTTGCTTCACGGGAGCTTGGCTGCGCGCGAGGCGAGCTGCGTCATTTTCCGTGGCGAGATCGCCTACGAGCGCCGCGACTTTATAGCGTGCGTGGAGAAGCGTGAGAGTTTTTTCGAGGAACGCCGTCTTGCCCGAGCCAGGGCTGGAGACGAGACTGATCGCGAGGACGCCGGCTTCGCGGAAACGCTCGCGGAGCGCACGAGCGAGGACGTCGTTTTGTTTCAGGACGTTTTTGCGGACTTCCACCAGGCGGGGTTCGGGAATCATGTTCGCAACTCCATCGCGGTAACCATTAGCTCGCGCCCTTCCAGGATTTCACGGGTGGGCGTGCCACACTCAACGCAGCGGAGCGACTGCAGGGACTGCACGGAGCGGCGGTCCATGCACACCGGACAATTCACTACTATGGGAACTTCTTCGATTACCAGCTTCGAGCCTTCCAGAGGCGTTTGCTGGCAGGCGATTTCGTAGGAAAAAAGCAGGGCCTCTTTTACTACGCCGGAGAGTGGGCCGAGCTTGAGATAGACAATGTCCACGCCGGGGGCGCCATGCGATTCGGCTTCCTCGCATGCGAGATCAACGATGCTCATGGCGATCGAAAGTTCGTGCATTTGGGCACGTGATCTCAAAAGTTACAAAGCAAAAACCGCAGCGGCGGCAGAATACATTTCTACGTCACCTGTGTTGTCCAATCCAATTCTGCTTCTGTCTCTGCGGCGGAACTTTGCGAGCTGCGATTGCTCAGCGCGGCCAGCGCGGCCTGACCGAGGCTGATGCCGCCGTCATTCGATGGGACGACGTGATTCGTCCAGATTTGCAGCTGTTCGGGTTGCAGGAGATCTTTTAGATCGCGCAGGAGCAATTCGTTTTGGAAAACGCCGCCGGAAAGGACGATCGTGTCGGTGCTATGAGTGCCGCATAAAGTTACGACGGCGGCACAGACACCCTCCGCGATTCCGCGCTGGAATGCGCGTGCGATTTCAGGTTGCTCACGGCCGCGAAGTCTGTCGTTGATCACGCTCTGAAGCAGCGGAAGAAAATCCAATTCCTCGCCGACCAGGGGGAACGGATATGCGTCGGCATTGGACGCTTGGCATGCGAGGTGTTCGATCCACATCGCGGCTTGGCCTTCGAAAGTCACTTCTCGCGTGAAACCTAGCAACGCGGCTGCTGCGTCAAAGAGGCGGCCCATGGAGGTGGTGACGAACGAGCGAACGTTGCTTTTGACGAGCTGCAGTGCATCGCGATAGCGCGAAGGAAATGAGAACGGACGAGCGGTCAAGTCCACCTGCTCATCTAGTTGCGCGAGAAAACCGGCTGCGGCCTGAACTGGATACGTGGCGGCCGCGTCGCCTCCAGGCAGAGCGGCAGTACACAGATGCGCGACGCGCTCGAAGCCTTCGCGCACGCTGCCGGCGAAAATCTCACCGCCCCAGATCGTGGCGTCATCGCCGTAGCCTGTTCCGTCGAAGCTGACGCCGATGACGCGCTGATCCCAGGCGCCGCGCTCCGCGAGAACGGAAGCGATGTGCGCGCGGTGATGCTGCACAGCGCACTTTTCCGCTGCGGGGAATTCCGCGGCATGGAGCGTGGAGACATATTCGGGATGCCCATCGTGCGCGACCAATAGTTCACTCGAATCGATTTGATACATCGCCAGCAAATCGTGCACGGTTTCGCGGAATGCGCAGAACGATCCGTAATGATCCAAGTCGCCGATGTGCTGGCTGACGAAGGCTTGGCCATCAACGACCAGGGTGATCGTATTTTTTAGATCGGCGCCAAGCGCGAGAATCGGCCTCTTGGTTGGAAATGTGGCCGCGGCGCTGGGGGCGTAACCCCGGGCGCGACGAAGAATTGCCGGGCCAAAAACGCCGACGCGAGCCACGGAATCATCCACGCGGCGGGCGATGGGGCGTTCGCCGATGAGGAAACTGTCCGCGATGCCGGAGAGCTGCTCAAGCGCCTCATCATCTTTGTACGCGATCGGCTCGCTGGAACGATTCGCGCTAGTCATGACAAGGGCATCAGGGGCTCCGGCGGCAAAGAGCAAATGGTGCAACGGCGTGTAGGGCAACATCACGCCTAGCTCGTCGTTCTCGGGAGCGACTCCGGGTAATTCGATCTTCGCACGCGCGAGGACAATGGGGCGGGCGACGGAACTCAATAATGATTCCGCATCGGGTCCAAGCTCCATCAGGCTGTGCGCGACCTTAATATTTTCTGCCATCAAGGCGAACGGCTTTTCCTTGCGAAATTTCCTGGCGCGCATGGCGCTGACGGCTTGGATATTTCTCGCGTCGCAAGCCAGATGGTAGCCGCCGAGGCCTTTCACCGCGATAATCTTGGCCGATTGAAGGTCTTGCACTGCCTTTCGAATGGCTGCCTTGTCGCCGCGCTCGAACTGATCGCCGGCCTGATAAAAATAATGCGGGCCGCACGCGGGACAGGCAACGGGCTGGGCGTGAAACCGGCGATCCGCTGGATTCACGTAGTCGGCAGCGCAATGCGCATCGAGGGGCCACGCGGCCATTGTCGTGTGGGGGCGATCGTACGGCAGGCTGCGAATGACGCTGTAACGCGGGCCGCAATTCGTGCAGTTGATGTAGGGATAGTGATGGCGGCGATCGCTGGGATCGAAGAGTTCCTGCAGGCATTGCTCACACATCGGAAGATCGGGCGAAATTCGCGCGGTAGGTTGGCGTTCTCCTGCGCTTTCCCGAATTGTGAATTCGGTGAAGCCTACGGGCTCGGCGGATTCAACACTCACGGCTGAAATCTGTGCGGCTTGTGGCGGATGAGATTTCATCTCGTCAAGAAACCATTGGAACGCTTCTTCGCTTCCCTCAAGATGGATTTCCACGCCTTGTTGCGCGTTTAGAACCCAGCCATTTAAGTTATACGCGCACGCTAACCTATAAACGAACGGGCGAAATCCAACACCCTGTACAACACCGCGTACCTGAATGGAGTAAGCATTCGGCATGGATCTCATTTTGCTTTCACCACGCAGCCGCGACCCTGCCAGCCGACCTGAACGACCTTACCGTCTTCAACGAGCAGAGGAACGGTGAATGGCGGCTGCGCCAATTGGAGCATGCGCTCGCGCGCCTGGCCGTCGGTTTCGACGTCGAACTCGGTGAACTCGCTTCCCTTCCATTCGAGCCATTCGCGCATTTCGCTCGTGTAAGGACAGCTGGCCGTGCCGTAGAGTTCGAGATTAGGCATGGATGAAGCCCTCTAGCCCCTCGCGTAGCAGGTGGTAAATTGACGCTTGGACTTCCTGAATGCGTGGAATGTAGTCTGAGCGAACGATCAACGGAAAATCGGCGAGGCCGCGGCGCAGGACTTCGCCGCCGTCGTAGCCGAGCAATGCCACGGTGAGCAGATTTCTTTTTCGCGCCTCTTCCAGCGCCATGACGATATTTTTCGAGCCGCCGCTAGTGGAAATGGCGATGGCCACGTCATTGGGCCGCGCCTGCGCGATCAGTTGCCGCTGAAAAATTAATTCGG
>Ga0210387_10001567_pt1 | contig 17282 bp, 12 predicted proteins | sample IncBWC7OmetaG_FD_160108 | JGI IMG/M metagenome (GOLD analysis project Ga0210387, IMG submission 160108) | Forest soil microbial communities from Barre Woods Harvard Forest LTER site, Petersham, Massachusetts, United States - Inc-BW-C-7-O ...
CAAGCGGCGGAGCTTGGGACAGCGGGGCCAATCGTGAAGGCGAAGTCAGCGTGAGTCGGCGCGCGGAGCATTGGGTCGCCCTGGCGGTCTTCGTGCTCGCGGCGGTGCTCTTATTTTCCCGCCTTGGTAGCGAGGCCCTGTGGAACGACGAGGCACAGACGGCGGTGCTTTCGAAGTCCATGCTGGTGCATCACGTCCCACTCGGGCACGACGGACAGAATTCATTGTCCGGCGAGTGGGGCGCCGAGTTCGGCCCGGACGACGTGTATCGCTGGTCGCCGTGGCTACCGCTGGCGATGGTGGCGGCTTCGTTCAAGCTCTTCGGCTTGACCACATTCGCCGCGCGCTTGCCTTTCGCGCTGGCTGCCCTGGCGACGGTAGTGGTCTGTTTTTTTTTCGCCAAGGAGCAGTGGGGCGCGCGGGTGGGTCTTTTGTCCTCGGCGCTCTTGGCGCTCTCAGTGCCTTTTCTGCTGCTCAGCAGGCAATCGCGCTACTACGCGCTAACGACGCTTTTTTCGCTGATTTGTTTGCGTGAGTACGCGCTCATCGCGCGCGGCGCACGTCGGACACCTTGGGCGCTCGTGGCCGCGCTCAGCTTGCTCTTCTATTCGCAAAACGTGTACGCGGGCGTGGTGGGGGTCACGATCGCGGCACACCTCGTGGTGTTCAGAAACGGACCACGCCAACTGGTGGTTGCCGCGTTTGCCTTGTTTACTTTGCTGGCCCTGCCTTGGGTCCTGTTCGCTTCCGGCATGCACTATCGCACACTGTATCCGGGCATGCTCACGCTCGGCCAGCTCGTCCGCTTCGTGCCGCGCTACCTGGTCCGTGCCGGTGAATACTTCAACTACTGGGCGCTCGCCGCGCTGGCCGTCGCCGCGGTCGCTCTCGCCAAGCTGCGTCGAGAACGACTCACCGTGTCGAACGGCCAGGGCCTGGCGTTGCTCGGCCTATTCACGCTGACCACCCTGCTGCTGCTCAGCCTGGTGAGCGTTGCGCCGTTCTTCAGGTACCTCGCCCCGCTCTGTCCCATCGCCGCCATCACGACGGCACTGCTGCTCGATCGCCTGTTCGACTGGGACCTGCGTGCTGGGTTATTCGCCCTCACGGCGCTGATCGCGAGCAGCAAATTGCCGCAGTTTATCTACGAAATCAGCCACGACTTCCAGGGGCCGATCGACGGCATCGTGCGTTTCCTCGAGGCGCACGCGGCTCGGTCCGACGTGGTCGCGATCACCTACGGTGACCTCTCGACCAAGTTTTACACGGGGTTGCGCGTGGTTGGCGGCCTCACGGGTGAGGACCTATCGCCGGCCAAGGGCGCTAAATGGGTGATCATCCGCAAGCACGTGGTGTGCTCCAAAGACGAAACGGTGCGCAGCTACTTACTCGCCAACGTCGATTGGTCCCGCTACCAGCGCATCACGCTCGCCTCTCCCGACACGACCTTCGAAAATCGTGAGGATCCGGAAGAGCACTTGTTCCGGACCGCGACCGGCGAGTCACCCGTGGTGATCTACGAACGCACGCACTGATGGGCCTGCGTCAGCGGAGAGCACGTCCTGGGCCAAGGCTCGAATCGCTCGAACGCGCAGCGTACTGGAGCGCAAGGTGAGGATGCACGCGCTGATGGCGTGGATGCTGCTCGCGATCACTGCGGTGGCACTCGTTGCTTACTGGGATGAGCAGCGCGAGTTCGGGGCCGCGCTAACGGATTTCGCCGGGGAACAGACCGCCCTCGCGCAGGCCGTGGGCACGACACTGCGCGCGCGGTTGGTTGGGGTCGATGCTTCCGAGTTGCCGAGCGGCGCCGACCGCTCCGTCCACTCGCTGGCGGATGTGCAAATGCGCTTCGAGCTCGCGCTTCAGACCGAGCAGTTCCTGCTCGCCGTGCGCGCGGTCGAACGACCGAATTTGGTGCGCTTGTTCGTGCAGGGCCCTTTCGGGCTTGGGCTCTTTACGTCCGACGGCCATCTCCTGCGCGCGCCGGCCCTAGAGGCTGGGCTCGCGAACGGACTCTCGTCGACACGTCTGACTCGGCAGGACGCCGCGGCACTCGGCCTGCCCGAGCGCACGGCGATGGCAGGTTTCACGCGTATCGACGCGGGCCCCGCAGGTCACTGGGGCATTGCTGTGGTCGCCAGCGCGCGCCGCGAACGTGATCGCGAGGTGCTGGCTGAATGGCGGCTGGCACTGAGCGTGGTCGTGGCTTCGGGCTTGGTGCTAGCGTTCGGAGGGCTTGCGCTGAGGAATCAACGTCGACAAATGCTGCTGTCTCAGGAACTAGCGATCGCGTCGTTGCAGTCGGAGCGCGATGAACGACTCGTGCGTGCCGACAAGCTCGCCACGATGGGAGCGCTCGCGATGGGCATTGCGCATGAGGTCTCGACTCCGCTCGGGGTGATCCTGGGTCGAGCCGAGCAGCTCCTTGCCAGACCAAACGGGGACGAACGCGCGAAGCGTGCCGCCGAAGCAATCGCCGAACAGGCCGAACGGATCAGCGGCATCGTGCGTGGTTTTCTGGCGCTCGCACGGGGCGATTCGCCGCGCACGGAGCTCGTTGCTCCGCGCGCTTTGGCCGAGGTTGCGCTCGACTTAGTGGGTCACCGCTTTGCCAAGGCCGGTGTGGGCTTGAGCCGCTCTTTCGCGCAGAATCTGCCGAATGTCTCGTGCGAGCCTCGGCTCATGGAGCAAGTCTTGGTCAATCTGCTGCTCAATGCTTGCGACGCCTGTGAACCGGGCGGGCAAGTCGAGCTGCGAGTCGTTGCTGAAGAACAGCGCGTCGCGTTCGTCGTGACCGACGATGGCAGCGGCATCAGCGCAGACGCCGCAGCGCGCATCATGGATCCCTTCTTCACGACCAAGCCCATCGGTGAAGGCTCCGGCTTGGGTCTCGCCATCGCCAACGAGCTGGTGAAACATCACCGCGGTACACTCACCGTCGTGGCTCGTCGTGAACAACGCGGCACGCGTGCCTGCGTCGAATTGCCGAACGCGAGTGAGCCGAGCCGTGGCTGAGCACGAGCAACGCCCCCGCGTGCTGATCGTGGACGATCACTTGTCCATGGCCGAGACGCTCGCGGATGGTTTAGCCGAGCACGGTTACGACACGGTGGCGCTTGCATCCAGTAAAGAGGCCGCAAAACGCCTGGAAAATGAAACGTTCGCTGCGCTAGTGACCGATCTGCGGATGCCCGGGATGGACGGCCTCGAGCTGCTCCGGGTGTCACGCAGCCACGCGCCCGACCGGCCCGTGATCGTAATGACCGCGTATAGCGCCGTCGAGAGCGCGATCGAATCGATTCGCCAAGGCGCTTTTCACTACCTCACTAAACCTTTCAAGCTCGACGAGCTCGTGCTGTTCCTGAACCGCGCGCTGGAAGATTCGCGCCTACGTCACGAAGCCGCTGCGCTACGCAGCACACTGCGCGAGCGTTTCGGGCTGGCCAACGTCGTGGGCGAGAGCGAGGCGATGCGCGCGGTCGGTGAGTTGGTCGAGCGCATCGCGCTCGCGTCGTCCCCCGTGCTTTTGACCGGCGAGACAGGGACGGGCAAAGGCCTGATCGCTCGTGCCATTCACGCTCATGGTCCGCGCGCAAGCGGCCCGTTCGTGTCCGTCAACTGCGCTGCGCTGCCGGAAAATCTGCTGGAGAGTGAGCTCTTCGGGCACGTGAAGGGCGCCTTTACCGGCGCCACGACGAACCGTGATGGTCTGTTCTTCGACGCTGATCGGGGCAGCTTGTTTCTAGACGAAATTGGCGAAATTGCTCCGGCGCTGCAGGCCAAGCTGCTGCACGTGCTCGAGAGCGGCACGGTGCGACCGGTCGGCGCCAACAAGGAGCGCCCGGTCGACGTACGGATCCTTACGGCGACCCATCGAGATCTGCACGAGCGTGTGGCGAGCGGCGCGTTCCGTGACGATCTGCTGTATCGGCTCGATGTCGTCAGCATCGAGATCCCGCCGCTGCGTCATCGGCAGGCGGATATTCCCGTCCTGCTCGCGCACTTTCTGGCGCGCGCGCGCCTGAAACATCCTGAATCATTGGTGCGCGGTTTTTCCAAGGCCGCGCTCGAGCGTTTGCTCGATCACCGCTGGCCCGGCAACGTGCGCGAGCTCGAGCATTTGGTCGAGCGCGTCGTGTTGCTCGCTCGTGGCAGTGAAGTCGGTGTGGACGAGCTGCCGCGCACGGTGGTTCGCGCGTCGTCGGCGCCGCTCACTTTTCAAGGGGAAATCGTCCCGATTCGCGAGATGCAGCGTCGCTACGCGGCGTGGGTCTTCGAGGCCCTCGGTGGCCGACGTATGGTCAGTGCCGAGAAGCTCGGCGTCGACATCAAGACTCTCGGTCGCCTGTTGAAAACGGACAGCGAGCCAGGCGACGAGTAAGCCTGCAAACGCATTCGTAACTGGACCTGATTGAGGGTTGGCGCAAAGCGCGAAGCTAGCGTGGCACTCGCGTTTGGGGGTTTGCAACCAAGTCACTGTGTCGCCTTGAAGATGTCACGAAGGGTGGACTATGAAGCGGTGCGTTGAACGCCATCTGGCGAATATCACGAAGAAATTCACGTGAATGCGACCGAGCGCCGCTTTGGCGACCCTGCCAACGGTGCGCAATGCCAGCAGCGAAGCGCCGACTTCTACTCCGTCTAATCCAAGGGAACATAGCGATGCGATTTCAACTCACACTCAGTGCCACGGTTCTTCTGCTTGCCCAGGCCCCTCATCTCTTCGCCCAAGGAGCTGACGCGGCGCCCGCCGCGCCTCCCGCCGCCGCGCCGGATGCCGCCAAGCCGAGCGACGCTCCGCCTCCACCACCGCCTCCGCCCGCTCCAGCAGAGGTAGCTCCGGCTCCCATGCCCGCGCCGAGTGCCGTTCCCGCGCCGGGCACGGTGCCCGTGGCCGCGTCCGCAATCACGAGCGAGCCCCTCGATAGCGGTCCCAAGCCCGTGCAGGGGAAGTGGGGCACGACCCTTTACGGTTTCGTCGAGTTCGACGCCATTCACGACTCCACGCAGCCCGCGCTGACCACGATCAACGATTCGCAGGGCAACGGTGCGCTCGCGCGGCCCGGTACTTATCAGGCGAGCAACGGTCAGACCTTGTTCGGTGCGCGTAACTCCCGCATCGGCTTCAAGCTCAATGCGCCAGAGACCGACGACATCAAAGCCAGCGCCGTGATCGAAATGGACTTTCTCGGCAATCAGCCGACTTCGACGGCAAGCCAAGCTGCGCTGATCACCAACCCGACGTTCCGCATTCGGCACATGGCATTGAAGGTCGAAGACCCAGTTGTCGACCTGTTGCTAGGCCAGTATTGGCAGCTTTTCGGCTGGCAATCGGCGTTTCATCCGAACACCGTCGAGATTCAAGGCGTCCCCGGTCAGATCTACTCGCGCTCGCCTCAAGCCCGGCTGTCGAAGACGATCAAGAGCGACGCCGTCAACTTCGATATCGCAATCGCCGCTTCGCGTCCTCCACAACGCAACGCGGAGCTCCCGGATGGGCAGGCTGGTCTGAAGCTCACCTTCAACGGCTGGAAGGGCGTCCACACCGCGGGTGCCGCGGCGACCGCCGTAGATGGCCTCGCGATCGGCGTCTCCGGCGTGGCGCGGCGCTTCGTGCTGCCGAGTCTCGGTGGTGTCGAGCAGAGTAAGCGAAACGGCACGGGCGTTTCGATCGACGCGCTGCTGCCCGTCATTCCCGCGACCATGGAGAATCGAGCCAACGGGTTGACCTTGACCGGCTCGTTCGTGACTGGCACCGGTATCTCGGACTTGTACACGGGCTTGAGTGGCGGAGTCGGTTTTCCCGCGCCGCCCAATCCGTCGATGGCGACTCCCGCGCCGACCTACGCCGCAGACATCGACAATGGCATGGTCACGTATGACTCTCAGGGTCACCTGCACACGATCGACTGGACGTCGTACATCGTCGGTATTCAGTATTACCTACCGCCGTCGGGCAAAGTCTGGGTTTCCGCCAACTATTCCGGCATGAAATCGGACAACGCGGCGAGCTACGTCAGCGCCAGCGGTACCTCCAAGATCTTCAATAAGTCATATTGGGCTGACGCCAACCTGTTCGTCGACATGACCTCCGCGGTTCGGCTCGGCGCAGAGTACGCGTTCTTCCACCAAACTTACGCGGACGGCACGCCCGCAAAGAACACGCGCCTGCAGTTCTCGGGCTTCTATCTGTTCTAGTCGCGGCCTTCGCGAAGCCAGTGCTGCCGAAGCGGCGGACGAGTCGTAGCCGACTAGTCCGCCGTTTTTGCGTTGGACCCAAGAAGAGCAGCCGAGCAACGTTCAGAGCTCGAGGAAGGCTCAGAACGCGACGGCAGCGCGCGCCAAGATTTCGTGCAAGACGTGGTCATTGCTCCGCGCGTCGTCGTTCACGCCGCTCGCGAGCTGATTGGCGGGAGCCTGCGCGCGCTGGCTCGCGGTCTGCGCGGGGCCACCAGCAGGGCTGGCCTTCACGGGCTCTGAATCCGGGAACAGATTGAGCACGTAGTTGATCGTGACGCGCAGGTGCTTGGTCAGCCAGTAGTTGGCACCCAGCGAGAACGCATCGACTTTGATGTCGCCATCGATGTTCTGCGGGTCTGGCGTGCCCACGTGACGCGCGCTCGAATAGTTGAGCCGCACTTGCTCCCACTTGACGAGCAGTTGCAGCGCGCGCCCGGGCGTTACGGGGTCTGGCTTGGAGAAATCCACATGGGGCATCGGCTGCACACCGGGCAAGCCGTTGATGTCTCGGTTACCGAGGGGCCAGAAACCAGCCTCGATGTAGTACGAATAGCCACGCAGGCCACCGAAGCGAGGGCTCGGTGACGTTTGGAAGCCTTCCAGCGCTTCACGCGTATTTTTGTCGATGTAGGTGGCTTCCGTCGTGAAATCGACGAGCCAAAACGGGACGCGCGCTTCGAATGCGGCGCCGCGTTGACTCCCGGCATAGATAATGTGCGTCTGACCTTGGGAGCTCGTGTAGATCGGATTCCAAAACGTGTACTGGCCCTGAGTCGTGAGCGCGGGCACGTCGTAGTTCGTCCAGTTCTTGTCGCGCTTGCCGTAGCGAACGCTGGCGCCGATCTCTAGGTTCTTGAGCGCGTCGGTGCGATTGGAGAGCGGCATCACGTAGGCACGCGCGAAGACGTCACCATCCGCATCGACGTTCGGGCGGTTCTGCCCATCGCCGTCGAACAAGCCGACGGCGTAGTTGAACACGTCGAAGGCCTGACCCCAGGCCATCACGCCGATTTGCTTTTGCGTCGGCACCGCGACGTCGCGCACGGTGAGCGAACGCTCCATGAATGGAGTGCCCCACTTCTCACTCGTCCGGTTCTCCATCGTGAACGGTGCATCGAACTGGCCGGTTTGAATGTTGAGCCAATCCGCAGCGCGAAAATTGAGGAACACGTCGGTCGGCGCGGCGCTCAGTTTGACGGTCTCCGCGGCGTTGTAGTGAGCCGTTGCCGCGGTGGGCAGCGTGCCCGGCGGAGCGGCCGAAGTCTCGTTGGTGCCCTTCGGGTTGTCGATCGCGGTTGCCCCGAAATCACCGGCGATCATGAACCACCAGCGATGGAAAAATTCTCCGGACAGCTCGGGCCGAGCTCGACGCAGAAATACGGTCGGCTTGAGCGTCGTCTCCGAAACTCCGGGCCCTGCGTAGCTGTAGAAATCGATGTGTGCGCGACCCTGTATGTAGAGACGATAGTTGTCGTCTACGTCGCGCAGGAAAAAGTAGCCGCCGTGATAGCCGGCGAGCGGATTGCCGTCCTTGCCGACACCTGGCTCGCTGAGTGGCGCGACGGGAGCCACAAGTGGAGCGGGCAGTGATGTGGCAGCCGGCGGATAGAGCACGACAGGCGGCGTCGCTGGTGGCGCCACTTGAACCGGCACTGCGGCGTTCGCGTCTGGAGTAGCCGCTTCGGTTCCGGAGGTGGTCGGCGGCGCGCTTGGCGGGGGCGCGTCTGCCAGAGGTGCGTCTGCCGGAACCTGTGCGTGCGCAGCAGCGGCGTAAGACAAGGCAATAAGAGCGGTCGTCAGGGGGTGAGAAATCTTCATGCCTTGTGTACCGAACTTCGCGGACCCTTCGAGCGCCGCGTAGCCCTCCAAGCTCCGAACGAATGGTCTTTCCGCAATCAGAGCGCGACGGCGATGCGCGCCAAGAACTCGTGCAGCACGTGAGCGTTGTTGCGCGCGTCGTCGTCAGAGCGCGCGGAGTCTTTGGCGGCGGTGGTCAAGGTGTTGCCCGGAGCTTGAGCGCGGTTCGCGCTCGACCAGACGGGGCTGCCCATGGACGTTGCGGAGCTCGGCGCGGAGTCGGGGAACATGTTGAGCACGTAGTTCGCCGTCAACCGAATGTGTCGGCTGATCCAGTAGTTTGCGCCGAGCGAAAAGGCATTGGCTTTGATGTCGCCGTCCGCGTTCTTGATGTCGGTGGTGCCAGCGCGGCTGGCGCTGGTGTAGTTCAAGTGGACTTGCTCCCACTTGACCAACAATTGCACGGCGTGCGGGGGGTCGACTGGATCGGGCTTGCTGAAGTCGACGTGCGGCATGTTCTCGTAGCCGGGCAGGCCGGTCACGTCGCGCTTGCCGAGCCAAACGTCCGCCTGCACGTAGTACGACGTGCCGTGCATGTCGCCGCGACGTAGGCTGAGCGCGCCTGGAACGGACTGATAGCCCTCCTGAACTTCGCGCGTGTCGTTCTTGATGTAGACGAGCTCGCTCGTCAGGTCGAACATCGAGATCGGCACGCGGAGCTCGCCAGCGACGCCGAGCTGACCGCCAGAGGGCAAGATGTGCGTCGTGCCTTCCGACCCCGTGTAGGTGGGCTTCCAGAACGTGTAGTTGCCCTGGGTCGTGAACGAGTTGTAGTCGTAGTCCGTGTACCTCTTGTCGCGCTCACCGAAGCGGAAGCTCGCGCCGACCTGCAGATCTTTCAGCTCGGACAGCTCGCTGGCGAGCGGGTGCACGAACGTGCGCGCGATGATGTCGCCGTTACTGTCCGTGTTCAGTTTGTTCTGACCGTCCCCGTTGAACAGACCGGCTGAATAGAACCAGTACCTGTCCGGGGTTTCCCCCCAGAACATGCCGCCGATTTCCTTATTGGTCGGGATGCCCACGTCGCGTACGGCGAGCGAGCGCTCCATGAACGGCAGGTATTTATCACTGGTTCGATTCTCCATCATGAACGGGGCATCGAATTGACCCACTTGCACGTTGAACAGCGGGTGAGCGCGATAGTTCAAGAACACGTCGGTGGGCGCCGCTTGAATTTTGGCGGTCTGGGCGGAGGCGTATTTGCCCGTGGTGTCAGTCGGCAACATGCCTGGCGCCGCAGCCGATGTCTCGGTCGTCTTGCCGTCAGGATTGTCGAGCGCGGTGGCACCGAAGTCACCGGCAATGCTGAACCACCAATCGTGGAAGAACTCGCCCGTGAGCTCGGGGCGAATACGACGCAAGAACAAGGTCGGCTTCAACGTGGTGTCGGAAACGCCCGGGCCTGCGTAGCTGTAGAAGTCGATCTGTGCGCGGCCTTGCACGTACAGGCGGAAGTTGTCGTCCACGTCGCGCAGGTAGAAGAGCTCGTTGTGCCAACCAGCGAGCGGGTTGCCGTCTTTGGCGAGGCCGTAGTTCCCCGGCATGGGCGGCGGTGGCAACGGCGCGACCAGTTGAGGAGCGGCCTCTGGTGTTCCGCTGGGCGGTAACGTCGGCACTGGGTAGACGGGTGCGGGAGCGACTGTTGCCGGTGCTGGAAGTGCAGCTGGCGGCGCCGGAGCGGCCGCCTCCGGCGTTGCCGCGGGCGCTGCAGCCGGCGGAGTTGCGGGCGCCGCTGCCTCCTGCGAAAAAGCCTGGAACGCGAACAGGGCGAGCGTGGGGGTCAGGAGGAGTGCGGGGAATTTCACGACCGGTTCCTTTCAGGGCGCTGCAGGTAGCTCTTTAAATGTGTCTATTGGGTTGCGGTCTAGTGAGATTCATGAAGACCATTGCCTACATCGGGCGAGACCGGATACCACACGTTCTCCGGGATAAGTACCCGAAAATTCTTCGTTTCCCACTTGGCCGCCGCTCGAACTCCGAGTCTTGCCCTCGAGGGCAGAGGGGCGACGGCGCCCCACGAAGCCCATCGGCGACACGGAACTGTCACCCATCTGTTGCTGATGCGTAGCGCATATCTGGACGCGCCCTGGTAGGACAAACCCCGATGTTTGCCCGTAGAAATCTGCTCGCCGTGCTGCTGCTGTCCGCCTTTGCCTGCAAAGGCAACCAAGCCTCGGACGCGCCGGCTCCAGCAGCTTCGGACACGGCCGCGGCCCCGAAGAAGGACGACACGATAAGCCTCAACGGTGCGGGCGCGACCTTCCCATACCCGCTCTATTCGAAGTGGATTTCCGAATACAACAAGCTGAATCCGAACGTCCGAATCAACTATCAATCGATCGGGTCGGGTGGGGGCATTCGCCAAATCATCGCGGGTACCGTCGACTTCGGCGCGACCGACGCGCCCATGAAGGAGGACGAGTCGAAGCAAGCGCCGAGCAAGCTGTTCCATATCCCAGCGACCATCGGTGCGGTGGTCGTTGCCTACAACGTGCCGGAAGTAACCAGCACCTTGAAGCTGTCGCCCGAGGTTTTGGTCGACATCTACGCGGGCAAGATCAAGAAATGGAACGACCCCAAAATCAAGACCGACAACGCGGACGCTAAGCTGCCCGCGAAGGACATCTCGGTCGTGTACCGTACGGACGGCAGCGGCACGACCGCCGTGTTCACCGACTACTTGGCTAAGGTCAGTCCCGAATGGAAAGACAAAGTCGGAGCGGGCAAAAGCGTCAATTGGCCGGTGGGGTTGGGCGCGAAGGGCAATGAAGGCGTTACGGGCCAAGTAAAGACCACGCCTTACACGATCGGCTACATCGAGCGCGCCTACGCGTCGCAGAACAAGCTGCCGATGGTCGAGCTCAAGAACAAAGCCGGCAAATTCGTGGCGCCTACGATCGAAGCCATGTCAGCCGCCGCCGATGCGGTGGAGATGCCCGACGAGCTCTTCGTCTCACTTTCCAATGCGGATGGTGACGCGGCATATCCGATCACCGGTTACTCGTACCTGCTCGTGTACGAGAACGCGAAAGACCCCGTCAAGGGTGAGGCGCTCGCCAAATACCTGTGGTGGGGGCTGCACGACGGTCAGAAGTTCTCCAAAGACCTCGATTACGCGCCGCTCCCGGCCAAGGTGCTCACGAAGGTCGAGGCTCGTCTGAAGGAGTTGCGCTCGGGTGACAAGAAGCTCCTCTCTGGAGCGTGATCCCCGATGGCCACCAGTCACGACGTCTCCTTAGTTCGAGGTCGCTCGAGGATCTTGACGCGCTTCGGGCGCGAGGTGAACTGGGGAGACTTCGTATTTCGGCGCACGACGGCGCTGATCGCAGCGTTCGTGATTGCCGCGTTGGTGGCCATGGCCGTAGCCATGGTGCGCGCGTCGAGCGAGTCGATCGCCACGTTCGGCCTGGGCTTCGTGTTCTCGAGCGTTTGGGATCCGGTGCGCGATGTGTACGGCGCGCTACCGTTCATTTTCGGCACCATCGCTTCCTCGCTCTTGGCGTTGGTGTTTGCCGTGCCCATCTCGCTCGGCGTCGCGATCTTTCTTTCGGAGCTTGCTCCGACCTGGCTGCGCGGCCCGGTTGGTTTTTTGGTGGAGCTCTTGGCGGCCGTCCCGAGCGTGGTTTATGGGCTGTGGGGGATCTTCGCGCTGGCCCCGTGGCTGCGTGACACGGTCGAGCCGTTGTTGGCCCAAGTGTTCGGTTTTTTGCCGCTATTTCAAGGCGCCCAACACGGCTTCGGCATGCTCGCGGGCGGCATCATCTTGGCCATCATGATAACTCCAACGATCTCGTCCGTGAGTCGAGAAGTGCTGCGCGCGGTGCCCAGCGCCTTGCGGGAAGGGGCGCTCGGCCTCGGCGCGACGCCTTGGGAGTCCGTGCGCGTGGCGGTGCTGCCGTACGCGCGCTCCGGCTTGGTGGGCGCCACGATTTTAGGCCTGGGTCGCGCGCTCGGCGAAACCATGGCGATCACCATGGTGATCGGCAATCGCGCCGAGATCAGTACTTCACTGTTCGCCCCGTCTTACACGATGGCCAGCGTCATCGCCAATGAGTTCACGGAAGCCACGGGCAAGCTTTACTTGTCCGCGCTGGCCGAGGTCGGGCTGCTCTTGTTCGTCGTGACCGTGTTGCTCAACGTCGTGGCGCGGCTCCTAGTGTGGCGGGTCGGGCGTTTGCCGGAAGGCGGGCGGCTCTGATGGGCAGCCTGTTCAACCAGTACACGCGTCGCAAGCTGACTGACGTTCTGGTGCGTTCGGCGTGCGTTGCTGCGGCGGTAGTCGCGCTCGTTCCTCTGGTCAGCGTGCTCTACTACGTGACCGTTCGCGGCATCGGCGGCATCAATCTCGACTTTTTCACCGAGCTGCCGAAGCCCGTTGGTGAAGCGGGCGGCGGCATGGCCAACGCCATCGTAGGTACCTTGAAGCTGGTGTTTCTGGCCTGCGTGTTCGGGATTCCACCGGGCGTGCTGGCGGGCGTGTATTTGGCCGAATTCGGCCACGCACGCTTCGGTAAAATGGTGCGCTTCAGCGCGGACGTGATGTCCGGCGTGCCGTCGATCACCGTTGGCATCTTCGTGTATGCGCTGGTCGTGCTCTCGACGAAACAATTCTCGGCCTTGGCGGGTGGCATCGCGCTCGCGATTCTGATGCTCCCAACGGTCACACGCACCACGGAAGAGCTGCTCAAGTTGGTGCCCGAGTCGTTGCGCGAGGCCGCGCTCGGCCTCGGTCTCCCCAAGTGGCGAGCCACCCTGCGCGTCATGTTGCGCACGGCGGCGCCGGGCATTGCGACCGGCGTCATGCTGGCGGTCGCGCGCGTCGCAGGGGAAACGGCGCCGCTTTTGTTCACGGCCTTCAACAATCGTTTTTGGTCGAGTGGTCTGAACGAACCGACCGCGTCGCTGCCCGTCAACATCTACACGTACGCAGTGTCGCCGTACGAGGAATGGCACCGTCAAGCGTGGGCGGCGGCGCTCGTGCTGCTGCTCATGGTGCTCTTGCTCAATGTCTCTGCACGCCTCTTGGTGCGCAGCCGGGTCGGTGCACGGTGAATTCCTCAGAGAACTCAATGAACCCAAGGCCGATGAGCTCCAAACCCACTACCAAAAAAGCTTCTCGTGAAGGTAGCGCGAGCGGTGAGGAAGCAAGCAAAGCACGCTGGGACGAAGTGTCGGTGAGCACGCTGGTGCCGAAGATGCGCACAGAAGGGCTGCGCGCCTATTTCGGGCAGGCCGAAGTGCTGAAGGGCATTACTCTGCCCATCGCCGAAAAGCAGGTCACGGCGGTCATCGGCCCTTCCGGCTGCGGTAAGTCGACGTTCGTGCGTTGCTTGAATCGCATGCACGAGGTCGTGCCGGGCGCGCGCGCGACCGGTCAAGTACTGCTCGACACTCAGGACATCTATCACAGCGAGGTCGACCCGGTGCGCGTGCGTCGTCGCGTCGGCATGGTGTTTCAGAAGCCGAACCCGTTTCCGACCATGTCGATTCGAGACAACGTGCTCGCGGGTTTGCGCCTCAACGGTGAGCGCCCCGACGACCCTGACGCCGTGGTCGAAAAAATGCTGCACCGCGTGGCACTTTGGGACGAGGTGAAGGACATCCTCGGGCGCGCGGGCACGGGCCTCTCTGGTGGTCAGCAACAACGCTTGTGTATCGCGCGGTCGCTCGCGCTCGAGCCAGAAGTGCTGCTCATGGATGAGCCGTGCTCCGCGCTCGATCCCATCGCGACCGCTCGCGTAGAGGAGCTGATCCACGAGCTACGCAAGGCGTACACGATCGTGATCGTGACGCACAACATGCAGCAGGCCGCGCGCGTCGCGAATTTTACGGCATTTTTCTACCTCGGTAAGCTGATCGAGCATGATCGTACGGACGTGATCTTCACCCGGCCGAAGGAACAGCGAACCGAGGACTACATCACGGGTCGCTTCGGCTGAGGGAACACAGATGGATCGCCGCCACACGGATCGAGAATACGAAGGAGAGCTCGAGAAGCTACGCGAGCGCGTGCTTCTGATGGGCGCTCGAGTCGAAGAGATGCTTTCGCTCTCTATGCGTGCTTACGTCGAGCGTAGCGTGAGCTTGGCACGCAGCACGATCGATCTGGATAGCAACATCGATCAGCTCGAGCTCGAGATCGACGAGCTGGCGCTGCAAATTCTGGCTCGGCGACAACCCGTCGCCTCGGATCTTCGCTTCATCACCACCACCTTGAAGCTCGTCACCGATCTCGAGCGGATAGGTGACCTTGGCGTCAACATCTGTGAGCGAGTGACCGAGCTCGGCGCGGATCGATCTCCGAATCCGCACGATCAGCTGGCGCGCATGGCGGACGCGGCGCAAGGCATGGTGCACGACGCGCTCGACGCGTTCGTTGCCGGCGATGCCGTCAAAGCCAACCAAGTCATCGATCGCGACAAGACGGTGGACGCCTATTATGCGCAGCTCTTTCCGGAGCTTTTGCCGCGCATGATGTCGGATCCGGGCGTGGTGTTCGAGTCCACCCGCTTGCTGTCGATCGGTAAGTGCCTGGAACGGCTCGCCGATCACGCCACGAACATCGCCGAAATGGTGGTGTTCATGGTCAAAGGCCAAGACGTGCGGCATTCGGGCCCGGGCTCGCACGGTTAGCGCATCCGGATCGCTCGGCGCGGCATTCGCACACTCGCGCTAGCCCACCGTTCGCGTGTAGCCTCGACGAATCGAGGAGTCGTGGCGCTGCGTTACGTCGTCTACAATCCCAAAGACTCGCGCAAATCGGAGCTGATGCGCGATCCGGTGCTTGGCCAGATCCTTCTCGCCGAAGGTGAGACGATCACCAAGGCGTTGGCGGCCGCACAAGCTCCGTCGGGCTCGGTGGTTTGGGACCGTCGCGAAGGGCGAGTCGCGTACACGGTTCCGTAGCGCTCGGCTCACGCGTAGCGAGAGCGCTACGTACGCTTAGAGCGCTACCAATTGCGCGCGATAGGACTCTTCGCCGCGCTGGGACGCTTGACCGGGGTTTTGCTGCTGCGGGCAAAGCCGCCCGCACTCGGCTTGTGGTTGGGTTTTTGAGCAACCGGTGCCGGCGCAGCGCTTGGTGTTGCTGACGGAGCGACGGCCTGCGCAGTGCTCGGATTAGCCGCAGCTTGATCGGGCGCCGCGGCGGTTGCCGGCGCCAGCGCGGTGGCGACTGCGGCTTGCCCAGTTGCGTTGAGCGCTGGCTCGCTCGCGACCGTCTCATCCGAATGCGAGCGGGTGGCCGCGCGGACGAGGCCCGCACACATGAGCAGCGCCGCCCCTCCAACCACCCAACCCACGATGCGGCGCAGCTTGTGTTGGCGTGCTTGCAGCGCCGGATTGACGACGGTGGGGGCAGCTGCCTCGGGGCGCGAGAGCCGCTCGTCACTTTCAGGTATCCCAAGCGGTGAGAAATTGTTCATGAACGGCTCGCGAACGCGCTGTTCATCCGACGAATCTGGAGCTGAAACTCGCGCACAAATACAAAGTACCCGCGCCGTCGCGCGCCAGGCCGAAAAGCGAAGAAAACACGCCGCCGCCAGCACTCGAGTGCGACATCGTCGCCGGCCTTGCACTCGCGACTTTATGTGTCAGACACGCGCTTCAGTAAAAAGAGACGTGCTCGATGCTGAAATTCGCAGTGCAGCCGGGCGCGGTGTCGTTTGGCGCGACGCTGAGCTGCCAAGCGAGCGAGCTGATCGACGTTTGATCGACGACCGAGGCGGGCATGCCGCCAGTCATGTCGGCAAACGCGACTTGCACGGCTCCGATGCTCGAGACCGGCGCGGACGGCGGATAGCACGCGCTCGCAGTGCTGTCGCAGGAGCCGCGTACCGCGTCGTCGGTGGTGGGTAGGTCAGCGCTGAATTGTGCCGACACGGTCAGTGCGCAGGTGCCTAGATCGCCGCTCAAGTCGAACTGGATACCCGTGTACTCCGAGGCGTCGATGCACGTCGATGCGCTGTAATACAAACCGAAGCCGACGTAGTTTTGATCCGCAGGTGAAGGCGTGTCGAGGCTGGTCGAAATCGTGAAGCCGTTGCCGTCCGCGGTCAGCGTGGGCACGAGGGTTGGTTGGCCCGTGGCCGCATACACGAACGAGCCCCAGTGATCCGTTGCTGGGCCGTAGGCGAGCGAACCGCCGCTGTCGGTGCCAGCGACGGTGATCGGCGGTTGTTGCTGCTCTCGCGGGCAGCTCAGCGCGGCGTCAGCGGTCCCATCACCCGCGTCTGCGTTGACGGCGTTGGTCGCCACGCCGGGTGAGAGTGGCGCTGCGCCCTCCTGGGCCGAAAATTGCGTGTTTCCATAGGTCCAGGCCGTAGCCGTTCCGCGATCGGGAATCTGAATGGCGGCCAGCGACAGTGCCGGCAAGGTGTACACGACTGCGGCGGGTGCCGGTGACAGGTCCGTCACCTCGAAGGAGAGAGCGCGGGCGTTGTTGTTCCAGTTGCTGACGATGATGTCCGTCTCGGTATCGGTCGCGTTGCGCGTCGCGTACGCGCGCACGCCTGCAGGCACCGAGGTGACATTGACCAATGTGGGCCCGAAGTACTGCGCGTAGAGCGCGAGCGCGTAGTACTCGGGGCGCGGCGTCTGGGTAGGGGGTTCGCCGATGATGCCGAGCGACCAATCATCGGTGTCGCTGATGTTCCAGAGCGCGGTCGTCCACAGGCCGAGGTTTGCGGACTCGCCCAAGGTATCGGCCAGCCAGAGCGCGGACGGCACCGTGCCGCTGCCTGCGTCCGGTACGTCGGAGGTGGGCTTGGCGTCGTACACGACGTTCATCTCCGTGATGGCGAGGGGTTTGTCGCCAAAGCCGGTGTCGCTCAAGATGCCGCGCACGGCGCTGATCACGCTGTCGAATGCCGGCAAATCCGCGGCAACGCGCGGCACGCTGGCCGCCACCGCACTGAACGGATAGCGATGAATCGCGATCACGTCGAACAAGTTGCCGCAGCCCTGCAGAATCGGCGTCAGCCAATCATTTGCCGTATTGGGGATGTAGCGCCAGGATAAATCAGGGCCCACGATCTGAATCGTCGGATCGACGCTCTTCATTTGCGCGACGTACGCGGTGGCGGACGCGCAGTAGTCGGCGGGCGCGTAGCCGGGGATCGCCGGCAGCGTCGGGTCGGTCAGGCCGCCTGAGTCCGCGTACAGATCGGGCTCGTTGCCGATCG
>Ga0210387_10001568_pt1 | contig 17270 bp, 13 predicted proteins | sample IncBWC7OmetaG_FD_160108 | JGI IMG/M metagenome (GOLD analysis project Ga0210387, IMG submission 160108) | Forest soil microbial communities from Barre Woods Harvard Forest LTER site, Petersham, Massachusetts, United States - Inc-BW-C-7-O ...
CAGGCTCTCCGCCGCATCGATGATGGCGTTGGCGTCGATGCCGTAGGCGCGGTAGAGGTCGGCGATGGTGCCGGTCTGGCCGAAATGCTCGACGCCGAGCGCTTCCACGCGATGGCCGCGGACGCTGCCGAGCCAGCCCAGCGCCGCCGGATGGCCGTCGATCACGGTGACGATGCCGCAGTCACGCGGCAGCGGCGCCAGCAGCTTCTCGATGTGGCTCAGATGCTGAACGCCGCGGCGGTCGCGGCGCAAACTCCGCGCCGCGGTCCAGCCCGAATGCAACCGGTCCAGCGAGGTGATGGCGAGCAGGCCGACATCCCGCCTACTTTCACCGATGAAGCCGGTCGCCTCGATCGCTTCCGGTGCCACCGCGCCGGTATAGGCGACGATCACCTCCGCGTTCGGACCGGGCTTGCGCAGCCAGTACGCGCCATCGGTGATGTCGCGCTGCAAGTCCGGCGTCATGATCCGCTGCACCTGATCGATGTTGCGCGTCGAGAGCCGCAAGTAAACCGAACCGCCCTCCCCATACGCGCCCTGCATGTGCTCAAAGCCCCAACGCATGATGGTGGCAAGCTCGTCCACAAAGGCCGGCTCGAAGGAGGCGAGCCCGTCCTGCCCCATGCCGATCAGGGGTGTCTTGATCGACTGATGCGCGCCGCCCTCCGGCGCCAGCGTGAGGCCGGCAGGTGTCGCCGCCACCATGAAGCGGGCGTCCTGGTAGCAGGCATAATTCAGCGCATCGAGCGCGCGCTCGATGAAGGGATCGTAGAGCGTGCCGACGGGCAGCAGCCGTTCGCCATTGATGGAATGCGACAGACCGAGCGCCGACAGCAAGGTGAACAGGTTCATCTCGGCAATGCCGAGCTCCATATGCTGTCCACCCGGCGAGAAATCCCAATTGTAGGTCGAGGGAATCTTCTCGCTGCGGAACAAGTCGGCCTTCTCCGCACGCGCGAACAGGCCACGGCGATTGACCCAGGCGCCGAGATTGGTCGACACCGTGACATCGGGCGAGGTCGTGACGATGCGCGCCGCGAGCTCGCTGTCGCCGCGCGCGATCTCGTTCAGCACCAGCCCAAAGCCCTGCTGCGTCGACATCTGCGCCGCTGGCTTGAACTCGAGCTGTCGCGGCACCTCGATGGTCGGCGCCTCCAGCCGCCGCGCGCCTTCGCGGTTGAACGGGACGTTGTCGAGGAAGGCCTGAAGCGCGGCTTCGTCCTGCGGCAGGGCCTCAAACTTGTCCCATTCGTGGCCGGGGCGGATGCCTTGCTGCCCCCGCCACTTCTCCATCTGCGCCACCGTCATCAGGCCGGCATGGTTGTCCTTGTGACCCTGGAACGGCAGGCCGACGCCCTTGATGGTGTAGGCGATGAAGCAGACCGGGCGATCGTGATCGATCGCCTCAAAGGCCTCGAGCATGCTCGCCATGTCGTGTCCGCCGAGATTGGACATCAGCGCGAGCAGCTCGTCGTCGCTGCGGCGGTCGATCAGCGCCGTGACTTCGCCCTGGTCGCCGATCTCATCCTGCAGATGCTTGCGGAAGGCTGCGCCGCCCTGGAAGCAGAGCGCGGCATAGAGCGCGTTCGGACAATTGTCGATCCAGCGGCGCAGCGCCTCGCCGCCGGGCTCGGCAAAGGCCTGCCGCATCAGCTTGCCGTATTTCACGATCACGACGTCCCAGCCGAAATTACGGAACATGGTCTCGAATTTTTCCCAGAGCCCCTCGCGCACCACGGCATCGAGCGACTGCCTGTTGTAATCGACCACCCACCAGGTGTTGCGCAGGCCGTGCTTCCAGCCCTCGGCGAGCGCCTCGAAGATATTGCCCTCGTCCATCTCGGCGTCGCCGACGAGCGCGATCATGCGGCCCTCGCGGCGGTCCTTCATCCAGCCATGCGCCTTGACGTAATCCTGCACCAGCGAGGCGAACAGCGTCTGCGCCACGCCGAGACCGACCGAGCCTGTTGAGAAGTCGACGTCGTCGGCATCCTTGGTACGCGACGGATAGGATTGCGCGCCCTTGAAGCCGCGGAAATTTTCCAAATTCTCGCGGGTTTGGCGGCCGAACAGATACTGGATGGCGTGAAACACCGGGCTCGCATGCGGCTTCACCGCGACGCGATCCTCGGGCCGCAGCACGCTGAAATAAAGCGCCGACATGATGGTCGCGAGCGAGGCCGAGGAGGCCTGATGGCCGCCGACCTTCAGGCCGTCGGTGTTGGGACGAATGTGGTTGGCGTGATGGATGGTCCAGGACGACAGCCACAGCGCCTTGCGCGACAGCGCCGACAGCATTTCAAGACGTGCGGGTTCGATCGCCATGGCGGGCCTCGCGGAGGTGATTTGAGTCCGTAAATTCTAGTCCTGCCGCGGCGCCGAAATATCTCAATTTTTCGCGCCATACCCATGAGTATTGGGATATATTACTAACAATAGGTCATTTCACCGGATTTTATCCCAATGCCCGCTCTCGACGCCATCGACCGCAAAATCCTCGGCCACCTGCAATCGGACGGCCGTATCACCATGCAGCAACTGGCCGACAAGGTCGGGCTCTCGGTCTCGCCCTGCCACCGCCGCGTCAAGCTGCTGGAAGAGCGCGGCGTCATCACGCGTTATCTTGCGACCGTCGACCAGAAATCGCTGGGGCTGCATGTCTCCGTCTTCATCTCCATCAAGCTCGCGCGGCAAAAGGAAGAGGATCTCAACCGCTTCGAGCGCGCGATCTCGAAATGGGAGGAAGTGCTGGAGTGCTATCTGATGACCGGCAACCGCGACTATCTCCTGCGCGTGGTGGCGGCCGATCTTTCTTCGTATGAAGCGTTTTTGAAGACGAAGCTGACAAGGCTCGACGGCATTGCGTCGATCGAGTCGAGTTTCGCGCTGAGTCAGGTGAAGTACTCGATCGCGCTGCCGGTGTAAGCGAAGAAGCGTAGGGTTGGCGAAGGCGCGAAGCGCCGTGCTCACCATTCCGAGCATTCTCGTGGTGGTGGGCACGCTTCCGCCTTCGCTCGTTGAGCTACGGCGGACGCGGTCGCTTTGCCCACTCTACGATTCCGGGTCCACGGTGCCTCGCCCCGCCATGAACCCACTTCCATTTCATCGCGACCAACTCCGGAACCGGCCGCCTCCTGCGGCTGCAGCGGGGAAACTTCGCGCATGCGCAAGACGAATTGGCGCCTGGTGATCACCGGGCTCGCCCTGATCATCCTGGCCGTAGTGTTTTTCGTCGGCATGGCGCTGATGATCGGCCGCTCCAATGACCCCGCAGCCATGATGCAGATCGTCGGACAGGTATCGGGCTGCGTCGGTGCGATCGGCCTCGTCATGGCGATCTTCGGCGTCATCGGCCGGCGCACGGCCTGACGGGCGCGCGGTGATACGCCATCTCCTGATCGTAGCATTCGGCTTTCGCCTCGCCGGCATGCTGCTGGCTGTCGCGTCGATCACGACGCTGGTCGACGTGGCTGGCACCTGGTTTGAAATCCGGCGGTTGCCGCCTCCTGACGTTGGGCCTCCGCTCGACATCAAGACCTACGGCCTGGTCGGCCTGCTCCACAACGCCGCACGCGGCTTTGGCTACGGCGTGCACGCGATGGCCGGCCTCTTCAGTATTCTCCTGGTCGTCCTGGCGGTCACAGCCATGTTCGGCCTGCTCGTTAGCGTGCTGCTCTATCTGACCGGAAGCGGCATCGGCCGCCACGCGATCTGGGCCAGGATCGTCGCGATCCTGACCGCGTCGCTGCTTGCGCTCGCGTCCTGTGCCGCGATGGCGGTGATGCGCCGCGACCATGCGCCCTTCGCTGCGCTCCCGATCGGGCTCTCGCTCTACACACTCTGGGTATTGATCTGGCGATTTGCATGAGGCGAAGCAACGCGTGCCCGCTAATGCAGCACGCCCGCTATTGCCGCCTCGCGGCGCCAACGCTACGCTTCTCCGCCGGACCAGTGCAGGAGGCCAGCGTGAACTCATCCGACGAGACAAAAATTTCCGAAGATCGCCGCGAGGCGCTGCGCTATGCGCTGGCGATCGGCAGCGGCGCGGCGTTGACATCGGCGCTGGCGACGCCGGCCGCCGCGCAATCCAGCGCCGACAACACGCTCGACCGTATCCGTGCCGACAAGGTGCTGCGCATCGCCGTGCTGCCCGGAGAACTGCCCTATTTCAACAAGGATCTCGCCACCGGCACCTGGTCCGGCTTTTCGATCGAGATGGCGAACGACATCGCGAAGCTGCTCGACGTCAAGCTCGACTATACCGAGTCCACCTACGGCAACTCGATCCTCGATCTGCAGGCCAACAAGATCGATCTGGGCTTCGCGCTCAATCCGACACCGCAGCGGGCGCTGGTGGTCGACTTCACCAACCTGGTGTTCCCGCATCCGTTCGGCGCCATGCTGAAGAAGGGCCTGGAAGCCAAGACCTGGGCCGACATCAACAAGCCCGAGGTGAAGATCGCGGTCGATGTCGGCTCCGCCAATGAGGCGGTGGCGCGGCGTTTTGCCCCGAACGCCACCATCACCTCGCTGAAGACACGCGACGACGTGATGCTGCAGATGGCCTCCGGCCGCGTCGATTGTGTCGTCAACGCGCTGGTGCTGGGGCTGACCGCGATCGCCAAGAACCCCAATCTCGGCACCTACAAGATCCTGCAAACGCCGTCAGTGACAATCGCGAGCGGCATGGCGGTACGGCGCGAAAGCGACAAGCGCTGGCGTGATTTCCTCTCGGTCTGGGTCGATTACAACCGCGGCGTCGGCCAGATGCGCGAATGGTTCGTCAAGGGCCTGTCGCTGTCCGGCGTGAAGCCGGAGGACGTGCCGGTCGAATTGAATATTTGATTTCCAGCGAGCCGCAGCCCGGTGTATTCCACCTCCACCTGAAACGCGACATCACGCGTTTCCATGTTGTGCCCGGGAGTTTCTGATGCGCGTTCTGGCTTTGGCGATTGTGGCACTCGGCGCGGCCTATGCCGCAACGCCGGCGCGGGCCCAGACTTACGATCCCGCCTATCCCGTCTGTCTGCAGGTCTACCAGAGCATGGTCGACTATTATTTCGAGTGCGCCTATCAGACGATGGGTCAGTGCCAGGCCTCCGCGTCAGGACGCTCGGCCTCGTGCGTGGTCAATCCCTATTATCACGGCGGGCGGGCGCCCGGCGCACCCGTTGTCCGCCACAGGCGGCATCACACCCATCATTGAAGGCTCTGCCTCACCTCACGCCTTGTCGTAGGTCATGCCCCGCTCCAGCCGGCGGCCGAGCAAGGTCGCGGGGAACAGGATCGCGAAATAGATCAGCGCGACGACCGTATAGACTTCGAGCGGCCGATAGGTATCGGCGTTGATCAAGGTCGCATTGTAGACGAGATCGGGCACAGCAATGACCGACACCAGCGAGGTGTTCTTGAGCTGCGTCACCGACTGGTTGACATAGGGCGCCATCATCGGTTTCAGCGCCTGCGGGATGATGACGAACCGCAGCATGCGCCCGTAGCCGAGACCCAGCGCCCGCGCCGCGTCCCACTGGCCGCGCGGTACGCTCTCGATGCTGCCGCGCACGATCTCGGCATAGAACGCCCCGCCATAGAGCGACAGCACGCTGACGGCGGCGACATGCGCGGGGATGTTGACGCCGAGCAGGACCGGGAAAGCGTAGTAGAACCAGATGATCTGTACCAAGAGCGGCGTGCAGCGGAATAGCTCGATATAGGCCACCAGCAGCCAATCGATCACGGGAATGCGGCCGAGCCGGAGCACGCCGACGATGAGGCCGATCAACGTGCCAAGAAAGATGGTACCGATCGTATAGAGCAGCGTGAAGCCGACGCCGAGCCAGAACAGATGGCTGTATTTCGAGAGAATGCCAAAGTCCCAGACGTAATGCATGCCCGTCGCTGCCCGCTAATTCAATTTGCGCATGATCTCTTCGGAAAACCGGTTCCCACTTTTCCGGATCATGCGCGCAAGTAACGCTTTGGCGAGAACGCCGAAATATCGAACGATAGCGCCGCACCCGCAATCATCGCCGCGATCGCATCGCCCGTCGCAGGTCCCGTGGTGAAACCGATATGCTGGTTGCCGAAGGCGAGCCACAGGCCCTGATGCCGCGGCGCCGGGCCGATCATCGGCAGGCTGTCGGGCAACGTCGGCCGCGCACCGCGCCAGATCTCGCCGACGGGCTCGCCGAACTCGACTACGCTGCGCGCGAGCGGCACCACCTCGTCGAGCTGCGCATAATTGGAGGGCGCGTCGCGCGCGGTGAGTTCGACACCCGAGGTGACGCGGATGCCCTGCTCCATCGGCGTCATCAGGAAGGCGTTTTCCGCATCGTGGATCGGACGCCGCAATTGCCGCGACGGGTTTGGCTGGAACTCGCGGTGATAGCCGCGTTCGGTTGCGAGCGGCACCGAGTAGCCGAGCGGTCGCAACAAATCCGGCGCCCATGGCCCAAGCGCCACCACGACATGGCGCGCGCGGATCGCGCCGTCAGACAGCACCACCCGCCAGCCGTCGCCATCGGGCGCGATCGATTTGATCTCCGCCTGGCGGACCTCGCCGCCGGCGCCGGCGAACATCCTCGCATAGGCTTTCACGACATTGCCGGGCGAATCCACCGAAGCGGTTTCGCTGTGCAGGAGGCCGACGCTGTAGACGGGAAGGATGTTCGGCTCCAGCGCGGAAATGCCCTGCCGGTCGAGCAGCTCGCTCTTGATGCCATACTCTGTGAGTGCCGCCTGATCGGCCTTCGCCGCCGCCAGATTGTCGCTGCGCCATGCCTTGAGCCAACCGGTCTCGCGGATGCGGTTGCCGGCGCCGGCGTCCACGATCCATTGCCGATGCAGTTTCAGCGACGCCTTGATCAAGCCGTGCAGTGCGAGCGCGCGCGGCTTGGTTTGCGACGCGCGTCCGCTCGCCAGAAAGCGCGCGATCCAGCCCGGGTTTTGCAGCGCCCAGCCGATATCCCAGCGCAGCGCGGCATGCCGGTTGGAGAGATATTTTGGCAGACTGCCGAACAGCGAGGGCTGGTTGAGCGGGAAGATCGAGCCGCTCGAAAGGATGCCGGCATTGCCATACGAAGTTTCACTGCCGGGCTCGCGGCGATCGACCAGCACCACCGACAGGCCGCGCTGCCGCGCCGCGTACGCCGATGACACACCGACAATGCCGGCGCCGAGCACGACGACGTCCGTGTTGCTGTTATTTTCAGACATCATTCGGTCCTCACATCAGCGTCAGCCCGCCATCGACCGGCAGCAGCGCGCCGGTGATGTGGCCTGCTTCCTTCGACAACAGGAACGCGACCGCAGCAGCGACCTCGTCCGCTTCCGCAAGCCGTGCTTGCGGATTGACTGAAGCCACCTTCTCCCATGCTTTCGCATCGAGCGCGCCGAACAGGCCGGGGTCCTTGCGCGTGTAGCCGGGCATCACGATGTTGGCGGTCGCGCCCGATGGCGCGAGCTCGATCGCGAGCGATTTGGCCAGCACCTCCAGCGCGGCCTTGGCGGAGGCGGAAGCGGGATAGGTGCCGTCAGGCACAAAGCGATGCGCGCCAAAGCTGGAGATCGCGACCACCCGGCCCTGCGCGCCGCGCGTCAAGTCAGCCATCGCGGCCACCGCCAGTTCGTGGAACGCGGCGGCCATCACCGCAAAGGCACGCTCCAAGCCCTCGCGCGGCAGGTTTGCAAAACCGCGGCGATCGGCGAACCCCGCCGCGTGCACGATCGTATCAATCGGCCCGAACGCGGCACGCGTGGCGTCGACCAGTTCGGACGCGATACCGGCGCGCGCGAGATCGCCGCTCTGGACTTCGACCCTGGCACCGGCGTGCTCGCATTCCGCCGCTACCGACTTCAAGCGCTCGAGCCCGGCGGCATCAGCGCCCTGCCCGTGCAGCATCAGGCACTGGTCCTGGCCTGCGAGACGCCGCGCGACCGCCGCGCCAATGCCGGACCCGCCTCCGGTGATGATGGAAACCCGCATGATCGGCTGAACTCGTCCCTGGCACCTCGAACTATAGGTGCCACGAAGTCGAATGCAAATGACGCGCCATCGAGCATGTTGGGCAGGCGACGTCACACCGCGCCAACGTTCCGGTTTGAGCGAACTACCACGTATAGCGCACAACGCCCTTGCCGGCGTAGGAATTATAGACATCGGAGAACTCGCCCTCGAAGGAGAGCGCCGCCGACCAACCATTCATCCATTTCATCTCGGCGGCAGCGGTGGTCAGCGCCGAGTCATGCGCCACCGCCGCGCCATTGACGATGAAGAAGGTGCCCGGCAGCGCCTGGAACGCGCTGGCCGCGGTGCGGTCGGTGTTGAAATCGTGCGCCCAAGCGAGCCGTCCCCGCAGCGTGAAGATGCCGTTTTGCAGCGCATAGGACTTGTCGCCGCGCAGGCCAAGCTCGGTGCGGGAATCCGTCACCGTCTGGGCGTTGTAGCTCAGCGCGGCCAGACCCGCGCCCGCCACCAGCTGCTCGGCATAGGCCGGCAGTTGCAGCGTGGTGAATTGCGCGGCGGCATAGGGCGTGATCCCCATCCACGGCGTGACATAGCGATAGCCACCCTCGAGCCGGCCGGACCAGGCGTTGGTATTGAAGTTGGCCTGCAAATGGTCGCCGGTCGCGGCGACCGTCCGGTCAGTCCAGACGTCCTGCCCGCCATAGGCGGCGACGGCAGTCACGTAGGCATTGCCGAAATTGTGACGCACGAAGGCGCCGGCCTGGAACAGGTCGGAGCGGCCGCTGCCAAAGCTATTGATGCTGAAATTGGTGCCGCCGCCGGCGAGCGCAAAGCCCGCGGTCGTCGCCGGCGTAATCCGGTAGTCGGCGCCTGCGGCGAGCCCGAACGCACGCGTATCGGCGGTGTTGGAGCCAAGCGCGTCATTACCGCTGATATTGGCGCCGCCGCCAAACGCCGAGCCCCACACGCTCCAGCGATTGTCGAAGAGATCGTTGCGCGCGACATCGGCCTTGGTCGACATCCTCGCCAGCGCATCGCGCGCCGAGCCGGACTGCCGCGCCGCATAGGCAAGCGAGCTGTCTTCCTCGGCATAAGGCTGCGCGCCGCCGCCCGTTGCCGTGCCGCCGCCGCGGCCCGAGACGAACGGGTCGCTCAGGAGCTGCATGAACATGTTCATGGCGTTGAAGGTCGCCTGCTGCGTGCCGGTGGCAATCTCGCCCGCGGTCTGGCTCAGCCCGGACGGCGTCAGCGACGCCAGCACCGCCGAAATCCCGCCGTTGGAATTGAAGAAGTTCGACAACGTATTGGCAACGTTCTGCTGGTTGACGTTGAGGCTGTTGTGGGCGCCATAATTCAGATCGAGATTGAGATAGGCGTGGGTCGGATCGTAGGTGATGCTGCCGACGAAATTGCTCGGCGTGGAGACGCCGCTGAAGGCGCCGCTGACCCCGCCCCCGGCCTGCAGGATCATGTATTTCTTCATGATGAAGGCACTGCTCGGATCGATCGCCACGCCGACATTGCCGTTGACGTTGGCCGTCCCCGAGACGTTGGCAAACGTCGACGACGTCGAGTTGATCTGCACCAGATAGAGCGCACCCGACTGGAACGCGAGATTGCCGTGCACGGTGGTGGACGTGCCGAAGCCGTTGCCGGGCAGGAAGATGCCGCCGCTGGCGATCGTGGTGTTGCCGACGGTGCCCGCGCCGGTCAGCGCGCCTCCGGCGTTCACGGTCGTGAGCGACGAAAACGCGATCGACCCTTCGACATCAAGGAAGCCGCCGTTCACCGTGGTCGTGCCGCTATAGGTGTTGACGCGCGACAGCGTCAGCGTGCCGCTGCCGACCTTCTCAAACGAGCCGGGGCCATGGGTGCAGCCGCAAGGGTTGTTGTCGGCGATCACACCGCTGACCGTGGTCGAGAGATTGTTGCTGCCGACCACCAGCGTGTTGCCGCCGCCGATGTAATAGAGGCCGGAGCCCGCGATCGAACCGGCCGTGATCCGGCCGTCGCTGTTCGGGCCGATGCTTTGTCCGAAATCGACATAGCCCGTGCCGTTGGTGATGAACTGCGCGTTGCCGCCGGCGGAATTGTCGAAGAACGAGACGGCACCGCCGCTCAGCGTCGTGATGGTGGCATTGCCGGCGGTCGTGAAAGCACCGAATTGCAGGGTGCTGCCGGAATTGTTGGTGATGTTCGCGTTGCCGGCGGTCGCGGTGTCGGTGCCGCCGGGAAAGCCGAAGTCGATCGCGCCGTGATTATTGTTGATGATGGTCGCGTTGCCGGCCGTACTGTTACCCGTGAAAAATACGCCTTCCGGCACAGCGCTGAAGCTGTTGCCGTTGCTACCATTGACGATGGTGGCACTCCCGGCCGTGCTGTTGTCGTGGAAGAAGACCTGACCGCCAAAACGGTTCGTGATGCTGGCAGCACCGGCCGAGCTCGAACCGTTGAATGTGGTGAGACCGGCATAGCGGTTGGTGATCGTCGCGTTGCCTGCGGTGCTTCCATCATAAAAATCGGTCTCGCCGCCGAAGCGGTTGGTGATGCTGGCGTTACCCGCACCGGCAAAAACGTTGAATGTGGTCAAGCCGCCCAACCGGTTCACGATCGTCGCGTTCGCCGCCGTCGCGTTGCCGACGAAATCGGTTTCGCCGCCACTCTCGTTGGTGATGGCGATGGCCGCAGCAGAAGTGCCATTGAAGAAGGTGGTGAGGCCGCCATCGTTGGTGATCGAGGTAATGCCGCTTCCGTTAATGTTGACGACGGCCAGCTCGCCGAGAACGGTCACGTCGCCGACGATGCTCGCGGTGTGCGTGGCATCGCCAAGCTGAAGCGCGGCGCAGGAGCAGATCGTGGTTCCACCTGTGTAGGTGTTGGTGCCCGTGAACACCATTGTCCCTAAGCCGGGAGAGCCGATTGTTGTCTCGATTTCGACGGGATGGCTGCCGGTGATCGAGCCCGAAAATGTCGACGTTGTGCCTCCATCGACGAACAGCGTCAGCTGGTTTCCACCTGCGGCGCCCGTCTTTACGATCCCGCCGCCGTTCAGATTGCGAATCGCCTGATTGGTAGAGCCGTCAAAGTCGAGCGTCGCACCGACATTCACGGTGGTCGATGCGGCGCTGAAGGTTAGCGAAGTGATGGCGGCATTGCCGCCGTCTCGCACAGTTCCGCCTGCGATAACGACCGCGGAAGTCGCGTCCGCGGTGCTGCCGCCACCGCTCAGGGTGAGCACGCCGGTGTCGCCGGCCTTGGCGAATTGCAGCGTCGCGCCTGGGTTCAGTGTGATGGCCCCGGCAAGTCCGACATTCTGCGCGCCGGCCGAGATTGTGGCAGCCCCGGAACTTACCGTGATGCCATTGGCCAGGGAGCCGTCGACAGCGAATTGCAGTGTGCCGCCGGTCATGGTGACTGGGCTCGTGAAGAAACCGAGCGCATCGATGCTGTTGCTGGTCGCATGCGCAGCTACCAGCGTGCCCGCCGAAATGGTGGTGCCGCCCGTGTAAGCATTGGCGCCGGAGAGGATTAGCGTGCTGGCGCCAAGTTGCTGCACCGATGCGGGAGCACCGTTGTCACCAATGGCAGTGGAGATCGTAATCGTCTGGCCGGCGTTGGCGCTGTTGACAATACCGCCATTGGAAAATCCGACGGCTCCCCCACTAATCGAATAGGACTGCGAGTTCGCGTTGAACGTCCAGGAGTCAGGATTGACCAGACCGGAGACCACGACCGTTTGCGATCCCGCCGCGTCGAAGACTGCGCGTTGCCCGGCGGCCACCGGCGGCGGCGGCGTGCCTGGGGTGGACCAGTTGCTGCCAAGATTGTAATCCGACGTCGTGGTCGTGCTGCCCGTGCCGCCCCAGATGTAATCTTGCGCGAGCACCGGTGCCGCAGCGAATAACATCGCAGTAGCGAACGATGCACCCGCGCAAATCCACGCGATACTCCATCCCCGCTTCCGCGATGGTAGATCGATCGACAACGCCAGCCCCATGATCGGGCCATCGCGACCTTGGTGGCGCGATGTTCCCGTCGCCGGAACTTTCGCAGATTGGCGTTGCAGAGTCTTGTCAGACGGCGCCGATCAACGGCTCAAATTGCCGTTTCCTGGCAATCACTTAGCGAAATTTCTGGCGGCTGTTGCGGAAGGGATACGCAACTCTGACGCGTTTTACGCGTTCGGCGACGGCTCGGCCGCAACGGTGAGAAGCTGCGAGCGCCGCACGCGCTCGCGATGGGCGGTGTAGAGACCGCTGGCGACGATGAAGCTCGCTCCGACGATGGTCCAGGCATCCGGCACCTCGCCGAAGACGAGGAAGCCGAGAATGCTGACCCACAGGAGCTGCGTGTAGGAGAACGGCGCCAGCACCGACGCATCGGCGTAACGGAACGCAAGCACGACGATCCACTGCCCCGCCGTCGAGGCGACGCCGACCAAAATGCCAAACATGATGTCGTGCCAGGTCGGCGCGACCCAGGCGAACGGCGCCAGCACCGACATGATCGCGACACCCGCGATCGACGAATAGGTCATGATGGTGGAGGAATGCTCCTTGCCGCTCATCATGCGTGTCATGATCAGCGTGACCGCCCAGCAGAACGCCGAGACAATCGGCAGGAACGCGGCGACATGAAACGCCGACGTGCCCGGCCGCAGGATGACCAGCACGCCGAACAGGCCGGTCGCGGTCGCGATCCAGCGGCGCATGCCGACCTTTTCGGAAAGGAAGATGATCGACAACGCTGTGACGAACAGCGGCGAAACGAAGCCGGTGGCGGACGCTTCCGCAATCGGCAGATAGCGCAAGCCCGTAATGAAGAACAACGACGAGCCGAGCAGCGCCGTACCGCGCAAGAGCTGCAGCCGCACGCTGGTGGTCCGCAGCGAATAGATCGCCGTGCCCGGCACCATCGCCGGCACCATGATGATCGCGAACACCAGAAAGCGGATCCAGGCGATCTCGACCGAGGGCAGCGTCGCCGAGAGATATTTCGACGTCGCATCGGAGGTGCCGAGGAAAATCGTCGAGAGCAGGATCAGCGCGATGCCCTTGAACGGGTGATCGGCGCGCGCCGGTGCACGCCGCTCGGCCGTCTTCTCTTCGGAGGGCGGCAAAGGCGCGTGATCGAGCCTTTTGGCTACGGCTTGCTTCTCAGGCAACGGCAATGATGCACTGTCGAGCCTTGCGGCTGCGGCGGGTGGCGGGGTCACGGCAAAACTCGGGCAGAAATTTTCGAATCGGGCGAGCCCCCAAAAAACGCCAAACGCGACGCTGCCACAACACCCGATAGCGGGATGCCGATATGCACTGAGGGCGCGAAAGCGTGGTTATTTGACACATTTTGTTAAGAAGCACGTAAGCGATTTGTTTCGCGCATGATCTCCGTACGCGCTTGTCGCAGGGAAAACCGGTGGCCACTTTGCGCTAGCGCGGCCCTTCGGGTCCGGATCATGCGCTACAGCATCGGCAGGCTGCGCGGCTTTACCCCGCGCGGGAACGCCGCATCCAGCGCCGCGATCTCGCTGTCGCTGAGCGTCAGCGTTCCGGCGCCGGCATTTTCCGCGGCATGCTCGGCGCTGCCGGCCTTTGGAATCGTGAACACCGGAGTTTCACGGGTGAGGAACGCGAGCGCGACCTGACGCGGCGTCGCCTTGTGCGCGTCAGCGATCTTCTGCAGCAGCTTGCCGCCCGGGCTTGCCGGCACCGGAAAATCATTATGGCCGAACGGCGAATAGGCCACCACGGCGACGCCATGTTTCGCGCACCACGGGATCACCGCGTGCTCGATCGCGCGCTCCTTCAAATGATAGAGCACCTGGTTGCAGGCGATCTTGCCTTCGCCCGAAACTTCCAGAATTTCGTCGAGATCGTCGGCGTCGAAATTGCTGACGCCCCAGGAGCGGATTTTTCCCGCGCCCTTGAGCTCTTCGAAGGCCGCGACCGTCTCGGAGAGCGGATAGGAGCCACGCCAGTGCAGAAGATAACAATCGAGCCGGTCGGTCTTCAGCCGCTTCAGCGAACGCTCGCAGGCGGTGATGGTACTGCGGCGCGAGGCGTTGCTCGGCAGCACTTTCGAGACGAGAAACAATTCGTCGCGCGCGCCGGTGATCGCGTCTGCAATCACCAGCTCGGCGTCGCCGTACATCTCGGCGGTGTCGATATGGGTCATGCCGAGCTCGATGCCGCGGTGCAAGGCTGCGACCGCACGTTTGCGATCGCCGCGATCGAGATACCAGGTGCCCTGCCCGATGACGGAGACCTGCGGGCTGCCCTTGCCGAAAACTTTGGATTTCATGTCTGACCTTTGCGGCTCTTATTTCAAATCACTGATATCGGCGACCAGCACGCTGCCGCTCGTCGACTCCGTGATATAGAGGCGATCACGGTTGGCGCCACCGATCGCGACATTGGTGCAGCTCGCGCCTGCGCAGGATTTGACCCGCGCGATGCATTCGCCGTTCGGCGCGAAAACGAAGACATGGCCGAGCGAGGCGTGCGCGATGAACAGCCGTCCCGCCTGATCCATGGTCATGCCGTCGGGTCCGCTCGGGCCGAACAGCGAGCAGAAGCGCCCGACCTTGGAGACGCTGCCGTCCTTCATGAACGGCAGGCGCCAGACCGCGTTGTCGCGCGTCATGGCGACGAACAGCACGGCTTCCTCGGGATCGAGCACGAGGCCGTTGGGGCTGATGCCGGTGTCGAGCAGGCAATCGAGCCGGCCGCCCTTGGTGAGCCGGTAGACGCGGCCCGAGGGATCATGCAGCCCGGTCTGGCCCTGGTCGGTGAAATAGATGTCGCCGTTCGACGCCAGATGCAGATCGTTGCAACCGCGAAACGACTCGGAGTTGCGCGAGGTCAGGACGGGACGCATTTTTGCCGCGCCGGCATCGAGTTCCATGATGCCGTGCCTGTAGTCGGCGACGAGGATGCGCCCGTCGGCGCCAATCTTCAGCCCGTTCGGCCAGCCGTCATATTCGACGACGAGCGACCATTTGCCATTGGGCGCAATCCGGAAGATGCGGCCGAAGGGAATATCGACAATATAGAGATTGCCTTGCGTGTCGAATGACGGGCCTTCGATGAAGCAATCGGTGGGATTTCCGGGCCGGTTGGCGTCGGCCCATTCGGTCGAAACCCCCTTGCGCCGGAAATCATCCGGCATCGCCGAAAAAATTTGGGTCTCGATCAGTTTCGGCGGCGTCTCCAAGTACATCATTTCAGGTACATCATTTGTTGTTTTTCTCACCTGTCGTTTGAAGCGGCCGCACCATAATGGACAAGATAGCCCGCGTCGAACGCCTGCCACGCCTCTCGATCTGAGCATTTCGTCGGATCGACAGCCGGCTCGCGACCGCCGGATTTGCGCTCTCTCTCATGCGTCCTGGTCCGCTGCGCGCTACCGGAAGGCGTGCCGATTTTGGATGTCATCGTATAGGTGCCGGATAAGGCCTTTTTTTGCCTCTCAGGCTCAAAAAACCTGAAGTGTGAAGATGATCACGTCGAACCACTGGGCGTGACGATAGACTCATTAAGGTGAATTGCTGGGGGGACTTGAAGATGCCTGCCAAACCATGGAGCGCGGCGCCTGCGGCGTTCGCATCACCAAGTGGCCCTGCCACGGCTCTGTCCCCCTCGGGACCAGGCCGGGCCGTGCGGGTGCGTCATCACCCATTTGGAGGATGCCTTTATGTGCTGCGGCGGCTAGTGGGTGCCGAACAGGCGGGGGATCGATGACTATCCAGGCTCAACTTGACAGGAACCTGTTCGAGATCGCGATCGCGCAGAAGCGGATGCGATGGGAATGGTCCGTGCGCGACCGCAACGGCAAGGTGGTGATGGCCGGCCGCGAGAAATCGCGCGCGGCGGCGAGATATCAGAGCGGGCGGGCGCTGTTCCTGCTGCTGCTGACGACCTGTCCGCGCTTCAAGGCAGCGTAGCCTTGATCAGCCTGCTCATGTCGGGCTCGTTCTCGATGCCCCAGAGCAGGCGGAGCAGATTGTCGACGCGACCCTCGGGGAGATGTTTTTGCGCCATCAGGCGGAATTTCTCCTCCATCTCGGCATCCGTCATCGGATTCTTGAAATGACCGCGGTGGTATTCGACCCGGGTAAGGTTACGCGAACCTGACTTCAGCACGACTTCCATCTCGCAAAGATTGAACTCGTTCTCAGTGCGGTCGGCCTCCTCCGACGGCGTGACCTTGATGCGGCTCACGAGATCGAGCAGGCGCGCATCGTGCAGGTACGGGTCCTCGTAATATTCGGGGGCGATGTTGCCGTACATGAGCACGAGGCCCGCCGCATAGGGAATGCTGTGATCGGCGGTCTCATGCGTCTGCGGTTTCCACTTCTCGGGGCTGTCGGCCATGATCTTGATCGCCGAATGCGAGACGCGGATGTTGACCTCCGCGATCTCGTCCGCGCTCTTGAAAGCCGGCCGCGCTTCGACGGCAGCCTGCGCCACCGTTTGCGAGAACTGGCCGAGCGGAAAGCGCTTGGTGAAGGCGCGGCGGATGCCGAAGGGCTCGCCGAGCTGCGGGGCGTCGGCCGGCTTTTTGCCCATCACCTTGAAGAAGCCATAGGTGCCTTCGAACACCTTGTTCGGCCCGGTCATGCCTTCTCGCGCCAGCTCGACCGAGAAGATTGCCTTGCGGCAAGCATCGGCCGCCGCGACCGCTTTCCAGTTCGACAGCGCGTCCGAGCGGCCCTGCCGCGTCGCGGTGTCGCCGCCGACGGTGATGCCGATTGCCTGCACCATCTGCTCCGGCGTCAGGCCGGCCAGCTTGCCGGCCCCGACGACGGCGGCCATGCCGGTGATGGTGGAATGATCGATGCCGTTGCCAAGATAGTCGAAGACGTCGGCGATCTTGCAGAACACCTCATAGGAAAGCACGGTCGCGGTGATGAGGTCGCGGCCGCTGCGTCCCGCGATCTCGGCCGAGGACAGCAACGCGGCGATGGTGTCGCTCGGATGCCCCGCGCCATGGGTCAGGCTGACAAAGGCATCGTTGAAATCGAGATAGCGGATCATCACGCCATTGGCGAAGACGGCGAGATCGGGCGCGGTCCTGGTACCGCTGATCAGGACGGTCGCCGGCTGCTTTGCGGTGATGTCGCCGGCAAGCTTGATCGCGATCTTGCTCGGACCGGCATCATAGCCGCCGAAGGTGCAGCCGACCGTGTCCAGGATGGTGCGCTTGGCGAGGCGCACGACGTCTTCGGGGATGTCTTCATATTTCAGATCGGCCGCATAGCGCGCCAGCGTCTCGGCAAGTATCGGCTGGGCAGTCTTGTCCTGCG
>Ga0210387_10001569_pt1 | contig 17263 bp, 15 predicted proteins | sample IncBWC7OmetaG_FD_160108 | JGI IMG/M metagenome (GOLD analysis project Ga0210387, IMG submission 160108) | Forest soil microbial communities from Barre Woods Harvard Forest LTER site, Petersham, Massachusetts, United States - Inc-BW-C-7-O ...
AAGATTGCTTGACTTGCCACACCGCGCAAGCCGGCGGCGTCTTGGGCGTGAAAACGCGGCAAATGAATCGCACGATCAAGTACCCATCGGGGATCACCGACAACCAACTGCGAGCCTGGCAGTACATCGGGTTGTTCTCGCCCGGATTTGCGGACTCCGAAATAAGCAAATTTCCGACGCTCGCTGCCGCGAACGACACCTCGCAGCCCATCGAGCAGCGGGCGCGATCCTATCTCGACGCGAACTGCTCACAGTGTCATCGCCCGGGGGGAACAGTGGCCAACTTCGATGCGCGCTACGACACGCCGCTCAGCGAACAGGCGCTGATCGACGGTCCCGTGCTCATCGACCAGGGAATCGACAGGCCGCGTGTCATCTCGCCCCACGATGTATGGCGCTCCATCGCGTATATGCGCGTCAATACCGTCGGCGATGTCAGGATGCCGCCGCTCGCGCGCGAAACCATCGATCAAAACGGCGTGCACTTGCTTCAAGAATGGATTGACGGCATGCCGGGGCGTCCGGTGCTGCCGCCGCCGCTCATCTCTCCGCCCGGGGGTTCATTTGCGCGGCCTGTCGAGGTGTCCTTGAGCAGCAGCGCGCCAGGCGCCGACATTCGCTATACGTTGGACGGCAGCGTCCCCGGCGTGAAGGATATGCACTATGAGCGACCCATCAAGCTGACAGCGCCTTCCGTGCTGCGCGCGCGGTCCTTCAAGGAAGGATTTACGCACAGCATTACCCAACAAGAGGTGTTCGTGGTCGGGAAGTGATTTCCCGCGCTAGTGCGCGCCGGGGACGATGGCAATGCCCCAGGGACTTGAGCCGGCCTTGACCCGTGTCACTTCCTTGCCGGTCGCAAGATCGACCACGGAAACATCGTTGGAGGGACCGTTCGCGGCGAAAAGATACTTTCCATCCGGCGAAAGACCCATACCCCATGGACGCGGGCCCACCTTGATCGTGTCGAGCAGTTCATAGGAATGCGTGTCGAATACCGAGATCGTGCCCGCGCGTCCGTTGCTGACATACAGCTTCTTTTCATCGTTGGACAGTTTCACCCGCATCGGCCGCGAGCCGGCGGCAAGTTTGATGGTCTGCAGCACTTTGACGTTGACGGTATCGATGATATTCAGCTCACCCGCCGATTCTGAGGGTATGAAGCCAACGGCGCCGTTCGACAAGAAAGCCACGCTGCGCGGCCGACCGTTCACCTTGAAATGCGCGGCGACCGCAAAAGCGCCGGTGTCAATGACGTAAATATCGCCGCCGGCCTCGCAGGTCACGTAGAACGCTTTGCCATCAGGCGTCGTGGTGACACCTTCGGGTTCTTGACCGACGGGAATGATGTGCTCCAGCTTGCCGCTCGCGATGCCGATCACGCTGGCCGTCTTGACATCTTCGTTGGAGATGTAGATGTGCTTGCCGTCCTTGCTCAAGTCGAATTCTTCCGGGTCCGATCCCGCATTGAGCTTGCTGCGCATTTTCTTCGCCGCGACATCCATGATGCCGATGCCATCGGCTGCCTTGTCGGCATTGGCATCATCGTCGTCATCGTCCTGAGCCTTCTTTTTGGCGAACACCGGATTGCCGTTGGCATCGATCTGCGGCGGCGCTTCGATGGGCGTGCCGCTCAAGGCCACGTAAACGGTTTTGCCGTCCGGACTCACATGAATGCCGCGCGGTCTTTTGCCCACGGCAATGGTCGCGGCGACTTTAAAATCGCTGCCGTTGATCACGGTGACATCGCCGGATCGCTCGTTGGTGACATACACCTGGTAAGACGCTGCCGCCGGCGCCGAGTAGACGGGCGCCGTCATCAGTACCGCGCTCAGCGCGGCGGCCGCAGGGCCGTAGTTGCGTGCGTCAAGCACAGCTTTTCACCGGCGTCGGCCTAAACACCGCCGATTTCTCGATCCAGCATTCGTCGAAGATCGAGCAATAACAGGCCTCGAAGCTGAGGCGATGCGTGTCGGCGGCCAACACCCTGTCCCAGGCGGCGGCATTCTTCTCGGTACGCGGCCAGCGCAGCACCAGTTCATCGCTGCCCGCTTTCAGGTATGACGGAGCGGCCTCTGCGTAACTCATCGTCCCCAGATCATCCGAAGCGGTGAGCCCCGCGAGGTGCGTCAGCGCATCGCCCACATTGGCAACCGCCTTGCCGTCGAGGAAAACTGAAAATTGCTCGATCCTTGCCGCCCCCGCGCCGGGATTGCTGATCGATAAGCTCAATGTTGGGCTGACGCCGTTACCCGCAGGATCGTCGCCAAACCTAAATACGAATTGAATGAAGGGCCGAGAATTGGCCTCGACCAGCCGCTGCATGGTCCGGCCATGGTGAAGGGCAATACCCAAGGAGCATAAAGAGACAAACAATGCGCTAAATGCGACGGTCAAGTCCGCCATCCGATGGCCGGTTTTGCGTATCTCGGGTGACAACTCGGACTCTGGTACCACGGCATCCTTCGACTGGCAGGCGGGCCCAGATGGTGGCCGACGCGCCGCGAAATCGCAACCTTGGCGCGAAAATCAAGACTGCGGCACATTTGACCCACGCGGACTCAAGAATCGTGCAGGCCTGCCGAAATCCCCAGGGTAGCCGGACCAATGAACAAAAGCATGCCCAACGTCGCCTCCCCTGCCGCCCGCGCTCGAGCGGCACCTCGCACAAAACCCGCCGATACCAGTGCGACTGAGCGCGAGGCGGCGCTGCTGTTTTTGCGCGACTTGGCGACCGAGGTGTCAAAAGGGAACGTCCATCTCCCCTGCTTTCCGGACGTGGTGATGCGCATTCGCAAAGCGCTGGGAGAACCCAACGTCAGCCTCACGGAAATCGTGAAAATCGTCGGTACCGAACCGCGGCTGGCGGCAAGATTGCTGCAAGCCGCCAACTCGGCGGCATTCAATCACTCCGGCAAAGCGTTGACCGATTTGCGCGCCGCCATTACGCGCCTGGGTCACAGGCCCGTGCAGAGCGCCGCCATGTCCTACGCGGTCAACCAATTGCGTTTGGCGCCGGCATTGCGCGCAATTGCCCAACCATTGAACTTGCTGTGGGAGGAGAGCATCTCCGTGGCGGCGATCTGTCAAGTGCTGGCGCGACGCACGAAGGTCATTCCGGAGGAAGCGTTCTTGACCGGCCTGCTTCACGGTATCGGCCGTCTTTACATCATGGTGCGCGCGGTCGGAAAGTCCGACAAGTTGTACCGCGATCCCTCCTTCATGGACATGATCGCGGGATGGCATCCAGCAATCGGCAAGGCGGTACTCGAGAATTGGGGCTTCCCGGTGGCGATGGGCGATGCACTGGGCGAGCAAGTCGATTACGAGCGCGGCGGCAAATCCGAAGCGGACCTCACCGACATTCTCGTCGTTGCCGTGGTGCTCGCCGTGGTTCTGCGCCAGCCTGGACCGCGGACCGTGGAAATGCGCGGTATCAATTCATTTCAGCGCCTGGGATTGACCGCCCAGGATTGCGGCAAAATACTGCAACACGCCGAGCATCAACTCGGCTCGCTGCACGCCGCGCTGGGGTGCTGACGCTTTAGCGATGAATCGTGTTGCATGCGCGGCCCCACCGCAGCGATGATCATGCAATGAATAAAATCAGCGAGGCCGCTCGCGCGTTGGATGTGATCCTGGAAACCGACGTTCTGGTGGTCGGCAGCGGTCCGGGCGGACTTGCGGCTGCGCTGGCGGCCGCTCGAGCCGGCGCCAGAACGGCGCTCATCGATCGCAATGGCTGCTTCGGCGGCAATATCACTCAAGTGGGTGTCGAGGGTTTCGCCTGGTATCGCCACGAGGGCACGGTCGATTGCGAGGGCATCGGCATCGAGCTGGAACAGCGTGCGGCCGCCATGGGGGCGGCCATGCCGGAGCCGCAGTCGTTGAGTCACGCCCTCGATGCGGAAATGTTCAAGTGGGTGGCCGATGTGTTCGTCCAAGAGGCCGGCATCACCCCCCTGCTACACCGGCTGTGCGTCGCGCCCATCCTGGAGGACGGCGCCATACGCGGCGTGATTACCGAGAGCAAGGCGGGCCGCGAAGCCATTCTCGCCAAGCGGGTCATCGATGCCACCGGCGATGCGGATATCGCCGCCCGCGCCGGCGCACCCGTGCGCAAATCGCCGAAAGCGGAAATGATGGCGGCGTCCGTCATGTTCTCCATGAGCGGCGTCAATAAACGCCGCTTCATCGACGCGGTGAAGGCCGACCCGCAAACCTACGCCGACTGGTCGGGCAACGGCGAATGGGACTACGAGACCACGGGCAAGGAAGACCTGTTGTTCTCGCCATTTCTGCGCAAACCGTTCAAACAAGCACTTGCCGCGGGAATCATCCCACCGAATTTGCATACGATTGCCGGCACCTGGGGTTCGGTCAGCGATCAGGGTGATCTCACTTATCTGAATCTGGTGCATTTACCGGAGATCGACGGCACTGACCCGAACGATCTGACCATCGGCGAGATGCGCGGCCGCCGCGAGGCAATCTATGCGCTCGAGGCGCTGCGCGGATTCATGCCAGGCTGCGAAGACGCCAAGCTGCGCAATTTCGGCATGACCTTGGGCATCCGCGACACGCGCAAAATCGATGCCCTCTACAACCTCACGGCCAACGATGTTCGCGAGCAGGGCCGCTTCGACGACTCCATCGGCATATTCCCGGAGTTCATTGATGGCTACGGCATACTCATTCTTCCCACCACCGGACGCTACTGGCAGGTGCCGTACCGGGCCTTGCTCCCCAAGGGCGTCGCCAATTTGCTGGCCGCCGGCAGATGTATCGGCGGAGACAAGGTATCGCATGCGTCCGCACGCAACATGATGTGTTGCGCTGTGAGCGGCCAAGGTGCCGGTGTCGCCGCGGCGGTGTCACTGCAGCGCGACGAATCGCTGGACCGAGTCGACATTGCCGCCGTTCAGAAGGAGCTTGCACGCCAGGGCGCCCGCTTCAAGTGAGCATCAGGCGCTTGGCTATTTGACGCGGCGGGCAAAGAAACGCTGAATTTCACCGACGACGCCGCGCCGAAAGACCATGACGCAGATCACGAAGATCGCGCCGAGAATCACCGTCACCCAGGCACCCACGAGAACGGAGAGATACTCCTGCAGCGTGACCACAATGTTGGCGCCGATGACAGGACCGAGAAAGGTCCCGCTGCCGCCGAGCAAAGTCATCAAAATGACTTCCCCTGAATTTGCCTGGCTCACATCCGAGAGCGTGGCAAAGCCCAGCACCAAGGCCTTCAGCGAGCCCGCCAAGCCCGCGATGCTTGCCGACAGCACGAAAGCCAGCAATTTGTAACGGTCAACCTTATAGCCGAGCGAGATGGCGCGCGGCTCATTGGCACGAATCGCTTTGAGCACCTGGCCAAAGGGCGAATGCACGATGCGCCGTATCAGCACGTACACCGCGATGAAAATCAGCAGCACGAAGTAATACATGGTTCGGTCATGACCGAGGGCGAGCAGCCCAAACACGCTGCCGCGCGGAATGCCCTGCAAGCCGTTCTCGCCGCCGGTGAAGTTCGCTTGCAAACAAACGAAGAACACCAGCTGGGCCAGCGCCAGGGTAATCATTGCAAAATAGATTCCCTGACGGCGCACGGCGATCGCGCCGATCACCATCCCGAGCAGCATCGAGGCGGCGACGCCGGCGAGTATTCCCTCGATCGTCCCCCATCCATGAACCGTCACCAACCAGCCGGTGATGTAAGCGGAGGAGCCAAAATACGCGGCGTGCCCGAAGGACAACATCTTGGTGAAGCCAAGCAGCAGATTGAATGCACAGGCAAACATGGCGAAGCACAGCAGCTTCATGAGAAAAACCGGATACAGCCCCAGAAATGGGGCGATCAGCGCCAGTATCAGAAGCGCCGCATACGCGGCAATGTAGGCACGCACTCGTTTAGGGTTCCTTGCCAAACAACCCGGCGGGTCGCCATATCAGCACCACCGCCATAATGACGAAGACCACGATATTCGACGCTTCCGGATAGATGACTTTGGTGAGACCCTCGATGAGCCCCAGCACCAAACCACTGATAATGGCGCCCATGATCGAACCCATGCCCCCGATGACCACCACGGCAAACACCACAATGACCAGCGACGAACCCATGAGCGGGCTCACCTGGATCACGGGCGCCGCCAGTACGCCCGCCAGGGCCGCCAGCGCCACACCCGCGCCGTAAGTGCACATCACCAACAGCGGCACATTGACCCCGAACGCCTGCACCAGGCGCGCATTCTCCGTTGCCGCGCGCAGCATGGCTCCCAATCGCGTGCGCTCGATCAAAAACCAAGTCGCGAAGCAGACGGTCACGGAGGCCAGAATCACCCAGGCCCGATAAATCGGCAGAACCATGAAGCCCAGGTTGAATCCTCCCTGCAATTGCGCAGGCACGGGATATGACCGGCCCGAGGCGCCGAACAGACTGCGCATCACGCCTTCGGCGATCAATGCGATACCGAAGGTCAACAGCAGCCCGTATATCGGCTCGAGCTGATACAAGCGCCGCAGGAACAATCGTTCGATGATGATTCCCAGAAGTCCGACCGCCAGCGGCGCGAGAATCAGCGCGAACCAATAATTAACCCCGAGGAATTGCAGTCCGATGTAGGCAGCGAACGCGCCGAGCATGTAGAACGCGCCGTGCGCGAAGTTGACCACGCCCAGAAGTCCGAAGATCACCGCCAAGCCGAGGCTCAAGAGCGCATAGAACGATCCGTTGACCAGCCCCAACATGAGCTGGCCAAGAATCGCCGGTAGCGGCACACCGAACACCGTCGTCACGGATGACTCGCCCTCTTGCCCGCTCGCGCTCGTCTATTCAAGCGCGAGGCTATTTCTTGATCAAGGGGCAGGTCGCATCAGGCTGGGTGCCGTCGGCCTCATCGCCCGTCATGACTTTGATCACCTTGTAGTAATCCCAAGGATACTTCGACTCCGCGGGAGTCTTCACCTGCATGACATACATGGTATGCACCATCAAGCCATCGGCGCGCACATAGCCGTCCTTCGTGAACACATCGTTGATCTTGTTCTTCTTCAGTTCCGCCATGACCTTGTCCGAATCGGTCGATCCCACGGTTTTGACTGCTTTTAAATACTGCATGGTGGCCGAATAATAGGCAGCCTGATTCATCGTGGGCTCGCGTTGCGTCTTGGCGAAGAAGCGCTTCGCGAAGGCTCGTGTGTCGTCGTTCAAGTCCCAATACCAGCCGGTGGTCAGATACAGCCCCTGGGCGGTTTGCAGCGTCAAGCTGTGAATATCGCTCAAGAATGCCAGCAGCGCCGCCGGCTTCATGGTCTTGGTAATGCCGAACTCATTGGCGGCTTTGAGCGAATTCGAGAAATCCGTGCCGGCGTTCGCAAGCCCCAGCACCTGCGCGCCCGAGGACTGCGCCTGCAATAGAAACGATGAATAGTCCGTGGTGCCCAAGGGAGCGCGCACCGCACCCAATACCTTGCCGCCGTTGGCCAGCACCACCTTGGTCGCCGCCTCTTGCAACTGCGTGCCAAATGCGTAATCCGCGGTCACGAAGAACCAGGTCTTGCCGCCCTGCTTGACGATGGCGCTCGCCGTGCCGTTGCCCAACGCCGTTGTGTCATACGCGTAGTGAATGGTGTACGCGGTGCAATCCACGCCCGTGAGCGACGCGCCGCCCGCGCCAATGGCAATAAAAGGCACCTTTTTCGCCGCCGCGACCTTGGACATGGCGATGCTTACGCCGGTATTGGAGCCGCCCAACACCATGGTCAAGCCGTTCTGATCGGCCCACTCGCGAAACTTCGACGCACCGATGTCCGGCTTGTTTTGATGGTCGACGCTCAGCAGCACGACTTTTTTACCGAGTACCGTGCCGCCCGAATCGGCGATGGCCATGTTGATGGCCTCGATGCCGCCTTGCCCGATGACATCTGCGTACACACCGGACATGTCGTCGATATCGCCGATGACAACCTGGTCGGCGGCGGCGCTCGCCCGCGAAGAGGCATACAGGCTGAGTAGTGCACAGGTTGCCAATGTTGTTGATTTGCGCATCATCTCTTTGTCCTTTTTGAAATGTTGATTCAAACGCCCAAAAATTCCTGCAGTACTCCCATTTGCGCGGCGAGTTCCGATTGTTCGAACTGCTTGACTATCCGCCCATGCTCCATGACATAGAACCGATCCGCCAGCGGCGCCGCGAACCGAAAATTCTGCTCCACCAGCACCACCGTAAAACCCCTGGCCTTGAGTGTGCGAATGACCTCGCCCAGCTTCTGTACTATAACCGGCGCCAGGCCCTCTGAGATCTCATCGAGCAGCAGCAGCCGTGCGCCGGTGCGCAGAATGCGTGCGACTGCCAACATTTGTTGTTCGCCGCCCGAGAGGCGCGTTCCCGGACTGGCGGCGCGCTCGAGCAGATTGGGAAAGATGGCATAGATCTCCTCAAGCGGCATGGTCTGCACGCCCTTCAGCCGCGGCGGCAGCAGCAAGTTCTCCTCGGCCGACAGGCCCGAGAAAATGCCTCGCTCCTCCGGACAGTAGCCCACACCGATGCGGGCGATCCGATGCGGCGCCAGCCGTACCGATTCGGTCCCATCTATCATCACCGAGCCGGTACGCGATCCGACCAGGCCCATGATGGCGCGAAGCGTCGTGGTGCGGCCCGCACCGTTGCGCCCCAGCAAGGTGACGACCTCGCCCTCCTGCACACTGAGTTGTACGCCATGCAGAATGTGCGACTCGCCGTACCAGGCCTCGAGATTGTCGAGCTTCAGCATTTCTCGCGCCATCAGCCGTGCCCTGCGAGCTCGGTGCTCGAAGTGCCCATGTAGGCCTCGATGACCTGCGGATTCTTGGACACCTCGGCGTATGGTCCCGCTGCAATGACCTTGCCCCGCTGCAGCACGGAAATGGTGTCTGCGATGGAGGAAACCACGCTCATATTGTGCTCCACCATCAGCACCGTGCGATTCGCCGAGACTTGCTTGATCAGCTGCGTGACGCGCGATACGTCCTCATGCCCCATGCCCTGGGTGGGTTCGTCGAGCAGCATCAATTCCGGCTCGAGCGCCAAGGTCGTCGCGAGTTCCAGCGCACGCTTGCGCCCATAGGGCAAATCAGCGGCCAGCGTGCGCGCCCATGTTTCGAGACGCACCTCGCCCAGTAATTCCATCGCCCGACTATCGAGCTTTGCCAGACTTTTCTCGGAGCGCCAGAAACTGAACGAGGTGCCCAGGCCGCGCTGCAACGCCACGCGCACATTTTCCAGTACAGTCAGATGCGGAAACACGGCGCAAATCTGAAACGATCGGACGATGCCGCGACGTGCGATATCCGCGGGCTTTTCCCGCGTTATATTCTTGCCGCGGTAAAATATGGCGCCCGAAGTCGGTTGCAGGAACTTGGTGAGCAGATTGAAAAACGTCGTCTTGCCGGCACCATTCGGTCCGATCAGGGCGTGGATCTCTCCACGGCGTACGCACAGCGACACCCCGTCCACCGCCACGAATCCCTTGAATGCCTTGACCAAGGATTGCGTTTCAAGGATCACCTCCTGCGCTGACGCCATCCGCCGCCCCCTTATTCATGAATTGGCGTGTTAACCCCCGACGGTAAACTGTTTCGAGCTTCCATGTCGAGGAAAAACACGAGCCCGCCAGGTGGTCTCAATTCGGACGGAACAACGATCAAGCGCCCAATTGGGCGGCAAGGTCCAGCAGCGACTCGCACGCGAAATCCACCGGTATGTTCGGCATAGTGTCGCTAATGCCCGGAAACTCTTGCGGCCGGGCAACGAATGCCGTACGCAGCCCGTTGGCGGCGGCCGCCGCAAGATCGCTGCTATGGCATGCGCACATCATGCAGTCACCCGGCTGCAAATTGAAAGCCGCCGCAGCGCTCAGATACAGTGCGGGTTTGGGCTTGAAGTCCTTCGCCATGTCGGCGCCTAAAATGGCATCCCAACGAAGGTCATTTCTACGGGCAAGATCGCACATCAGCGCGATGTTCCCATTGGATACGGGAGCGAGCAGAAAGCGCCGACGCAGGCGCGCAATCCCCGGCGGCACATCCGGCCATGCGTCGAGGCGGTGCCAGGCCTGTGTAAGCCGATCGAGCACCGCATCGTCAAGGCTCTCGAGTTCAAATCGAGGCAGAATCGTTTGCAGCATGCGTCGGTGGACAGCGTCGAGCTTGGAATAGGGGACTTGGCCGCAACGGACCTGCTCCAAGGCCGGCTGATATTGTTCTCGCCAGGCTTCGGCGAAAGAAAGCCACTCGAGTGTATAGCCCAGCGGCCCCAAAACCGAGCTTGCCTCGCGGGCGACGCCGCGCCTCCAGTCAACGAGCGTGCCGAACACATCGAAGAAAACCGCCTTCACTTGAATACGACTCATTGTTTTTTGAGCGCCTCGAGTTCGTCCAATGTTCTCGGCCAATCGGCTCCGAGCAAGCGCGATAGAGCGCGGTCGGCCAGCAACTTGCCGCCGGTTTGGCACCGCGCACAGTAATTTGTTTCGTTGTCCGCGTAGCGAATCCGTTGAATAGGATCGCCGCATCGGGGACAAGGCAACCCGAAGCGACCGTGCACCGCCATATCAGGGCGAAATGCCGTGACCTTCTCGGGAAATTTGCGCTCAGCCTCCTGGCCCAGCCGCCCCATCCACATCTTAAGTGTGGCCCGCGCGGCTGCGAACAGCCGGTCCCATTCTTCCGCGCGAAGTTTCTGCGTGAGCATGATGGGTGACAGCGCCGCGGCGTGTAGAATTTCATCTGAATAGGCATTGCCGATGCCGCTGAGGATTCGCGGATCGGTCAGCGCCCGCTTCAGCGTGCGATTCTCGGCGGTGAGCGCTGCGCGAAATTCCTCGAGCGTGCTGGACAGCACCTCGATGCCGCCCGGGTCCATGGCCCGCAAACCCGCTTTGCCCGCGACCACATATATAGAGGCCCGCCGTTTGGTACCCGCCTCCGTAAGCACCAATGATCCATTCGGAAAATCAAATGCGGCCAGGTTGTTTCGTCCGGACAGTTTCGCTGCGGGGGTTCGCCAGTGAAGCCGCCCGGCGATCATCAGGTGCATGACCACCCACAGATCGTTGTCCATGCCGATCGCCACTCGCTTGCCGATCCTCGCAAGTTCGCGCACCGCATGGCCCTGGACGTCGCTGATGGGCGGCTGAGCGGTGCGCAGAACAAAAGCGCTCGCGATTCGCACTCGCTCGAGCGTCCGGCCGACGATGCGCTGCTCGAGCGCGCTCAAATAGGCGTTGATATCGGGAAGTTCCGGCATGTCCTCTCACCGCTCTGCGCGCACAGTCTACAATCGCGCCCATACCCTCGACTTAGAGTGTTTCCGTCCATGATACAGCCGATATTGCTCACTCCCGGCCCCCTCACCACTTCGGCGGCCACCAAAGCCGCGATGCTCTCCGATTGGGGATCATGGGACAGTGCGTTCATTGCGCTGACTGCGTCCGTCAACCGCGACTTGCTAGGTCTCGTCGGCGGCCACGACACGCATGTTTGCGTGCCTCTGCAGGGAAGCGGGACATTTGCGGTTGAAGCAGCGCTCGGCACGCTCGTCCCCAGGAATGGCAAGGTCTTAGTCCCCGACAACGGCATCTACTGCAAGCGCATGGTACGAATCCTCGGGGTTTTGGGTCGCGAGGCGGTCGTCTTGCCGCACGGCGAACAGGAACCGGCTGATCCTTCGCGAATCGATGCGGCGTTGGCGGCCGACTCTTCGATCACGCACGTGGCGCAGGTGCATTGCGAGACAGGTACCGGCATTCTCAACCCGCTGCCGCAGATCGCTGCGACGGTGGCCAAGCACCGACGCGGCCTCATCGTGGATGCCATGAGTTCCTTCGGCGCCATTCCAATCGATGTTGGGTCCATACAATTCGACGCGCTGATTTCCGCTTCGGGGAAGTGCCTCGAGGGCGTACCCGGCATGGGATTTGTCATAGCGCGGCGTGCGGCGCTGGAGCGCAGCGAGGGCAACAGTGCTTCGCTGGTCATGGATCTGTTCGATCAGTGGCAATACATGCAGAAGACGGGTCAATGGCGCTATACGCCGCCCACTCATGTGATCGCCGCGCTGCGCGAAGCCATCGACCAATTTCATGCGCAAGGCGGACAGCCGGCCCGACTCGCCCGCTACACCAAAAACTGCGAGGCGTTGAAATCGGGCATGAGGCTACTCGGCCTCGAGACATTCTTGCCGGCTTCGCTTCAGGCCCCGATTATCGTGACGTTCCACTCGCCGCCCGATCCGGCGTATGTGTTCAGCGAATTCTATCGTCGCGTCCGCGACCGCGGATTTCTGCTGTATCCGGGCAAGTTAACCACTGTCGATACCTTCAGGGTGGGCTGCATCGGTGCAATTGGTCCTGAAATCTTGCAACAGGCTGTGGCCGCGATTGCCGACGCGTTGCGCGAGATGGGAGTCCGGCAACTCGCACCCACGACATAATGCAGTCGACGGCAAAGGCATAGCGCGCGCCGCACATATTTCTCTCCCGAGAGTGAACTGTTCCTCGCAACGCTCCGGCGTTGTCGTCGGCCTCATCACGGATTGGCTCTAAGGGTTCTCCCTACACTTATCGCGCCTGCAATGAAGCAGGCGTAAACGCAATTAAGCGTGGAGTCAATGATGATCCTCCTACGTGCAACGCGCATCGCGCGTTTGTCCTTGGTCGTATCCAAGTCGGCGGCAGCCCTGATTCTGTTAAACGTGCTGGCGTTGCTCACGGCGTGCGGCTCGTCGCATACCTCGACCGCGCCGCCACCGGCAGTACTTGCCGGCATCGCGGTGGGCCCCCCGGACATCAGCGTTGCAGTAGGACTGTCGAATCAATTCACGGCGACCGGCCTGTATACCGACGGCTCGAAACAGGACATCTCCACGCAGGTGGCCTGGAAGTCCGCGAACTCGAATATGGCCAGCGTCAACAGCACGGGCCTCGCAACGACGCTGAGTCCCGGCGCCACCACGATCACGGCAAGCATGGGAGCGATGTCCGGTTCAACCAGCTTGACCGTGACCGCCGCGACATTGGTCATGATCGATATCACGCCGACAAATGCAAGCGTCGCCAGCGGTCTGACGCAGCGTTTCGTCGCCACCGGGGTTTACACCGACAATTCCATACATGACGTATCCTCGATGGTGACTTGGAGTTCCAGCGCCGGCGGCGTCGCTTCGGTCAGTAATGCTTCAGGCTCCAACGGCTTGGTGTCGACCGCCAGTCCGGGCTCGACGATCATCACGGCCGCTCTCGGCGGCTTGTCCATCTCGACTCCCTTGACCGTCACTTCGGCAACCCTCGTATCCATTGGCGTGACCCCGGCGAACCCCAGCATCGCCAGCGGTCTCACCGATGCGCTGCAGGCGACCGGCGTCTACACCGATCAGTCGACACATGACTTGACCAGTGCGGTCACGTGGAATTCCTCGGCCGACAATGTGGTCTCGGTCAGCAATGCCGCAGGATCCAAGGGATTGGCGGCCGCATTGAGCACCGGCGCCGCGACCATCAGCGCTTCGTTTGGCGGCGTGTCAGGATCAACCACCATGTCCGTCACCGCAGCGGCTCTGGTGTCGCTCGGCGTCACCCCGGCAAATACCAGTGTGGCGAAGGGCCTGACAGCGCAGTTCACCGCGATCGGCACCTACACCGACAACTCCACGCAAGCACTCACCTCGCAAGTCATGTGGAGCTCCTCCGATTCGACCGTGGCCGCCGTGAGCAACGCGTCGGGCTACGACGGCCTTGCAACCGCCCTCGCCCCCGGATCAGTGACGGTCACGGCAACGCTGGGCGGCGTGTCCGGCTCGACGACCCTCAGCATCACACCTGCAACGTTGGTGTCGATCGGCGTGACCCCGGGAAATCCCAGCATCGCCAATGGCCTGACGAATCAGTTCATTGCAACCGGCGTTTACACGGACAATTCGACACAGGACCTCACGACTTCGGCGGCGTGGATGTCGTCGAACACCGCCGTGGCATCGATCAGCAATGCGCCGGCTTCACACGGTTTGGCGACCGGCGTCAGCCCGGGATCGGTGACGATCAGCGCTGCAAGCGGCAGTGTCTCAGGTTCGACGATCTTGAGCGTCACTCCCGCGACACTCGTATCGATTGCCGTGATACCGGCGAACGCCAGTATTGCCTACGGCACGGCGCTGCAGTTCGCCGCCATAGGGACATATACCGATAACTCGACACAACCGCTGACGGCAACGGTGACTTGGAGTTCCTCCGACCTTACCGTCGCATCCATCAGCAACGCGTCCGGTTCCAATGGCTTGGCGACATCCACCGGTCAGGGATCGGCGACGATCAGCGCAGCTCTTGGCACGGTCTCAGGTGCGACCGGATTCACCGTGACCCCCGCTGCCTTGGTATCGATAACCGTGACGCCGGCAACTCCCAGCATATTCGCCGGCACCACCCTGCAGTTCACGGCGACGGGCACATACAGCGACGGCTCCACCCAGAATCTGAGCGCATCCGCCACCTGGGTGTCCTCCGGCACGGCAATCGCCTCGATCAGCAATGCTGCGGGATCGAATGGACTGTCGAGCGCTATCGGCGTCGGCAGCGTCTCGATCAGCGCAGCCGTGGGCAGCGTGACATCCCCGGCGGCCACCTTGACCGTCACCGCGGACCCGCAATACGCCTATGCGGCGAATCAGAATGACAACACCTTGTCGCAGTACACGATTGGTGCGGGCGGTGCGCTCACCGCCAATGGCGTGGTACCGACGGGAGCGGAACCCAACGCCGTCGTGGAAGACCTGTTAGGCCGCTACGTTTATGTCGCCAACTGGATCGACGGCACGCTCTCGGAATACACCATCGGCTCGGCCGGGGCACTCACCGCCATCGGTACGGTATCCGCCGGCGGCAATCCTGCATCCATCGCCATCGACCCCACCAGCAGCTACGTGTATGTCGCGAATCTCGCCTCCAGCACGGTCTCGCAGTACACCATTGGTGCAGGCGGCGCGCTCACGCCCATCGGTACCTTGGCGAGCGGCAATGGCCCTGCCTGCATCACCGTGGACCCAACCGGCCCCTACGTTTATACAGCCAATCAGAACAGCAACAACGTATCGCAGTACACCATCGGTGCGGGCGGCGCGCTCGCTTTGACGGCTACAATCGCAGCGGGCAATTTTCCGCAATCGGTGGGCGTGGATCCCACCGGCCGCTACGCGTATGTGGCCAACTACAATGACGGCACGATTTCGCAATACACGATTGGCACGGGCGGCACGCTCGCCGCCATCGGAACCATCGCTGCGGGTGCCGCTCCTGAGTCCCTCGCCATCGACCCCACCGGGCATTTCGTTTACGTCGCAAACCACGGCGACAACACGGTGTCCGAATATCAAATAGGCACGGGCGGTGTACTTACCGCGATCGGCACCATAGGAGCCGGCAGCGGTCCCTGGTTCATCAACATAGACGCCTCAGGACGCTATGTTTATGTGGCGAACTTCAATGACAGCACGGTCTCGCAATACACCATTGGCACCGGCGGTGCGCTCACCTTTACCGGCACGGTGGCAACGGGCAGCGGCCCCAATGCATTCGACACTGGTTTTTAAGCGGGAATCCGCACGGGAAGATGGCTGAACCCGCGCACAAAAGCGGATCGGATGCGCGTGGGTTCACCCACGACCTCGATCCGCGCGAAGCGGCGCAGAATCTCCTCCCAGAGTATTTTCAATTGCAGCTCGGCGAGCCGATTGCCGACGCAGCGGTGGATGCCGAAGCCAAAGGACAGATGCTGACGCGGCCGCTCGCGGTCGATGATGAATCGATTAGGCTCTTGGATCGCCGCTTCATCTCGGTTGCCCGATAAGTACCACATCGCCAGCTTGTCACCCCGTCGAATCTGCTTGCCGCCCAATTCGGTGTCGATCAGCGCGCTGCGCCGCATGTAGGCCAACGGCGTTTGCCAGCGGATGATCTCGGGTACCAGACTCTCGACGAGTGCGGGATTGGCGCGCAATTTGGCCATTTCCTGCGGATGCTCATGCAAGGCCAAGACACCGCCAGTCATGGAATTGCGCGTCGTGTCGTTGCCGCCGACTATCAGCAATATCAGATTTCCCATGTACTCGGCGGGTCCCATGTTCCTCGTCGCCGGACCATGCGCGAGCATTGAGACCAAGTCCGTGCGGGGCGGCGCGTTGATGCGCTCGTTCCACAGCCGCGTGAAGTACTCCAGCATTTTGTGCAATTCAGCCATACGCACTTCAGGTTCGGGCGCATCGGGATTCGTCAGCTTGTTGGCGGTGGCGATGTCGGACCAGTGCGTGAGCAAGCGACGGTCTTGCAGCGGAAAGTCAAACAGGGTCGCAAGCATGTAAGTGGTGAGCTCAATCGAGACCTTGTCCACCCAATTGAAGGTCTCGTTGCGGGGCAAGCCGTCGAGCACTTTGCCCGTGCGCTCGCGTATCAGGTCGTGCCAGTGGTTGAGGTTCGCAGGCGCGACAATCGGGCCCACGGCCTTGCGCTGTTCGTCGTGCTTGGGAGGATCCATGGCGATGAACATGGGCAGCTTCTGTTCGTCGCCCGGCGGGAAGTCCATCAGGGTGATGCCATCTTCCGATGAATAGATGCCGTGGCTGGTATCCACCTGCATGATGTCCCGGTAACGCGTAACCGACCAGTAGGTGTCAATGCCCGGTATGGGGCTGTGGGAGCGGTGGACGGGATCTTCGCGGCGCAGGCGCTCGAACACATAGCCGACCGTATCGTCGACGAAGCCCTGCGGATCGGCCGGATTCAGCTCTTCAAGCGGTAACACGGCGGCGCGCGTCCGCGCGGCCGCGCGGATGGCGGCGGGCTCAAACGAGTCAGATTTCACGACACTCCCCCCCTTGCGACGGTTTCAATGCTGCGCCTCGGGCAGACCCACGAGAAGACCATCCAGTGCATCGTCTAGCGTGATCTGGCAGGCGAGACGCGAATTGCTTCGCAGCTCGTCCACGGCGTTCAGCATTGCCTCCTCGGTTGCATTGCGTGGCCCCACGCGCACCGACCACGCCGGATCGATATAGACATGGCAGGTGGCGCAGGCACAATTGCCGCCGCAATCGCCGTCGATACCCGGCACGCCATTGTCCGTGGCTGCCCGCATCAGGGTTGTGCCAACGGGCACCTGCACCGTATGCGTACCGCCCTTGAACGCAAGAAAAGTAACTTTTGGCATTCAGAACCCAACAGCCCGCCCGGCTCGAAG
>Ga0210387_10001570_pt1 | contig 17258 bp, 15 predicted proteins | sample IncBWC7OmetaG_FD_160108 | JGI IMG/M metagenome (GOLD analysis project Ga0210387, IMG submission 160108) | Forest soil microbial communities from Barre Woods Harvard Forest LTER site, Petersham, Massachusetts, United States - Inc-BW-C-7-O ...
GATTTGGCAGGAAGCGGTTGCCACCGAGAATGTGACCTCCCACACCGTGGCGGCGGCGGCGGCATTGGAAAGCGATCCGGAGATTCGCAGAGCCATTGAATTGCAGGGCTTCGAGGAAAATCGCCACGCGCGGCTGCTGGTCGCGCTCGCCTCGCGCTACGGCATTCCGGTCACAACGCCTAAGCCGTACGTGCCCAAATCGCTGGAATCGGATTTCATGTCGGCGGGCTTCGGTGAATGTTTCGATTCCTTCTTCGCCTTCGGGCTTTTCGCGCTGGGCAAAGAATCGGGATACTTCTCCTCCGAACTCATCGACATTTTTGAACCCGTCGTGCAGGAAGAAGCCCGGCACATTTTATTTTTCGTCAATTGGGTCAACCACCGCCGCTCGCAACTGCCCTGGTGGCGGCGGCCGCTGTTCCGCATGCGCTGCGGCTGGATCATCCTGAGAAAAGTCATGGCGCGCGTGCACACCGCCCGCAGCATGCGCGGCCGCAGCGGTGCCGGCGACGAGAACTTTACGTTGACTGCGCGTGAAGAGATTGGCGTGTCCGTTACGCTGCGGGGTCTCGTCGGCATGTGTTTGAGTGAGAACGATCGACGCATGGCCGTCTACGATCCGCGGCTGCTGCGCCCGCGCTTGGTGCCGAGCATCGCCCGATTCCTCTACCGGATGCTGCCGGCCAAGGATTAGCGGGTGTCTGAGTTGCTATACTCGGATACAGGGGGATGTTCGGGTGCCAACTAAATAGAACCGAGCATATCCAGCGCAGTAGCGATTCGGACCAAAGGAAACTAAGAAATGGAGAGAAGTCGCGCGGAACTCGGCGGCTCAGTACTCGAACATTACGCAATTAAAGGCTGGGTTGTCGTCCCGAACTTCTTCTCTGCCGCGGAGAGCGACCAACTGGTGCGATTCACCGATGAAGTATGCGAGTTGCCCGAAGTTGCGGGCAAGCAGATGCTCTATCGCGAACCGAACCTGCTTGATGCACAGGCCCGCGTCTTCCAGCGCGTAGAAAACTTCTGCTCACATCACCTTGGTTTCGACAAGCTCATTCGCGGCGGCCGATTGGAATCAGCGGTCGAGCAACTGCTCGGCGGCCCCGCGGTTCTGTTCAAGGAAAAGATCAACTTTAAAATGTCGGGCGGCGCGGGTTTCGAGCCCCATCAGGATCAGCAGGCAGGATGGTCTCGCTACGCACCGCTATTCCTCACGGCATTGGTATCGATCGATCCGGCGACGCTCGAGAATGGCTGCCTGGAAATAGCGAACTGCGCCCGCCAATCCGGGCTGATTGGCCGCGAGTGGGAGCCGCTCACTGCCTCCGAGATGGCCGGCTTTGAACTGATGCCGGTGCCCACGGAGCCGGGCGATGTCGTGTTCTTCGACAGTTTTGTTCCTCACGCATCCGCGCCAAATCTGACCTCTGAGCAGCGGCGTGTTCTCTACGTGACCTATAACCGTGCATCGGACGGGGACCACCGGGCTGCGTATTATGCGGACAAGCGCGCGAGTTTCCCGCCCGATGTCGAACGCCAGCCGGGCGTGACGTATCGCTTCCGCGTCTAGCAAGGCCGGTCCAGGGGGACTCATCTGAACACCCAACCGAAGAGCGATGCGGTTTTTTATCAGACTTACGCGCATGCCTTCGCGCGTATCTTCGTGCGGCCTTTGATTGGGACCTGGGTGCGGCCGAATCACTTGACGGGGCTGCGGTTGTTGAGCGGCCTCGCGGCCTGCGCATTGCTTGCTGTGGGAAGCCGCAGCACCGCTGTGTGGAGCGGTATCCTGTGGGTTGTCAGTTGCGTGCTTGACCGAGCCGATGGCGAACTGGCTCGAATGGGGGATCTGCGTAGCGCCAGCGGCAAGGTATTGGATTTCTACTCAGATATGATCCTGGACTCGTTTTGGTTCCTTGGTGCCGGCATCGGCCTGCGCCACAGTTCGCTTGGCGAGTATGCGGCGCCGCTCGGGGTACTTGCCTGCGGATCGATGCTGCTCGTCATGTGGAGCTCTGAATTGTTGGAAAGGCTCAGTGCGCCCGGCGTGAAAGCATTTGATTTCAAGGGTGTCAAACGCTTTCATCCTGATGACATGTTGTTCCTGCTCGCGCCATTTACCTGGCTCGGATGGCTGGTTCCAATTCTCGTGGCATCCAGCGTAAGCACGCCAATTTTCGCGGTTGTCATCACCTTGCGCTACTTCTTGTTAAAGAGACGTATCGCCGTCACCTAACTGCATGAAGCTCGCGGCTCGCATTGCCCTGATTTTAGGTCTCGGTGTGATGATTCTGCTCATCGCCCATGAAGGTGCCGTGGGCATCGTCAAACTGCTGTCGAAAGCCGGCTGGATGCTGCTCTTGTTGCTGCCACTGCATGTATTACCGCTGCTGCTCGATGCGACCGGGTGGCGCGCGATCATCTTGGCACGCTGTAGATTGTTGTCGCTGTTCTTGATCGCCGTCGTGCGCCAAGCTGTCAACGGATTACTGCCGGTGGCGAATATCGGCGGCGAACTCGTGGGGATAAGGCTGCTTGCGCGCGCAGGTGTCGATGGCACCTGGGCTGCCGCGAGCGTGATCGTCGAGGTGCTGCTGACATTGGTTGCCCAATACCTTTTCGTGGCGCTCGGTGTCGTGTTTCTTCTGCAGATCACTCAGGCAATGCGGTTGACCAACGAACTGCTGTTGGGTCTGGCCGCGAGTGCGCCGGTAATTGCCCTTTTGGTCGTGCTGTTGCGGCATGGCTCGATATTCGAGCGTCTGCAACACGTCGCGGCACGGTTCGGGCCCAACCTGCGGGATTCGGGTCTCACCGTCCGGGGCGCCGATGTCGACGCCGCGATAGGCACTTTGTTCAGGGCGCACGCGCGTTTGGCGCGAGCAATCGGCTGGCAATTCGCCGGTTTGCTCGCCGAATGCCTCGAGACTTGGGCCGCCCTGTGGTTTCTTGGGGTGTCCGTCGGGTTCTCGGAGGCGTTGATCCTCGAGAGCTTGACGCAGGCCGCCCGGCAATTCCTGTTCATCGTGCCGGCAGGGCTTGGTGTGCAAGAAGTGGGACTGGTAGCGGTGGGTCACGTGCTGGGAATCGGCAGCGATGTCGCGCTCGCCCTTTCCCTTGCGAAGCGCATGACCAGAATCGTGTTTGGCGTACCCGCGCTGCTCGCGTGGCAATGGACCGAAACGCGGGAGGGACTCAAGCGTTTCCGCCGCGGCAACGATGGCTCCAAACCATGAGGATCTGAGCGAAGCCAGCGACAATCTCAAGACTTTTGAAGCGCGAGAACCTTGCCTCCTCTGTGCGGGAGCGCACAGACCTTGGTCAAAAAACCAAGTTACCCTTGATATCAAGAACCAGAAAATGAGAGCGATGCCATCATGCTACTCACAATGTCCAATCCAGCAACTTCAGTGCAAGACGTACCCGAATCCCCGTGGCTCGGGAAGGTGCTCGGCGAAATGTCGCTTACATGTGCGGAACACATGCACTCGGAAGCGAATGTGTGTTTGTGGAGGTCTTACTTGCCAGCCGACTGCGTCAACCGAATGATTGCCATGGGCTGGCATCTATCTACTTGAAGTCGGCGTAGGTAGGCGCGCCTTCATATGAGGCCCGCGTAGCCTTAATATGATCGCCGATGTCATCTAGCGATACAGAGTCCACAACCACCGGTTCCGCAGCCGCTCAGCACCTTCCGCGCCAGCTCAACCTTCGCGATCTCGTGCTGTCGCAGGTGCTCACCGTCGTGGGCAGCGCATGGGTCGGCATCGCCGCAGGTCTCGGCCATGCGCAAACCGTCGTTTGGTTGCTGGCGTTCGGCGCGTTCTACCTGCCCATGGCCGCCGCGGTGTATCACTTGAATCGTGAAATGCCTCTCGAAGGGGGCCTCTACGTGTGGACCCGCCGCGCGTTCGGCGATACGGCCGGTTTTCTTGTCGCCTGGAACATCTGGGCCTACGCACTCTCCACGATCGCCACGATCCTATTTCAAATCCCCAGCGAGTTCGCTTATATGGTCGGCCCGCGCGCCGCCTGGATTCCGGAAAATCACCTCGCCGTTTTCTGCTTTCTTGCCTGCGTTCTCACCTTGCTGGCGCTCTCCGCTGTTCGGGGCCTCGCCATCGGCAAATGGATTCACAACATCTCCGGCTTGGCCATGATCGCTGCGTTCGCGCTGCTGATCCTCGCGCCGCTTTGGGCACTCCGGCATCATGCGCCCATCCATTTCGCGCCGTTCGATCTGCAGCTCCCTGAATCCAACGCGACCTCGCTCGCCCTCATCGGTCAGACGCTATTCGCGGCAGCGGGCATTGAGTATGTGGCCATCATGGCCGGCGAGTCGAAGGCGCCCAGCCGCGATATCGGCCGCTCCATCCTCATCGCCTCACCCATTATCTTTCTGATGTTCACGCTCGGAACCGCCTCCGTGCTGGCATTCCACGAGCTCACCAACACGACGATAAATTACATCGCGCCCATTCCGCAGACACTTCGCCTCGCATTCGGAGACTCCGGATTTGCCAACTTCCTCGCCAGACTCGTCATTCTCCTTTTGCAGATCCGCATTCTCGGTGCCGCAAGCCTCATCTTTACCGGCGTTACCCGGCTGCCGATGGTCGCGGGGTGGGACCATCTCATTCCACCTTGGTTCTCACGTCTTCACCCGCGCTATCGCACCCCAACCAATTCCATCCTGGTCGCCATCACTCTGGTCGCGGCGTTGCTCGTTCTTGCCTCCGCGGGCGTCCGCGCAGCCGAGGCCTTTGCGGTCCTCAACAATGCGTCCAACATCCTCTACGGCCTCGCTTACCTGGCCATGTTTGCCATCCCGCTCGTAGGCGCAAAGCTCGTGCGGGCGCGCATGCCAAAATGGGTCGCCGCGCTTTGTGCCGTAGGCTTCTGTGCAACGCTCTTTACCTGCGCCACCAGTGTCTATCCCTTTGTCGAGGTTCCCAATCCCCTGCATTTCGCCGTCAAGATCACGACAACCATTCTCTTGACCAATGTCATCGGGTACGCCTTCTACCGCATCCGCGGATTGTCGGCTGCTCAAGCCGAGTCTCCGGCGCCGCCATAAAAATCCTGATGCAGCCGACGCGTCGCCGGTCAGGTGCAAAACACCATACCGACAATGATTGCAGCTATACAGCCGTACTGGAGCACCGTGATTCGCTCCTTGAGGATCAGTGCCGCGAACGCGAGCGTCACGACCGGATAAGCACCCGTCAACGGAATCACGATCGAAATCGGCCCGTAGCGGCTCGCGATCATCACACCGAGGTCACCGCCAGCCATCATGCCCATGGGCACAAACGAGTGCAGATACTCGCGTGTCGAGTGCGCTCCTTGCCGGCCCTTGATGAATCCGTACAGTCCCAGCGACAGGATGCCGCCGATGGTGTTGCACACCATCAGGTTGACCTCGCTCGCCTCGGCAAACGAATAGGCGTGTTTGACGATCGTGTTGGACGTCGCCCAGCAGGTAAGCGCGAGGAAGGCGAGCGGGATCCAGCGCCGACTGAGAATTTTTGCCGCCGCGTCCGGCGGCGAATACGAAAGCCCGAGGCAGCCGCCAATCACGAGGGCCACCGCTGCGTATTGCATCGCGCCGAGTTGCTCCCCCAGGAAAATCCGCGCGAACAGGACGGTGAGTGCTGGATACGCCGCCGAGAGGGTTCCGACGATCGTGATGGGGCCCGCGATGATGGACTCGAAGTACAGGATCCAGCCGGTGCCGTCGATAACGTAAGCGAGGACGCCGAGTTCAAGGAACGGCCGGCCGTCGGCAGACAACAGCGACGGATGGTCATGGGTGAGAAACCAGGACAGGTTGACCATCGCCTTGGCGAGCACGAAGTACAGGCAGAAACGGGCCGGCGACACTTCGCCGATGTACTGTTTGATCAGGCCTTGCCCGATGCCATATAGGAACAGTGCAAACATCGAAGGCGTCAGCCACACGAGCAGGGCGGCAGCGGTGGGCGTAGTGGACATTGCCTATTCTGCTGTGCCGGCATCCACGGCGCTATCGGGATTTAGCATCACTCAGGCATCATAGGCGGGGGTGATGGAGCGCAAACCTTGGTTTTTCCCGTACGGGATCGTAAGCCCTGAGCCTGGAAACGGCGCTGCTCTCGCCAGGCAGGGTAGGCTCAGGTAGCCTACCACCAGGGGTTGCAATCCTTGGGGAGGTGCCGTGCTGGTCGTAACAACAGAGAACGTGCCCGGACATCGCGTGCGCGAGGTCAAGGGCCAGGTCTTCGGTGTGGTAGTGAGAAGCCGCGGGCTTGGCGGGAATATCATGGCGGGGCTGCGCTCAATCGTCGGCGGCGAAATTACCGAGTACACACAATTGCTCGAGGAAGCGCGGCGTCACGCCGTCGATAGGATGGTCCGCAACGCGAGTCTCATGCATGCCAATGCCATCGTCATGATGCGATTCGACTCGGCTGAAATTGGTCAGACGATGAGCGAGATCGTTGCATACGGAACGGCAGTGGTGCTGGAACCGGCGGCTTGATCATGTTGCGCACTGTCGTGATTACGGTGGCAGCAATCCTCACGTGCGTCGGTGTGGGCCTCATCGCATGCGGAGTCTACGCACCCGGCTGGCAGGCGCTGGTTATCGGCGCGATCGTACTCATCGGCACGCTGTTCGAGCGCTGGCGTTACCGCCGCATCGAGAAGGCGTCGAATGGCCACTGGCAACGGACCGATGAGCAATTCATCGATCCGACGACCGGGGAACCCGTTGAAGTCATGTTTGACCCACGCACCGGCGAACGGCGCTATGTCGCAGGAGAGTCACGCGGAGCAAAAGATCCGGGTCCTTGAATCGCGAGTACGCGTCCGGTCCCTATGCGGGATTTGGGAACATTATTTCACTTTGCCGACCTCAGCATTGGCGGTTTTAGGTTCTGTCTTTCCGGCGTCGAGGTGGTTCCAATTTAGGATGGCGTTGAAGCCTAGGAAATAGGTTCCCTGCGTCTGCCAGCGCCAGAACGGCCGTAGCGCGAACATCACGACGTGACCTTTTCCCACGTTTGCGTCGAGCACCAGAGGCCGCTCGGAAATTGCCTGGCCGCCGGATAGGGTGCCGGAAAGAAGCATGTCGTTCGGATCCTTAGGGAACTGCATGATGATGCGCGGTGCCACATCGGGTTGCACTCCGCCGTATAGGCGCCTCATCTGGCGCGTATAGGCAGCTTCGTCGAATGGCGGAGGAGCAGGTTCCGCCGGTTGATCGTAAGGTGAAATGTGGATGGGCACCGCATTAGGAGTGACGTTCTGCCCGAGGGCCGTACCCCCTCCTGAGCCGCCACCGCCACCCGAACGTGCTTCCGCAATGGCGAAGACCGGATCTTGATTGAAGTAGACCGGAATATCCTTCTGATCGTAGCCGTAGGCGATCGGACTCTTAAGATCCGTAAATTGGCCACGCAGGATCGATCCGCGGGCGAACAATTGAGCGGGATGCTCGACGCTGACACCTCCCACCAGGCCGTAGTCGGCGACAAAGGCGGAAGTTGACCCTTCGGTGATTAGCGTGCCGCCGGCTCGCACGAACTTAGCAAGTTCGGCAAGACCTTCGGCCTCCATACCGCCGCGGATGTCGTCGCTTTCATCGAGCGCGCCGAGGTTGGGCGTCAGATTGGATTTCTTGTAGGGGATGGGATCCGGGCCACCTTTCGGTATGCCTCTCAGAATAGATTGCGAGGTTCCGGAAACGTCGGGATAAATGATCACGTCGTACTTCGCGCGCAGGTTGCCTTCGCGAAGTTTCTGATCTGCGAAATATTTGTATGGAACTCCATAGTGATCGAGCGCCGCACGGACCCACCCTTCATCTTGCGTGTTCTGCCAGGAGTGGACGTAGCCGATGCGTGGAATCTCCATCTCGTGGGTTTTAACGGCGGGAGTGGAAGCCACCGCCCAGGCGGAAAGGCCAAATTCCTGAATCGACGCGCGAAGCGTGTCGATATTGGCGTTGGGGATAATGAATGTGCCGGCGCGAAACTTGTGACCCTGAAACTCGAAGTCGTCTTCCGCCGCAAGCATCTTGGTGCGGGCGTTCTTGAAACGGAACGACATCAACGCGTTGTCGGTGGTGTGGTCGATTATCAAAGTTCCGCCATTTCCGTCGATTCGCCCAGGGGCGCGAACTGCTTCGCTGATGAGAGTCATCGGCTGATCCAGGATGGAGCGGTCCTTCACCGGGGTCAGCGTAATGTTGCGCATGTACTGCATCGTCCAACCGGTGTCATCATAAGGACGTGGATTGGCGACCGGATAATTCTGTACGCTGAAATACATGTCGGCGAGAGTGCGATAGGGCTGATCAGCGCGAACGATGTAGTCGCCGGCGGCAACTTCGGTCGTGCCGGCTTTGAACGCGGAGTCGGCGGTTTGCACTTCGAGGCCCTGGGCGCGCAGAGCATTGATCATGTCGGCCGCATCGGCACGGCGGCGCTGGCCTGCGGGGACGACCCACGCGTAAGGTGCTTGACTGCGGCCCTTGTCGACCGCCCGCTTATTCTTCATCCAGTAATCTTCGAGATAAAGATTGCGATCCTCGGCAACTTTGTGAAGCGCAAGCAGCAGTGCCGACTCCTGGATGTTGGTGTTATTGCGCGGTCCCCACTTGATGCTGGATAGCGGCGGATTCGCCCGATACCATTCCCGGCTCGTAGTACTGTCGGGAAGGTGCAGGTCGGGAACAAGATCGGGACCGTAGCCTTGGACTTCATAAAAGCGCCCGAAACTGTTGTGGGTAATCGCGATCCAGAAAAGATAGTTGGGAACCCAACCGTCGTAAAAACCATAGGTGAAGACGCCAGGAACTCCGCGCTTCGCCATCTCCATCACTTCGGTTTCGGCGAGCAGCCACCATTCGTTGACGGCGATGGGATCCAGGGAGTTGTTGTAAGGACCTGTGCCTGTGGACACGTAAAGGTAAGATTGCGCCTCGTGCAGATCGTGCAGCACCGTGGGATGCCAGTCGAGCACTTCTCGGGTGATGTTCTGCGTCAGCTTGAGGAGTTGGCCCATGCCGTCTCGATTATTATCGTGGGCGGCGTACCGTCCCCAATACATGAGGGGCGGACGCTGCTTGCCGGTTTTCTTGCCGTAATAATAGGAGTCGACTTGCTTCTCGCGGCCGTCGGTTTCGACCACCGGCGTAATCAGGACGATCACATTTTTGCGGATCGACTGAATGAACGGTGTCTCCTCAATCATGAGGCGATAAGCCAGCTCTATCAGCATTTCGGGTCCACCGGTCTCCGGCGAATGGATACCGCTGGTGATCCAGTAGATCGGCTTCGCAGTGTGAATCAGCGCTTGCGCCTGCTCCTCCGTGATCTTTCGAGGATCGGTCAGCTGAGCAAGCGCGCTCTTATAGCGATCGAGATCCTTGATGGTATCTTCATCGGCGATGGCAAGGAGGACCTGGTCGCGCCCCTCTTCGGACTTCCCGATCTTCCAAAACTTGGCGCGCGGTGACGCTTGAGCGAGCGCTTCGTAGTAGCGATTGATGTCCTTCGAATAGGTCAGCTCGCCGGGAGTGCCGGGGATTCGGCCGAAGAACTTCAATGGCGACGGGACTGAATCGGACGCAGGCATGTGATCCACCAATTCGGTGGTAATGCGCGAGTCCTGCAAATATTCCTTGATGAGCTTTGTATATTCGTCGTCGAGTTTCTGCGGCGCCGTGGTCGTCTGAGCAGGCGGCGGCGCTTCGGCGGAGGCATTCTTTAGCGCGGTTACCGAATAAAAGGCAAGCAAGAACGTAAGCGCTAAAAGGAATCGCTTCATAAAACCTCTGGTGGGAAGGGAGCCAATGAGGGATCCACGCATCATTCGTACAACTCGCATCAGGAGAACGCAGGCAAGCTTGCCGGCCCGAAGACTAGCATTTGACAAAGGCTGCCCGCAAAGGCGACCAATAAAATCGCAACCAAGGTAAAGACGTACGCCGCGCACATGCGTATCCTTGTTGGGCTATGGCAGTGCGCGTAAGGCTGCCCTTCAAAGTACGGAGAAGGCCACAGTGATCAGCATCGAGGTCAACGGAGCATCCCGGCAAATCGACATCGAACCCGATACACCGCTTCTCTGGGTGCTGCGCGACGTGATGGGTCTTACCGGCACAAAATTCGGCTGCGGAATCGCGCAGTGCGGCGCATGCACGGTGCATATCGACGGAACCGCCATGCGGTCCTGCTCGGTTCCAATCGGCACTCTTGACGGCGCCAAGATCGTCACTATCGAGGGCCTCTCCCCAGACAACAATCATCCCGTGCAACGCGCGTGGATGGAAGAAGGAGTTCCGCAATGCGGCTACTGCCAGTCTGGGCAGATCATGGCCGTGGTTACGTTCTTGAAGAAGTATTCCGAGCCCACGGATGCCGATATCGATGCGAATATCACCAATATTTGCCGTTGCGGTACGTATGAACCTCTGCGTCGCGCCATTCATCGCGCCGCGGACCTGATGAGGGCCTGAGGAGATCGCGATGCGCGGAACCGGTGTACCTTCAATCGTGAACCGCCGTGACTTCATTCTCACAGCAGTCTCCCTCGCCGGCGGTTTGATGATCGGCATCGGCGCTGCTCCCCGCAGCGCCGGCGCCGCGGCGATTTCGACGCAGCCCTGGAACGACAACGACCACGCGCCGCACGAAATCGACGCCTGGATCGCCATCGATCCGGATGACTCGATTTTAATTCGCTATCAACGTTCGGAGATGGGGCAGGGCAGCATGACGGCACTGCCAATGATGATTACCGAAGAGTTGCAATGCGACTGGTCGAAGGTGCGAATCGAGTATGCCTCGTCGAACCGCAGTATCCGGGAGCGCAGGGTCTACGGCAATATGTACTCGCACGGCAGCATGTCCGTTCGGGAGTCGCAAAAGATGGTTCAGCAGGTTGGCGCCAGCGCGCGCGAGCGCATCATTGCCGCGGCGGCGGCGCGCTGGCACGTTCCGGCCTCAGAGTGCGCGGCAGCGCAGAGCGTGGTGACTCATCGGTCTTCAGGCCGCACACTGCGTTACGGGGAACTCGCCGCCGAGGCCGCGAAGGTCAAGCTGGCCAAAGAGCCCACAATCAAGACACCTGCGCAGTTCACTTTTCTTCCCCGCCGAATACCCCGCCTCGACCTGGTGCACAAGACTGACGGATCGGCCAAGTTCGGAATCGACGCACAGGTTCCAGGTATGGTTTTTGCCTCCATCAACGCTTGTCCGGTGCGTGGGGGCAAGCTCAAGAGTGTCGACGAGTCCGTGTTATCCGGAGTGCCGGGCATAGTCGGCGTGGTCAAACTTGAGGATGCCGTGGCGGTCGTCGCGACCGACAGCTTCTGGCGAGCCAAACGGGCGTTGTCCCGTCTTCAGCCGGAATGGGATGTCGGTGCCGCAGGAAGTGTCGATAGCGAGCAACTTTCGAGAGAATTTCGCGCGGCGTTGACGGATCGCATGGTGGTGGCACGCAACGACGGCAATGTCGATCAGGCGATGTCGGGCGCCCCGAAGACGATAGAGGCAATCTACGAGACACCTTATCTGTCGCACTCGCCAATGGAGCCGCTGAACGCGACCGTGAATTTGCAGCCCGACCGGCTCGACGTCTGGGTGGGAACGCAGGACGCGGAGGCGGCGCTCGGCGCCGCCGCAAAGGCATCCGGCCTGAGACCGGAGCAGGTCTACATCCACAATGCGTTCCTCGGAGGAGGTTTCGGTCGCCGCGACGCAAGCGATGAAATCGTGCAAGCCATCGCCATCGCGAAAGTCGTCAAACGTCCAGTTAAGTTGATCTGGACGCGGGAGGAGGACACTCGGCAGGACAAGTTTCGTCCGCATGCTGTGGTCGGTTTCAAGGCTGTGACCGATTCTGCAGGGCTGCCGACCGCGTGGTCGATGCGTGTCGTAACCTCGTCGATCTTCAAGTCGTACGGCATTCCGTTTCCGCCCGACAAAGCGGAGCCGATGGCCGTCGACGGGCTGGAAAGTAATGCCTACAACGTGCCGAACACGCGGGTGGAATTGCACATCAAGAATACTCACCTACCGGTGTGGTTCTACCGAGCGCCCGGCGCCAATCAGAATATCTTCGCCATCGAGAGTTTTCTGGACGAAATCGCCGCTGCCAGTGGCATCGATTCCTATCACATGCGGCGCAAGCTTTTAGAGGGTAGGGCGGACTGGCTCAAGGTGCTGGATACCGCCGCAGAGAAGGGCGACTGGGGCAAGCCGCTGCCAAAAGGCAGCGGACGCGGTATCGCCATTTGCAATTTTACGGACAGCCTCTGTGCGCAGGTCGCCGAAGTGACGGTCAAGCCGAATGGCGCTGTGAAGGTCAATCGCGTGATCGTCGTGCTTGATACCCGTCACATGGTCAATCCACAGACCGTCACCGAGCAAGCTGAGGGCGCGGTGATCTTTGGTTTGAGTGCCGCGCTGTACGGCAAGATTACGATCAAGGATGGCGCGGCGCTACAAGGTAATTTCGACTCCTATCGCTTGGTGCGTCTTGCAGAAGCGCCGAGGATCGAGGTGCATCTGGTACCGAGCGGCGGAGATGTCTGGGGCGGCGCGGGAGAGCCTGGCGTCCCTCCAGTCGCCCCCGCCGTTACGAATGCGATTTTTGCCGCAACGGGCAAGCGCATTCGTACGCTGCCGATTGTGGATACCGATCTCAGTGGATCGGCATAGCGCGGAAATCGTGGAGTTGCACTTGCTGAGGAGCTGAGAGAGTTGAAGCTGGTTTCCAAGGCAGTTCTTTTAGGCGGCGCGACTTTGCTGTGCGCAGGCGGGATATTCGCCTGCCTAGTTCTGGCGTCAGAGCACAAGTCAACCTTGCGGGACCCCGGGAGCGTCAGTCTCCCCACTAATGACGACGAGTATTTGGCGAGGGCTGCCGATTGCGTCGCTTGCCACTCGATTCCTGGTGGCAAGGGGTTTGCCGGCGGTCTCAAAATGGGAACGCCGCTCGGCGCCATTTACTCGACCAACATTACGCCGGATCCGGAGACCGGCATCGGTAAATACAGTCTTGCCGATTTTGATCTCGCAGTGCGGTATGGGATTGCCAAGGATGGCCATCACCTGTATCCGGCGATGCCTTATCCGTCCTACGTCAAGCTTGCCGACGCGGACGTGGTAGCGCTTTACCGGTTTTTCATGACGCAAGTGCCGCCCGTACATCAGGCGAATTTGAAGAGTGAGATCCCGGCGCTTCTCAGCTTCCGCTGGCCGGTCGCGTTCTGGAATTTCTTCTTCGCACCGAGCGCCAGCTATGTCGCAAAGTCGGACCATGACGCGGTCTGGAATCGCGGCGCCTATCTGGTTCAAGGCCCTGGTCATTGCGGCGCTTGCCACACGCCGCGCGGCATCGGAATGCAGGAAAAGGCGCTCGACGAGGGCAGCGCGAACTTTCTTGCCGGCGCGGAACTTGATGCGTGGTATGCGCCAAGTCTTCGCGGCGACATGCGGACCGGCCTCGGCACATGGTCGACGAAGGACATCGGCGAGTTTCTCCAGCATGGCCACAATGGAGTGGGTTCTGCGTTCGGATCGATGACTGATGTCATCAACAACTCCACGTCTTACTTTTCGGACAGCGATATCCTGGCCATCGCAAACTATTTGAAATCGTTGCCATCGAGATCCGCGCAGCCGGCTGTCGTCTATGACAACGCGACAACGGACGCGTTACGCAACAGTCCCGCAACGCAACCCGGTGCGGCCATCTACGCCAGCGATTGCGCGAGCTGTCATGGTTTCGACGCCAAGGGTTTCACTTCGTATATGCCGGCTCTCGCCGGCAACCCGGTCGTGCTGGATGAGAATCCGTCTTCGCTCATCAATTTGGTGTTGAACGGTTCGGTACCACTCGTCGCCAAGGGTGCGCCTGACGCTTACCGTATGCCGCAATTCCGGCAGCAATTGTCGGACCAGGATGCCGCCGAAGTCATCACTTTCATGCGCAATCGTTGGGGCAATCAAGCGCCGGCAGTCACCGCCACGCAAGTGGCAAGACTGCGCAAGACCACCAATCCGAGCAGCGATCAGGTCATCATCTTGAAAATGCGATAGTGGCTGCTCGCGGCAACACTCTTGGTGCCGCGATGCCGAGATCCTAGCTATTCGGTTTTTTTGTCGCCACAGGTTTCAGCACTGTGCTGATGTAGTTGACGGCAAAGTCAATGAACGTGCGGACACGCAGCGACAGCCTGCGCTGCGCGGGATAGACGACGTGAACCGGCAGTTCTCGCCCCTGCCACTTGGGTAATACACGCACCAGGCGCCCGGAGACCAGATCGCCCCCGATCAACCATTCCGGCAGCAGCGTAGTTCCCAATCCCATGAGAACCGCCTCGCGAAGGCTTGTGACGCCTTCCGAGATCATGACGGGTTTGATCCCCAGACGTTGTTCTCCCTGTGCGGAATACAGATCCACCAAGTTCGATACGCCGAATTGGGGGTTGGACAATGTGAGCCACGGCCAGGTTTCGATATCAGCAGGGAATCTGGGCGATTTGCGCTCACTAAGAAACGAAGGTGCCGCGACCGGGTAGCGCCTGATCTGTCCGGCCGAGCGGGCGATCACCGTCTCGTCGGTCAGATTTCCGACAATGACGCCTGCGTCGCATCCCTCCTCAATCATGTGCAGCGGGCGGTTCGAATACGCGAGTTCCGTCGTGACCGCAGGATGCGCTTGCATAAAGCTTGCGATCATGCGGCTTACGACGCCTTGACCGAAATCGATGGTCGCGAAAATACGTATGTTGCCCGCAACCGCAGTTTGCTCATGGCGTAGCCGCTGTTCGGACTCCTCGGCCAAGGCGAGGAGCGCCCGCGCGTCGGCAAGTAGCCGGTGACCGGTGTCGGTCAGGCGCATGCGGTGGGTATCCCGGCGCAGCAGCACGGTGCCACATTGATCCTCCAGGCTCTGTAACCGGCGACTCAACGCCGATTGCGTGAGGTGAAGGTGACGCGCGGCGGCCGAGATGCTCCCGCTGTCGACGATCGAGACGAATCCTCTCAGGAGGGTGAGATCCGTGAACATGGTCATGCGCAGATAGCATAACCAATATGTGGGCAATGCGGCTACCGCGTAATGGCATTTGGGGCGAGCATAACCTCCATCGAGCAAACATCTTTACCCAGGAGACAGACATGACAACCCCAGCCCCCAGAGTCGCCATCATCACCGGCTCATCGCGCGGAATCGGCGCGTCAATCGCGAAGCGCCTCGCGGCGAACGGCATCACCGTGATTGTCAACTACGCCGGCCGAGCGGCCGACGCCGATCAGGTGGTCACTGACATCACAGCGCAGGGCGGAAAAGCCGTTGCCATCCAAGCGGACGTTTCGGTGCCCGCACAGGTCGCCGCGCTCTTCGATCAGGCAACCGCTCTTTTCGGCGGAGTCGATATTCTGGTCAACAATGCCGGGATCATCCAGCCGGGCCTCACCCAGCTCGCTGACACGGACGACACCCTTTTCGATCGTCTGGTGTCAATCAATCTCAAAGGCACTTTCAACACGATGCGCGTAGCCGCCAAGAAATTGCGCCGGGGTGGACGAATCGTCAACTTCTCGAGCAGCGTCAAGACGCTCGCTTTGCCCGGCTACTCCGTATACGCGGCGACCAAGGCGGGGGTTGAAACGCTGACCAACATTTTTGCCAAGGAAATGCGCGGCCGCGACATTGCGGTTAATGCCATCGCACCGGGACCGACCGCGACGGAGCTCTTCTTGAACGACAAGACCCCGGAACAGATTGAGCATCTGGCAAAGCTGCCCCCTATGGAGCGTTTGGCTCAACCCGAGGACATGGCCAATGTCGTGGCGTTTCTCGTCGGACCCGATGCCGGTTGGGTGGATGGCCAAACGCTGCGAGTCAATGGCGGAATGGTCTGATCAAACCCCCGAAAATCGGAGAACCAACATGAACAAAATCATCATCGTCACCGGTGCCTCTAGCGGCTTCGGACTCATGGCCGCGCAGAGTCTCGCGCGAACGGGTCATACGGTCTTCGCCGGAATGCGTGCGACCACAGGCCGCAATGCCGCTCAGGTGGAGGCGGTCAAGGCCTTCGCGGCCGACAACAAGGCCGATCTTCGCGCCATCGAAATGGATGTCGTCTCGCAGAGCTCCGTCGACGCTGCCATTGATAGCGTGATACGCACTCATGGGCATATCGATGTGATCGTGCACAACGCAGGTCACATGACATTCGGCCCGAGCGAGGCGTTCACGCCCGAGCAGTTCGCCGAACTGTACGATGTAAATGTCTTGAGCACCCAGCGGGTAAATCGAGCCGCGCTGCCGCACATGCGCAAGCGGGGAGAGGGGCTTCTGCTTTGGATCTCTTCCAGCAGCGCACGTGGCGGTACGCCGCCTTACTTGGGACCATACTTCGCCGCGAAAGCGGCGATGGACTCACTCGCGGTGACTTATGCCGGTGAGGTGGTCCGCTGGGGCATCGGAACCTCGATCATCGTGCCAGGCGCCTTCACCAAAGGTACCAACCACTTTCTGCACGCCGGCGCGCCCGCCGATCGGCTGCGCGCCGAGGAGTACGCGAAGGGTCCCACGGCATCCATCCCCGACGTTGTCCAGAAAGGGTTGACTGCCCTAGAACCGAAGGACGCGGACCCCACGGAGGTCGCTCGAGTAATCGTGAGCCTGATCGCGATGCCCCATGGTAAGCGACCGTTCCGCGTCCACATCGATCCTTCTCAGGATGGTGCCGAGATCGTCAACGGTGTGGCGGATCGCGTCCGTAGGGAGCTCTTACGGCGCATGGAGCTCGAAGACCTATTGAGCCCATCGCATGAGTTGTCGTCAGGTCTTATATGAACCACCTACGTACTTTGTTGAATTCCAGCGGCATTCTTGCGGTCTCTCTACTGGTCTTCGGGCTGGCTGCTGCGGGCGCACAGACCGCCAATGCTGTTGATCACCTACTGGAATACAAAGCCATGTCAATGAAAGAGGATCTTGCCCAGCGCTCCCCGGACATCCACTGGCCTGCAGGCTTCGAGCCGGAGAAGGCCGACCTGTTCGCCCACAATGACCTGATCATCAATGCGTCTTGCGAGCGGGTCTGGACACATATCATCGAAGCGACCCGGTGGCCGACCTGGTACCCCAACTCCAAGCATGTGGAAATCCAGGGCGGGGATCCGGTACTCCGCGACGGCACGGTGTTTCGGTGGACCACGTTCGGCTTGGCAATCGAAAGCAAG